>Ga0268259_10000094_pt1 | contig 55038 bp, 54 predicted proteins | sample AgamicAsMarz_FD_200246 | JGI IMG/M metagenome (GOLD analysis project Ga0268259, IMG submission 200246) | Agave microbial communities from Guanajuato, Mexico - As.Ma.rz (v2) (version 3) | ecosystem: Host-associated > Plants > Phyllosphere > Phylloplane/Leaf | place: Guanajuato, Mexico... | reverse complement strand
CGCAGCTCCTCGCGCCCCTCGGCGATCGCCTCGGTGCCGTGCAGGGCCGCGATCGGCTCGGTGCTCTCCAGCGGCGTCTGCGGCCGGCGCGAGCGGTCCCGGTAGTAGTTGGAAGCGAGGTTGTGGGCGATGCGGATCAGCCATGGCCGCAGCGGCCGCCCGTCCGACTCGCGCCGGGCGCGATCGAAGTGGCGGTATGCCTGCAGGAACGCCTGCTCGGTCAGGTCCTCGGCGTCGTGCTGGTTGCCGACCCGGTAGTAGGCGTAGGAGTAGACGTCGCGCAGGTGGGTCCGGTAGAGGTCTTCGAAGGCCCGGTCGAGCTCCGCCTTCGCCTCGGGATCGAGGCTCGTCGGCTCGACGTTCTCCTGCGAATCGCTCACCTGGCAAGCCTAGTTCACGTCGATCGGAGGATTTGCCACCCCATAGGGGGGTAAATCCTCCACTCGGCGTCGCCAATCGCATCAGGCGGCCCTCCGCGCGCCCTCGGCGCGGCGCAGGCGCACCACCCAGCCCTCGGCGTCGATCTCGCCGCGGATCAGCGCCGCCAGCCCCTCCAGCGCCTCGGCCTTGCCGCCGTCTGCGGCGACTGCGCGGGCGAGGAGCGGGGCGGCGTCCAGACCCTCAGAGGCCTGGCCGATCAGGCTCGGGATCTCCTCGGCGGGAGTCCCGGCGCCGAGCAGCTCGCCGGCACGGCGGTTGCGCCCCGCCGGCGCCATCACCGTCGCGGTCAGGTCGCCGACCCCGGCGAGGCCGGAGAAGGTCTCGAGCTCGGCGCCGCGGCCGATCGCGTGCTCGATGCACTCGCGCCAGACCTCCGCCGCGGCGATCCCGGCGGCGTTCAGCCCGTGCGGCTCGGCGGCCGCGGCGGCCAGCGCGGCGGCGTTCTTCGCCGCACCGGCCATCTCCACCCCGATCGTGTCGCGTGAGCGCTCGCAGACCAGGCCGGCGCGGTCGAAGACCTCGCCCAGCTGGTCGCGCAGGTCCGGGTCGGCGGAGCCGAGGACGAGGGCGGCGGAGCCCGAGACCGCCTCGCGGGCGTGGGCCGGCCCACCAAGGCAGGCGATCGCCCGGGCCCGCACCCTCTCCCCCACGTACTCGGACGGCAGCTGTCCCAGCGGCGAGACCATGCCCTTGGTCAGCAGCAGGAGCGAGGCGCGGGCGCCGACGCGATCGGCAATCGCGCCGACCGCCTGCGGCAGCGAGGCGGAGGGAATCGCCAGGCAGACGAGGTCCAGCCCCGCAAGCTCGATCTCCGCCGCCTGCCGCACCTGGACCGAGTCCGGCAGCGGCACGCCCTCCAGGTAGCGCCGGTTCTCGCCGTCGGCGGCGATCTCCGCAGCGTGCTCCGCGGTCCGGGCCCCCAGTTGCACTTCCAGCCCGCCCCTGGCCAGCAGCACCGCGACCGCCGTGCCCCAGCTGCCGGCGCCGATCACCACCGCGCGCCGCATCGGCGGCAGCCCGCCGAGCGCCTCCCACTGGAGCTGGACACTGGGCCAGATCCGCGCGGTCACGGTTTCCGCCAGCGCCGGCGAGGGCCGGGTGGCGCGCGGGAAGGTGATCGCCCGGCCGAGGCGCACCTTCACCTTGCGCGGGCGGATGCGCCAGCCCCGGCGCACGTGCTCGGTCCCGAACACCGCCGCAGGAACCACAGGGGCGCCGGTTTCGAGCGCCAGACGGCCGACCCCGCGCTTCGGCTCGCCCAGCGAGCCGCGGCGGATCCGTGTCCCCTCGGGAAAGATGCAGACGGCGCCGCCCCGTTCGACCACGATTCTCGCGGTCTCGACCGAGTCCTCGTCCGACTCGCCGCGGCAAATAGGGAAGGCGCCCAGCCGCGAGAGCAGCCAGCCCTGCCAGCGGCGCTCGAACAGCTCGACCTTGGCGACGTAGTTCATCGGCCGCCGCCAGGGCAGCGCGCCGCCGATCGCAAAGGGGTCTAGGAAGCTGCGGTGGTTGGAGGCGACGATCAGGCCGCCGTCGAGCCGGGCGTGCTCGCGGCCGGCGCGAAGGTAACGGAAGTAGGCGAGGAAGAACGGGGTCATGAAGACCCGCGCCAGCAGGTACAGCACGCGGTTGACGCCGTGGCGGCGCGTGTACTCGTGGTAGCTGGCCAGGCGAGAGGGGTCCACCTAAGGGGCTACACGGGCGATGGTCGACAGTTACCGGTTGGCAGGGGTCAGGCACTACTCCCAGCTCAACTTTTTCGATGAAGCGGTAATGGTCGTCCGCGATCGAACCGCCGAAAAAGTACAAGCCGCTGAGAGCAGTGCCTGACCCCTGCTACCAGGCGCTCTCGATCAACTGCTGGACCTCATCGCGCGTAGGCGGTTCGGGAGTGAACGCGAGCTCGGGACGCAGCAGGATCGAGTCGAGAGCCTCGTCAAGGCGAGACCGGTCTGCACTCAGCTCGCCCAAGCTCGGTGGATCTCCGCCGAGTTCCAGAATGCGGGACTCGATGCTGTCCGGGGCGGCGCCGAGGGCGGTCGCAAGGGGCTCGAGGCCGTCGGGGGCGCGGGGGACCATGAGGGCCATCGCGCGGGGCAGGATCGCGGCGTTGGTCTCCGCATGGGGACTGCCGCAGACCCGCACCAGGGTCTGGCAGACGACGTGGTGGACGGCGAACATGCCGGAGTCGATCGCGTAGCCGCAGAGGATCGAGCCGAGCGCCAGGCCGGCGGAGTCGCGCTCCTCGGGCTCCCGGTCGAGCGAGGCGGCGATCAGCTCGGCGCCGCGCAGCGCCGTCGTCTGCGAGACCGGGTTGGCGAAGGGCGTATAGAGGGAGTCGGCGCCGTGGGCGAGGGCGTTCATCGAGCTCGCCCGCAGCTGCGGCTCGGGCTGGCTGGTCATCGCCGCCGGATCGGCGATTACCAGCGCCGGCCGCACCAGCGAGCCGGCGCGACTCTCGGCGCCGGCCGGGAGCCGGTGGATCCCGGTCATCTCGGCGCCCGACATCGTGGTCGGGATCGCCGCCACCCGGCCGCCGTCGACCGAGGCGACGGCCTTCGCCGCGTCGATCGTGCGCCCGCCGCCGAGCGCGACCAGGTTCGCCGCGCCCACCGAGTCGAGCAGCGCCGCCGCGGCCTCCGGCACCGCGCCGGGGCCGGGCTCGTGCACCTTCGCGGCCGCATCGGCCAGCGAAGAGGCCCCGTCCAGCGCCCGCGCGGTCGCGATCAGCGCGAAGTCGTCGAAGCCGTGCTCGGCGAGCACCTGAGGAGCGCGCTCGATCCCGCCGTCCCCGAAGACGACGACTCGCCCGGCGTCGCGCCAGACGAAGCTGCCGTTCACTCCGCGGCGAGGGTGCGGGGGTTGACGACGGGTCGCAGGTTCGGTTCGACGTCCGCCCGCAGGTGCTCGAAGTCGGGCGGCAGCGAGAGCTTCTCGCCCAGGTGCTCGAGCGGCTCGTCGACGGTGAAGCCGGGGCCGAGGGTGGCGATCTCGAAGAGGACGCCACTCGGCTCGCGGAAGTAGATCGAGCGGAAGTAGAAGCGGTCGATCACCGGGGTCGGCTGCGCGCCGGCGGCGATCGCCCGCTCGCGCCAGGCCTCGTGATCGTCCATCGTCGAGGCCCAGGCGACGTGGTGGACGCTGCCGGCGCCCTGCAGGGCCGGCTCCGAGGGGGCCTGCTCGAGCAGGTAGAGCCCGCCGCGGTTCTCGCCGCGCGCCTCCCAGCCCTCGTTGGCGAGATCGAAATCGAGCGCTTCCAGCAGGCGGCGGCTGGCGTCGGGGGAGGCGCTGTAGGCGCAGACGGCGTGGAAGCCCTGGAGGGCGAGCCTGGCCGGAACCTCGGGGTGGTCGGCGATCAGCGGCTCGTCGCCGACCTCCTCGACCGCGAGCTCGTGCTCGAGGCCCTCCGGGTCGGAGAAGCGCAGGCCGGCGCCGGCGCGCTCCGGCTCGACGCCGTGGGCGCCGAGCCGCTCCTCCCAGAAGTCGAGCGACTCGACCGAGCCGACCCGCCAGACGATCCGGTGCACCGCCCCGGCCCCCGGCCGGCCCCGCCCGACGCCAGGGAACTCGAAGAAAGTGAGGTCCGATCCGGCGCTGCCCTTCTCGTCGGCGAAGAAGAGGTGATAGACGGATGGGTTGTCCTGGTTGACCGTCTTCTTGACCAGGCGCAGGCCCAGAACCCCGGCGTAGAAGTCGACGTTGCTCTGGGCGTCGGCCGTGATCGCGGTGATGTGGTGAATTCCCTCCAGCTTCATCACGTCACGTATAGCATCCTCGTGCAATGAGTCGCGCACGCCGTCGCACGGTGAAGGCCCTGGTGGTTCTCGGCTCGGTGCTGGCCTTCCTCAGCGTCTTCGCGATCTGGGTCGAGCGCCAGGCGCTCAACACCGACGACTGGGTCAAGACCAGCGAGCGGCTGATCGAGGACGAGACGATCCGCACCGCCCTCGCCGACTACCTCGTCGACCAGCTCTACGAAAACGTCGACGTCGAAAAGGAACTCAGCGAAAGGCTGCCGGGAGACACCAAGGAGCTGGCCGGGCCGATCTCGGGCGGGCTGCGCCAGGTCGCCGGCGACGGCGCCAACGAGGTGCTGAAGACCTCGACCGCGCAGACCCTCTGGGAGGACGCGAACAGGACGGCGCACGAAGAACTCGTCGCCGTGCTGGAGGAGCGAGAGGGAGCGGTGTCCACCGAGGAAGGGACCGTGCAGCTGAAACTCGGCACCCTGGTCACCAACCTCGCCGACCAGGTAGGGATCGGAGCCGACCTAGCCGAGAGGTTGCCGCCGGACGCGGGTCAGATCACGATCCTGCGCTCCGACGAGCTGAAGACTGCGCAGAACATCACCGTCGCGATCAAGGGCCTGGCGCTGGTGCTCTCGATCCTGACGCTGCTCACCTTCGGCCTCGCCGTCTACCTATCCCGCGAGGGCCGCTGGGTGACCGTGCTCTTCTGCGGCGTCGGGCTGATCGCCGCCGGCTTCGCCGTGATCGTCGCCCGCCAGGCCGCGGGGGGCATCGTCCTCGACCAGCTGGTCACGGACGAGAGCATCAGGCCCGCCGCCGAGCGCGCCTGGTCGATCTCGACCTCGCTGATGACCAGCATCGCGACGACGGTGATCGTCTTCGGCGCCCTCGCGGTGCTCGCCGGCTGGCTCGGCTCGCCCGTCTCCTCCGCCCGCGCCACCCGCAAGGCGATGGCCCCGGTCCTGCGCGACTACGTCGCCTACGTCTACGCCGCCCTCGCAGTCCTGGTCGGCATCTGGTTCCTCTCCGCGCCGACCCAGAACCTGCGCTCCTTCCTCACCACGCTGATCGTCGCCGCTATGAGCGCCTTCGGCATCCATGAGCTGCGCAGGCAGACCGAAGAGGAGTACCCCGACGCGGATTTCGGCGACACCTTCGGAGGCGCCCGCGAGCGCATGGTCGGCGCCGTAAAGAGCGCCAACCTGGGCGAGAAGGCGACGAAACTGCGCGAGTCGGCGACCCGCGGCATCGGGGGCTCCGGTGCGGATGGCGAGGACGGCGGCGGCGCGGGAGGCGAGAGCGTCGAGGATGCCCGCCTGGCGCGGCTCGAACGGCTCGCCACCTTGCACGAGAAGGGTGTCCTCAGCGACGAGGAGCTCGCCGCCGAGAAGGCGCGAATCCTCGACCGGTGAGCAGAGCCCGCCTCCGGGATCGAACCGGAAACCTCCGCTTTACAAGAGCGGTGCTCTGCCAGTTGAGCTAGGCGGGCGGGGCCATCACGCGAGTGACGGAGTCACCGACGAAGCACGGCTTCTCGCTGCCCTCGACCTCGAGGGTGAAGCGAGTCACGACCTGCCACCAGCCGCTGCCCTTGTCGTCCATCGAGACGACCTCGGCCTTGGCGCGGACCCTGGAGTCAACTGGAACGGGGGCGGGGAAGCGGATCTTGTCCCAGCCGTAGTTGACGCCGAGGGCGAAGCCGCTGGAGGAGATCATCTCCTTGCGGAAGCCGTCGACGAGCGAGAGGGTGAGGTTGCCGTGGGCGATCGTCGTCCCGAACGGGCTCTCGTTCCTGGCCCGCTCGACGTCGACGTGAATCCACTGGTCGTCGCCGGAGAGCCGGGCGAAGGTGTCGATGTCCTCCTGGGTGACCGTGCGCCACTCGCTCGGCCCGATCTCCTGGCCGAGCAGCGCCCGCATCCCCTCGACACCCTGTACCTCGACGGTGGCCATCGCGTCGGAGGCTACCGCAGCAACTGCTAGCGGGGGCCGATCTGGCCGCCGCTGGCGTAGTCGAGAAGCGGCCACTCGGGACCGGTGGCGGGCAGCACGGTGAGTTGGCCGTCACCGTTGACGTCGGCGGCGACCGTTCCCGGGTCGATGTTCGGCGGTCCGAAGGGCGGGCTGTCGCAGTCCCAGTCGACCGAGCCGTCGCCGGGCCAGGCGTCGTCGAAGAACCCTTCGCCGGGGCCACCGGTCGTGCAGAAGTGCAGGATGTAGAAGCGGTGCGCCTCGGGCGGGGCCGAGATCCCCGCCTCCTCGCTGAGGTTGCTCTCGTCGAGAGCCGGCAGGCTGAAGCGCTGGTAGTCGAGGATCTCGGCCGAGCCGCTGCCGGTGTCGGAGACCTGCAGCCTCGTGTTCATCGAGCTGATCCGGTTCGGCTGGCCGGGGAAGGGGTGGTCGAGACCGAGGTTGTGGCCGAGCTCGTGCATCAGCACGTGGGCGAAGTCGGGGCCGTCGGTGAAGACGACCATCTCCACCCCGTTCTGATTCGCGACACCGGCCGCCCCCGTCTGACCGCATGTCGGCGCGAAGCCGGCGATGTGGAAGGTCCCGATCCGGCTCTCGGGCAGTTCGTTGGCGTTGAACACGGCGCTGAAGTTGGGGCAGCCGCCGGCGTCGAAGGTCGCCGAGCCGCCGAGGTCGTAGCTGCGACTGGGACATGAGATGCCGGCGTCGATGTGGAGATCGATCCCGGTTCCACCGTCGGGATTGGAGACCGGGGCGTTGGCGAAGGCGGCGACGATCGCGTCGAGCTCCGAGCAGGACGCGCTCTGCCGCAGCGCCGCGCTGGCGTAGTTGATCTGGACGAAGACGTCCTTGTGGTTCGGGTCGGCGCCGAGCGAGGCGAGGCCGATCGGCGCGATCGAGGCCTGGGCACTCGCTTTCCTCCGTTTTGCCCGTTTCCTTTTCACGCATTTGCCCCGTTTCCGCACCAGGCCTTTTTTGCACCTGGGCACGCACTTGCCGTTGCGCAGCTGCTGCCTGGACGCACACCTCGGTCCGGTCGGAGCCGAGGTCAACGGCGGTGTCTCCCATGCGTAGGGCAGGCCGTCCCCGTCGGCGTCGCTCATGTCGGGCGGCGGCGGTAGGGGCTTTGGCTTCGCTTTCGCTTTTGGCTTCGCCACGCATTTGCCTTTGCGCAGCTGGCGCGGTTTTTTGCAGGCTTTTTGTGCGCCGCTTTTGTGACCTTCGCAATGGCGACACCCGCGGCTTCGATGCCGGCGAAGGCCAGGAGCGCAACCGCAAGCCCGGCAAGCAGGGCAACTAGGCCGATTCTCGGCCGCAGGAAAAAGCTCTGAACCACGATCATCGCCGGGACCCTAGTGCCCTGACTGACGCGATCTAAGGATGCGCATCTGCCAGCCGCAGGGGGGCGTGGCGCGCGATTGCATCGAAGTCAGCGTCTTCACAGAGCAACTCCGCGTCATTGCGAATGGCGACTGCGGCAATCAGGCAGTCGGTGAGCTTGCGCGGCGTCTCCCCCTTACCGCGACAGAGTCGGTATAGCTCGGCTGCCTGCTCGTAGTCGGCCGGCCCATCCACAGCGAGGAACTCCAAGCCATAGAGCAAGCGCCGCAACCGATCCCGGTCGGCATCGTCACGAGCGCCGGCGAGGATCTCCATCACGATCACGTCAGTGCTTGCCAGCTCGACCTCCCCTTGCAATGCCGAGCGCAGGCTCAGATGAGTTGAACTGCCGGTGGCGCGCAGGAACTCGACCCAGGCAGAGCTGTCGACGAGGATCACAGCTCCGGCACCTCCTGTCGCGCGCGAATCTCGTCGAGATCGCCGTCCCAGCCGCGTCCCTCCGCCGCCAGCATCTCCTCGCGGCTCATCGATTCGCCGACGAGCCTGCGCAGGGCCAGGTCAACGGCCTCTCGCTTGCTCCGCAACCGGTAGAGACTCATTGCCCGCTCCACCAGCTCATCGTTGATCTCGATGTTCGTCCTGGCCATACGACCAGAATACACCTTATGGTGTATAGAGGTGTGCAAAGCATCGGAAACGGCTCTAGCTTGGGCTACAGTCGCGGCGTTCATGCAACCAGGCGGACTTCGAAGCTCGGCACGTGGAGAGCCCCGACTCCTCCGAGGAGGGCGAGGATGCGGCTGACGTAGGCCTGCGTCTCGGGGTAGTCGGGGATGCAATCGCAGGCTTCGACCGGGGCGGGGCCGGCGTTGTAGGCGGCGAGGGCGAGAGACGGATCGCCGAACTGGCGCAGCAAGTCCGACATCAGGTGCGCCTGGGCGTCGATCGCTTCCACGGGGTCGAAGGGATCGCGCAGGCCGTACGCGGCCGCGGTGGCCGGCATGAACTGGGCGATGCCCTGCGCCCCGGCTGGCGAACCCGCGTTGGGGTCGAAGTTCGACTCGGCCATCAGCTGCCCGGCGAGCAGGGCGGCGGAGACGTTCCAGCGAGCGGCGGCGCGCAGGAGAGGCGCCCGATACGGCGCCGGGACGAAGGAGGGCAGGCCGCCGGCGCCGGCGAGGGCGCCGTCTCCCCCGCCGCCTGCCCCGACCGAGTTGCCGGCCGCCGAGCAGGGCGGCGGGCCTGCTGTGAACCCGAAATGCCAAGCCTCCCAGCTGTAGCGCTGGACGAAGCCGAAGCGGTCGGCGTTGGCCGCCAGCCAGACGTAGGCGTCTTCGGGGCCGAGGTCGAGCTCGGTCGCGCAGCGGTGCAGCGACTGGCCCGGCGGCGCGACCCAGGTCGGATCGGGATGGGCGGCGAAGAGCGCCGCCTGCTCGGCGTCGGAACGGAAGCCGGAGTTGACGACGAGGATGACCCCGTCAGCGGCGGCCGCAGCTGCCATCCGGTCAAAGGCGGCGCCGACGTCGGGCCGCATCCCCTCGCCGCTGCGATAGACGAGCGGCCCGCTGTAGCCGCCGCCGCTCGCCAGCGGCGGCATCGCCGCGGTCCTCGTCGCGCTGACTGGTGCGGCGGCTTCAGCGACCGCCGACGCCTCGACCCGGGTTCGCCCCTTGCCCACGTCCAGCTCGGCCAGGACTTCGGCACGAGCCCGCACCGGCGCGAAGGAGGCCCGATCGGGAAACGAGATCCGCAGCCGCGCGAGCGCCACCCCATTCGCCTGCGCTGCTTCCCTCGCTGCACCGCGAGCACGCCAGAGATAGAGGGCCTTGGGCAGGTGGCGCGGATTCGGCAGGCCGTTGGACAGGGTCGGTGGGGCGAGTAGGCGCGGTAGGTCGTCGCGCATCGAGCGCGCGGCTGAGATCGTCGCCAGGTCCGCCGCCCGCTGCACCCGTCCCTTGCCGGTCACCGCGCCGGCGATCGCCACCAGCGCCAGCGCTCCGGCGAGCAGCACGAAAGTGCCGCCCAGAGCCAGCAGCAGCGCCTGCCCCTCCTCCCTCTTCTCGCCCATGCGGGCACCCTGCCGGCCGCGGGCGCACACGTGGCGCGCTGAATCAACCGATTCTGTGCCAACTCGCCGACCGCCTCACGGCCGGCGGCGACCTACCGCGCCCGCACCGCCGCGACCGTCTCGCGCAATGTCCCGCGGGCGTCGTGGTGGGGCATCCAGTGCAGCACGCCCCGTGCCTTCGAGGTGTCCATCAGCACCGGCCTGCGGACCGCCTCGATCCAGGCCGCCTCGTCGGGCAGGAACGGCATCAGCGCCACCGCCTCAGCGGCGGCGCCGACCGCGAGCTGCGAGGCCGGCATGGTCACCGCGTGCCAGCCGAGCTCGTGGGCGACGTCGGAGATCGTCAGCTGCCCCGGCCCGGCCAGGTTGTAGACGCCGGGGTCGCCATGCCCGAGCACGGCGGCGCAGAGCGCGGTGGCGACGTCGTCGTGGTGGACGAGCTGGAAGGGGACGCCGGGGTCCGGCAGGACCGGGCGCAGCTCGGGCACCCTGCCGAGCGCCCAGCGCAGCGGCCCGGGGATCCGCTGCCCCAGTGCCAGCAGGGGAATCACGTCGAGCAGCATCGTCGCCTGCGGGCCGGCGACGATGCAGGGCCTGAAGACATAGGCGTCGGTGGCGGAGCCGTCGAGCGCCTCCGCCAGCTCCTCCTCGACCGCTGCCTTGTGCGCCGAGTACGGGTGGCGGGCGGTCCCCTGCACCGGCTCGTCCTCGCCGAGCAGTTCCGGCATGCCGCGGCGGAAGCCGTAGGCAGCGACCGAGGAGGTGTAGACGAGGCGCTTGGTCCCCGCCGCGGCGGCCGCCTCGAAGACGTTGCGCGAGCCGCGCAGGTTGATCTCCCGGCTCTCGCCCCCACCGGCAACGATCACGAAGGCGAGGTGGACGACCACGTCCGCGTCCTCGACCAGGCTCTCGACGGCCTCGCGGTCGAGCACGTCGCCGCGCCGGTACTCGGTCTTCTCCCAGCCCTGCCCGGCGAGGTCGAAGGGGCGGCGGGCCATCCCGATCACCCGGTCCACTTCGGGCAGGCGCTCGAGCGCCGAGATGAAGGCCTTGCCGATCTCCCCGGTGGGGCCGGTGACTGCGACGGTCAGCACACGACGATCTCTATCAAGTCCTCGAGGCCGCGGAGGTCCTTGGCGTTGCGGGTGTAGAGGGGGAGCCCATGGGCAAGGGCGGTCGCGGCGATCATCAGGTCGATCATGCGCGCACCGCGTGCCCTTCGACCTACTGCGGTCACGGCGGCGTAGACCCGGCTGTATGCGCGAGCGCAGCCCAAGTCGAAGAACAGAGTCTCAACGCTTGATTCGAAAATCTGCAGGCGTCGCTGCCGACGGGCGCGCTCGACATCGTCGGAGGCGGCAAGTGGGCCGACGGTGAGCTCGGCCAGCGTCAGGGTCGAGATAGCCGCCTGCTCGGGAAACGGGCCCGGATCGATCCCTCCGAGGGCAATGACGACGGAGGTATCGAGCAAACCCCGATCGCTGGTTAACTCAGTAGCGAGGCGTAGGGTCCTGATCGACGAAAGCGTCGATATCCGCGCGGAACCGCTCGTAGTCGATCGGCGGTGCGCCCTCGAAGAGGGCAAGGAGCTCCTCCTTGGGGATGAACCTCCGCTTGCGACGCTGGATCGGGAACAGTTCGCCGACTGGCTCGCCGTTGCGAGTAATGACGAAGTCCTCGCCCTCGTCGAGGGCGCGCAGGACCTCACCGCTCTTGCTGCGCAGTTCGCGCTGCGTCAGTTTCCGAGTCATCGGAGCGACCGTAGCACTCGCGTCGATTGAAGACAAGACATTTCTCCAGATACCCGGGCAGCCCACCCGGGGTGGCTGCCGGCAACACGCCATACAGGGCGCGGCGGGCGGGGATCCAGGCCAGCGGTCGCTTGAGGACGGCGACGCGGAGGTTGCGGGCGAGCAGGTCGCGGACGGCGAGACCGGCGAGGGCGCGGTCGCCGGGCAGATCCGCCCTGAGCAGGACGCCGGTCGCTTCGATGCGGGGTGCGGCGAGCGCCGGCTGCAGCAACGCCGGCGGCAGGTGGACGGCGGCGACCGAGTCGCGGACGAGCGGCAGCGCCGCCGGCAGGCGCTCGAGCCCCTCCTCGCCGGCGGGGAGAGCCAGGTGGCAGGTCTGGCCGCGGGAGGCGACCCGCGCCTCGGGCATGTGCGCCGCGAGCCGCTCCTCGAGCTCGCGAGCGCCGGCCGACGCGACCAGGGTGGGACGCGGCGGGCGCCCACCGAGGTCGACGAGCAGACCCGGCCGGTCCAGCTCCGACCCGGCGCAGGCCAGGGCAGCGGCGGCGGCCCGCGAGCCGCCCGCCTCGCCCGCCCAGGTGACGAGGATGACGGTCATCTGGGGGCGCACGCGGGCAAGCAGGTCAAGGACGCAGGGAGCGTGGCGTGCTCTGCACGCGAGCGACCGAGGACGCCGACATGCGCCGTCCCGCGTACGCCCCCAGCGGGCCTCGCGAAGGCGGAGCTGCTGACCGTTAGCCGCTCGGCGACCACGGGCAGCAGCGCCGGCGGCCGCAGGCGCACCGTCACCCGCCCGCCGCTGACCGAGAGCCCGACGTCGTCCTCGGCCCACCCCGGCAGCGCCCCCCGCACGGCGTCCCTCGCCGGCTCGCCGGAGGCCAGCGCAAGCGCGCCCGCCTCGGCGGCGCCGTCGGCCAGGGTCAGGGCGTGGCCGGCGGCAAGCAGCTGCAGGGCGATCAGGCCGGCGAGCAGCAGTGCCGGCAGGGCGGCGACCAGCTCCACAGTGGACTGACCCGCCTCGCTATCCACTCCTCTCCCCCAGCCCAGTCCCAGCACCCACCGTCACCCGCGGCAGCGCCGGCAGCAGCCGCGGGATTGCGACCCGCACCGAGACGGCGCCCTCCTCGCGCACCTTCGCCCCGGCGCGAAGCGAGGGTGGCAGGGCTCGCCGCGCCGCCGCCGCCGCATCGCCGCCGACGAGCGAGGCGCGCGCCCCCGCCCGCGCCGCGACTCCGGCCGACCACAGGGCCTGCCCGGCGAGCGCCAACTGTGCCGCCACCAGGACCGCCAGCAGCAGGAAGGGAACGACCGCGATCAGCTCGACCGAGGCGGTCCCCTCCTCCCTGTGGCCTTCGCTGCTGACAGTCCGTGGCGGCACGCCCGGACCGTCGCAGCCCCGGGCGCAATCATGGGGACGCTAAGCGAACGATTCAGTCAAGACTCTGTGCGAGCTCAGTAAGTGTTGGCCTCGATCCAGATCCGCCAGATCGCCGCGACCGAGGCGGCGAGCAGACAGAGCCAGGCAAGGGTGCCGAGGCCGGTCGAGAAGAGCTCGTCGGAGCCGGCGATCAGCAGCGCGATCAGGCCCAACGCCCCATAGAGGACGGCGCGCCGTCCGTCGCTGAGCGTCGCCAGGGTCAGCTCGTTCTGGCGACTCAGCACGTAGACCGTCCAGGCGATCGCGGCGAGGAAGGCCATCGTGATCGCGGTCAGCAGGGCGTCGGCGGCGTTGCCGCCGCCGGGGACGAAGGCGACGACCAGCGCCAGGCCCATGACGATCGCGACGTTGCGCAGCGTTCGCACAGCGGAAATTGTACGAGGGGTTGAGCTAGCCGACCATCACGACGAGGCCGACGACGACCGCTCCTAGGGTCGCCGCCAATCCGGTGACCCCGACCGCCGCAGCGGCTGCTGCCGCTGTCGGGCGCTCGCTGCGGCTGAGGTCGACAGAGCGCGCCGCCCCCCAGATCGCCACCGAGAAAACGACGGTGACCCCGATGCCGGCGACCACGGAGGCGACAATGGTCCACAGCAGATCGCTGGTCTCGACGATGACGGCCATGTCAGCTCGCCGGGACCGGCGCTCCCTGCTGCGAGCGGCGCGCGAACAGCATCGCGCTGGCGGCCAAAGCGACGATGCTGACGATCACCGGGCCGAGCGCGCCGCTACCGAAGATCTCGGTCACGGCGTAGGTCACGCCGCCGATCGCCGCCGCCGCCGGCAGCGTCAGCAGCCAGGCGACCATGATGTTCCCGGCCACCCCCCAGCGCACCGCAGAGAGCCGCTTGCCGGCCCCGGCCCCCATCACGCCGCCGTTGATCACATGCGTGGTCGAGAGCGGGAAGCCGAAGTGGGTCGAGGAGAGAATCACCGCGGCGCCGGCGCCCTGCGCCGAGAACCCCTGCGCGGCGTCCATCTTGATGATCCGCGTCCCCGTGGTGCGGATGATCCGCCAGCCGCCGCTGTAGGTGCCGAGCGCGATCGCGGTCGCCGCCGAGACGATCACCCAGAAGGGCGGGTCGGCGTCGGCGCCGAGGCTGCCATTGGCGATCAGCGCCAGGGTGATCACGCCCATCGTCTTCTGCGCGTCGTTGGTCCCGTGGGCGAGCGCCAGCAGGCCACCGGAGACCAGCTGCCCGTAGCGGAAGCCGCGCGTCACGGTGCCAGGCCGCTGCCGGCCGACGATCCTGTAGACGAGGCCGATCGCGACGCCGGCGACCGTGAAGGCCAGCAGCGGCGCGACGATCGCCGGGATCAGCACCTTGCCGATCACCCCGTCGGCGAGCACGGCGTCGAAGCCGGAGGCGATCACGGCCGAGCCGACGACGCCGCCGATCAGCGCGTGCGAGGAGCTCGAGGGCAGGCCGAACCACCAGGTGATCAGGTTCCAGGCGATCGCCCCGATCAGGCCGGCGAAGACGACGGTCGGCGTGATCACCCCCGCGTCGACGACGTCGTTGGCGACGGTCGCCGCGACCGAGATCGAGATGAAGGCGCCGGCGAAGTTGAGCAGCGCCGCGATCGTGATCGCCGTGCTCGGCTTCGCCGCCCGGGTCGAGATCGAGGTGGCGACGACGTTGGCGGTGTCGTGGAAGCCGTTGGTGAAGTCGAAGGCGAGCGCCGTGACGACGACGATCACCATGATCACGTCGGCGCTCATTGGGCGACGAGGCCCAGGCGTTGCCAGGCAAGGACGCAGGGAGCGCCTAAGCGCGCAGCGAGCAAGCGTGCATATCTGATTCTTCGCGCAGCGAGCGGAGCGCGGTCGGTGGGGCGTGCTCTGCACGTGAGCGACCGAGGACGCAGCATGGCGACGCCTGGGCCCGTCACGAGTTCTTGATGACTATGCCCTCGAGTATCTGGGCGGCGGTCTCGGTGGCGTCGATCGCGTTCTCGAGCACGGCGAAGATGTCCTTCCAGCGGATCACGACCATAGGGTCGATCCCGTTGGAGAAGAGCGAGGCGACGGCGTCGCGGGAAATTCGGTCGCCTTCGTTCTCGAGCCGGTGGATCTCGATCCAGTACTTCTCCAGGCCCTTGAAGTTCCGCAGGCCCTCCAGCGCCTCGGCCAGCTGCTCGCAGGCGCCGACCAGGACCTTGGTCAGCGCGCCCGCCTGCTCCATCGGCGCCTCGATCTTGTAGAGGCCGAGGAAGTCGGCGGCCTCCTCCGTGTAGTCGACGATGTCGTCCATCTGGGTGGCAAGCCCGTAGATGTCCTCGCGGTCGATCGGGGTGACGAAGGTCGAGTTAAGCCGCTGGATGATGTCGTGGGTGATCCGGTCACCCTCCTGCTCGGCCTTGAGGATGTCGCGCCCGAGGCCACCCGCGTCGGGCCAGACACCCATCATCTCGTCGAGCAGCCGCGCCGCGTTGAGGGTGTTCTGGCCGGCCTCGACGAAGAGCTCGAAGAAGGCGCTGTCGCGGGGCAGCAGGGAGAGGCGAGGCACGTTCGCATCCTATTGCCCGCCGCGGGTGCGCCGGCGCGCTAACCGGCGGTGGCGGCGAGCTGCTCGGCGGCGTGGGCGGCATGACGGTCGCGAAGCTCCTGCTGGACGTCGTGCCGCTCACCTTCTACGGTGGGCCGCCGCACCCAGACACCGTTGGCGTCCAGCTCCCAGGCGTTGGCGTCCTCGGCGAAGCAGCGCTCGAGCACATCGAGCAGCTCGGCCTTGGGCGCCTCGTCTTCGACCGGCGTCACCAGCTCGACCCGGCTGTCGAGGTTGCGCGGCATCAGGTCGGCAGAGCCGATCAGGACGCGGGTCTCCTCACCTCGCTGGAAGGAGTAGACGCGGGAATGCTCGAGGAAGCGGCCGACTATCGAGAGGACGCGGATGTTCTCCGAGACGCCGGGCACGCCGGGACGCAGGCAGCAGATCCCGCGCACGTTGAGGTCGATGCGCACCCCCGCCTGCGAGGCCTCGTACAGCGCCCGGATGCAGGCGGCGTCGACGAGCGAGTTCATCTTCATCGCGATCCGCGCCTCCTCCCCGGCGCGGTGCGCGGCCACCGTCGACTCGATCTCGGCGAGGATGCGGTCGCGCATCGTCGTCGGCGAGACCAGCACCTTGCGGTACTCGGCCGGACGGCCGTAGCCGGTGAGGAAGTTGAACATCTCAGCGACGTCGGCGCCGATCTCGGGGTCGGCCGTGAAGAGACCGAAGTCGGTGTAGAGGCGGGCTGTCTTGGGGTGGTAGTTGCCGGTCCCGATGTGGACGTACTCGCGCACCCGTTCGCCCTCGCGACGGACGACGAGGATCGCCTTGACATGGGTCTTGAGGCCGGGGATGCCGTAGACGACGTGCACGCCCGCCTCCTCCAGCGACTTCGCCCAGTGGATGTTGGCCTGCTCGTCGAAGCGGGCCTTGAGCTCCACCATGCAGACCGCCTGCTTGCCGCGTTCGGAGGCGCGGATCAGCGCCGGGACCAGTGGCGAGTCGTCGCTGGTGCGGTAGACCGTGTGCTTGATCGCCAGCACGTCGGGATCAGCAACCGCCTGCTCGACAAAGCGCTCGACCGAGGTAGCGAAGGAGTCGTAGGGGTGGTGGACGATGATGTCTCCCTGGCGGATCGCGGCGAAGATGTCGACCGGCTCGTCGTCCTCCCCCTGCAGTCGCGGCTGGGTCACGGGCGTCCAGGACGAATAGCGAAGCTCGGCGTGCCCCGGCACCTCGACCACGTCAGCGAGGTCGGCGAGGTCGATCAGCCCGTCGACGTCGTAGACCTCGCGGTCCTCGAGCCGCAGCGCCTCGATCAGCTGGGCACGCAGCTTCGGGTTCATCCCGGCCGCGATCTCCAGCCGCACCACCTCGCCGAAGCGGCGGCGGCGGCGGATCTCGTCCTGAACCGCCTGCAGCAGGTCGTCGGCCTCGTCGGAGACGGTGAAGTCGGCGTCGCGGGTCACCCTGAAGTAGCCGTGGTCGACGACCTCGGTGCCGGGGAAGAGCGCATCGAGGTTGGCGGCGATCGCCTCCTCGAGCGGCACGAACGCCTTGCCGCCCTCCCCGACCGGGAGGAAGCGGCCGAGCAGCTCCTTCGGCACCTTGACCCGGGCGATGATCTCGTTGCCGCTCTCGGGGTCGCGCAGCAGCACGCCGAGGCTGAGCGAGAGGTTGGAGATGTAGGGGAATGGGCGACCGAGGCCGATCACCAGCGGGGTCAGGGTCGGGAAGACCTGCTCGTGGAAGCGGGTCTCGATCTCGCGCCGCTCCGCCTCGCTGGTCGAGTCGAGCGAGACGATGCGGATCCCGTGCTCCTTCAGGGCCGGACGCAACTCCCCCTCGAAGCAGGCGTGCAGGCGCTCGTCCAGCTCCAGCACGCGGGTCTGGATCGCGTCGATCTGCTCGCCTGGGCCAAGGCCATCGGGGCCGCGGGCGTCGATCCCGGCGTCGAGCTGGTCGAAGAGCCCGGCGACCCGGACCATGAAGAACTCGTCCAGGTTGGAGGCATAGATCGAGCAGAAGCGGGCCCGCTCCAGCAGCGGCACCGCAGCGTCCTCTGCCAGCTCCAGCACCCGCTGGTTGAAGTCGAGCCAGGAGAGCTCGCGGTTGAAATAGAGAGCGGGATCGTCGATCCGGCCATCGTACTGCGACGCCTGCGCCGCTCCGACCGGCTCAGGCAGCGCGGGCAAGCGCTTGCCTGGCCGCATCCGGGACGGCGTCGAGGGCGCACCGATAGCCAGCTGCGAGCTGCTCCAGCGACCGCCCCCAGGAGCGCCCTGCGGCGGCGCGGACCGCGGACGCGCCGAGGTGGCGGCGCAGCAGCGGCGAGGCAGCGAGCTGCAGGACGGCGCCCGCGAGATGGTCTGGATCGGGCTCGCAGAGCAGGCCGGTATGACGGTTCTCGATCAGCGAGGCGGGGCCGCCTTCGCCGACGGCGACGACCGGCAACCCGCTGGCGCCGGCCTCGACGACGACCTGGCCGTAGGTGTCGGTCCGCGAGCAGAAGAGGAAGATGTCGGCGCTGGCGTAGGCCCTGGCAAGCTCCTCGCCCTCGAGCCAGCCGAGGAAGGTGGCGCGCTCGCCGAGCCGCGAGCGCAACTCACCTTCCTCGGACCCACCACCCGCCAGCAGCAGGTGCAGGCGCGGATCGGCCCGGTGCGCCCGCTCGAAGCTCTCGGCGAGCAGCTCGACGCCCTTCTCGCTGGTGAGGCGACCGGCGTAGAGGACCTTGACGTCGCCCGGGTACCCGCCGGGGGCCGCCTTCGCCGGGTCGAAGCGTGAGACGTCGACCCCGCGCTCCCAGCGCCCGAGCCGGTCCTCGCCGACGCCAAGCCCGAGCAGCGAGCGATCGGCCGCGGGGCTCGGCGAGAGGACGACGGCAGGGGCCGAGTAGAAGGCTCCAAGAGCCGCTTTCGCCACCGCCTCGAGGTGGCTATCGCCGCTGCGCAGGCCGGCGTAGGCGCCCAGCTCCGTGTGGTAGCTGCCCACCAGGGGCATGCCCGAGATGCGGCTGAGGATCGTCGCCGCCACCCCAGACGGACCTGGCGCGGTGACGTGGATCAGGTCGTAGCGACCCTCGGCCAGGGTCTCGGCCAGGTCGGGCAGGCCGGGAACTCCCAGTCGCATGCCCTCGTAGAAGGGAACCTCGAGCTCGGCGCTCGCCGGAAGGCGCCGGTCGACCCCTGCGTCGGTGCCGACGACTTCGACCTCGAAGCCCGGGACGCCGTGCTCGCGAACCTGGGCGATCGTACCGCTGACCCCATGCACCGCCTCGATCCCATCGGCGATCAGCGCGACCCGAAACGCTTCCCCACGGCCCGCGAGCTTCGCCTTCTCGGCGCCGAGGAAGACGGTCGAGGGCACGTAGGGAACGGCGGGAACCAGCGCCTCGAGCAGGCCGCTGAAGGCCGTGGGCATCTCACCGCTCGCGACCGCCGCGGCGCCGCTCTGGACCGCGCCACTCAGGCTCCGCTCGTGGATCCGGCGGGAACGCCGGTAGAGGGAGGCGTGGGAGAAGTCCTCCGACTGCAGGTAGGCGATCAGCTCGCGGCCGCGCGGCTCCAGGCCGACCGAGGCGAGCCACGCCTCGAGCAGCGCCCGGGCGTCGCCGGGGCCGATGTCGGTCGCGACCTTGCCCTCGCGCGCGGCGCCCTCGCCTATCACCCGCTGGGCGATCTTCATCACGGTTGCCGGATCGACCGCGCCCTCGGCGGCGCGCTCGCCTTCCAGGGCCAGCGCCCGGGTGGCAAGCGCCATCGCCGCGTGCGCCCACTTGGCGGCGCTGCCCTGCTCGCCACCGGGCTCGGCCGCGCCGCAACGCAGATGGGCGAGAAACTCTTCCGGCGTGGAGGCGGCCGGCGCCTCGGTGAAGGTGCGGCCGATGTCCACGCCGGCGTGATCGTCGGAGCCGCCGATGCCGGTGCCGCCGTGCGTGTCGATGTAGACGACGGCCGGCATGTTCAGCTCCGCCGCCCGCGACCCGTTGCGCACCTCCCAGACACCGAACAGCTCCGCCAGGCGGCGGCGGTGGCGGCGGGTCAGGGGCGCGTCGACGTCGTAGAAGGGATGAGCGAGAGCACAGGCGATCTCGTTCTCGTGAAGGTAGGCGGCACAGGCCTCGACATCGCCGGCGTTGGCCTGCAGCCACTCGTGGTCTCCGAGGGTGATCCCGTAACAGAGGACGTGCACCGCCTGGGGCTCGCCGGCAAAGCGAGCGGTCAGCTCCTCGGAGACGAAGCAGTCGGGACGATCCGCCAGCTCCAGGCAGCCGTCGATCGTGTCGTGGTCGGTGATCGTGACGAAGTCCATGCCACGACGCTTGGCAAGCTCATAGACCTCCTCTGGAGGGGTGGCGCACTCGGGCAGTCCCAGCGAACGCTGGACCCCGAGCCGCGAGAGCTGCGAAGCGGTCGAGTGGCAATGCATGTCAACTCGGGAAGTCATCGGGGTCCTCCCTGCTCGTGTCCCTTCAGTCCCCTCCAGGTTCCGCTAAGAGCAGGGGAAACTTGTGAAACGGCTGAGAACGACGAGTGAACGTCCGGTTACTGCAGCGAGCGCTCGAGCGCGGCCCAGACTCCGGCGCTGGCCTGCGCCTGCACGAGCTCGTTGAAGCGGCGGAAGAGCAGCGCCCGGTGCGTGCGCAGCAGCGCCTGCAGCGACTCGATTCCCGCGGCGCCGGGCAGCATCACGTCGCAGTCGTGGATCTCGCCGAGGATCCCCTGCAGCTGACGCGCAGCGCGGCGGGCGGCCGTCGCCTCCTCGCCGAAGCAGAGGCCGGTGATCTCGAGCACGTAGCGCAGGCGCTTGGCGGCGATCCGCAGGTCGTGCTGGGCCTCGGCAGCGCCGGGATCGAGCGCCGGCTCGATCAGGGCGCGCAGCTCGCCGAGCCGGGTATTGACGATCCGCGCCGCGTTGGGGCGCAGCGGCTCCCCGGGCTCCAGGCCCTCGACCTCGCGCGCCTTCATCTCGCCGCCTCCACCAACTCGTCGAGCCGGCGGCGCAACTTGCGCAACCGCTTCGGCGCGACGAACGGCGCCAGTTCCTCGTTGGCCTTCCGTTGCTCCTCGCGCCGCGCCTCGACCAGTGCGGCGAGCGCGTCCCGGTCGCCCTCGCGCAGCTCGCCGGCCATGCCCTCGAGCGCCCCGATCGTGACGTCGCGGTCGCGGCGCTCGCCGAGCGCGTCGGCCAGCGCCTTGACCCGCTTCAGCGCCTTGCGGTGGCGCTTGCGCGGAAAGCACGGCTCGAAGACCTCCATCGCCGCCCGCAGCCGGCGGGTCGCCACCCGCATGTCGTGGACGCGCTCGGTGTCCTCGAGGTCGAGGACCCCCTCGGCGTGCTCGAAGACCTCCGCCGCCCGCACCCCGACGACCCGCGCCGCGGCGAGCGAGAAAGGTTCCTCGCAGTCGAGCTCGACCTTGCGGGCGCGCGCCACGATGGCAGGCTAGCCGACCGCTCAGGCCGCGATGCGAGCGGGAGACGAGCCGTTGGCGCTGCCGTTGAGCAGGTCGAGGATGACGCCCTCGCGCAGGCCCCCCTTGCCGATCTGCAGCGGCTGGCCGAGCAGGTCGGAGAGCTTCTCGAGCAGGAGCACGCCGGTGGCGAGGATTCGCACCCGTTCGGGGTCGAGCTCGAAGCGGCGCGCGACCTCCGCCGCGGGGTCGCCGCAGAGGACGCGTATTCCCCGCTCCAAGGTCTCGTACTCGAGCACGGCGCCGACCAGGCGGCGCAGCGAGGTGGCGCTGCCGCCGACCGCCACCGCCTGCGCCGGGCGCTCGATCTCGACCCCCTCGAAGATCTCGTCGATGCGATCGCGGACCTTGCGGATCTCGGACGCCGAGGGTGGGTCCGAGGCGATCAGCTCGTCAGCGAGGACGCCGGAGCCGACTTTCCAGGAGCGAACCTCCTGCACGCCGCCGGGCACGGTGCCGATGATCACCTCGCTGGAGCCGCCGCCGACGTCGACGACGCCGACCTTGCCCTGCACCGGGTGGCCGAGCGTCTTCGTCGCGCCGATGAAGGAGAGCCGGCCCTCCTCCTCGTCGCTGAGCACGTCGACCGGGACGCCGGAGGCGGCGGCGATCGCCGCCGCGACCTGCTCGCCGTTGACCGCCTCGCGCACCGCCGCGGTCGCCACCGAGCGGATCGTCTCCGCTCCCAGCTCCCGCGCCAGCCGCACCTGGGTCGCGACCACCTCGCAGACCTCCTCGACCTTCTCCGGCAGGATCGCCCCCTCGCCGTCCAGGGCTTTGTTGATCCGCGTGTAGGCCCGTTGCTCCATCACCTTCTTCAACTGCCCGTCGACGGGCTCGGCGACGAGCACGCGGGTGGTGTTCGAGCCGATGTCGATGGCGGCGCAGAGCATCCCAGGACCGCTTCTCATATTCCCAAACGACCCGGATCTCAAGCCAGTGCGGCGAAGACGGCGCTAGCCGTTCGGATGCGAGGCGTCCTCGAACTCGCGGAAGAGCCCGGTGACGACGAAGGCGACCTGCTCGCCGATGTCGACCGCGTTGTCGCCGATCCGCTCGATCGCCCTGGCGGCGAGCAGCATCGTCATCGCCCACTCGCGCTTGTCGGCGTCGTCGCCGATCTCCAGCGCCAGGTGGAAGCACTCGCGGTTGAGGTTGTCGACGACGTCGTCCTGGCGCACCAGGTCGTGCGCCATCTCGACGTCGCGTCCCTCGAAGGCCCGCTTCGCCTGGCTGATCAGGGTGCGGGTCTGCTTGCCCATGGTCAGGATCCGCTGCACCATCTCCGGATCGGCCGGCGGCTCGTTGCCGCTCAGCGGCAGCAGCTTGCAGACGTTGACGCACTGGTCGCCCATCCGCTCGATGCACTTCAGGATGTGCAGCAGGGCCGAGATCAGGCGCAGATCGGTCGCCACCGGCGACTGCGTCGCCAGCAGCGTGATCAAGGCCTGGTGCACCTCGAGGTAGCGGCCGTCGATGCGGTCGTCGTCCGCGATCACCAGCTGGGCGAGCTCGACGTCCTGCTGTTCGACCGCTTCCATCGTCCGTTCCAGCGCGGCGCTGACCAGGTCGAGGCCGCCGAGGGCGCTGGCCTCGAGCCGCTCCAGCTCTTCCTGGTAGTGGATACGGGTTTCGGTCGCCGGATTCATCAACCGACCTTGCCGGAGACGTAATCCTCCGTGCGCGGGTCGGAGGGATTGGTGAAGACTTTCTCGGTCTCGTCGTACTCGACCAGCCGCCCCCAGCGGTTGTCCTCGTCGGCGTCGAGCTCGACCATGAGGAAGGCGGTGCGGTCGGAGACGCGCGCCGCCTGCTGCATGTTGTGGGTGACGATGACGATCGAGAACTCCTCCTTGAGCTCGATCATCAGGTCCTCGATCTTGCCTGTGGAGATCGGGTCGAGCGCCGAGCAGGGCTCGTCCATCAGGATCGTGTCCGGCTCGACCGCGATGCAGCGGGCGATGCAGAGGCGCTGCTGCTGGCCGCCGGAGAGGCCGAAGGCGTTGTCGTCGAGGCGGTCCTTGACCTCGTCCCAGAGCGCCGCGCCGCGCAGGGCGTTCTCCACAGTGGCGTCGAGGTTGTCCTTGCGGCCGAGGATGCGCGGGCCGAAGGCGACGTTGTCGTAGATCGACTTGGGGAACGGGTTCGGCTTCTGGAAGACCATCCCGATCAACTTGCGGACCTGAACCGGGTCGACCTGTGGCCCGTAGAGGTCTTCGCCGTGGTAGAGCAGCTCGCCCTGCACTTCGGCGCTGGGGATCAGGTCGTTCATCCGGTTGAGGCAGCGCAGCAGCGTGCTCTTGCCGCAGCCGGAGGGACCGATCAACGCGGTCACGTCCTTGCGGTGGATGTCCATCGAGATGCCCTTGACCGCGGCGACGCCGCCGTAGAGCACGTCCACCCCCTTCAGCTCGAAGACCTTCTCCTTGGAAGAGCCGGCCGAGCGGTGCTGGAACTCGTCGGGGCGGACTGCGATCGCGGCTCGCTCCGCCGCCGCCTCGCGTGTCTCCCGTCCCGTTCTGCTCTCGTCCTGCGTCATCTCATTCACCCTAGTCCACCTACCATCTCTGCTCGTAACGATTTCGTAGCCAGATCGCGAAGGAGTTCATCGCCAGCAGAACCACGAGCATGACGATGATCCCCGCCGCCGCCAGCGTCTGAAACTCCTCTTGCGGCCGCACCGCGTAGTTGAAGATCTGCACCGGCATCGCCGAGTACCCATCGGACCCGAACGGGGTCGGGTCGAAGGTGACGAAGACCGTCGCCCCGACCAGCAGCAGCGGCGCCGTCTCGCCCAGCGCCCGCGAGACGGCGAGGATGACCCCGGTGGCGATGCCGGGGATCGAGGCCGGCAGCACCTGGCTGCGGATTGTCTGCCACTTGGTCGCCCCAAGGGCCAGCGAGCCCTGGCGGATCGAGTCGGGGACGGCGCGGATCGCCTCGCGAGCGGCGATGATCACCATCGGCAGCACCAGCAGCGCCAGGGTCAGCGAGCCGGCAGCGAGGATGAAGCCGAGGTCGAGCGGTCCGCGGACGATGAAGGCGAGGCCGAGGATGCCGTAGATGATCGAGGGAACCGCGGCGAGGTTCTGGATGTTGACCTCGATCACCCGGTTCCACCACTTGGACTTGTCGGCGTACTCCTCGAGGTAGATCGCCGCTCCTATGCCGACGGGGACGACGAAGAGGATCACGCCGGCGATCAGCTCGAGCGAGCCGATGATCGCCGGGCGGAAGCCAGCTTTCTCGGGGAAGGCGGTCGAGGGGGGATTGGTGAAGAGATCGGTGCTGAGCGCCGGGGCGCCCTTGACGAAGGCCTGGACGAGGAGCGCGACCAGACCGGCCAGCGCGATCAGGATCGCCAGCAGGAGCATCCCCGCGAAGAGGGTGTTGAGGATCACGTCGCGGCGGGGCTGGTTGCGCAGCATCGCGACGGTGGTCGCGCGCGCGCCGGCGACGGCCAGGCGGTTGCGAGGCGCGGTGGCCCCCGGCCCCGTCATCACTCGTAGACCTCGCGGTACTTGCGGACCAGCCGGATGCTGACCATGTTCATCGCCAGCGTCATCACGAAGAGCACGGTCCCGACGGAGAACACCGACTTGTAGTCGAGCGAGCCGGTCGAGATGTCGCCCGTGGCGGTGACGCCGATGTAGGCGGTCATCGCCTGGATCGGCTCGACCGGGTTGAGGGTGAAGTTGGGAGTCGAGCCGGCGGCGAGGAGGACGATCATCGTCTCGCCGACCGCACGCGAGATCGCCAGCACGATCGAGGCGACGATCCCGGAGAGCGCCGCCGGGAAGACCACCCGCGTCGCCACCTTCATCTTCGTCGCGCCCATCGCGTAAGCGCCTTCGCGCAGGCCGTTGGGCACGGCCGACATCGCGTCCTCGGAGATCGAGGCGATGATCGGCACGATCATCAGGCCGACGCCGAGACCGCCGGCGAGCGCAAGGAAGGGCTTGCCGACGGCGCCGCCGAGGAACTCCCCCGGCCAGAGCGGCTGGATGATCTCGGGCAGGATGAAGCTGGCGGCGAAGAAGCCGATCGCCACCGTGGGGATGCCGGCGAGGATCTCGAGCACCGGCTTCACCGTCTTGCGAACGCGCGGGCTCGCGTACTCGCTCAGGTACACCGCTGCGCCGAGGCCCATGGGTATGGCGAAGAGCATCGCCCAGAGCGCGACGTTGAGCGTGCCGGCGACGATCGCCAGTACGCCGAAGCTGGGCGGCTCGAACTGCGGCGTCCAGTCGGTGCCGAAGAGGAACTCGTCGACCGGGACGATCTCGAAGAAGCCGATCGTCGGTCCGATCAGGCTGATGACGATCGCCGTCGTCGTCAGCACGGAGAGGATCCCGCAGGCGGCGAGAAGGCCCTGGATGACCTTCTCGCCGTAGCGGGGTTTCTGAGACTGCAGCAACTGCTACCCGAGTTTCGCGGTGGCGTCCTTGGACGTTGCCAGCTGCTCTTCGGTCAGCGGGATGAAGCCGACCGACTCGGCGATGTCGTTGACGTTGTCCAGGTAGTAGTCGACGAATGCCTTCACCTGCGGTTCTTCCAGCGATTTGTCGCTGGGGTAGATGAAGAGCGGCCGGCTCAGCGGCACGTAGGTGTCGTTCTGGGCCGTCTCCGCCGAGGGAGCGACGCAGCCTTTGCCGCCATCGACTTCGAGTGCCTTGAGAGCGCCTTCGTTCTCCAGGTAGAAGGAGTAGCCGAAGTAGCCCATGCCGCCGGGAGCGCCCTCGACGCCGGTGACGGTGGCGTTGTCGTTCTCGCCGACGTTGTTGTAGTCCTTGCGCGAGGCGCCCTCCTCACCGTTGATTTCCTCGGTGAAGTAGTCGAACGTGCCGGAGTCGGTGCCCGGGCCGAAGAGCTGCAGATCCTCGTCGAATTCCTCTTTCAGACCGGGGATCTGGCTCCAGTTGGAGAGGTCCGAGTCGGGGCCCCAGATCGCGCCCAGCTGGTCGACGGTGAGGCAGCTGACTGGGTTCTCGGGGTTGACGACGACGGTCAGGGCGTCGGTCGCGACCCGCACCTCCTCGAATTTGATCCCTGATTTCTCGCAGGCTTCGACCTCTTCGGGCTCGATCGCGCGGGAGGCGTCGGAGATCGACGTCTCGCCGGCGCAGAACTTTTCGAAGCCGCCGCCGGTACCGGAGGTGCCGACCGTCACCCGGACGTCGGAGTTTTCGGCTTCGAACTGCTCGGCGACCGCCTCGGTCAGCGGCGCCACCGTGCTCGAGCCGTCGATGCGAATCGATCCGGAGAGGTCGCCCCCGCCCCCGCTGCCGCTGCTTTCGTCGTCGTCGCCGCATGCCGCCACCCCGAGAGCCAGGACGGCCGCGGAGGCGATGACCATGAGCCACTTAGAGATAGTCACTCTGTCTCCTTCTGGTTTGTTGCTCCAAATTGCGGCCCACGGGGGCCGATGCCAGAGCCACCCTCTCAGCGGCCTCGCGGCAGCTTGTTACGTGCGTGTATCGCGGATGTAAAAAAGATGTAAAAAGGCTGGAGGGCGACTCAACCGTCGGGTGAGAAGCGGTAGCCGATGCCGCTGTGGGTGTGGATCAGCCTCTGCGCCGGCAGCGCCTCCCCCAGCTTCGAGCGCAGGCGGCTGACGTAGACATCGACCGAGCGGTCGTCGCTGCGCGGCTCCCCGCCCCAGACCTTGGCGTAGAGCTCCTCGCGGGTCATGATCCGCTGCGGGTGATCGGCCAGGGTCGCGAGCAGCTGCAGCTCCCGCACGGTCAGGCTCAGGGGCCGCCCGTCGACCAGCGCCGCGTGCTCCTCCAGCCGTATCTCCAGCATCCGGCTGAGGATCGCCGCAGCCAGCGGCCAGCCGGGTTACGCAACCGTAAAACTGCTGTGAACCAGTTGTGAATCCGGCGCTTCGGCAGGCCGGGCAACCTCGGCCGCCGGCGAGGCCGCTCCACCCACCGGCTCCGGATCGAAGCGGTAGCCGACGCCGAAATGAGTGTGGATGTAGCTCCAGCCAGGCGAGCGCTTCTCGAGCTTCTGGCGCAGCTTGCGAACGAATACGTCGACCGAACGGTCGCCGTGGGCCATCGCGTAGCCCCAGACGCGCTGGTAGATCGCCTCGCGCTCGAGCACCTGACCTTCGGCGTCGGCGAGCAGCAACAGCAGCTCGAACTCGCGGCGGGTCAGGTCGAGGCTGGTGCCACCGACGAAGGCCTGGAACTGATCGGCGCGGATCTCCATCTCGCCGGCGAGCACCGGACCGGTCTCGGCCCGCGGTTGCGAGTGGCGGCGGCGGCGCGTGACCGCTTCGATCCGGGCGATCGCCTCTTCCGGGTGGCAGGGCTTGGCGAGCCAGTCGTCGACCCCGAGGCGCAGGCCCCGCACCCGCTGGGCCACGGTCGAGCGGCCGGTGCAGACGATCACGCCGAGGTCGGGGAGCATCCCGCAGACGCGCTCGAGGTAGCCCCAGCCTTCGTCGCCGAGTACGGCCGGGTCGACCAGCAGCGCGTTCAGCTTCATCGCCACCAGCTCCTCCGGCGGTATTGCGCTGGCGACCTGCCGGTGTTGCCAGCCGGTGGCCTCGATGCGCTTGGCGAGAACGGTGACGAAGCCGCTGTCGTCGTCGATCACGGCAAGCCTGATGGTCTGCTGGTGGGCCACGGCAAACTCGATTCTATGCTGCTGCGACGACGGGGTGAGGGCAGAAATGCCTGCGTTCACAAGATTTTCACAGCTCAAAGCTGCCTAATTGCGGGAAAGTCGCGTTTTACGCTTTCTCCGGATATTCACCTGCCGGGGCCGAGCCGGCGGCAGACTTCAAACCCTCACGAGACTCCTCTCTCGTCGCGAACGGCCCCCTGCCCCGGGCCGTTCGCCTTTTTCAAGGCCTTGATCGGGGTATAGGGCCCGGATCGTGCCGATCGCCACCACGCCGCCGAGGAGCTGTACGACGACAAAGGCGGGGACCGAGGCCGGGGCGATGCCGGCGAAGGTGTCGGAGAACATGCGCCCGACGTCGATCGCGGGGTTGGCGAAGCTGGTCGAGCTGGTGAAGAAGTAGGCAGAGCCGATGTAGGCGCCGACCGCTGCCGGCGCCAGGTTGCCGCGCCCGCTCCGCGCCAGGGAGAAGATCACCAGCAGCAGCCCAAGGGTCGCGATCACCTCGGCGAACAGGTGCGGGGCTGAGGCGCGGTGCGTGGTCGCGATGCTCACCGCCGAGAGGTCGAACATCAGATTGGCGGCGATCGCCCCGGCGATGCAGCCGGCGACCTGGGCTGGGATGTAGGCGAAGGCGTGGCGCCAGCGCAACCCGCCGAAGGCGGCGTCGACCAGCGAGACGACGGGGTTGAAGTGGGCGCCGGAGACCGGGCCGAACATGAGGATGAAGGTGAAGAGTCCCGCCGCCGTCGCCGCCGCGTTCTCCAGAAGCCGGAGGCCGGTGTCGCCGGGCGAGAGCTGCGCGGCGGCGATCCCGGAGCCGACCACCGTGGCGGCGAGGAAGGCGGAGCCGAGGAACTCGGCGAACAGGCGGCGTGACAGCGGCGCTGGATCCATGCCGGCGGCCATCCTATGTATTGACAACTGTGATTTCAATAGATATATGTGAATAGATGAGCCTCGATCTGGCCTTGGAGCCGAAGACCAAGCGCCCGGCCGGAGAGCCCTGCTGCGAGCCGGTCGTCTATCCCGACATCGAGCGGGAGCAGGCGCAACGGATGGCTGCGGTCGCCAAGGCACTCGGCGACCCGATCCGCCTACAGCTCGTGGACGTGCTGCGCAAGCACGCCGGCAAGGTCTGCGTCTGCGAGCTGGTGCCGCTGTTCGATCTCTCCCAGCCGACCGTCTCCCACCACCTGAAGGTCCTGCGCGAAGCCGGGGTCGTCGGCTCTGAGCGGCGCGGGCTGTGGGCCTACTACTACGTCGTGCCCGGCGCACTCGAAGATCTCTCCGCATGGCTGGGCCCGTGCTGTCCGCCGGAGTCCTGCGGCTGCGGAGGGGAATGAATGGCAAACGCGCTCTTCGTCTGCCTGCACAACGCCGGCCGCTCGCAGATGAGCCAGGCGCTTTTCGAGCGCGCCGGCGACGGCCGGCACGAGGGCCGCTCGGCGGGCACGACACCCGGCGAGCGGGTTCATCCCGAGGTGGTCGAGGCGATGAACGAGCTCGGGATCGATCTGGCCGACCGCAGGCCGAAGCTGCTCTCCACCGAGGACGCCGAGTGGGCCGATGTGGTCGTGACGATGGGCTGCGGCGACGAGTGCCCCTACGTGCCCGGCGTCCGCTACGTCGATTGGGACCTGCCCGATCCGAAGGGCCAGCCGGTCGAGACGGTGCGGACGATCCGTGATGAGATCGCGCAGCGGGTCGAGGCGTTGGTCGAAGAGCTCGACCGGGGCTAGCGACAAACTCCCCCTCCGGTGACGCGGGAGCGCTGGACAGCCCTGCTCGTCGTCTCGGCGGCGACGGCGATGCTGCTGCTCGACGTGACGGTGGTGAACGTCGCCCTGCCGGCGATCCGCGCCGACCTCGGCGCCAGCTTCGGCGAGATGCAGTGGGTGATCGACGCCTACGCCCTGACCCTGGCCGCGACCCTGCTGAGCGCCGGGGCCCTGGCTGACCGGATTGGGCGGCGAGCGGTTTTCGCCACCGGACTCGGTGTGTTCACCGCCTGCTCGGCGCTCTGTGCCCTGGCCAGCTCGCCGGTCTTCCTCGACCTCGCCCGCGCCGCCCAGGGAGTCGGCGCCGCGGCGATGTTCGCCTCCTCCCTCGCCCTGCTCGCCAACGAGTTCCAAGACAAGGAGCGCGGCTTCGCCTTGGGCGTGTGGGGTGGCGTCACCGGCGCGGCGCTGGCGATCGGTCCGCTGGTCGGCGGAGTGCTGACCGACGAGCTGGATTGGCGCTGGATCTTCCTCGTCAATCTGCCGATCGGCGGCCTGCTGATCTGGCTGACGGCACGCTCGCTGCCCGAGTCCCGCGAGGAGCGGCCGCGCCCGCTCGACCTCATTGGAATGGTGACTTTCGGCGCAGCTTGCTTCCTCGCCACATACGGGCTGATCCGGGGCAACGAGGACGGCTGGGGGAGCTTGCCCATTGTCGGCTCCCTGGTCGGCGCCGCGCTATTGCTTGCCGCCTTCGTCGCGGCTGAGCGCCGGGCCGAGGCGCCGATGCTGCCTCTCTCGCTCTTCCGCATCCCGGCCTTCGCCGGGACGGCAATAGTCGCCTTTGCGCAATCGGTCGCGCTTTACCCGCTGCTGCTCTTCGTGGCGATCTATTTCCAGGTCGGGCTCGGGCTCTCGCCCACCCAGACGGGTCTTCGCATCCTCCCACTGACGCTGGTTCTCGTCATCGTCGCGCCGATCTCCGGACGCCTGACCAACCGCCTGCCGCTGCGCATACCCCTGACGGCGGGCCTGGCGCTGATCGGCTTTGGGTTGTTGCTTATGCGTGCAGTCGACACCAACAGCGAATGGACGGTGCTGCTCCCAGGACTCGTAGTGGGAGGACTCGCGATCGGCGTGATCAGTCCTGCGCTCGCGGCGGCGATGGTGAGCGTGCTGCCCGTCGAGCGCAGCGGCCTGGCGTCGGGGGTCAACAACACCTTCCGCCAGCTCGGGATCGCGATCGGCATCGCCGGCCTCGGCGCGATCTTCGAGCACCAGGCAAGCCAGACGCTGGACCTGCGGCCCAGCATCGTCGCCGGTTTGGATTCCGTGCTTGCAGTCGCCGCCGCAACTGCCTTCGTCGGCGCTGCGCTCGCCTGGCCACTGCTCGGATCGCAACGTTCAGCGTCTTAGGTCGCCCTGGGCGGCTTTGGGATCGTCGGCGCCCTTACGCTGCTCGTCGCCGGCGATCCCGACCAGCGTCAGCGAGCCTTCGGGCCCCACTTCGGCGGTCGCCAGGTAGGAGTCACCCTGCCGCAGCTTCTCCGTATCGATCCTCGGCGAGACGACGAGGGCGAGGTCGGCTTCGCTGGCACGGGTGTCGTCGGCGGAGAGCAGGAGCTGACCGGTTTCCGGGTGCAGCCCCCCGTAGATTCCCGAGAGGTCCAGGTAGACGGACGGTTCGCCGACTTCGATCTCGATCTTCTGCTGGAGCAGGGAGCCTTCCGGCTCGATCGCGGCGGTGACCGTGACACGGGCGCCGAGGACCGGCAGCGAGGGCACGGCGCCGGTCGGGTCCGGGGGGACCTCGATTTGGAGCGAGGAGCCGCGGCCGGAGACGGTGTAGGCGGGGGCCGCCGGGTCTGGGTCGACGAAGGTGATCGTCCCCTCGAAGCTCGCCTGGGTCGCCCTGCCGGAGCGCACCGGAGGGTCGGTCTCGGCGAAGGTGCCGTTTTCGAGCTGGAGGCCCTCGACGGTCAGCTTCGCTCCCGGCTGCGGCAGCTTGGACGCGTGCACGGGAACCAGCTCGCCTCCCCCGATCACCAGCGCGTAGCTGCCCGCGGCGGGGTTGGCGTGGACGACGGCGCCTTTCAGCTCGGTCGTTTCCGGGCCCTTCGGCTCTTCCTCCTTCGAGGCTGACGGCGCTTTCTCGGAAGCGGGTTCTTCGGCCGGCGGGGGCGGCGGTTCGCTTTCCAGCGGGACGAATGGTTCCGAGGCCGGCAGGGACGAAAACGCTTCTTCTTCGCCGGCGCCACTGCCGCCGGCGGGACCAGCGAGGGCGGGCTCTGCCCCACCGCCCTCGCCGTCCTCGCCCTCACTCGTGCCCCAAGCGCTGCTCGGCATCACGATCTGCTGGGCGCCGCTGGCCACCGTGCCGTCGGCGCCGGGCCCGATCGCGACGCCGACGAAGAGGCCGAAGCCGAGCGCGGTCGCGCTCAGCGTCGCTGCCCAGCGACGGTCGGTAACGACCAGCGCGGTGGCGCGCAGGAAGCGGTTGGAGAGCTCGGCGATCATCGCGCCGGCGCACCCGGGGGCGGCTGCGTCGTTTCTCCCACCGGACCGCGCTCCATCAAGTCCTTGCCGCACTGCCAGCAGAAGACCGAGCCGCGGGCGTAGAGCGCCCCGCAGGAGCCGCAGGCGCCGGCGGCGCCGGCGTCCTCGAGCCGCAACATCCGCTCCACCTCGGCCAGCTCGGCGTCGACCTGCTGCAGCTTCGCCGCCTGGCGGGCGAGCACGTCGAGACGGAAGTGATCGCGAGTCGCCATCTCATAGGCGATCCCGCCCAGGTCCCACTGCAGCTCGGCGAGCTGGTCGGCGAGACGGTCGCGCCGCTGCTTCAGGTCGGCGCTCATTCGATCGCCGTTCCCTTGCTGCCGCCGCCCGGCGCCGCGTTGTCCTTCGGTGGCGGCGCCCCACCGGTGGCGATTTCGTCCGGCAGCTTGGCGCTGTTTTCCGAGTAGTTGGCGCCGCTGCCTTCTTCGAGTTCCTGCAGGGCCTCGTCGCTGGCGACCACCGGCCCGCCGCCTTTCGAGTTGAGCAGGCTGCTCGCGTTCTCGGCTTTCGTGCCCTTCACTTTCGCTTTGCCTGTCGCCTTCGCCGTTTTCGCCGCCCCGGCGGCCTCGCCGCCGGTCCCCTCCTGGCTCGCAGTCGCGCCGCCGCCCGCCTCCGCCGGCACGATCACCTGAGCCGGCGGCGCCGTCGTCGAGGGACTGTTGCCCTGTCCGATCAGGACGCCGACCAGGAGCATCAGCCCCAGCACCGCGATCCCCCCCACCGCCGCCAGCGGCGTGTAGTCGCGCTGCGGCTGCGGCTTCTCCTCTCCGACGGGTGGCGGCAGAGCAGGTTGCTGCACGGACTTGTCGGACAGGTGCTGCCGGAAGTCGACTCGTGCCTCCCCGCATCGCTGCCCGCAGTTGAGGCAGTAGCGCTGGTCGGCGGCCAACTGCGCTCCACACCCGCGACAGGGCTCAGCGGTCCTCACTGGGACCCCCTGAGGGTGGGGAACTCGGTCACCGTAACCTCGGCGCCCGCCGGGTCGCCGATGAAGTAGACGTTGTACGGAACGGGTTTGGGTTTGCCCTTCAGCGGTTCGATCGCACCGCGGCCGGCGGCGACGATCCGGCCGCCCTGACGGGCGACCGCGTAGAGCAGCACCCTTTCGATGTCCTCGCCGCTCTCGTTGACGACCTCGCCGCCGGCGGCGACGCCGGTGAAGCGGTCGGACTCGAGCCTGGGGTCCGACACGGAGACGGTCGGCGGCTTGCCCGAGAAGGCCTCGCCGCCAGCGCCGGCGGTGGCTTTCACCGAGACTGGCTTCCCCGCGGCGAGCACCTGGTCGTGGACCCAGAAGACATTGCCCCCGGCCGGGATCATGGGAACCGACGCCAGCGCCGGCTCGATTCCCGGGATGTCGTTTCGGTAGACGCTCTTCCCCTTGGCGTCGCGAACATCGATCAGCAGCGGCACGCCGGCCAGGTCCCGGTTCGAGTCGTTGCGCAGCTCGACCACGACGGCGCTGCCGTTCTCGTCGCCGAGCAGCGTCGTCGAGACGACCTTGACGTCCTCGCTGCGCTTGCTGATCTTCAGGCCTTTCTCCTGCGCGACCGGCCCCAGCTCGGCGGCGATCTTGGCGCTCTTGTCCTGGGTCGATTCGCAGCCGCCGAGCACCAGCGAGACCCCGGCCAGGGCGACCGCCAGCGGCATCGTCGCGCCCACCCTCATCCGAACGCACCCCCGACGTACTCGCGGGTGCGCTCCTCGCGCGGGGACCCGAAGACCTGCTCCGCCGGCCCGTACTCGACCAGCTCGCCGAGGTACATGAAGCCGACGTGGTCGGCCACCCGCAGCGCCTGCTGCATGTTGTGGGTGACGATCACCACCGCGACCTCGTCGCGCAGCTTCAGGATCAGGTCCTCGATCACCTGGGTCGAGCGCGGATCGAGCGCCGAGCAGGGCTCATCGAGCAGCAGCACCTCGGGCCTGGCGGCGAGCGCGCGGGCGATGCAGAGGCGCTGCTGCTGGCCGCCGGAGAGGCGCAGCGCCGGGTGGTCGAGCGTGGAGCCGACCTCGTCCCAGAGCCCGGCTCGGACCAGCGCGTCGGCGACGTGCTCGTGCAGCGCCTCCTTGCGCGGCCGCCGCGAACCCTGCTCGCGCAGCGCGTAGGCGATGTTGTCGAAGACGCTCATCGGGAAGGGGTTGGGCTGCTGGAAGACCATGCTCACCCGCCGCCGCAGCTCGGTCACCTCCATCCGGTCGATGTCCTCGCCGTCGAGGGTGATCGTGCCGCCGCGGGTCGCAGTCGGGGTGATCTCGACCAGGCGGTTGAGCGAGCGCAGCAGCGTCGTCTTGCCGCAGCCTGAGGGGCCGATCAGCGCCAGCACCTCGCCCTGGCGGACCGGGATCGTCACCTCGTCGACGGCGAGCTTCTCGCCGTAGGCGATGCTGACGCCCTCGGTGCGCATCCGCTCGATCTTCGGCGCCGAGCTTGGCTCGCGGCGACGAACCTGAGTGGTGAGGCCGTTGCCGTGACCGCCCAGCGGCACGTACCCGTTGCCCGGCGCCGGCGGCTGGACCACGGTCGGCTCCTCCTCGACGAGGATGCGGCGCACCGGAGGTGGCGGCGCCAGCACCAGGTCGGGCTCCGAGCGAGGCCCCTCGGAGCGCATCACCGAATCCACGCCGGTTCCCTCCTCCGCGCCAGGCGAGCGACGACGAAGTTGAGCAGGATCACTACGCCGAGCAGGACGAAGGCGGCGAAGTAGGCCTTCTCCGGCGCCAGGCCCTCCCCCGCCGGCGAGTTGTAATAGACGTAGCTGGTCAGCGTCCCGCCCGTGCCCTTGAAGAAGCCGAAGACGCCGCCGTCGCCGCCGTTGAGGATCTGCAGCGTGGCGCCGAGCAGAACGACGACGATCGCCGTGTCCCCCGCCACCCGGCCCATGCCGAGCGCGGCGCCGGTGCCGATCCCCGGTCGCGCGGCCGGCAGCAGCACGCGGCGGATCGTCGCCGCCTTGGTCTTGCCGAGCGCGTAGGAGGCCTCGCGCACGTGGCCCGGGATCGAGTTGAGCGCCTCGCGCGTCGCCCCGACCACCAGCGGCAGCGCAATCAGCGACATCATCGAGGCGGCGGCGATGAAGGAGCGGCCCAGCACCGCCCCCTCGGCGTCGAAGGTGAGGAAGCCGAACCATTCCTGGAAGAGAATCAGGCCGAACATCGCCAGCACGATGCTCGGCGTGCCGGCGACGACCTCGATCGCGGATTCGACCGCCCGCGCCAGCCCCGCCGGCCGGCCGTACTCGGTCAGCCAGACCGCGATCGTCACCCCCAGCGGCGCCGCGATCAGGGTCGAGAGCACGAGTAGGGTCGCGGTGCCGATCAGCGGATCGCGAAAGCCGCCGCTCTTCGCCTGGTTGAGGCTCGAGCTGGGGCTTTCGATCAGCAGTCCGAGGTTGAAGTACTGGGCGCCCCGGTAGCCCATGTAGATCAAGATCGCGGCGGCTATAGCGATCAGGGCCATCCCCGCGGCCCAGGCGGCGAAGTAGCCGAGGCGATCGCGCAGCGGCCAGCTGCGCACGCTGTCGAGCGGCGAGGTCGCGGCGCTCACGGGCGCACCCCGTATTTGCGCATCGACTGCTTGGCGACGAAGCCGGCCAGGGAGAGGAACATGCTGGAGACCAGCAGCACCGCGGCGAAGGCGAAGAGCGTCTCGCCGAAGGGCACCACCGAGAGCCCTTCGACGTTCTCGACCAGGGCCGAGGCAAGCGGCCGGGTCGGCTCGAAGAGGAAGGTGATGCCGTCGATCGGGTTGGGGGCGAAGCTGGCCGAGCCGGCCACCATCGAGAGCATGATCGCCTCGCCCAGCGCCCGGGCTGTGGCGAGAACCGCCGCGGCGACGATCGCCGGGCGTGCGGTGCGGACGGCGATCGTCCATGTGATCCGCCAGCGGTTGGCGCCGAGCGCCGCCGCCCCTTCGGTCCAGCTGCGCGGCACCGCGCGCAGCGCGTCGACCACGATCGCGATCATGATCGGCACGATCATCACGGTCAGGATCAGGATTCCGACGGAGATGCTGGCGCCGTCGAGCTGCACCAAGTTGGCGACCGATTCCTTGCGCTCGAGGCTGATCAGGTGCTCGCCGACCCAGGGGACGATGACGAGGATGCCGATCAGCCCGTAGACGACCGAGGGCACCGCGGCGAGCAGTCGCACCACCGGCTCCAGCACCCGGTTGACCTGGCTCGGAGCGAACTCGACGATGAAAATCGCGGCGAAGAGCGAGAAGACGATGCCGATCGTCACCGCCCCGGCCGTCACCACGAAGGTGCCCCAGAGCAGCGGCCAGGCGCGCAGGTGGTAGACGTACTCAGCCGGGTTGGCGGGCGAGGCGAAGATGTCCTCCAGCTGCAGGTCGACGTCGCCGCCCGAGGCGAACCAGGCGAGCCCGTTGTCGGCGAAGGACGGCCAGGCCTTGGCGAAGACGAAGCCGATCATGCCGACGATCAGCAGCAGGACCAGGCAAGCGACCGCGCCGAGCAGTCGCTCGACGCGGGCGTCCGACCAGAACCCGGTGCCTGCGGCGGAGCTAGCGCCGGGGCCAGGGCCCCGGCGCCCCGGCAGGCGGGCTGCGATCCCCTCCGTAGGCACTAGCGCAGCGGCACCCAGTTGCTGGCGACAAGCGCCTGGGCGGTGGAGCTGCGGGCGAAGGCGATGAATTTCTGCGCTATCCCGCTCGCCGCGCCGCGGCTGACGAAGTAGAAGTTACGGCTGCCGGCGTACTGACCCGACTTGGCGTTGCGCAGGGTGCACGGCACTCCCTGATAGGGGACCGGGTGGAGGCCGGCGGTGAAGTGGAAGGAGGCGTAGCCGATCGCGTTCGGGTCGGACTTGATCGTCTGCGCCTGCAGGCCATTCGACGACTTGGTTGTGGCGCTGCCGGCAACGCGCAGGGTCTGGCCCATGAAGATGTTCTGGAAGGCGTCCTGGGTACCGGAGGCCGCGGTGCGGACGACGAGGTCGATCGGCCCGGACGCGCCGGCGCCCGGCACCTGGCTCCAGCTGCGCACCCGGCCGGAGAAGACGTCCTGGATCTGGGTCTGACTGAGGCTGGCGATCGGGTTGGAGCTGTTGGTGACGATGCAAACCGCGTCGCGGGCGACCTTGTTGAAGACGATTCCGCCCGGGTCGGCGGGCTTCGGGTCGCGCGAGGACATGCCCAAGGTGACGCGGCCGCGGGAGACGTCGGTGATGCCGATGTCGGAGCCGCCCTGGAGGATCACGAATTTGACCTTGCCTTTGTTCTGCGGCTGGTTGACGAAGGCTTTGGCCAGCTTCGTCGCCAGCGGGGCTACCGAGGTCGAGCCGCTCATCGTGATCGTGGCGGCGGTGGCGGTTGCGGCGAACGCCAGCGACGCGCTGAGCATGAGCACGAGCATGGCTGCGAGGGGACGGCTGCGAGTCATCTGGTGACGCTCCTGGTGGCGGGGTTCGGACTGCGTACCGCGCCAGTGTCGAGTCAGCCGGCAATGGCAAGGTGAACGCGGTGTAACCACCTGGATAAAAAATGGTTACCGCGGCGGTTATCCAGATGTTCACCAGATCGACACCGAGAATCGGTGTGGTTTGCCGTCGTGCAGATCGGCAACGTCGAGATCCGCCCGACCGAGCTCCAGGTGCTGGTCGAAGGCAGACGCGCGGGCCTTACGGTGCGCGAGTTCGAGCTCTTTCTGATGCTCGCCGAGCGCCACGACAGCGTCGTTCAGCGGCCCGAGATCTACGAGCTGATGTGGGGCGGCGAGATGCCGCGCCGCGACCGCTCGGTCGACGTCCTGGTGCGCAAGGTGCGCGCCAAGCTAGAGCAGGTCGCCCCCAACTGGCGCTACATCCACACCCACTTCGGCATCGGCTACAGGTTCACACCCGAAAAGGTGTAGCCCTCGGGGGGAGGGATGGCGGTGCCCCTCTCCGTGAATTTGGGTCGCACGCGCGCTGCGCGCGCTTTGCGACCAATGTTGGAGCGCGGCTCCGCCGCGCGGAAACCGGATTGCATTTCCGCCGCCTGTCGGCGACATTCCCGGAGAGGGGCACCGCCATCCCTCCCCAGGCGCACCGAACTTCAGAAGCTTCGACACGAAGCAGGAGACCCCAAAGCTCACAGTCAGCCCTGCACGCACGCAGCCCGCTTCAGTGAGCTGTTGAGAGGAGCTCGGTGGGTCGTCAGGCGAATGTCGCCGAAGGCGGCGATATGCAATCTGTCTATTGCGCGGCGCAGCCGCGCACGATCTCCGGCGCTAAGGCCGAAGGCCGTGCGCCCAAATTCGCCTGACGAGCCACCGGGCTCCTCCCCACCCACCTCACCCCAACTCCCCCGCTTTGCCCTGCGCCCTATTGAAGGCGCAGCGGAAGTTCTCCGGCTGGCCCACCGGCTTGCCGCCGGCAAAACCGCCGCGGTCGCCGTTGTCGTAGACGGTTACGTAGTGGAGGGTTTCAGGAGCCGGATCGGCCGGCAGCGGCGCCGGGTCCGGTTCGCCCGTCTTCGGGTCGCCGCGCGAGCCGTCGCTCACTCCCTGTGAGCCCGCCGCCCGACCGCCGGAGACAGTGGTCGTCAGCGAGGCGCTCATCTCGCGCCGGTCCTTGAGTCCGTCAGTGGCGTCGACGTCGGTCGAGGCGGTCACCTCGTTGTCGTCGACCCGACCCGCCAGCTTCACGTAGGGAGCGGCGCCGATCAGCTGCGCCGCGGTCGGCAGGTAGCCGCCCAACTCGGCGCACTTCTGGGTCGCGAAGAAGTAGTCGTTACGGCCGATCTCGCCGCTTTCGAGCGGATAGGGACTGGTCATCATGCAGACCGTCCCGATCCTCACCGTCTCCGGCGAGCAGCGGTCGAAGACCTTGCCCGGCAGCACGCTGGGCGGGAACTTCTTCTTGCGGTCCAGCCGCAGGATCCCGAACTTCTTCGGCTGCAGGCTCGGTCCCGGCAGCCGTTTGGCGGCATCGGAGACCACGGCGCCGGCGAAGAGCAGGGCGGCCAGGGAGAGGGCCAGGGCCGACCAGGCGGCGATCGCGGTCAGGCGGCTGTTGGACGTCATCTTCGACTCCTTTGTTCGCGGTCTCTCCGCTGAGTTCGACTTTTTTCGTCCCTGTGGACGGGAAAAGACGAACTCAGCAGGTTGGTGTTTGCGGGTACGGGGATCCGGCGAGTGCGGCGCTTGGCGCCGGGGCCGCCGCGCGCGGAGGCGCCGGCGAGAGCGGCGATCAGAGCCAGGCCGAGCAGGTAGGGCGCCAGGTTGAGCCCTTCGCCGCCCGGCTCGTAGCGCGAGAACGCCTGGGATTCCTCGAGCGCTGCCTCCTCTTCGCGCTTTTCCTCGACCTGGTAGGTGCGCGCCGGCGCCCCGCCGGGCGGCATTGGGCGCACGATCGGTGGCGGTGGCGGTGGCACGATCGCCGGCACGACGCCTAGCGGTGGCGTCGGGGGCGGCAAGAACGGCGTCGGGGGCGGTGGCGAGTTTGGGGGCGGTGGGCTCTGCGGCGGCGGTGGCGTCGCGGCCGCGGGAGGGGATGGCGGCGCGAGCTCGACCGGCGGGTTGCCCGGCGGGCTGCTCGGCGGCGGTGGCGGGGCCGGTGGGGCGGCGACGGCGCTCGCCCGCCGGAAGCGGTCGGGCCGCAGCGGGCGTGTGCCGCAGGGGCGCTGCACGCTGCCGTCGAGCACCGTCACCTGTTCGGAGTAGGAGAAGCCGCCGGCGCTGACGGTGACGGTTGTGGTGCCGGCGTTGAACGGGCAGAGCAGGCCGGAGGCGTTGTCGGTGACGACCCTGTCGCCGGCGTCGAGGAAGGGCTTGCGCAGGTTGGTCGAGGCCGGGTCCTGGCGTACGAAGTCGGCGATGTCCGGATCGGCGGAGACGAAGCTGTACTCGGGCGCAATCCTCGCCGCGCAGCCGGCAACCGTGCATTGATCGGGCGGGAAGAGCGTGTAGGGGTCGCCGCCGGATGGGTCGGGGTTGCCGGACCCGGCGGAAGCCTGGCCCCAGCGATCCCCCCCGCGCGGGCGGCGACCGAGGCCACGGAAGAGCGCCGGCCGCGACCGGCGCAGCTGGGTGCCATCCGTCGCCTCCAGCGAGAGGTCTTCGATCGTCGGGATCAGTCGTACGCCGACGGGCGCGATGTTGGTGGCCGGATCGCGTTTGGCGACGTCGACCTCGAGCACCATCACGCCGCTGTCGCCGAAGAGGGAGTCGGCGACCTCGAGCCCGACGGCGCCAGAGATCTGCGAGCGGTAGCCGAGCGTGCCGGTGCCGAAGCTGGGGATCGTCTCCGGCGCCCCGGCCGGGATCCTCACCGCCCGATTCTCTTCCGGACGGTCGAAGAAGTAGGCCGAGGCGCCCCCGTCGACCAGGGCCGCCGCGACCTGGCCGCCATCGCCGGCGACGTTGAGCTTCGGGGTGAAGCTGGTGTTGAGGCTGCGGTTGCCGACCGCCACCGCCGGAATGCCGCGGGCTCGGGCGTCGTCGAGCACCGCTTCCAGCCAGGGCAGCTGCGCCTCGGCCGGGTTCTGGTGCAGGTCGCTGGCCGCCAGCGAGCCGAGCGAGTTGTCGATCACGACCACCCGCACCGTCCCACCGGGGCCGGCGCTGTCGAAGGCGTAGTGGGTGCGCGCCTCGCTCGGGTCCGGCGCGGCGCCGGGGATGCCCGAGGTCGAGATCCCGGATGGAGCCGCGGCGGAGCCAAACGGGGCCGGGAAGCCGGCGAAGGCGTCCTGGAAGGTCTCCGCCCCGCCCGCCGCGACGTCGTTCGAGCCGAGCGCCGGGAAGACCGGCAGCCCAGGCTCGGCGCCGAGCAGCGCCGCGTAGCGCGCCGCGTCGGCGGGACCGAGGCCGCTCTCGACCCGGTTGCCGGTGTAGAGCAGGGCCCGCGGGCCCGTCCCGCCGCGCATCGCCGCCACCGTGCGCAGCGCCGCCGCCAGGGTGCGGTCGGGGCCGAGGGATTGCGGCGCCAGGTCGGCGCAGGCGGAGTCGCACTGGGCGTGGCCGGCGACCGCGAAGCGGGCCGGGCCGGCCGGCATCGGCACCGCCCGCGTCCCGGCGGCGGCGGGCGAGGCCGCGGCGCTCGAGCCGTAGCGGAAGATCGCCGCCGTCCGCACCCGCGCCCGGATCGCCTGGGCGGCGCCGTTGCGGGCGGAGGTGCCGCGCCCGGCGGAGTCGGCGTCGCCGCTCCAGCCGCCCACCGCCCAGCCCTCACCCGAGGAGTCGAGCAGGAGCGAGAGGACCGGGTCGCTCTTCAGCGGCCTGTCCTCGCCGGAGGCGGCGAAGGCGGTGCGCTGCTCGTCCTCCCACCCGGACGCGGTCTCGCGCAGCAGGTAGCCGTCCCCCGGCAGGCCGAAGGGCGGCGGGATCGGCGGCGGCACGTTGGGGTCGGGTTCGGGCAGGTCGTCCGCCAGCGGGTAGGTCAGCTGGGGGACGACGGAGACGATCGCCCGCACCGGGCCGCCGGCGCGGACCGCCGCCGCCGCGATCGCCGTCGAGCCGAGGATCGGCTGGCCGGAGAAGCGCCACTGAGAGCTGGGACCGTCGCGCTCGATCACGATGTCGCGGCCGGCGGCGACGGCGCCGCCGTCGGGCAGCCCGGCAACGGTGAAGAGCCGCGGGCTGCCGGCGCGGACGCCGTCGAGCAGGGCGCGGGCGGAGGAGTCGACACGCCAGCCACCGCCGCTGTTGACGAGCAGGTCCCCACCGGCGGCCACAAGCGCGTCGCTGCCGGCGAAGGCGATCGAGGTCAGGCTGGCGCCCTCGTAGCCCGGCGGCAGGGTCGCCTGGTCCCAGCCCTTGCCGAACTCGAGCAGTACTCCCCCCTTCCCCACCGCGTAGCCGCGATCCGGGTCGGCCGGGTCGAAGGCGACGTCCATCAGGTTGCCCTCGAACCCGACCGGCACCCCCGGGTCCTGAACCCAGAGCTCGTCCGCCCTGTTCCACATCCACATCACGCCGCGGTCGCCGACCGCGTAGGCGCGCGCCGGGGTCGGCCAGGCGACGCCGCGCAGCGTCGCCTTGTTGACGGCGCCGCTCGAGGAGAGCAGGAACTCGCGCCGCCAGCCCCGGCCGGGGAGGTAGCGGGCGACGGCGCCGTCGACGCCCACCGCCAGCGCACCCGAGTCGAGCCCCCCGGGCGCGGCGCCGGGCGCCGCGGCGATGTCGGTCAGCGGCGCCCGCAGCGAGACCGGCCAGGAGCGCAGCCGCGCTGGCGGGGTCTTGCCCGAGATCTCGACCGGCCCCTCGAGCCAGCCGCTGTCGACGCCGGCGAAGGCGCCGGTGGGGCGGAAGCTGCCGCCGCCGCCCGGCAGCCGCGCGAAGCTCTCGCCGGCGAAGCGCAGGTAGGTGCCCCGACTGCTGGTCTCCCCCCCGCCCGGATCGAGGGGGTTGGTGATCACCCGGGTGCCGGAGCCGCTTCCCGCCCAGGCGAAGCTGCGGTAGCCGCCCTGGCGGGAGAGCTTGGCGCCGAGCGGGCGGGCACAGAGCGTCGGGTCGTCGCACCAGGCGCCACTCACCGCGCCGGGCCCGATCGCGTAGAACAGGGTCACGTCGCGCGCGACGCCTTTCATCGTCGCCGTCAGGTCGATCCAGACCCCGTCCGCGGTCACCGTGAGCGGCTGCGCCGCGCCGCCGATCGGCTGGGCGCCGGCGATTCCCAGACCGGGCGTGTCGGCGGCGGCGAAGGGGGTGCCGGCGAGCGGCTGCTCCACCCAGAGCGGCCCGTCGGGAGTCAGCGTCCGCCGCAGCAGCACCGCCGAACGCCCCAGGCCCTCGTCGGCCTCGGCCAGGGCCCAGGCGTTGGCGGGCCCGGTGGCGTCGATCGCCAGGATCTCGAAGTCGGCCTCGGAACCGGCCGGGATCTCGACCGGCTCGCGGGGGGCCCACTGGGCGCCGTCGTAGTGGACGATCGCGTCGTCGGGGGCGTTGCGGCCCTTGGGGCCGAAGAGCAGGCCCGTCCGGCCGTCCTCGTCGAAGGCGGCGAGCGCCACCGCGCCGAGGCCGCCTTCGTCGGCGAGCGCCTCCGCCGGCTGCACGCCGTCGGACGGCAGCAGCACGGTCGGCGGGGGCGGCTCCAGCGCCCTCCACTTGCCCCCGGGCTCGTGGTGGAGGACGACCAGCTGCTCGCCGAGCGCGCGGTACAGGTCGCGACCGACCAGGACGCCGCCGCCGGCGTGCGTGATCCGGGCGGAGAGGCGGTTCGGGATCGGTCCCCGGTAGGGGTTGCCGGACTCGTCGACCGGGGTCGCGAATACCTGCCAGCCGTTGCCATCGGTGTGGCGGAGGAAGGCAAGTTGCGGGTCGGGCGTGCCGCCGCCGGGACTGGGGCCGAAATCGAGCTTGCCCCCGCTGGTGCGAACTTCGCCTACCGAGAGTGGGAGCTGCCGGTAGCCCCAAGCCTCCCCAGGCTGACCTCCAGGCGCCGCCCCCATCAGGGTCGTTGCCGCGTCGGCCGTGCCGAGCAGCGGCAAGGGGGCGCTCGGCGAGACCTGCGTGCGGCCGCTGTCGGGCATGGCGACGGCCAGCGCCGCGGCCAGCAGGGCGACGAAGCCGAATAGGTGCCGGACCTGCCTGCTCACCGTCCTTTGACCTCTTTCGTCTTGAAGGCGAGCCGGTTCGGGTAGCGCTCGCGGCTGAGCTGCAAGGTGAGGCTGCGGCGCCCCGGGGCGAGCACGTGCGCCGGGGTGCGGGCGACGGTACCGCCGCCGCGCTTGGCGAGCAACTGCACCCGAGCGCGCCGGGTCAGCGTGAAGCTGACGACGAGGCGCAGGCCCTGCAGGCGTGAGCGCACCTTGCGCAGCAGCGGCGGCAGGCGCCTCACTTTCGCCGCCGGGGTGGCATTGGGAGTCAACTCCTGCGGCGGCGGCGCGAAGAGCTGCGAGTCGTCGACCGGGAGCCGGTCGGGGATGAACTGCTCCGCCGCCTCGTTGGGACGGAACTCGATCGTGCCCTGGAAGGCGGGATCGGTGTCGCGCTCGAGCGGCCCACCCTCGCTGTAGCGGAAGATCCAGCCGGCCCAGGTGACCATCCAGCATTCGTTGGGGGCCGGGCACTCGACCCGCGCCGCGCTGCCTCGCCCGGCGCCGGAAGCCGGCAGCCGGGTCGTCGTCACCGTCCCGTCCGCCTCGATCCGCGCGACGGTCGCCTTGCTGTTGACGCTGCGCCGCTCGACGAACGGCACGAGGGTTGCAAGCGCTTCCGTCGTCCCCGGCACCACCGCCACGTCGCCGAACCGGTCGGCCGGCCCGAAGCTGGCGCCTTTCAGGGCCAGCCCCTCGAACTCGTCGTCAACCAGCCGCGCCGCCAGCGGTGGCCGCGCCACGGCGCCGCCTTGGGGGGCGCTCGGGCCGGAGGCGGCCCCGCCACCCACCGCCCAGAGCTCGCCTTTCTCGCTGTCGAGGGCCAGCAGCTCGGCGCCGTCGGCGGGGACTTCTTCGATTGGCGCCGGCATGAACGGGTCGTTGGCGAAGGAGTCGCCGTCGATCGTGTGCAGCAGGCGCGGCGCCGGCTCGGGCTCGGCGAGGGAGACGGGCTCGGTGCGGTTCTCCGCCGAGCGGCCGACCAGGGTGCTCTCGTAGAGGGTCCCCTGGTGGAACTGCATGTCGCTGACCCCGCGGCCCTGGGGCCCATAGACCGTGCGCAGGTCGGCCCCGTCCCAGTGCAGGTGGAAGGCGCCGATCCGCTCGCCGAGCGCGTCCTGGGAGCCGACGCCGCCGAACCAGCAGTCGCTGGGCCCGTTGCAGGCGGCGGACGTCATCTGGCGGAAGGGGTCGGAAGCGTCGACGCGGGTGCTCCAGGAGCCGACCACCTGGCCGTCGAGGAAGCGGCAGAGCGCCAAACCGGAGCCGCGTCGCGGCAGGCTCGGCTCGCTCACCACCCAGAACTCGCGCGGGCCGGCCCAGGCGATCCGCGCCGTATCGCCGGGACCGCCGCAGACGGTCGCCAGCTGGCGCCATCCCTGGCCGTCCCAGCTGTAGATCCCACGCGGGATCGTCGCGTTGCCCTCGATTGTCAGCAGGCCGCGGTTCGGGGCCCAGAACTCGAGGTCCCCCGGCGCTCCCAGCGGCACCTTGAACGGCGCGCCTTCGGGCGGCGGCGGCTGCTCGAGGCGCCAGATCGGCTCGGCGGGAGCCTCGACGGGGACCAGCAGGACGGCAGCGAGAACGACGAGAGCGGTCAGCCCCGCCGCCGCTCTACTGGTCACTGCCCCCATGCCGCTCGCCCTCCGCCGTCGGCTCGCGCTGCTCGAACTCGTGCGTCGGCTGCTCCGCGGGCCCGGCCTCGCCGCCGCCGAGGTCGAGCAGGGTCGGCCGAACCGGCGAGAGCAGCGCTTCCAGCGCCACCCCGGAGAGGGTCTCCTGCTCGATCAGGGCGTTGGCGATCTCGTAGAGGGCGGCCCAGTTGCCGCGCAGGATCGTTTCCGCCTGCTCGACCGCGGTGCCGACGATCCGCTCGACCTCGCGGTCGATCAGCTCCAGCGTCGCCGGGCCGACCGAGCCCAGCTCCTGCAAGGAAGCGCCGAGGAAGACCTCGCCCGCCTTTTCGCCGATCGTCACCGGGCCGAGCGCGTCCGACATCCCGTAGGAGGTGACCATCTCGCGCGCCATCCCAGTCGCCGCATGGAGGTCGTCGTGAACGCCGGTGGAGACGACCCCGAACTCGATCTTCTCGGCGGCGAAGCCGGCGACGATCGAGATCAGGTGGCGGCGCATATCGGGCTCCTGCATCACCACCGCGTCGCGGTCGGTGAGCATGTGGGCGGCGGTGCCGAGCTGGCGACCGCGGGCGACGATCGAGAGCTTCTGCGCCGAGACCTTCTGCCCGATCGAGGTGGTGACGACGGCGTGTGCCGCCTCGTGCACGGCGATCACCCACTGCTCCTCGCGGCTGAGAGCGTGGCTCTTCCGCGCCGGGCCGGCGACGACGCGGTCGATCGCCTCCTCCAGCGTCGCCTGGTCCATCTCGGTGCGGCCTTCGCGCACGGTCAGGAGCGCCGCCTCGTTGATCACATTGGCGAGCTCGGCGCCGCTGAAGCCGGAGGTCAACCTGGCGATCTCGTCGAGCGAGGTTCCCGGCGCAAGCGGGCGATTACCGCAATGCAGGGAGAGGATTTCGAGTCGGCCGTGCACGTCGGGCACGTCGACCGTCACCTGACGGTCGAAGCGGCCCGGGCGCAGCAGCGCCGGGTCGAGCACGTCGGGGCGGTTTGTCGCCGCCAGCACGACGAGCCCGGTGTCGCCGCCGAAGCCGTCCATCTCGACCAGCAGCGCGTTCAGTGTCTGCTCGCGCTCGTCGTTGCCCTGGCCGACGCCGGCGCCGCGCTTGCGCCCGGCGGCGTCGAGCTCGTCGATGAAGATCAGCGCCGGCGCCTGCTTGCGCGCCTTGGCGAAGAGATCGCGGACGCGGGCGGCGCCGACCCCGACCAGCGACTCGACGAAGTCCGAGCCGGAGAGCGAGAAGAAGGCGGCATCCGCCTCGCCCGCCGTCGCCTTCGCCAGCAGCGTCTTGCCGGTGCCGGGAGGCCCGACCAGCAGCACGCCCTTGGGCGCCCGTGCGCCGACTGCCGCATATTTGCTCGGGTCCGCCAGGTAGTCGCGGATCTCGCGCAGCTCGGCCACCGCTTCGCCGGCGCCGGCGACGTCGTCGAAGGTGGTTCGTTCGGGCGCTCCCTCGCCGCGCTTGCGACCCTTGCCGGTGAACTTGGAGAAACCGGCGAAGGCCCCCGCTCCGCCGTCCTGGCCGAGCCGGGTGAAGAGCACGAACAGGCACACCAGAAGAAGAATTGGAATCAGGAACTGGACGACGACCTGCTTCGCCGGCTTGTCCCACTGCTGATCGACTTGGACGATCGCGCCGCTCTTGGTCAGTTCCCTGACCATCGCCGAGGTCTGCGCGTCGGACTCGGGATAGGCGGCGTAGAGGATCTGCCCGCCCTTGGTGTCCATCAGGATCCGCGCGTCCTGGTCGAGCAGGGTCGCCTCCCCGATCTGTTTCTGCTCAGCGAGCTTGGTGACGCGACTCAGCGGCACCCGCTCGCCCTCGGTGCTGGGCTGGATCTGGCCGAGCAGGTTGAAGAAGAGGAACGTCAGGACCAGCGAGGCGACGATCAGCGCTGTGTTGAGCGGGTCCTTGGCGAACCAGCGACCCACGGAAGCCGCGACGTCGCCCATGCTTCGGGCGACGTCGCGGAACTCCACCTGCGGGCGCTTCAGCGCCAGACGCCGGTTGCTGTTGGCGTCCTTCATTTACTCGCTTTTTTCAGCTTCAGCACCAGAGTGCTGGTGGTCTGGTTCGCATCACCGCCGGTCGGGGTGAAGGAGAGCGCCAGTTTCACCGGCAAGCTGCCTTTTTTCTGCAGCGCTTTCTTCGCCGCACCGCTGGGCCGCAGCGGCACGTTGAAGGTGCCGGCCTGGCCGGCGTTCAGCGTCGCGCTGGCGACTTTGATGGTTTTTTTGCCGTTTTTGGCGGTTGCCACCAGCGCGAGCCTGCCCGCACCCGGGAGTTTGACCGAGATGGTCGCACCGCCGGTTTTGGACGAGATCGACTTGCGCAGAAGCGAGAACGCGTTGCTCGGCTTCGCGGGCGGCGGGGGCGGAGTGGTTCCGCTGTCTTTTTTGGTGTTGTCGCCGGGGTCGGTGTCTTCTTTGCCACCGCCGCCTTCGCCCTTCTGCCATTCGATCGAGTCGACGCCTTCGAAGGCGATTTCCTGGATGTCGAGAGGCAGCGCCGTGTAGTCGTTGCCGAAGAGCAGATCCTGCCCGTCGGTGACGATGTAGGAGAGGTAGTCCTTCACCGTCCGTGCCCTGGCCTCCTCGAGTGCTGCCGGCAGGGCGCTGTAGGCGTCGGCGTTATCGTCGAACGCCATCGCGTAGGTCAGCGTGCAGAGCCCGTAGCCCACTCCCGAGTCGACACCGGTCGTCTGACCCCATTCGTCGAGGGTCGAGTCAGGCACGTTCTCGAATTCGGTTTCGGTGCAGTTGGCGCCCTTCTGAGCCAGGGCCTCGTCGCGGAAGCCCCGTTCGTCGTCGAACGTCGGCTCTTCGAAGTCCCCGGCGCCGTTCGGGAGCTGGGTCCAGAACGTGTCGTTGTCGTTCTGCTCAGGTTTGATCGCGAGACCGCCGGCGCGAGCGCTGGCGATGTCCGCGTAGCCGACCGAGCCGTCGAATTTGATCAGCGCCGCGACCAGGTTGGTGGCGTTGCCGGAGCAGGCGCTGGTCAGGTTGTCGGGGCCGGGGCTGCTGGGATCCGTGGTGTCAGCGCCAGGACCGTTCGGGAATGCGCCGCTGACTTTCGGGCAGTCTTCCCTGGGGCCGAAGACGGCGCCGGGCCACTCGCGGTTGCCGTTGCCTCCCGACTCATAGGTCGATAGCCAGCCTCGGTTGGGTTTGATCCGGCTGAGGTAGTCCTTGAAGGCGAACGTGGTGCCCGAGTTGTCGAACCTGACCACGCGCACGATCGGTTTTTCGCAGGCGGCGGTGCCGGCCAGCGAGGTGAACATTTTGTGCCATTCCACGTAGGGAGCCGGGTCACCGGTGACACCGGTGCTGCCGCTGTTCTGCGCCCAGATTTCCTCCCACTGTTGCTTCGTGAACTTGACCCGGATCACGTCGTCCATGGTCAGGTCGTTGTCGAGGTCCTGGTTCGGCGTCTGTGCAGCCGGCGGCAGGTTGGCCGGATCGCAGCCGTTGGGGAAGTTGACCAGCGGCGCCACAGCGCCGACGGCGATCGGGATCTGGTGGATCAGGCCCTCGTCGCCCGCCGCGGCGGTACCGGTGTTGATTTCGTTCTTCTGAGCCGCTTTGAGCGGGTCGTCGGTTCCTCCGAACCGCGGGTCGGCGGCGCCGCGCAGCTTCATTCCGTTGACGCCCGCGCCGGAGCCGGCCGGGTCGTAGGTGATGTCGGGGCCGCTGCCGCAGTAGGTGGTGCGGAAGGGGATCTCCCAGGCGCCGTGCGCAGCCTGCGCGAAGGAGGCGCCACGTCCAAGGACTTTTTCACCCAGGCATTCGGGCGTGGTGAAGGCGGCATTCGCCTGTGAACTCAGGCCGACCGCCGCGAGCACTGCCAGGGCAAAGGCAACGGCCCCTGCCAGGACGGCGCGCGAGCCCCGTCCATGAGCACGAAGAGTGCGGCTCATCAGAGTCTTTCCTTTCATCGACTGAACCTTGCGGCGGCAGCATTTGTCAGCGCAAATGGCTCTGTCAAGCGCTTCACAGGACTTCTACGAATGCGTTACATCTCGTTATCAAGCGCGACACCAGATCGTCACCACCCGGTAACTGACAGTTCACCCAACGGCTTGACCAGCCCCGCTTGCCTCCTCGTAGGGCGCTTCGTAAGGCGTGCGCGGAACACGACCCCGACCGATGCGCTCGCCCGTCTCCCGCCACGGGAGGCGACGTAGCCCACCGATACGCGGCCGCGTATCTCCCCCCGCTCGCGCAGCTCGGCCAGGTAGCGGTCCACCGGGCGCAGGAGGATCCGCACCTCGCTGCGACCATCGCCGCGGGCTCGCGCGGTCTCGTTGGCGAGGGCACGCGGCTTCCGCGGTTCGCCGACGCCTGCCCGAGCCACCGCCTTGAGACCGCCCGCGGCAGGGACGGACACGAGCAGCACGACCTCCCCGCCGGGCCTCGACCTCGCCCTCACCCCGATCTGAGGGCCGCCCCGCTCGAATTCGAGCGTGCTGAAGGTCCCCTCATCGCGGAGCCCGACGTCCGACGATCCCCCTTCGACATCCGGCTGACGGGTGACGACAAACGCGTCCGGGCGCTGGTTGGCATCCCCGAAGAAGAGGTTGCCGGCGAAGGAGACGAAGGCGATGCGGCTGCCGTCGCTGGAGAGCGATGCCTCGCTGGTAACGGGCGAGTTGATGTCCCCGCCCGAGAAGGATCGGGTCGCCCGCTCGACGGTGCGCGCCTCGAGGTCGATCACGTAGAGCTCCTGGGCGTCGGCGACGGTGCGCGGCTCGCCGCTCTGCGCAAGAGCCGGCAGGGTGAATTTGGTCCTCGCCGTGGTGACGGCGAGGTAGCGGCCATCCGGGGAGATCGCCACGGTTTCCAACGGCGCCGACTCGGCGGTCGCGCCACCGCCCTCCCTTGTCAGCTCGATCGTCGTCTCCTTCCGGGTCAGCCCCGGCGACATCTCGGTCACGAACAGGTCGAGGCCGATGCCGGAGCCGAGGTTGGGGCGGGGACCGGAGTTGGTCAGAAAGGCCACTGTCCTACCGTCGGCGCTGATCGCCGGCAGCAGGTCGAAGTTGGCGCTGATCCCGAGCTCGGGCCGGCCCAGCGGGCCGAAGCACGGCCCCGTCGTGAATTCATCGAAGAGCAGCGGGCCGGATGGCGCGCAGCCGGGGTCCTCAGGGTCGGAGACGCCCGTGATGCGGCGGGTGGGGGCGCTCGGGCCGTCGCCAACGCGGCGCCAGAGGTAATAGGAGAAGCCCGGGAGTTCTTCGCTCTCGCCGCTGACGAAGGCGGTCTGCAAGGGCGCGTTCTGCCCCGTCCAGACCACCGTGCTGCCATCGCCGCTGATCCCGGCGGGCCCGATCGCGCCGCCGGCCGGGGCGCCGCTGCCGAGCACCTGGGTGACGAGCGTGGTCGTGTCGGCGTCCCGGTCGCGCACGAACACCTGGAAGCCCGGGCTTTCGATGCCCGCCCTGTCGGGCAGGTCCGACGCCGGTTCGGTCGTGCGGAAGACGACCTTGGAGCCGTCGTGGCTGATCGCCGCGCCGCGGGCCACCTCGGCGCCGGGATCGCCGCCGGGGAGAGAGGTCCCGACCGGGCCGTAGGAGGCCGGTGTGTTACCACCGTCCCTGGCGGAGATGAGATCGAAGGCGCCCGCGGCGCCGATCGCCACCTCCATGTCGCGTACGTAGACATCGACGTTGCCGTTCGCGTCCCCCGGCACGAGCTGCTGAGCCGTGGAGAAGGCGATGAAGCGACCGTCGCCGTCGATCGAGGGGTTCTGCGCACCGCGCCGGACCGTCGCGTTCGTCGTTTCGTCGCGCAGGTCGCCATAGGCGACGAGCTCGATCCGCCGGCTCTCGAGATCGAAACGGAAGATCCCCCCGGATCGGTACTGCCCCGGCGGATCCGGGTCGTCGTCGGCGAAGAAGTTGCGGGCGCGGGTCTGGATCGCGACGTAGCGGCCGTCGGCGGAGACCGCCGCGAATTGCGTCGCGTCGTCGCCCTGCTCGAGCCGTCCGTAGTCGGCCGAGACGAGATCGGCGCCGCTTTCGCCGCTCTCACCGTTGCCGTAGGCGGCACCGGCGTTCGCCGGCAGCACCAGAGCGAGCAGGCACGCGGCGACCCCAACCTTTGCGGTGTTCCTTATCCGTACATAGGACGGATAAGGAACACCCGAAGAGAGGGAGCTGCGCCTCACCGGACCCTCACCCGCCGCGCGAAGACGCTCGCGTTGCCGGCCCTGTCGCGAGCGCGCACTCGCAGCAGGTAGCTGCCGCCACTCGAGTAGGTGTGGCGCACCTTGATCGTCACCGCGCGCTTTCGCTTCTTGCCCTTGCGGCGGGCCGAAGCCGATGCCCCAGCTCCTCGGCGATCGCCGAAGGAGACGCTGACCGAGCGGCGGCGCAGGCCCGAGCCGGCGGCGCGCGGACCGTCGGTGACGGCGACGACCACCGTGCGACCGCGCCAGCGCAGGCGCAGGCGCGGTCCATTGCGGTCGACGAGCAGCTGGCCGGCGCGGCTGCCCGTCTCCTGGCCGGCTTCGTCGGTGGCGAAGATCTGGATCCGGTGGCGACCGTCTTCGATCTGGTCGCGCGAGAGGCGGAAGTGCAGGCGGCGCAGGTTCTCGACCACGGGCTCGTCGTCGACGCTGACCGAGTAGCGAACGCCGCCGATCGCGTTCAGCGTGCGGTCCCAGGCGATCGGGATCCGTCCCCTGCGCTGCCACCCGTTCGGCAGCAGGACGAGGAAGGGATCGGGCGGAGCGTCGACGACCGCGGCGGCGATCTGGGTGTTGGCGCCGCTGCCCTGCGACCAGGCGAGGATCGCGTCGCCGAGGCCGGAGCCGCCGATCGCCAGGCGTCCAACCTTGCCGCCGCGAGCGGAGTTCAGCTCGGTCGGCTCGACCACGCCGTCGGCGCGGCGCTCCTGCACCGCGACCAGGCCGGTGGCGCCGCGCAACTCACGCCAGGCCGCCACCGCCGCGCCTGTCTGGGCCAGATCGACCAGCGGCGCACCCGCTTCCGTGCTGCCGCCTTTGTCCAGGCGTTTGACCCCTTCGAGCGAGGCGTCGTCGCCGGAGGCCAGCAGCGTCGCCGGCCCCGAGCCGATGCCGGCTACGAAGAGCCCGCGCGGATCGACGGCGACGCTCGGCTCGCCGAGGTCAGCGCGCAGGCCGCCGTCGGCCAGCCGCGCCCCCCCGAAGGCGCCGGCTTTTTCGGAGAAGACGTCGGGCAGCTCGTTGACGAAGGCGCGCGGCCCGTCGAGCCGACTCGCCTGACCGGGCTGCTGGCGAAAGGCGACGGCTGCCTGGCCGAAGCCCGAGACGTCAAGTGAGAAAGCGTCTGCGCCTCCCCGCAACGGCGCCCCCTCCCAGAAGGAGGGGCTGACCTGGAGCTGGAGGCCGAAGCTGGCGCCGAAGAGGCGCCTGGCCCAGACCCGGTCGACGAACTCGTCGTCGGGCTCCTGCCAGGCCACCACGCCCTGACCCTGGACGTCGATCCCGACCTCGGGCGCGTTCTCCGCGGATGGGATCCGCACCGGCTGGCCGACGTTGCGGTCGAGCGGCGTGCCGAGCACCGACCAGAGCCGGCCGTTGTAGCGAGCGACCCGCAGGTCGGCGCCGAGGTAGCCGGGCGGGTTGGCGGGGCTGGCGTCGGTGACGACGCGGTAGGCGAGATAGGCCTGGCCGCCGCGATTCATCGCCAAGTCGGGGTAGGTGGAAGTGGCCTCGCCGACGTTGAAGTCGACCGGCACGGGCGACTGGAAGCCGCTCGCCCCGGGGTCGAGCGTCGCCGAGAACATCCGGTCGCTCTCGACCCCGAACTCCTGCACCCAGGTGACCACCAGGCGGCCGCCGTTGCCGGCGCCGATCCGGGGCCAGCTCGAGTCGAAGGACTGGCCGGCGTCGACCCGCTGCGGCGCCGTCCATGACCCCTTGACGAAGCGCGCCGCATAAACGTGATCGCGGCCCTCGACCCGCTTCAGGTAGACGATCCCGCCGCTCCCGTCCTCTGCCATCGCCGCGTCGGCGACGTCGACCACATCGGCGCTCGGGCCGTCGACCGGCCGCACGTCGGAGACGACGGCGCCAGCGGGGACCGGCACGCAGAGCAGCACGAAGGCGAGCGCCGCCACTGGTCCCAGCGGCGAGCGCGGAGGGATTCGATCGCGCATGGGAGCAGACGTTCCCGCCAGCGCGTGTCAGAGATGTAACCAGGGTGCTACCGAGTGGTTAAAGCGACGGCCCGCGCCGGGTCTCGTTCACACCGTTTTCTCAGCTCGGCAACCGCCGCTTATCAACCCCCGCTCGGGCCGCTCCTAGGTTCGCCTCAGGTCCGCCTGGACCGAACAAAACCGAAGAAGGAGAGACATAGATGCGAGCCAAGCGCAGGCACCTGGGGCTGTTCGCAGCCCTGGCGCTGGTGGCGGTCGTCGCCACGGGCGCAGTCGCCACTGCCCACCACGACTCGGACGACAACTCACGCGAGATCAAGAAGTTGATCGACTCCGACAAGCCCGAGAACGTGATCCTCTTGATCGGCGACGGGATGGGCGACAGCGAGATCACCCTCGCCCGTTACTACGGCAAGGGGGCCGACGGAACGCTGAACATGGAGACGCTCCCCTTCGCGGGCGAGCTGATCACATACGGGCTCTCGGCCGGCCCCGGCCCCGAGTACCCGCCGAACTACGTGCCCGACTCGGCTCCGACAGCGACCGCTTGGTCGACGGGGCGCAAGACGATCGACGCGCGCGTCTCACAGGGACCGAGCGCAGCGGAGAACATCCCGGGCTCCAACGCGGGCTTCAAGACGACCTTCGAGATCGCCGACAAGCGCGGCATGCGGGTCGGCAACGTCTCGACCGCGGAGATCACCGACGCGACGCCGGCGGCGCCGTCCTCGCACATCTCGCAGCGCGCCTGCCAGGGACCGGACGACACCCGGAAAACCTGCCCCACGGAGGCGAAGGGCAAAGGCGGGCTTGGCTCGATCGCCGAGCAGCAGATCGACCACCTGCTCGACGTCAATCTCGGCGGCGGCCGCAACCGCTACCTGCAGGCGCTCGACGCGGGCGGCACGGTGATCGACTATGCAAAAGCGAAGGGCTACCGCTACGTGGAGACCTCCGGTCAGCTCGACGCGATCACCTCGCTCGGCAAAGGCCCGGTGCTCGGCCTCTTCACCCCGGGCAACATGACCACCGAGTTCAAACCGCTGATCGCGGCGCCGACGCCGGGCGCGGGCGGTCCGACGTTCCGCTGCGACGAGACCAACCGCCCGGCCGGCGAGCCGAGCCTGGCGGCGATGACCGACAAGGCGATCGACCTGCTGGAGAACCGCAAGGGCTTCTTCCTCCAGGTCGAGGGGGCCTCGATCGACAAGCGCGATCACGCCTCCGACGTCTGCGGTCAGATCGGCGAGAACCTCGCCTTCGACGAGGCCGTCGGCGTCGCCCTCGAGTACCAGCGGCGGCATGACGACACCCTCGTCGTGATCACCGCTGACCACTCGCACACCAGCCAGATCGTCGGGGCCAGCCAGGACACCCCCGGCTTCTACGCGACGCTGGAAACCGCCGACGGATACCCGATCCGGGTCTCCTACGCGACCGGCAAGACCCCGGGCGGCCAGAGTCACACCGGCGCCCGCGTCCCGGTGGCGGCGATCGGTCCGCAGGCGACCAACGTGATGGGCGTCCGCGACCAGACCGACCTGTTCCAGACCCTGATCGGTCGCGACGACTGATCCATCGGAGAGCAACGGACATGACCCACCGCGCGGCGATTGCCGCGCGGTGGGTCCCGGTGAAGCGCTAGATTTCCGGGTGATGAAGGTCTCTTCCCGCCCCACCCGCCTCCTCGTCGCCCTCTGCGCGGCGTTGACTCTGCTGCTTGTCGCGGCGCCGGCGGCGCTGGCGGAGAACGGCGTCGGTCTCGCCGGGCCGGTGACCGACAAGGAAATCACCTTCTTCTGCTTCGGCGTGATCGGCTTCTTCGCGCTGCTCGTGATCGTGCTCTCGCTGATCCAGGCGAGGCTCGACAAGCGCAAAGAAGTGCGCCGCGAAGACCTAGACCGCCTCGGCTGAACCGCCTCAGTCCAGTTTGAAGCCGGTCAGGAGGCGCTTCTCGGTGTCGCCGTCGATCGCGGCGACGACTTCGACCCGGCCCTCCAGCGGGGTGTCGCGGATCTTTGTCGCCAGCAGGTCGTCGACCTGGAAGATGCCGGCCGAGTTGTTGAGCTCGATCTCGATCCGCA
>Ga0268259_10000093_pt1 | contig 55394 bp, 67 predicted proteins | sample AgamicAsMarz_FD_200246 | JGI IMG/M metagenome (GOLD analysis project Ga0268259, IMG submission 200246) | Agave microbial communities from Guanajuato, Mexico - As.Ma.rz (v2) (version 3) | ecosystem: Host-associated > Plants > Phyllosphere > Phylloplane/Leaf | place: Guanajuato, Mexico... | reverse complement strand
GGGCCGTGGTAGGGCGCGCGGCCGGGGCCGGTGTAGGCGCCGCCGCCGGGGCCGGTGTAGAGCCCGCCGCCGGGGCCGGTGTAGGCGCCGCCGCCGGGGCCGGTGTAGAGCCCGCCGCCGGGGCCGGTGTAGAGCCCGCCGCCGGGGCCGGTGTACTGGTCCCTGGGCCACATCAGACGATCCTCAAGTTCGTCGGGAGCGGCTGGGCGGGGCTGAGGGCCCCGGCGATCTGCTCCTTGAGTACACCGACGGCGAGGTCGATCGCGTCCTCGATTCCTCGGAAGCGACCCGCCTCGTATGGAGCTCCATTCGAGGCCGCCCAGGCCCGCCAGGCGTCGAGTTCGCCCAACATCATGAACGGGGCGACGATGATCCCCCAGGCCGGGTCGCCGATCCAGGAGGCGAGGGCAATCTGCTCTTGGCGCGGCAAATCGAGGGCCATCTTGCGCTCGAGCGGCCACCAGCGGGTATCGCGCTCAGCGGAACCGAGAACCGATCGTTGGTACTCGAGCGACTTCATCAGCGCCGCCGCGATGCCGCGGGCGAGGCGCTTCTCGGCCTCGATCTCCCGCTCACCGCGGATCCCCTCGACGCCGATCTGCGCCCGGCGACTGAGTGCCTGTCCACCGAGGGCACCGATCACACCGGCGGCGCCGCTGATCGCAGGGACCACCCAGTCGCGGGTCTCCAGACCCTCGGATACCTGGGCAGCCAAGACCAATAGGTTCGAGATAATGCCCACACAGGCAGGCTAACCGCTGCTGGAGCCCCCAAGCGACGCAGATCGACTCGATAGAGCAGGCTGAAGAGACCCGGCTGCGAGCGCTGGAGTTGATCGAGGCCGGGCGCGGACACGAGGCCGCCGAGATGGCGACCGAGCTATCGGGAATCGAGCCAATCACGACCTCGCTGCGGGCCCTGATCTGGACCGAAGCCGGAGAGCGGCTCAGCGACTCGGAGATCCTCGGCAGGGGCCGTGATAGCTGGGAGTCGCTCGGGCCCGGTCGCTCCTCGCAGGTCGCCTACAACCTCGCCAATGCCGAACTCGGCCTTTGGACGGTCGCCGCCCAGGGGCATCGGTATGCGGAGGCCCTGCAGTGGGCCCGGTCGCACCTGCTCGCCGCGCGCGAACTATTCGTCCGGGTCGGGTCCGACGAGAGCGCCGACGCCGAGGTCCGGGTTCAGGCATTGACCAACCTCGGGAACTCCTACGACAACCTCGGAAGGGAGATCGAGGCCTATGAGTGCTGGGAGCAGGCAATCGAGATCGACCCGGCATTCGGCATGGCCCATGGGAACGTCGGCGTCGCCCTGGCCCATGTCGCGAATCACCTGAACCAGCACGCGCCCAGCGCGGTGAACAGGGCGGCGATCGCCCTTGACGCCGCGCTCGCCGACTGCGACCGGGTCCTCGCCCACGGAGGGCCGCGGGCGCTCGCCAACTTCAAGGAGGTCCGGGACGGACTGCCCAAGGAACCGCGGGCGCTGGAGGTGGGAGACGGGCGCTGGAGCGATCCGTATATGGAGTGGTGCCGGACGAACCAGCTCTTCCTTCACCTCTCCCCGGGCTGCCAGCGGGAGACTGACAAGGACCTCGACCCGCTCTATGTCAGGGGGATCTCGAGCGGCCTCAAGGACGCCGACCAGGAACGGATCAAGAACGTCTTCGACGCCTTCAACGTGACTAAGCAGGATTTCCTCGCGGCGCGCTACTCGACCTGGCTGGCGACCGACACCCGCAGCCCGATCTACGAACATGCCCGAGCAGCATCGGCGAGGGCGACCTTCCTCGACACCCTTGAGTACGGACGCTGGGGCGTGCGGACCGGAATGTTGACCGCGGCCTTCGCCGCTGCGGTCAACATCCTCGACAAGATCGCCAGCTACATCCACCTCTACTTCGACACGGGCCGCAGGCAGACCGACGTCTACTTCAGAAGCCTCTGGCATCCACGCAGCAAGCCCGACGAGATGGACCCCGAGCTGATAGAGGCGATCTCGCCTCCGCGGGGCAACCGAGGCCTGCTCGCCCTCTGCGATCTCGCCTGTGAGCTCGAGCGCGAGACCCCGCTCGCCGAACTCGTCAACCGCCGCCACACCGCGACCCACCGGTTCTTGATCGTCCACACGATGGAGCCGGCCATCGAGCCGGTGGGCCGCCTGGACCGGATCGAGTGGAACACCTTGGTCGAGCAGTCGACCGAGCTACTGCGCGTGGTGCGGGCGGCGATCATCTACATGGCGCGGGCGATCGACATCAACGAGGCGCTGATGGCCCGCGAGGACACTGCGAAGGCGGCGGTGCGGGCACCTCTCTCACTGCCCCGTGTCGACCCCGACCTGGCCGAAATCGATTGATCCGGCGCGCATCATTGGCAAATGATGCGCGCTCAGTGTGCCGAAGCGACGGGCTCTTGAGCGGACACGATCCGGACACATCGCAGGGACCACCGCCGATCACGACCAGCCATCGCCTTCGTCCTCGAACAAGCTCATTTGCTGGGAATCCTTGTCCTCGGATGATCCCGCATGCTCTTCCGTGCCATGCTCGGAACTCATGAAGTAGATCCTCGGCGAGCAGTTGGGGTTGTAGGCGTCGAAGCTGCGGTCGGCGGTACGGTGGCCTCATGGACGAGGTCGTCGAGGGGATCTTCCATTGGAAGGCAATGCACCCGCGGATCGGGGTCGAGGTCGGGTGCCACTACGTGGCCGGGTCGGGGACGGCGATCGATCCGCTGCTGCCGGCAGAGGGGATCGAGTGGTTCGAGGAGCGGGGCGTTGAGAAGATCGTGCTCTCGACGCGGCATCACCTGCGGCACGCGCCGCAGATTGCTGAACGATTCGGCTGCCCGATTCTTTGCTACGAGTCTGGGCTACGCGAGTTCGAGGACGGGCCGGACGTCTACGGCTTCGCCTTCGGCGAACGGCTCGCGGACGACATCGTCGCCCTGGAGATGGACGCGATCTCGCCAGACGACACGGTGTTGTGGATCGAGTCGGGCGGTGGTGCGCTGCTCTTTGCCGACAGCCTGATCAACCATGGCGAGGTCGGCTTCGTCTCCGACCGCCTGATCGGCGACGACCCGGAGGCCGTCAAGCGGCAGATTCGCGAGAAATGCTCGGGCCTCCTCGACGAGGAGTTCCAGCACCTGCTTCGCCCGTGGCGATCCGATCGTCGGCAGCGGCCACGAGGCGCTGCAGGCAGTCGCGGAAGGTAAAAATGATCTACCTCCTCCGACACGGTGACGCCGAGGACGGCATTGGAAACGACGCCGCCCGGCAGCTGACCGAGAAGGGTGAGCGGCAGGCGGAGGACGCGGGACGAGCGCTGGCGAAGCTTGGCGCCGAGATCGACGCTTGTCTGACCAGCCCGAAGGTGCGCGCTGCGGACACCGCCAGACTCGCCTGCGAGGCGCTCGGGATCGAGCCTGAGACCGCCGAGGAGCTGCGGGGCGGGGCGTTCGACTCGCTCGCGTTGGCGGCGGGTCGCGGCGACGTCCTCCTGGTCGGGCACGAGCCGGACTTCTCGGGCGAGGTGGCGTGGCTCACCGGGGCCAAGGTGAAGCTGCGCAAGGGTGGACTTGCGGTCGTCGATGGTGGGACACTGGTCGCATTGCTGCGGCCGAAGGATCTGGCCGCGATAGACGACGGAAGGAGATAGCCATGCTCTGCGCACTGACCGTCCGCAAGCTGAAGCCCGGCACGATGGAGGACTTCAAACGCGCCTTCGTCCCCGACGACACGATGAACGTGCCTGCCGGCTGGAAGCAGTTCTACGCCCTGCAGAACGTCAACGACGAGAACGAGGTGATCACCTTCGGCCTCTTCGACGGCACGCTCGAGGAGCTGCGCGCGGGCCAGGAGGAGGGCGAGTACGACGAGCGCCGCGCCGCCGCCGAGGAGTTCGTCGAGTCGGTGGGCGCCGACGGGGTCTTCGAGGTCGTCGAGCAGCGCTCGATGAGCTGAGAAGGGCCCGGTGAAGCAGCGACTCAATCTGGTCACGCTCGGGGTCGCCGACCTCGGCCGGTCGCGCCGCTTCTACGAAGCGATCGGCTGGACGACCGGCGCCGGCCCCGACGACGAGGTCGTCTTCTTCCAGGCGGGCGACATGGTCGTCGCGCTCTGGGACCGGGAGCGGCTGGCCGAGGACAGCTGCGTCGAGGACGAGGGTGGCTGGGGCGGCGTCACCTTCGCCCTCAACTTCGCCTCGCGCGAGGAGGTCGACGCCGCCGTCGAGGAGGCGCGCACCGCCGGCGCCCGGATCGGGCGCGAGCCGGCCGAAACCTTCTGGGGCGGGTACAGCGCGGTCGTCCTCGACCCCGACGGCCACCCCTGGGAGATCGCCCACAACCCGCACTGGACGATCACCGAGGGCGGCGGTGTCAGACTGGGCGGCGGCGACTGATGCTCTCCTGGCTCGGCAAGAAGATGATCACCCGCAACATGGCGAAGGCCCGCGAAGGCGACATCGGGCCGACGCTGCGGATGGACGCCGAGGACGTCAGGTTCCGCTTCCCCGGCAACAGCTCCTGGGCGACCGAACTGGAGGGCAAGGAGGAGCTGGAGAGATGGCTGCGGCGCTTCGCCGACGCCGGCCTCCAGATCTACCCGGACGAGGTGATCCTCAAGGGCTTCCCCTGGAACCAGACGATCTGCGTCCGCGGCTACGACTACCTCGACACGCCCGAGGGCAGGCGGGTCTACGAGAACCGGTACGTGATCTGGGGCCGCATCGCCTGGGGCAAGCTGCGCGAATACGAGGTCTACGAGGACACCCTGAAAACCGCGGCGCTCGACGAGTACCTGTCCGGCATCGGCAAGCTCTAGGCGTGGCCGACGTCCACCTCAACCTCGTCAACAGCTCGCGCCAGCTGTTCGAACTGGACCCCGGAGCGGAGATCGAGTCGGGGCCGGCCTGGCTCTTCGGCGCCGGACGCTCGTCGCACCCTGCGATCTCGAACGCGGCCTTCCGCACAGGCGAGGTCAGCGCGGAGGAGCTGGTGACCCACGCACAGGGCTTCTTCGACGCCCGCGGCCGCGGCTTCAGCGTCTGGATGCGAGCCGGCCTGGCGGAGGACGACGACATCGCCGAGGCCGCTCAGGCCGCCGGGCTCAACCAGGTCTTCGAGATGCCGGAGATGGTCCTGGAAGGGCGGGCGGCGGAGCGCCCCCTCCCGCCCGGGGTCGAGCTTCGCCGGGTCGAGTCCGCCGCCGACGCCGCCAGCTTCTGGCGGATCGCGACCAGCGCCTACGCCGACAACGGCTTCCCGCCTGAAATCTTCAGCTACTACGAGGACCACTCCGGCCTCGTCGCGGACAACGCCGTCACCTTCCTCGCCGAGCTCGACGGCAAGCCGGTGGGGATCGCGATGACGATCGTCAGCCACGGGGTCGCCGGCGTCTACTGGGTCGGCACCCTGGCCGAGGCGCGCGGCAGGGGCATCGGCGAGGCGGTGACGACGGCGGCGGTCAACGCCGGTTTCGACCTCGGCGGCGAGATCGCCTCGCTGCAGGCCTCCCCGATGGGCGAGCCCGTGTACCGGCGGATGGGCTTCGAGACGATTTACCGCTATCAGCTGCTGATGCAGCCGCCCCCCAAGGGCTGAGCGGACCGCCCCGACGAAGCGCTCAGCGCCGCGGGCCGGCCTCGCAGGTGTGCGACTTGCCCCAGCCGCGGCCGCCGTCGCAGTAGTCGAAGCCGCGACCGCCATAGAGCTGGTCGGGATCGGCGCCGCCGAAGAGCCGGTCGCGGCCGCCGTCGCCGTGGCAGCCGTCCTGGCCGGAGCCCATCCGGCAGACGTCCCGCCCGGGACCGCCCCAGCACCCGTCGCTGCCGGAGCCGTGCTCGCAGTAGTCGTCGCCGGGGCCGCCGACGCAGTCGCTGTTGCGGGGCCCGGTGACGCAGATGTCATCGCCGCCGCCGCCGATGCAGCGGTTGCGCCGCGCGCCGCCGGGATAGCAGGTGTCGCGCTCGCCGTTGCCGATGAACTTGTCCGAGCCGTCGCCGAGGTAGATCGTCAGCGGGAACGGCAGCCGATCGAGCACTTCGACCATGTCGCCGGAAGGGCCCATCCTCACCTCGATCGAGCTGGCGCCGCGCAGTGGGCAGACCGCCCGCAGGCGCGGCCGCGTGAAGCGGCACCCTGACGGCGCGGCGCCGCTCATCAAGCCGTCGACGACGATCGCGCCTCCCTCGACGCTCAGCCTCAGGGTCGAGCCCGAAGCGGCGCCGTGGACGACGATCTGCTCCGCCGGCGCGGCGGGCGTCGCCGAGGCGAGCAGCATCGCCACCGCCAAGGTCGCCACGGTCAGAGCCGAGCGGGCGCCATCCCTGCGAAACGGCATCCGGAGGATGCTAGACAAGCGCCTCCCATCTCCCCTCCCGGGGGCCGATTGGCCGGTCGGCCAGGCCCGAACGCTTCCCTGTAGCCTTCCCCGCCGACTTCCGAGCAAAGCCAAAAGGAGAGCGAAATACCGATGGGACTTCTCGATGGGAAAGCGGCGATCGTCACCGGATCGGCCCGCGGAATCGGCCGGGCGACCGCTGAGCTGTTCGTCAGCGAGGGCGCCAAGGTCCTGATCAACGACCTCGACGCCGACGTCGCCGAGCAGGCCTCGAACGAGATCGACGGCGAGACCGCGGTCTTTGCCGGCGACCTGACCGAGCCCGATGCGGCCGACAAGCTGATCGCCGCCGGCGTCGACGCCTTCGGCGCCGTCGACATCGTCGTCAACAACGCCGGCTACACCTGGGACAACGTCGCCCACAAGATGACCGACGAGCAGTTCCAGGCGATGATCGACATCCACACGATCGTCCCCTTCCGCGTGGCGCGGGCCCTGGCGCCGCACTGGCGCGAGGCGGCCAAGGCCGAGCGCAACGAAGGCAAAGAGGTCTTCCGCAAGATCGTCAACATCTCCTCGACCTCCGGGATGATGGGCAACGCCGGCCAGGTCAACTACTCGGCGGCGAAGATGGCCGTCGTCGGCCTGACCAAAACGCTGGCCAAGGAGTGGGGCCAGTTCAAGATCAATGTCAACGCCGTCGCCTTCGGCTTCGTCGAAACCCGTCTCACCGCCGCCAAGGAGCAGGGCGGCGAGATGACCTCGCCGACCGGCGAGAAGATCGAGCTCGGCATCCCCGAGCAGATGCGGGCGATGGCCTCGGCGATCATCCCGCTCGGCCGTCCCGCCACGCCGGAGGAGGCATCGGCCCCGGTGCTCTTCCTCGCCTCGCCGCTCGCCAACTACGTGCACGGCCAGGTGATCAACGTGACCGGGGGCATGTTCGGGGGGATGTACACCTGAGCGCCACGGCGACAGAGGGCAGGCGTCCACCCCGCTACCTCGACGTAGCGGACAGGGTTTGGCCTGCCCTCCGTCGCTTCATGGGCCTGCACACCGCGCTCTACAAAGCGAGCGGCGGCCGGCTCGGGCACAAGATCCCCGGCGTGCCGGGCAAGATGCTGCTGCTCGACCACGTCGGCGCCAAGAGCGGCGCCAAGCGGACCTCCCCCCTGCTCTACTTCCGCGACGGCGATGACCTCGTCATCGTCGCCTCCAAGGGAGGCTTCCCCAAACACCCGGCCTGGTTCCACAACCTCAAAGCCAACCCCGACACGATGGTCCAGGTCGGCTCCCACCACGTCCCGGTGCGCGCCCGCGTCGCCAGCCCCGAGGAGCACGACCGCCTCTGGCCCGAGGCGGTCAGGTCCTACCACGGCTACGCCGACTACCAGGTGCGCAGCAAGGGGCGGAAAATCCCGCTCGTCATCCTCGAGCCGCGCAAGTAGCGGCCCTCACTCCTTCGGGCGGCGCTCCTCGGCGACCGGGTCGCCGGACTCGCCGACGATCGCTTCCGGCGGCCAGGGGCCGGCCCAGTTGTCGCGGGCGCCGTCGATCGTGATCGTCGTGCCGGAGTAGAAGTCGCCGGCCGGCGACGCCAGGTAGGCGACGAGCCAGGCCATCTCCTCGGCCCGCCCGGCGCGGCCGATCGGGATCGAGCGCTCGAGGTTGTCGATCACGACTTTCGGATACTTGGTCATCAGCGTCTCGGTCGCGAACTGGCCGGCCGCGAGGGCGCAGGTCTTGATCCCGAACCTGGCCCACTCGATCGCCAGCGTCCGCATCATGTTCTCGACTGCGGCGCGGGCGGCGCCGGAGTGGACCATCCCCGGCATTCCGTGGTGGGGAGAGAGGGTGACGCTCAGAACCTTGCCGCCGCCCTGCGGGATGAAGGCCTTGGTCGCCGCTGCGTAGGTCATCAGCCAGGTCCCCTGCACGTTCAGGTCGATCACGGTGCGGAAGCCTTTCGGGGAGATCGACTCGGCCGGTGCCAGGAACTGGCCGCCAGCGTTGTTGACCAGCGTGTCGAGCCGGCCGTGCCGCTCCAGCAGGCCGTCGAAGAGCCGATCGACCGCCTCCTCCTCGCGGATGTCGATCGCCTCGTGCTCGTAGGCGCCGGGCAGGGCCTCGACCAGCGCCGCCGTCTCCACCAGCGGCTCCTCGCGCCGGCCGCAACCGACCACGGTGGCGCCGAGCCGCGCCAGCTCCAGCGCCGTCTCCCGACCCAGGCCGCTGCCGGCGCCGGAGACCAGGCAGACCTGGCCCTCGAGCAGGCCGTCGCGGAAGATCTGCGAGCGATCGCGTTCACCCATCGAGGCGCAACCCTATAGCGGGTTCGCTGCCATAACCTGACCGCGATGAGCGTCCACGTGGAGCCGAAACCGCTGCACGAGCCGCTCGCCGGCGGCACGGCGGGCGCGACCGTGATCGTCGAGCCGATGATCGCCGGCACCGTGACCTGGGCGCGGACGATGATGGAGAGCCCCGGCGGTCGCTTCCTGACGCTGAAGCTGCTGCGGGCGCTGCTCAGCGGCGAGCCGGCGATGACCGTGCCGGTCCCCGCCTTCCTGATCCGCCACCCCAGCGCCGGCGCAGTCCTCGTCGACACCGGCCTGCACCCCTCGATCGTCACCGACGGGCGCGAGAACTTCGGCGGGCTCGGCACCCGCTTCGGCAACCCGGCGCTGGCGGCCGGCGAAGACGTGCCGGCACAGCTGCGCAAGCGCGGCCTCGACCCTGGCGAGCTCCCTGTGGTCGTCATGACCCACCTCCACCTCGACCACACCTCGGCGATCTCCGAGTTCCCTCAAGCGACCTTCGTCGTCAGCGAGACCGAGTGGCAGTCCGCCGCGCATGGCTCCCGCCCCGTCCTCAACGGCTACCGGCGGCCCCACTTCGACTACGCCTTCGACTACCGCTCGGTCGACTTCGACCGCGGCGGGATCTCCTCCTACGCCAGCTTCGGCCGCACCTTCGACCTCTTCGGCGACGGCTCTGTGCGCCTCGCCTACACCCCCGGCCACAGCGCCGGCCACATGTCGGTGATCGCCCGCTTGCAGGAGCGCGACTTCGTGATCGGCGGCGACGCCACCTACACCCAGGACCAGCTCGACGGCAGCGCGCCGCTGGCGCCGCGCCCCTTCGACGCTCACAACTACCGCCGCTCGCTGCAGGAGCTGAAGCTCTTCCGCAACCAGTTCCCCGACGCGATCGTCACCCCGGGCCACGACCCGGACTTCTACGCAGGCCTCGACGCCCGCTACGAGTAGACCACCGCGGGCGCTTAGCCGCGCGGCGAGGGCTCGCCCGGCTCGGGCGAAGGCAGCCCCTCGCGCAGGGCGCGGATCACGTTGCGGCGGCCCTGCTCCTCGAGCCGTGTGTACATCGCCCGCACTTTGTCGAAGACCTCGTTCGCCACTTCGAGCTGGCGCTCGCGGCTGGGCTGGGCATCGCCCGGGAAGGAGAGCGGCTCGCCGAACTGCACGGTCACCTTTGGAAAGCGCAGCCGCTTCCACCTGCGCACCGTGGCCGAGCCGTGGATAGCCACCGGCACCACGGGGACGCCGGTCTCCAGCGCTATTCGCCCGATCCCCGGCTTGGCCTCCCCCAGCTCGCCGCTCCGCGAGCGACCGCCCTCGGCGTAGACCAGCAGCATTTCTTCCCGCTCGAGGATCGTGAAGGCCGTCTTGAACGCCTCCTCGTCGTGGTGGCCGCGGCGAACCGGGAAGACGCCGCCGTGCTTGTAGATGTAGGTGAGGACCGGCGGGCCGAAGAGCTGCGACTTGGCCATGAAGCGGACCTGGCGGCGCAGGTACAGCCCCGTGAAGAAGTGATCCATCTGGCTGAAGTGGTTGGGGGCGAGAAGCAGCGGCCCGGACTTCGGCACGTTGCCGACCCCGATCGCCCGCGTCCGGTAGGGCACCAGCGTCGGCAGCGTGACGATCCCGCGGACCAGCGGGTAGGTCCAGCCGACCCCCTTGCGCGCTGCCGCGTGGAACTGGTCGAAGTACTCGGCAGGACGTTCGTCCTTGTAGACCTGTGGTTTGAGATCTGGCATGGGAGTGAGTGGCCGCGGGGCGGCCGTCGCTGTGCCTACCCCCTCCGGGGGCAGCGGTTACGCGGCCGGACCGGCGCCTTCCGGCGGCGCCCAGCCCCGTGCCCGCTCGACCGCGCGCCGCCACTCGCCGAGCAGCGCCTCGCGCTCGTCCTCGCCCATCGCCGGCTCGTAGCGAGCCGCCTCCCGCCACATCTCCCGCACCTGCTCGCCGCTCCAGCGACCGGTCGCGATCCCGGCCAGGTAGGCAGCGCCCAGCGCCGTCGTCTCGGCGATCTCGGGGACGACGACGGAGGCGCCGAGGACGTCGGCCTGGAACTGCATCAGCCAGCGGTTGGCGACGGCGCCGCCGTCGGCCTTCAGCTCCGTCAATCGCTCGCCGGCGGCCGTCTCCTGGGCCTGCACGGCATCGACCGTCTGGTAGGCGATCGCCTCCAGCGCCGCCCGCGCCAGGTGCTCGCGTCCGGTGCCCCGGGTGAGGCCGACTACGGTCCCGCGCGCGTAGGGGTCCCAGTGGGGAGAGCCGAGCCCGGTCAGCGCCGGCACGAAGTAGACGCCGTCGTTGCCCGCCAGCGAGGCGGCCATCGCCTCGCTCTCCCCGGCGTCGGCGAGGATGCCGAGGCCGTCGCGCAGCCACTGCACGGCGGCGCCGGTGACGAAGATCGAGGCCTCCAGTGCGTAGGCGGCCTCCTCGCCCGGAGCGCAAGCGACCGTGGTCAGCAGCCCCTCACCCGCCTGCGGCGCCTCGAAGCCGGTGTTGAGCAGGACGAAGCTGCCGGTGCCGTAGGTGTTCTTCGCGCTCCCCGCCGCGTGGCAGGCCTGGCCGAAGAGGGCGGCCTGCTGGTCGCCGGCGATCCCCGCCACCGGCACCTCGCCGCCGAACTCCGAGGTCGTCCCGTAGACGTGGGCCGAGGGCAGCGGCTCGGGTAGGCGCCCCGGGTCGACGCCGAGCATCGCGCAGAGCTCCTCGTCCCAGGCGAGCCGGCGGATGTCGAAGAGCAGCGTCCGCGAGGCGTTGGTGTAGTCGGTCGCGTGACGCCCGGTCAGCTTGAAGAGCAGCCAGGAGTCGATCGTTCCGAAGACCGCCCGCTCGGCGCCCTCGGCGTTGCGCAGCAGCCACTCGACCTTGGTGCCGGAGAAGTAAGGATCGAGGGTGAGGCCGGTGCGCTCCCGCACCGGCGCCTCGCGGCCCTCGGCGCGCAGCTCGTCGCAGCGCGCCGCGGTGCGCCGGTCCTGCCAGACCAGGGCTCGGTGGACCGGCTCGCCGCTCGCCGGATCCCAGGCGACGACGGTCTCGCGCTGGTTGGCGATCCCGATCGCGTCGAGCTCGGCGCCCTGGATGCCGGCGTCCGTGATCGCCTGGATCGCGACTCGCCGCGTCGTCTCCCAGATCTCGGTCGCATCGTGCTCGACCCAGCCCGGCCGTGGGAAGTGCTGCTCGAACTCCGAATAGGCCCGTCCGGCGATCCTTCCCTCGGCGTCGAAGACGAGGCAGGTGGTGCCGGTCGTCCCCTGGTCGATGGCGAGGATCACGACCGGCGCGCGCCCCGCACCAGGGTCAGCAGCGCCTCGGCGGTGCCCGCCGCGTCTTCCTCGCCGGTGCCGAGCCGGCGCAGCCCCAGCCCGTAGAGCAGCGCCACGACCTCGGCGGCGTGGCGCTCGGGGTCGGGAACCTCGAGCATCTCCAGGGCGGTCTCGGCAACCCCCTCGTAGGCCTCGAAGCAGCGCCGTGAAGCCTCGCGCAGCTCGGGATCGCGGGCGGCGCGCAGGTGCAGCTCGACCTCGGCCAGCTGTTGCATCCGGTTGGCCGATTCTTCGACGATCCGCTCGACTTCGCCGGCGACCTCCTCGACGCTGGGACGGCGGCTGCGCATGTCTGCCGCGATCGCCTCCAGGCGCTCGACCTCCTCGCCGACGAAGAGCAGCAGGCTCTCGCGCAGCAGGTCGACCTGGCTCTCGAAGTGGTAGGTGAGCGAGCCCAGCGAGACACCGGCGGCGCCGGCCACGCTGCGGTTGGTGACCGCGGCGATCCCCTCGCTGCCGATCAGCTCGAGCGTCGTGCGCAGGATGCGGTCGCGGGTGTCGGTGACGGTGGCGGGAGTCAAGCTGCGCCAGGGTACCCGCTCTGGATATTGTTCGTTCGAACGAACTAACGGTTGCGAGGAGGCGTGATGCCAAGCAAGACGATTGCGAAAACCAAGGCCACGAACGAGACGCCGGGCCTGGTCGAGCAGGCGACGCTGCTCGCCACCGGCGAGGCCTCCTCGCGCGAGCTGGTTGAGACCTCGCTGCGACGGGCGGAGGCCGCCCAGCCCGCACTCAACGCCTTCCGCCTGCTGCGCGCCGAGGAGGCGCTGGCCGAGGCCGAGGCCGCGGACGCCCGCCTCGGCGAAGGCAACGGGTCGCCCCTGCTGGGGGTCCCCGTGGCGATCAAGGACGACGTCCACCTCGAGGGCCACGCCTCCCCATTCGGCTGCGCCGGGGAGCACGAGGTCGCCGTCCGCGACGCCGAGATGGTGCGGCGACTGCGCGAGGCGGGGGCGATCGTGATCGGCAAGACCCACGCGCCGGAGGTCGGCCAGTGGCACTTCACCGAGACCCCGACCTACGGGGCCACCCGTAACCCCTGGAACACCGACCACACGCCGGGCGGCTCCAGCGGCGGTGCAGCTGCAGCGGTCGCCGCCGGGATCGTCGCGGGCGCCGTCGGCTCGGACGGAGCCGGCTCGATCCGCATCCCCGCCGCCTGGACCGGCCTGGTCGGCCTCAAGCCTCAGCGCGGCCGCGTCTCCACCTGGCCGGACGCCGAGGCCTTCAACGGACTCAGCTGCTACGGGCCGCTGACGCGCAGCGTCGCCGACACGGCGCTGCTGCTCGACGCGATCCACGGCAACGTCCCGGCCGACGCCCACCGCCCCCCGGCGCCGGCCGAGCCATATGCGGAGGCGGCGGCGCGCGAGCCCCGGCGCCTGCGGGTCGCGGTCTCGTTCGCGACGCCGTTCGGCCTCTCCGGCAAGGTCGACGATGAGCACCGCCGCGCGATCGAAGCGACGGCGGAGCGGCTCGCCGAGCTCGGCCACGACGTCTCGCCCTCCGATCCCGAGTACGGCCTCGTCGGCCCGGCGATCATTCCCCGTGGCATGGCCGGGGTCGACGCCTGGCTCAGCGCCAACGTCGAGGATCGCGCCTGCCTCGAGCCCCGCACGCGTGTGCACGCGCGAATGGGCCGGGCGCTCAGCGGCGCCCCACTGCGCCTCTCCCGGGCCTCCGAGCCTGCCCTGCGCCGGCGCATCGGCCGCATCTTCGACCGCTACGACGTCGTCCTCACCCCGGTCACGGCGAAACCGCCGCCCCGCATCGGCGCCCTCGACGGGCGCGGCTACTGGGGCACCAGCACGGTCGCCAGCGCCACCTGCCCGTTCGCCTTCGCCTGGAACGTGACCGGCTGGCCCGGGCTCAGCGTCCCGGCAGGCCTGACGGCGTCGGGCCTACCGATCGGGGCGCAGCTGCTCGGCCGCGAAAACGACGAAGCGACCCTGCTGGAACTGGGCGCCGCTCTCGAGCGCGCCGCCGACGGCTGGCCGAGCGCGCCCTGGGAGCACCCGGCCTAGACAGGGACTAGGCGAAGCGGCTCAGCCGCTCGTCGAAGGTGAGAAGCGCGGCGTCGCGGTGCCTGGCCGTCGCAAGCACGACGGCATCTGGAAGGCGCAGCCCCCCGTGCTCGGCGCGCAGCTCTGCCGCGCTCCGCGCGATCTCGCGGCTGAGGGGGACGACCTCCACCCGGAGCCCGTCGACGAACTCCTCGACCAGATCGGCATGCCCCCGTGCAAGCGGCCAGACGAGGGTCTCGCTGTAAGCGCTTGCCGCAATCGATAGCTCGTCCCGGTCGGTTTCGCGCAGGCTCGAGACAGCGCGCTCGTGAAGTGCGTCGGTCGGGTCGAGAAAGCCGATCGCGACGCTGGCGTCGAGCGCTACCGCTCCCACTCGGACCGCAGCCCCTCGAGGTAGTCGGGCGGATATGCGTCAGCGGACGGAAGGCTGCCGGCGAACCGGTCGATCAGGTCGGACCAGCGCTCCAACTCCAACCGCCCCCTACCGACGACTCGGACCCGCATCTCGTCTCCCGGCTCGATGCCGGATTTGCGCAGCATGTCGACGGGGATCGTCACCTGGTTCTTGCGAGAGAGCTTGGGCATTACTTTACCTAGAGTGGTTGCAGTAAAGGTAGCAGGGAGGGCGGCTATTGCAGGCTGACTCATGCCTCCCTAAGAGCCGGAACGCGAAGACTCGCCCCCCTTGGCTCGGTAGGCCCGAGCGAAATCACGCAGCTGACGGGCGCGGTGGAGGAAGCCCGCCGCGGTGCGCCCGGTGGCGCGATGGCTCAGGTCGAGCTCGTACTCGCGCAGGCGGTAGCCGGCGCGGACTGCGTCGATCGTCATCCCCACCTCCATCCCGTAGCCGCGGGCGAAGGGGAGCGCGGCGCGCAGGGCCTCGACCTTCATCGCCCGCTGCCCGGAGATCGGCGCGCTCGTCTCCAGGCCGCAGCGGCGGCGGATCGCCCAGCGGGCGAAGTCGAGGGCGACGCCGAAGCCGCCACCGACCCGCCGAGCGAAGGCGGCAACCGCGAGGTCGCACTCGTCGCGCTCGACGGCGTCGATTAGAGCCACCAGCTTCCCGGCGGAAGCGCCGAGATCGCCGTCGCAGAGCAGGACCAGCTGTGGGCTCGGCTCCGCGCTCAGCGCTGCTTCCCCCGCCGCCGTCATGTTCGCGCCCTTGCCGTGCGGACGTCCGCGACTGACGACCTGGGCGCCCGCCGCCATCGCGGTCTCGGCGGTGCCGTCCTCGGAAGCGTCGTCGGCGACCCAGATCGCCGCGCCGGGGAAGGCGTCGCGCAGCGCCGCGACCGTGGCGCCGACTCTGTCCGCCTCGTTGCGGGCGGCGACGATCACGGCCAGGGAGTCCTGCACGGCGGATATTGTCCCCGCCCATGGCGGACATCGAGGCGCACATCACCGGCAACGTCTGGAAAGTCGAGGTCGCGATCGGCGACGAGGTCGAAGACGGCGACACCGTCGTCATCCTCGAGTCGATGAAGATGGAGATCCCGGTCGAGGCCGAAGACGACGGCACCGTCAAGGAGATCCGCTGCGAGGAGGGCCAGGCGGTCAGCGAAGGCGACGTCCTCGTAGTCCTAGAGTGAGCGAGCAGCTCGCCGGCGGCAAGCTCCTTCTCGACTCCCCAGCCGAGGCGGTCGTCCGCATCCGCCTCTCCAACCCCGAGCGCCGCAACGCGCTCGACCACGAGATCCTCGACGCGCTCGCCGAGACCCTGCCGCGGCTCGACCGCGGAATCGAGACCCGCTGCCTCCTGATCACCGGAGCGCCGCCGGTCTTCTCCGCCGGATACGACATCGCCTCCTTTCCCGCCGAGACCTTCGCGCGCGACGCCGAGGCGCTCGTCGCCCACCCCTTCCACCGCGCCCTGGAGGCGCTCGCCGCCCACCCGTGGCCGACCGTCGCCGCGATCAACGGCCACTGCCTCGGCGGCGGCCTGGAGCTGGCGATCACCTGCGACCTGCGGATCTGCGCCGCCGGGGCGAAGCTGGGGATGCCGCCGGCCAAGCTCGGCCTCGTCTACGGCCACACCGGCCTGCGCAAGTTTCTCGACACGGTCGGCCTCGCCCGCACCAAGGAGCTGTTCCTGACCGGGCGCAACTTCGAAGCGGCTCGTGCCGAGGAGATCGGCCTCGTCCACGAAGTCGTGGATGACGAGCGGCTCGAGGAGCTCTCGGTCGCCCTGGCCGCCGAGATCGCCGCCAACGCGCCGCTCTCGATGCGCGGCAACAAGAGCGCGATCGAGCTGCTCAACGCCTCCCCCACGCTCACTGAGCAGCAGGAGGCGGGCCTGATAGCTCTGCGCGAGTCCTGCTTCTCCTCCGAGGACCTGCGCGAGGGGATCCGCGCCTTCGCCGAGAAACGCAAGCCCGAGTGGCAGGGAAAGTGAGCGCCGCCGCCCGCAAAGCGTTGGCCGCCTCCGACCCGGTGATGGCGGATCTGATCGAGCGGATCGGCAAGCTCGACGTGAAGACGCGGCTGAAACGGCGCAGCGAGGAGCGGCCCGCCGACGCCTACGGAGCGCTGCTGCGGGCGATCGTCGGGCAGCAGCTCTCGACCAAGGCGGCACGGACGATCTTCGGTCGCGTGATCGAGATCTTCGGCGGCGCCGCGCCGAGCCCCGAGCAGCTGCTGGAGGTGAGCGAAGCAGACCTGCGCGGCGCCGGGCTGTCCGGGCGCAAGGTGGAATACGTGCGCGACCTCGCCACCCACGTGATCGACGGCGAGCTCGAGATCGACCGGCTCGACCGGCTCCCCGACGAGGAGGTGATCGAGGAGATCGTCGCCGTGCGCGGCCTCGGCCAGTGGACGGCGGAGATGTTCCTGCTATTCCACCTCGAGCGCCCCGACGTGCTCTCCGGCGGCGACCTCGGCATCCGCAAGGCGATCCAGGTCGAGTACGGCCTCGCCGAGATGCCGCCGCCGACCAAGGTGATCGAGATCGGCGAGCCCTGGCGCCCCCACCGCAGCCTCGCCTCGCTCTACCTCTGGGAGTCGCTTGCAATCGCGCCCGTCGACTGAGGCGGACCAAACCGCGCTAGAGAACGGCGGCATGCGCCTGCGCTTCTGGCTCGGCTTCGCCATGGCCGCCGCGATCGCGATCGGATCGATCGTGCTCGCGCTGGTCGTCCACGACCGCGAACAGGACAGCTTCGAGACACGCCAGCGCGGCGAGGCGATCCGCGCCGCGCACCAAGCCGAAGCCCTGGCGGCGCTCTCGGTCGGCCAGATGAACAGCGCTGCCGCCTTCTACCAAGCCTCGGGCAGCTTCACTCGACACGAGTTCGAAGTCATCGCCGACTCGCTGCTGCGCTCCGGCGGGCTGTCCGCCACCGGGTTCATCGAGTCGGTGCCACTCTCCTCGCGGGACGAGTTCGAGCGCAACCGGGGCCTCCCGATCCTCGAGCGCGGACCGTTGGGAGAGATGCGGCGCGCGGGGCGGCGCCCCAACTACTTCCCGCTGATCCACGCCGCAACGGCGAGCGACCTCCAAATCGCGCCCCCGTACGGCTACGACATCGGCAGCGACGCCTTTCGCGGCAAATACCTGCGCAAAGCCCTGGTCAAGGGCAGGGCCGCGGTTACCCCGGTGATGCGGCTGCCCGCCGGAGGCACTGGCATCAACGTCTTCCTGCCGGTCTACCGCGATGGCGCGGCGACCGACACCGCCGGCCAGCGCCGTGCGGCCCTGGCCGGCCTCGCGCTGGGCGCCTTCCAGGTGCCGACCCTGGCCCGGGCGGCGACCTCGGCCCTTCCGGTCGGCGTCGAAGCGACGCTGATGGAGCGGGGCAGGTCGATCGCGGGGCCCGAGCTGCCAGCCGAGGAGAGCGCCACCGCACCGGTGCGGATCGCCGACCGCCGCTGGCTCCTGGTCGTTCGCGACCCTGAGCGCCCGGACGTCGATCTCTCGATCGCGATCGCGTTGATCGGCCTGACTCTGGCGGCCCTGCTCGGAGCGCTGGTGCTGATCTGGAGCCGTAGCGAGCGAATGCAGGAACTTGCGCGCCAGGCCGGCCAGGACCCGCTCACCGGACTGCACAACCGCCGCCGCTTCGAGGAGGAGCTGCGAGCCGAGCTCTCGCGCAGCCATCGCTACGGCGTCACCGGCGCCCTGTTGATGCTCGATCTCGACCGCTTCAAGCAGGTCAACGACACGCTCGGTCACCAGGCGGGCGACCGCGTGCTGGCCGAGATCGCCGCGGTCCTGCAGGGCCGGGCTCGCGAGACCGACGTCCTCGCCAGGCTCGGCGGCGACGAGTTCGCGATCGTCCTGCCTCGCTGCGAGCCCGTCGAGGCGGAAGCGGTGGCACGCGAGATCACGGCCGCGATCCACGAGCGGATGGAGCACGAGAAAGACGTGCCGGCGCTGACCGCGAGCATCGGCATCGCGCCCTTCGGGGCCGGTCACCGGCTCAGCTACGAAACGGTGCTGGCGCGAGCCGACGCGGCGATGTACGCGGCGAAGGCGTCGGGCCGAAACGAGGTGCGGGCCTTCGACTCAGCGACGACGGAGGCGCAGGACCCGGCCTACCGATAGCTCGAAGGCCGACCGCGCGGCCGGCGCCCTCCGCAGCCGGCGGACGAGAGCGCGCTGGGCCTCGGCGCCCGCGCGGTAGTCGGTGAAGAGGAGGAGATCGACGCCGGCACTCGTCGCCGCCAGGGCGGCCCTGGCGGGGCCGCCGAAGTCGCGCACGGCGACGGTCTCGAGCGCGTCGGTGATCGAGACGCCGTCGAATCCGAGCCGGCGGCGCAGCTCGCCGGTGGCGATCGGGCGGGCGAAGGCGGCGGGTCGGGGCGAGAAGGCAGGGTAGATCGCGCTGCTCAGCATCACCAGCTCGCCGCCGGCCGCGATGAAGCGCCGGTAGGGCGCCTCGTCGACCTGCCGCAGCTCCTCCCTCGAGAGGTCGACTCGTTCGACCGCGAAGTCCGTGTTTTCCCGCGCCGCCCCCATGCCGGGGAAGTGCTTGGCCGTCGCGGCGACGCCGCCGTCCTGCATCGCTTCGGCGAAGGGACTGCGGTTCGCGCGACCCCGGGCGCGGTCGGGCCGAAACCGCGCCCGGTGGCGGCAATCGCGCCGCCGGGCCGAGCCACGTCGAGGACCGGCGCCAGGTTGACGTCGACCCCCAGCTCGCGCAGGTTGCGGGCGGTGAGCCGGCCCTGCTCGCGGCTGTAGACGGCGCCGCGAGCGCCGATCTCGCTCGCGGAGGCTTCCGGCGGCCCGTCCACCCGCTTCACCAACCCTCCCTCCTGGTCGACCATCACCAGCACCGGGTCGCGCATGCCGGCGGGTCGCGATATCCCCTGCAGGTCGCGGATCAGGCGGCGGGTGGCAGTTCGGCTCGGCACGTTCCCGGCGAAGAGGATCACGCCCGCTACGCGTCCCTCGCGCACCATCCGCCGCAGCGCCGCCGGCGGCTCGACGCCCCCGAACCCGACCACGACGCGCTGGCCGGCGAGCTGCTCCGCCGTCAGCTGACTGACGGCGCTGAGCCTCGGCGGCGACGTGTCGTCCCCCAGCGTCATGCCGAAGGCGAAGGCGCCCGCGGCGAGCACGCAACAGGCGGCCAGCACGATTCGCCTGCGTCTCTTCACCGCCGGCGCGAGCATCGGCGTGAGGCTAGCTCGCGGCACGTCCGGGCGGATTCCTAGCCTTGCGCCGAATGCCTCCTCTGATCACCTTCGACGAAGCCCAGGCGTTGGGCGAACTGACCGATCGCGGCGAGATCGGCGCCCTGGTCGAGCGCGCCTGGCAGGTGCGCCGGGAGAACTTCGGCGACTCGACCGACATGTGCTCGCTGGTTAACGCCAAGTCGGGCGGCTGCGCCGAGGACTGCGGCTTCTGCGCCCAGTCGCGCTACGCCGAGGCGGACACGCCGATGCACGCGATGATGGAGCCCGAGCAGATCCTCGAGCACGCCAAGGCCGCCGAGGCCGCGGGCGCGCACCGCTTCTGCATGGTCACCCAGGGCCAGGGGCTCTCCAAACGGGACTTCCAGAAGATCCTCGAAGGCGCGCGGCTGGTCGCCGAGGAGACCAACCTCAAGCGCTGCGCCTCGATCGGCCACATGTCGACGGAGCGGGCGAAGCAGCTCAAGGACGCCGGCATCCAGCGGGTCCACCACAACGTCGAGTCCTCGCGCTCCTACTACCCGGAGGTCACGACCACGGTCCGCTACGAGGGCCGCATACGCACGATCGACGCGGTCAAGGAGGCCGGCCTCGAGACCTGCGTCGGCGGCATCCTCAACCTCGGCGAGTCGCCGCGGCAGCGGGTCGAGATGGCCTTCGAGCTCTCCGAGCTGAACCCGACCTCGGTGCCGATCAACCTGCTCAACCCGCGCGAGGGCACCAAGTTCGGCGACCGGCCGCTGATGGACGCCTGGGAGGTGGTCAAGTGGGTGGCGGTCTTCCGTCTGATCATCCCCGGCGCCCTCTTCCGGCTCTGCGGCGGCCGGGTCGAGAACCTCGGCGACCTGCAGCCGCTGGCGGTCAAGGCCGGCCTCAACGGAGTGATGATGGGCAACTTCCTGACCACGCTCGGCGCCGAACCCGAGGACGACCGGGCGATGTTCGAGGAGCTGGGGCTGAACGTCGCGCGCCAGCCCGACAACGGCGCCAACCCGCGGCCGGACAACCGCTCCGGCTGGCTTGAGGGGGACGCGCCCGCGACCCCGGTCGACGAGCTGATCGACCGCCAGGACGAGGCCAACTTCTGGGATCCCTCGACCCAGCTGCGGGTGATCAAGAAGACCAAGAAGCCTCCCCCCTACCCGCAGGCTGCATGACCGACATCGCGGACCGGCTGGAGGAGCTCCGCGACCAGGGGCTCTACCGGCGGCTGCACCTGGTTGCCGGCCCGCAGGGCCCGCGCGTGCTGCTCGACGGACAGCCGGTGCTGCTGCTCTGCTCGAACAACTACCTCGGGCTCGCCGACCACCCGGAGGTCCGCAGCGCCGCCGCCGAGGCGGCGATGCGCTGGGGGGCCGGAGCCGGTGCCTCGCGGCTGATCTCCGGCAACATGCAGCCGCACCGCCAGCTCGAGCAGCGGCTCGCCGAGTTCAAGGGCTATGAGGCCGCGCTGCTGTTCGGCGCCGGCTACCTCGCCAACACCGGCACGATCGCGGCGCTTGCGGGCCGCGATGAGGTCGTCTTCTCCGACGAGCTCAACCACGCCAGCATCGTCGACGGCTGTCGCCTCTCCCGCGCCGAGACCTTCGTCTACCGCCACGGCGACGTCGAGCATCTCGCATGGGGCCTGCGCGACGCCGGCGACCGTGCCGCGCTGATCGTCACCGACGGCGTCTTCTCGATGGACGGCGACGTCGCGCCGCTCGAGCAGCTGGCCGAGCTCGCCCGCGGCCACCGCTGCCGGCTGATGGTCGACGAGGCGCACGCCACCGGGGCTCTCGGCCCGGGCGGGCGCGGCTCGGTCGCCGCCGCCGGGCTCGGCGAGGAGGTCGATGTCGTCGTCGGCACGCTCGGCAAGGCGCTCGGCTCCTACGGCGCCTACGTCTGCGCGAGCGCCGAGCTGGTCGAGTACCTCGTCAACACCGCCCGTCCTTTCATCTTCTCGACCGCGCCGCCGCCGTCCGCGGCTGCGGCGGCGCTGGCGGCGCTGGAGCTGCTCGAGTCCAATCCCGACCGGGTCGAGCGTCTGCAGGCCAACGCAGCAACCCTGCGCGCGGGCTTCGCCGAGGAGGGGCTCGCCGTCGCCGACTCGGAGACCCAGATCGTCCCGATCGAGATCGGCGACGCCGCCCCGACGATGGAGCTGAGCGAACGGGTGCTCGAGCGGGGCGTGTTCGCCCAGGGCATCCGCCCGCCGACGGTGCCGGAGGGCTCCTCGCGCCTGCGCTTCACCGCGATGGCGACTCACAGCCAGGGCGAGCTGCAGCGCGCGGCGAAGCTGGTCGGGGCCGCAGCACATGCGCTGGGGATTGCCGCCGCACGAACCCCCGGCTCGCTGGCAGCCGCCGCCTAGCGCTCGATGCGCGGCGTCTTCGTCACCGGCACCGGGACGGAAGTCGGCAAGACCTACGCCGCCGCCATGGTCGCGCACAGCTTCGCCGCGGAGGGGCAGCGGGTGAAGGTCTTCAAGCCGGCGCTGACCGGCCTCGACGACCCCGGCGAACCCGACCACGAGATCCTGCGCCGCGCCGCCCGCACGGACCAGAGCCTGGAGGAGATCGCGCCCTTCCGCTACGGCCCCCCGGTCTCCCCCCACCTCGCCGCCGCCATGGTGGGCGAGGAGATCGAGCACGAGGCGCTGCTCGAGGCGGCGCGGATCGCCAGGGAGGGCGCCGACGCCTTCATCTGCGAGGGGGTCGGCGGGCTGCTGACGCCGCTCAACTTCAACTACCAAGTGCGGGACCTGATCGTCGACCTGGCGATGCCGGTGGCGATCGCCTCGCCCCCGGGCCTGGGGGCGATCAACCACACCCTGCTGACGATCGAGGCCGCGCAGGCCGCCGGCCTGCGCGTGACCACGGTGATCTTCACCCCGTGGCCCGAGGAGCCCGGCGAGATCGAGATCTCCAACCGCGAGACGATCGCCGCCTTCGGCGCGATCGACGTCGCCACCCTGCCCTGGATCGACCCCGTCGACCCCGAGAGCTGGCCCGGCGAGTGGGGCCTACTCGGCCCCCCGCGCGGCTAGCTCGCCACCGGGGCTGACGGCCGCCTCGGCGACCTCCGGCCCGATCTTCTGCCGTGCGGAGCGGATCGCGAACGCGGCGATCGTCGCGCCTCCGAGGGCGACCGCTGCCGAGACCGTCATCGCGTGCCCGAGCGCATCGACGAAGTCGACCGGGGTGGCGGTCTCCGGGTTGCCGACCGCACCCTGGAAGATCGCACCGGTGACGGCGACGCCGAGGCTGCCGCCGACCATGCGGAACATCGAGAGCACGCCGGAGGCGATCCCAGCCTTGGCTACCGGGACGGCGTTCATCGCGGCGGTGGTCATCGGCGACATCGTCAGCGCGATGCCGATGCCGAGCAGCATGAAGCCCGGCAGCAGCTCGCCGTAGCTCGAGTCGACCGCGATGCCGCTGAAGCTGAACAGGGAAGCGGCGACGACCACCAGGCCGCCGGCGATCAGCCAGCGCGGCCCGATCCGGTCCGCCATGCGCCCGGCCAGCGGCGCGATGATCACGATCATCAGCGTCGAGGGCAGGAACCTGATCCCCGCCTCGAGCGCCGAGTAGCCGAGGATGTTCTGCATGTAGAGGGCGAGGAAGAAGAAGACGCCGAGCATCGCGAAGGAGACGATCAGCGCCACCACGACGGCGCCAACGAAGTTGCGGTTGGAGAAGAAGTGAAATTCGACCATCGGCACCTTGACCCGCAGCTCGATCGCGACGAAGGCAGCGAGCCCGAGGCCGGCGCCAAGCAGCAGGGCGATGATCTCCGGCGAGCCCCAGCCCCAGGCGTTGCCCTCGACCAGGGCGAGGATCAGCGCCGTCAGGGCGCCGGTCAGGACCGCGACGCCGGCGTAGTCGACCTCGCGGCCGACCGTCGTGTCGCGCGACTCGCGCACGGCGAACAGCGCCGCAATCACGGCGCCGACCGCGACCGGGATGTTGAGGTAGAAGATCGCCCGCCAGCTGACGTGCTCGGTGAGGAAACCGCCCAGCACGGGGCCGACCGCCAGGGCCAGCGCCGAGACCCCGGCCCAGGTGCCCATCGCCTTGCCGCGCTCGCTGGGCGGGAACGCGTCGGTGACGATCGAGAGCGTCGCCGGCATCATCAGCGCCGCGCCGACCCCCTGCACGACGCGGCTGACCACCAGCGATGTCGTGTCCATGGCGAGGCCGGCGGTCGCCGAGGAAGCGGCGAAGATGACGACGCCGAAGAGGAACATGCGGCGGCGGCCGAAGATGTCGCCGAGCCGGCCGCCGGTTGCCAGCAGCACCGCGAAGGAGAGCGTGTAGCCGTTGACGGTCCACTCCAGGGCGGAGAGCGAGGCGCCGAGGTCGCGCTGGATCGAAGGCAGCGCCACGTTCACGACCGTGTTGTCGAGCATGATCATGAACAGGGCGAAGCACATTGCCCCCAGCGTCCACCACTTGCGGTTCTCGTCGGTGATCAGGTGGTGGTAGCGGGTCAAGCCGGCGTCACCTCCTTCAGCAGCTCGTAGGCCGCGGCGATGTCCTCGCGGTCCATCAGCCCGTCGATCGCGGAATCCAGCTTGCGACGCTGCGCGGCCGTCAGGCTCTCGGCGAAGGTCTCCATCCCGGCCTGGCGGACGACCAGCAGGGTGTCGACCAACTGCTTGCCCTTGGCGGCGATCGCGATGCGCCGCACGCGGCGGTCCTCTGTGTCCTCGACCCGAGTCGCGAGGCGCTTCTTGACGAGGCCGTCGACGGCCCGGCTCATCGAGGGCACGGAGACGCCCAGGGTCTCGGCCAGATCGCTCACCTGCCGCGGTGGCGCCTCCTCGCCCAGGCCCCCCAGCTCCAGCAGGGCCTTGCACTGGGTGGTCGAGAGGCCGCTCTCCTCGATCACCCGCAGCACGTTGCCGCGGTCGTAGAGGAAGAGGTGGCGCACCAGCGCGCTGAGCCGTGCCGCCGTCTCCTGGGTCTCTCGCATGCGCAGATATTTGCGCTTCCGCAACTATTTCTCAAGCGAAATAGTTGCTCATGTGAGCACAATCACAGAGCGGGATGATCCTCCCCGCGGTACGGGCCCGGCTTGGGCCGCGCCTCTCCTCCCGGGAAGGCGAGACGCAGGATCGTCCGCTGCACCATCCCCAGCTGCTGGCCGAACGGGCCGCTGTTGTAAGGAAGTCCGTATCGCTCGCAGACCTGCTTGACCTGGGGGGCGATCTCCGCGTAGCGGGTGCTGGGCAGGTCCGGGAAGAGGTGGTGCTCGACCTGGTAGCCGAGGTTGCCGCTGGCGACGTGGAACAGCGGACTGCCCTCGATGTTCGCCGCCCCGGCCAGCTGGCGCACGTACCAGCCGCCCGAGCTCTCGTCCTCGACCTCCTCCTGGGTGAAGGTGTAGGTCTGGTCCGGAAAGTGCCCGCAGAAGATGATCGCGTAGGCCCAGACGTTGCGGACCACGTTGGCGCCGGCGTTCGCCGCAACGGCGGCGCGGAACGAGCTCCGCCCCCCGGCCAGGGCGCGCCTCGCCACACGGCCCCAGCGACCCGGGCGCCGGCTGCCCCGGCTCGCCTCGATAGCGCCGTCGACGGCCGCGGTTGCAAGCCCGCTCAGCAGGGGCCAGGCGATGTAGTCCTTGACGACCTGGCTCTTCGCCTTCTCGCGGATCCCGGCCAGCTCGCGCTTGACCTGTGCTTTCGACTTGCGCCCCTTGCGGATCGCCTCGAAGTCGAGGTCGTGGACCGCCACGCCCCACTCGAAGAACGCCGCCAGCAGGAGGTTGTAGAGCGGCTGCAGGAGATAGACGGGATGCCACTCCTGCTGCGGATCGATGCGCATGATCTCGTAGCCGAGGTCCTTGTCCTTGCCGAGGATGTTGGTGAAGGTGTGGTGCACGTAGTTGTGCGAGTGCTTCCACGCCTCCGCGGTCGAGGCCGTGTCCCAGTCCCAGGTCGAGGAGTGGATCCGGGGATCGTTCATCCAGTCCCACTGGCCATGCAGGACGTTGTGCCCGATCTCCATGTTCTCGAGGATCTTCGCTGCCGAGAGGGCGGCGGCTCCGGTCGCCTGGGCGGGGCGATGACGGGCGAGGAGGAGAAAGACGCGGCCGATCACCGCCAGGCGGCGCTGCATCGCGATCATGCTCTCGATGTAGCGGCGATCGCGTTCGCCGAGATCCGCGACCACGTGGTCGCGGATCTCATCGAGCTCGCGGGCGAGCTCATCCAGCTGCTCGGGCGAGAGATGGGCGAGCGGGCTTGCCGGCTCGGCGGTCGGGGTCTCGGCGGTCACTGGGTTCATCGTCCTCCTCTTAGTCTGTTGAAGAACTGGGGTTCAGAGCGCAATCTCGATCGGGCCCTCGGGGGCGTTGACGCAGGTGCGGACCATCTCTCCCTCGCTGCCGTGGACCTTGCCCGTGCGCAGGTCGCGGACCTCGCCCTTGCAGAGCCTGCCGACGCAGGTGTGGCAGATGCCCATGCGACAGCCGAAGGGGAGCGTCGCCCCCGCTTCCTCGCCGCCGACGAGGATCGGCGTGCCGCTGTCGCAGTGCGCCTCCACCCCGCTGCCAAGGAAGCGAACCGCGCCTCCCTCCCCGTCGCCGGGCTCGCCGCCGATCACCGGCTGGAAGCGCTCCATGTGGAGCAGCCCGCTGTCTCCATCCTGCTCCCAGCGCTCGCTCATCGCGTCGAGCATCTCGGCCGGCCCCGAGAGGAAAGTGTGGCGGTCCCGCCAGTCGGGGCAGAGCCGGTCGAGATCGCCGGGCGAGAGCCTGCCCTGCTCCCCGCTCAGTTGCAGGTGCAGCTCGTAGCCGGCATTCGACTCGTCGATCCGGCGCAGGAGGTCGGCGAAGATCACCCCCTCGACGCTGCGGGCGGAGTGGATGTGGACCGCGTCGTCGAGCGTCCCATCTCGGTGCAGGCTGCGCAGCATGCTCATGATCGGTGTGATGCCGCTGCCCGCGCTGATGAAGAGCAGCTTCGGCGGCAGCGGCTCCGGAAGCACGAACGTCCCTTCGACCCCGCCGAGGCGGACGACGTCGCCGGGCCTGGCCCCGCGCACCAGGTAGGGCGAGACCTTGCCGGCATCGACCAGCTTCGGGGTGATGCTGATGCAGCCGTCGGCACGCCCCGGCTCCGAGGTGAGCGAGTAGGCGCGCCAGTGGTGCACCCCGTCGACGACGACCCCGATCCTCAGGTACTGGCCTGGCCGGTGACCGCTCCACTCGAAGCCGGGGCGGATCAGCACGGTGACGGCATCCAGCGCCTCCTGGTCGATGCGCTCGATCCGACCGCGCAGCTCGCGCGTGGACCAGAGCGGGTTGATCAGCTCCAGGTAGTCGTCGGGGAGTAGCGGCGTAAAGAGCGAGCGGACCGCGCGCAGGGTCCGCCGCCGCAGTTTCGGCACGTTCGGCGGGGCTCCCAGCTCGGCCATCGAAAAATAGTTACATGCATTCATGTAGAGGTCTGTGCGAAGGCGCACGTTTGCTACCCGCCTGGCCAAGCGTCAAGCGTCAGCCCCCGAGCGGCTTGCCGCCGGGGCCAGAGCTAGTGTCGGCGGCAGCGATGTCGGTCGACCATGCGCAGCTGGATCGGGACCACCTCTGGCACCCGTTCACGCAGCAGCGCGGCTGGTGCGAGGAAGAGCCGCTGACGATCGAGCGTGGCGAGGGCACCGACCTGCTCGACAGCGACGGCCGCCGTTACATCGACGGCGTCTCCTCGCTCTGGTGCAACGTGCACGGCCACCGGCACCCTGGCATCGACGCCGCCGTCGGCGAGCAGCTCGGCAAGGTCGCCCACTCGACCACGCTCGGCCTCGCCCACCCCGCCGCCACCGAGCTCGCCGCGCGCCTGGTCGAGATCGCGCCGCCCGGCCTCTCGCGCGTCTTCTACTCCGAGTCCGGCTCGACCGCGGTCGAGATCGCGCTGAAGATGGCCTTCCAGTACCAGCAGCAGCGCGGGGGCCAGCACACCCGCCGCACCTCATTCGTCCACCTGCGCCACTCCTACCACGGCGACACGATCGGGGCCGTCGCCGTCGGCGGCATCGAGCTCTTCCACCACACCTACCGGCCGCTGCTGTTCGAGACCCAAGCCGCGGAGCCCGGCGACGCCGCCGACCTCGAGCGGGTGCTCGCCGCGCATGAAGAGGAGATCGCCGCGGTGATCGTCGAGCCGCTGGTCCAGGGCGCGGCCGGGATGCTGATCCAGCCACCGGGGTACCTGCGGGCGGTGCGCGAGCTCTGCGACCGCTTTGGCGTGCTGCTGATCTGCGACGAGGTGGCGACCGGCTTCGGTCGTACCGGGACGATGTTCGCCTGCGAGCAGGAGGGGATCTCCCCCGACCTGCTCTGCGTCGCCAAGGGACTCACCGGCGGCTACCTGCCGCTCGCCGCGACGCTCGCCAGCGAGCGCGTCTACGAGGAGTTCCTCGGCGAGCCCGAGGAGTTCCGCACCTTCTTCCACGGCCACACATACACCGGCAACCCGCTCGCCTGCGCCGCCTCGATCGCCAGCCTCGACGCCTTCGAGCAGGAGCGCACGATCGAGCGCCTGCGGCCCAAGATCGCGCTGCTGGAGGAGCTGCTGGCCGAGATCGCGGCGATGCCCGCGGTGACGGAGGTGCGCAGCAAGGGCTTCATGGTCGGGATCGACCTCGGCGAGCACGACCCGGCCCTGCGCCTCGGGCACCAGGTGACGCTGGAGGCACGCAAGCGCGGCGCGATCATCCGCCCGCTCGGCGACGTCGTCGTCCTGATGCCGCCGCTGGCGATCTCCGAAGCCGACCTGCGCCGCCTGGTCGCGATCGCCGCCGACTCGATCGCCGAGGCGTGTGGGTCCGCTCACCCGGCCATGGAGCAGCTGCAACAGGCAGCCTGAGCCCGGTGTGACGGATCCGGGCCTCGCCCGTAGTAAGGGCGTGAGTCAAGCCCTCGCCGCACCGACAGTGGAAGCTCCGCCCGTGGACGGGCTCGCCTTCGACCAGCTCTACCGCTCCAGCCGCGATGACGTCTACGCCTATGCGGCCGGCCTTCTGCGAGATCGCGCCGCCGCCGAGGACGTCACCGCTACCGCCTTCGAGCGCGCCTACCGCAAGCGCTCCCGCTTCGACCCAAGCCGGGGAGAGCCCCGCGCCTGGCTCTTCGGGATCGCCCGCAACGCGGCGCTCGACGAGCTGCGCCGGCGCGGCAGGCAGGCGGAGCTGGCAGCCGATCCGGTCGACGTAGCGAGCCTCGCCGACCTCCACCCTGTCGAGGACAGCGAGCTGCAGCTCGCGCTGGCCGACGCCTTGGCGAAGCTCGAGGCCGGTGAGCGCGAGCTGATCGCGCTCAAGTTCTTCGCCGGCCTCACCAATGCCGAGATCGCCCAGATCGTCGGCATCACCGAGTCGAACGCCGGCACCAAGCTGCACCGAGTCGTCAACAAGCTGAGGGAGGCATGCGATGGAGCCGCATAGAGAACCCGACAACTTCACCGCGACGCTGCGCTCATTGCGACCCGCTCCGCGAGAAGAGTTCGTCACCGCGCTCGATGCACAGGTTGCCGCGGGCTTTCCTCGCGGCGGTAGTGAGTCGGTGGCACCCATACCCCGCCTCCTTGAGCGCCTCCGCGCCCTTCCCCCGCGTCGGTTGCTGGCACCTGCTGGGGCGTTCGCGGTAACCGCGATCGTCGTCGCCACCGCAGTGGTAGCCACGTCGGAAGACGAGCCGATACCGGCGACCCACTTCGCCGAGCGTCCAGACAGGGCAGCCATCCAACCCTACGGTCGTTCGGATGGCCAGCGACCGTACGACTTCTCCTCCGGACCCGCCTCGAAGGCGCAGTCCGGAGCGGATTCCTCCGGAGTCCAGTCCTCATCCGACGTCGAATACTCGGATGCCGTGCCGCTGCCTCGCAACCTGAACCGGCACAGCGCTTATGAGGCGAACGCAAGCCAGCGCGAGATCGAACGCTCTGCCCAACTCGTCCTAGGCACCGATCCCGACAAGGTCCGCGCCGACGCCGCCGAGGTCTTCGACGCCGTCCACGCGCTCGACGGGATCGTTCTGAGATCCTCTATCCGAGACGGCGCGGCGGGCCAGGCCGGCGCCGAGTTCGAGTTGCTGATCCCCAGCGCAAGGCTCGGCGATGCGATGGCCGACCTCTCCTCGATCGGCGAGGTCCGTTCCCGGCGGGAATCGACGCAGGACATAACCGCACCGACGATCGGCGCTCGCGAAAGCCTTCAGGACTCCCGAGCGACAATCGAAGGATTGCTCAACCAGCTGGCCGCCGCCACGACCGAAGCCCAGCGCACCGCGACCGAAGCGAAGCTGCGCGCCGAGCGTCGCCAGGCGGCGTTCTTCGCCGCCCAGCTCGATCGCCTGGACCGCCGCGCAAACCTCTCACGGGTCTCGCTGCGAATCGAGACCGGCGCGGCCTCGACTGGCAGCGATGACGACGGCGCCTGGGGCCTTGGCGACGGGCTCGACGACGCTGGGCGTCTGCTCGAGATCGCAGCCGGCGTCACGATTATCGGTTTGGCCGCGCTCACCCCCCTTGCCCTGATCGCCTTCCTGGCCTGGTTTGTCCATCGCACCTGGGTCCGAGCCGGCCGGCGGCGGGCGCTGAGCCACACCGGATAGCAACCGCCACCCACGCGGGTACGCTGGCCGCGTGACCGGGCGACATCGTGGACCGGCGGAGGCGCCCAACCTGGGCGAGCCGACCGTGCCGCGACCGTCCGCCTCGGTTGTTCTCCTCCGTCGGGGCGGCAAGCACGCCGACCGGGCACTCGAGGTGCTGCTGCTGAAGCGGACCGAGAAGGCGAGGTTCATGCCCGGGGTCTGGGTCTTTCCCGGCGGCGCGGTCGACCCGGAGGACGGCGAGGAGGAGGCCGGTCACCGGGCCTGCGCGGTGCGCGAGCTGCGCGAGGAGGCGGGGATCGAGCTGCCCGCCGACGAGGAGCTGGTGCTGTTCTCGCGCTGGATCACGCCGGAGGTGATCTCGCGTCGCTTCGACGCCTGGTTCTTCATGGCCCTCGCCCCCGCCCACTCGCCGCCGAAACCGGACGGGGTCGAGACGACCGAGGCACGCTGGTTCGAGCCCCAGGCGGCGCTGCAGGCGCAGGCGGCGGGCGAGCTCGTCCTCGCCTTCCCGACGATCAGCCAGCTCCAGGAGCTGGCGCCGTTCGCAACCTCGCAGGAGGCGATCGAGGCCTACCGCGACCGCGAGGTCGAACCGATCCTGCCCAAGGTGATCGGCACCGAAGAGGACCACCGGGTCGTCCTCCCCGGCGACCCCGACTACCCGGCCTGAGCGCCTAGAACTGCTTGGTGTTAGCGGCGGTCACCGCCGCCGTCGAGCAGGGGTTGCCCGCGACGTCGTAGGCGGAGGAATCAGGGGTCCATGCCGGTGCCCGGTTGCCCTCGTCGTCGTTGACGCTGCCGGACGAGTTGGGATCGCCGAGCACGATCGTGACCGTGTTGCCGCTCAGCGTCATCGAGGAGTCGGAGAAGCTGACCGTTTTGCCTTTGTCGACGTAGTCGCCTTTGAGCGAGACCGACCCGAGCTCCGTCCCGCTTACCGTCAGCGTCTCGTTGCCGGAGGAGTCGGCGATCGAGACTTTGACCTCCTCGGAGTCTCCGTCCCAGGAGGAGTCGATGGATTCCGGCTCAGGGGCGTCGTTGTAGGTGAACGAGATCGCGTCGCCCTCCTCCGGTTCGCCCGCGTCGTTGCCAGCGCCATTCACGGTGGAGAAGGAGCTGCCGGCAAAGGGTCCGTTGTCGACCATCGCCGTGAAGCTCTGGACGCGCGAGTTGCTCGCCCCGTCGGCGAGCGTCAGTGCGTATGACTTCGAGCCGGCGCCGATCCCGCTGTCGGCTTTCAGCGACGCGCTGCGGTAGTTGTAGGAGACGCCGCCGACCGTGTAGGAGCCAGAGCTGAGCGCGGCTGAGGTCTGGGACGGAGTGATCGCCGAGAGGTTGGCGCGGACCGAGGAGACTTTGCTCGAGGGGTTGCCGGAGTCGGTGACGCTGGCGTAGACCCGGTAGTTGCCACCGGCCCGGATATAGCCGGCGGCGCCTCCCTGGGACTTGAGGATGACACTCGCCTCCGCCGCCGGAGCGGTCCAGTCCGCGACCGCGCTGACCGTCTGCGGGTTCTGCTCGGTGTCGGTGAAGCTCGCGGCCGAGAGAGCGACGACGAGCACGCAGGCGGCGAGGGCCGCGAGCGAGACGGCGATCTGCGTCAGGCCCTTCATCAGGACACGCCGCTCCACTTGAAGGTGAGCGAGGTCGAGGCGCCCTGCAGCGCCGGATCGGTGGAGCCCGATGGCCAGCTCAGCGTGAAGAGGTATTTGCGCGTCTCGCCGGGGGCGAGCTTCCCGAGCCCAGCGCTGGAGAGGGAGTCGAGCTTGCCGCTCCACTTCTGCGTCGTGCCGCTGGTCGTGTCCTCGACCTCGAGGTCCAGGACCGCGGCCAGCGCGCCGCCGCTCAGGCCCGACGCTTCCAGCGTCAAGGCCCCATCGACATCTCCTTCGTTGCCGATGCTGATCGTGCCTTCGCGGCTGACCCCGGGTTTCATCCCGGTCGCCGAGACGATCGCCTGGTTCGGCTTGGTCGAGCTGAGCTGGATGCTGCCGGCGGCCAGCGAGGCGCTGTTGGCGCTGCGCGAGCTGAAGCGGGCGCCGCTGAACATCACCGAGCCGAGCGTCAGCGAGATCAAGGCCAGCCCCGCAAGCGCCAGCCAGCGATGCGACTCGAGGATCGGCCTCACTCGGTCCATTGCGGCTCTCCGATCTCGGCTTCCTCCCGGCGTCGCTGAGCCTCCTCGCCGGCGCTGCGCCAGATCCCGGCGAGGATCAGGAAGGCGACCAGGATCGCGGGAATGCCGATCGCGAACATCCGCACGGTCGGGATCGAGATCGCCGCCAGCAGATAGCCGATGTAGGGAGCCGAGAAGGCGACCCTGGCCTGGGTCGGCTGGTCGAGCGTGAAGGTCCAGGGATCGGGGCTCTCGTTGGCGTCGCCCTTGGTGCGGAAGGTCCTGGCGCTTCCCTCGCCCTCGCCGATCCAGACGATGCGGTGGGTGACGAGCTCCTCGGAGAAGGTCCCTGCGGGCGGCTCGTAGGTGATCGAGTCGCCGACCTTCAGCTCCTCGACCGGGACCGCCTTGTCGAAGACGATCGAGCCACGGTCATAGGTGCCGCTCATCGAGCCGCTGACGATCACGTAGCGCTCGTAGCCGAGCGCGGCCGGGATCAGCAGCAGCGCGGCGAGCAGCAGGCAGAGCACCGTGGCGGCGGCGCCAAGCAAGCGGGCGACCGGGACCGACCTCATGTGCCGGCCCCGGCCCCCCGGGGGATGACCGCTAGGAAGCGGCATCCCATTGGTAGGCGACGCTCATGGCCGACCCCTTGTAGGCGTTGTCCCCGGTCGTCGAAGACGACGGAGTCCCACCATCGGGGAACTTGACCGTGAACGAGTAGGTGCGAGCCTCTCCGGCAGTGAAGCTGCCGAGCGACTGTTTGCCCATGTCGCCAACCTTGCCCGAGTACACGGTGACCGGCGATCCCGCTTTGGTCACGTCTTCCACTTTTAGATCGAGCACGCCCGACAGCTGGCCGCCATTGGCGCCCGGCGTATCCGTGAGGCTCGTCTTCGAGAGGGTGAACGTGCCAGCGACGTCGCCGCTGTTGGTGATCACCACCGTGCCGTTGGTCGTTTTCCCGGGCAGCATCTGAACCGCGCTGAGAACCGCGGCGCCTTCCTTGGAGTTGGACTGCGCCAGGTTGCCAGCGCTGAACGTGTTGCTCGGGTTGGCGGACTTCGAGGTGAAGCTCGCGCCTGATCCAACGACCGCGCCAAAGGCCAGCAGCGCCACGAGGAGCGCTCCAAGCAGATGACGGGGACTCGAGAGGATCACGGAAATGCGAGACATAAGTGCCTCCTTCGGGGCTCGATTGATGGGCTCCGAAAGCGGCAGCCGAGCTATCTCGGCCGAAGCCGAGACCTCTAGCTTTGCGTCCCCGCCTCACAGCGGGTTTGCCTTGAATCGCTTCCATGCCTGAACCTGATCGGCACTAGGCGACGATTTGCTGAGGCGGCGAGGCGGCGAAATTTTCTTGACCGGCCCGGCCGGCGAGGCCTACCCGGCCTGGTCAGGCCGCGTTCCAGACGAAGCCGGCGCTCAGCGAGGATCCAGCGACCTCGTTGCCGACGTCGCCGGGGAGCGAGACCGTGAAGCGGTAGGCGCGCTCGGCCCCCGCGGGGATGCTCCCGACCGAGATCCGACCGGCGCCGGCGAGCGATCCGGCGTAGAGCGGGGCGCCACCGGCAGCCGGCAGCACCCGCAGCGTCATCGCCCCGGACAGCGGCGCGCCACCGGCCCCGACGCGATCCGCGACCTGTGTCGCAAAACTGAACGCAGCGGTATCGGAACCCGCATTGGAGACCCGAATCGTCGCCGACCGGCTCTGACCCGGGACGAGACCGTCGAGGGAGAGCTGACCTCCCCCACTCGCCTCGACGGCGACCAGCGAGCCGGAGGAGAAGACCTGCACCGGGTTTGCGCCCGCCCCCTGCGCCCCGCTGAAAGCGACGGGAAGGGCGACGGCAAGGACGGCGGCCGCGGCGAGAAGGGACAGGGCCGAGCGCAGCCACCTGGCGACTCCGATGCGGCTGGCTCCGGGGGCGAAGGGGCCCGAGATCGTTCCTGCAAGCGCGCTCACTGCCAATTCATCGGCAGCGCGCTCTCCGATTCCGACCCCTTGGACCTATGTCCACCTGGACGTTTGTTCGACGCCAGGAGAGAGAACTGGGCCTATCCGCCCGGGAAAGGCTCGAGCCCCGCGTGCCAGGGGCCCGGCGGGTAGGTGTGGATGCCGCTCTCGTCCATCTCCCCCTGCAGCCGCTTGAACAGCTGGCCGGCATTGCGCAGCGCCTCCACGAGCTCGGCCTCGCTGCGCTCGTGCAGGCGCCAGAGGAACCAGAGCTGGCGGTCGTTGACGCCGAAGTCGATCTCACCGGTCATCATCGTCGTCCACTCGAGGAAGCCGGGCCCGAAGAGCTCACGCAGCGCCACCGGGTCGTACTCGCGCGGCACCGTCGTCAGGAAGCGGCGGTTGAACTCGATCGACTCGAACTCGACCTTGCGGGCAAAGCGTTGGGTGAGCGCCTCGTGGCCCTCGACCGACTCGACGTTGAAGGCCGGCGCCACCCTGGCGAGGTCGGGCATGTGGGCCTTGGCGAGGATCGCGGTCGGCAGCACCGCCTTGCCCAGGAAGCCGCCCATCTCCCTCTCGTCGGCGTCGCAGGAAGATCCCCAGAAGCCCTCGGCGAGCTGGCCGGTGAGCCGGTTGGAGCCGCCCACGCAGAGCGCCACTGGGCCGTCCTTGGGATTGATCCCGCCGATCGGCTCGTAGCGGAGGTCCTGGCGGGCGCCGTAGCCGCTGACGATTCCGGCCCACTGCTGCGCTTCCTGCTTGGCCCCCATCGAGCCTCGATCCTATGCAGTTGGCCGGCGAGCCAGTTAGGATGACCGCAATGACCTGGGTCATCGTCGCGGTGGTCGCGATCGTCGTCATCGCGGTCCTCTACTTCATCGCCAAGCGCAACTCGATCATCGCTGCCCGCAACCGGGTCGACGAGTCGTGGAGCGGGATCGACGTGCAGCTGAAGCGCCGTCACGACCTCGTCCCCAACCTGGTCGAGACGGTCAAGGGCTACGCCGAACACGAGAGCCAGACGTTCGAGCGGACGACCCAGGCGCGGGCCGAGGCGATGGCCGCCTCGAGCGTCGAGGAGACGGCCAAGGCAGAGCAGAAGCTGACTCAGGCGCTGGCCGACGTGAAAGCGGTCGCAGAGAACTATCCGACGCTGCGCGCCACCGAGAACTTCCAGCAGCTGAGCCGCGAGCTCTCCCAGCTCGAGGACGAGATCCAGGCCTCGCGCCGGATCTACAACTCCAACGTGATGGCCTACAACACGGACATCGAACAGTTCCCGGGCTCGATCATCGCCAACCAGGGCGGCTTCAAAGCACGCGAGTTCTTCGAGATCGAAGACGCCTCGCAGCGCGAGCCGGTCTCGGTTAGCTTCAGCAAAGACTGAGCGTAATCTTCATGGAGATGAGTGCCACCAAGGAAGCGACGCTCTGGATCTGCGAGAGCTGCGGGTTCATCTACGACCCCGCGGAGGGCGACCCCGACGGGGGAATCCCGCCCGGAACCGCCTTCGAGGACATCCCCAAGGACTGGTTCTGCCCCGTTTGCGGCGCGCGCACTAGCGACTTCCGTCCGCTCGAGCCCGGAGAGGCTTAGCCCCACCGCCCGAGGGGCCCCGCTGTGACTCACGACTACGACTGGATCGTGGTTGGCTCCGGCTTCGGTGGGTCTGTTTCCGCCCTGCGCCTGGCTGAGAAGGGCTACAAAGTCGCGATCCTCGAGTGCGGCAGCCGCTTCCGCGACGAGGACTTCGCCGAGTCGAACCTGCGCCATCCGCGTCGCTACTTCTGGATGCCACGGCTGGGAATGCGCGGCGTGCTGCGGATGACCTTCTTCAAGGACGTCTTCATCGTCTCCGGCAGCGGCGTCGGCGGCGGCAGCCTCGGCTACGCCAACACCCTCTACCGCGCCCGTCCCGCCTTCTTCCGCGACCCGCAGTGGTCTGAGCTGGGCGACTGGGAGAACGAGCTCTCCCCCCACTACGCCACCGCCGAGCGGATGCTGGGCGTGGTCCAGTACGAGGGCATCGGCCCCGCCGACCAGCTGCTGAAGGAATACGGCGAGGAGATCGGCGTCGGCGAGACCTTCACCAACACCCAGGTCGGCGTCTTCTTCGACAAGCCGGGGGTCGAGGTCCCCGATCCCTTCTTCGAAGGGGAGGGGCCCGATCGCACCGGCTGCATGCGCTGCGGCAGCTGCATGGTCGGCTGCCGCCACGGCGCCAAGAACACGCTGATGAAGAACTACCTCTGGTTCGCCGAGAAGCTCGGGGTGGAGATCGTGCCCGAGCGCCAGGTGACCGAGATCCGCCCGCTCGGCGCCGCCGACGGCTCGGACGGCTACTCGGTCAGCAGCGAGCGCTCCGGCTCATGGCTGCGCAAGCGGCGCCGCACGCTGACCGCGAAGGGGGTGGTCGTCGCCGCCGGCGCCCTCGGCACCAACAACCTGCTCGCCAACTGCCGCCACAGCGGCGCCCTGCCGCGGCTCTCGGAGCGGCTCGGCGACCTCGTCCGCACCAACTCGGAGTCGATCCAGTCGGTCACCGCGCCCGACGACGAGCGCGACTTCAGCCGCTCGGTGGCGATCACCTCGAGCATCTACCCGGATCCCGACACCCACATCGAGGTCGTCACCTACGGACAGGGCGGCGACGCGATGGCCGGCACCTTCACCGCGATGACGGGACCGGGGTCGAAACTGACGCGGCCGCTGAAGTGGCTTGCCGCCGTCCTGCGCCACCCGCTGCGCACGGCACGGATGTTGATCCCGCACCGCTGGTCGCAGCGCACCGTGATCCTGCTGGTGATGCAGACGGTCGACGCGGCGATGCACTTCCGCCCCAAGCGCAGGCTGCTGGGCGGCGGCGTGCGGCTGACGACGGAGCAGGACCCCGGGCGGCCGAACCCGACCTACATCCCCGCCGCCGAGCAGGTCGCGCGCTGGTTCGAGAAGCGGACCGGCGGCGTCGCCCAGAGCGCGATCACCGAGTCGGTCCGCAACATCCCCTCGACCGCGCACATCCTCGGCGGCGCCGTGATCGGCGCCGACCCGCAGAGCGGCGTCGTCGACGGCGCCAACGGTGCCTTCGGCTACGAGAACCTGCTCGTCTGCGACGGCTCGGCGATCCCGGCCAACCCCGGCGTCAACCCGAGCCTGACGATCACCGCCAAGGCCGAGCACGCGATGAGCCTGATCCCCCCGAAGGAGGGAGAGGAGCCGCGCCACCTGCCAGAGGCGGCGCGGCCGGCGACTCCCGTCGCGTCCTAGCTCAGCCCGCCTCGGCGAGGCGCTGGGCGACGAAGTCCCAGTTGACGACGTTCCAAAAGGCTTCGATGTAGTCGGGGCGCTTGTTCTGGTACTTGAGGTAGTAGGCGTGCTCCCAGACATCGCAGCCGAGCAGCGGCACGCTGCCGTCGGAGACCGGCGAGTCCTGGTTCGGCGTGGAAACCACCGCGAGGCCGGAGCTGTCCTTGATCAGCCAGGCCCAGCCGGAGCCGAACCGGGTCAGGCCCGCTTTTTTGAACTCGTCCTTGAAGGAGTCGAAGGAGCCGAAGGTCTCGGCGATCGCCGAGCCGAGCTCGCCGCCGGGCTCGCCGCCGCCGTCCGGGCTCATCATCTGCCAGAAGAGCGTGTGGTTGTAGTGACCGCCGGCGTTGTTGCGAACCGGGCCCTGCTTGTCGCCGGGCAGGCTGGAGAGGTTGCGCAGCACGTCCTCGACCTCGCGATCGGCCCACTCGGTTCCCTCCAGGGCTTCGTTCGCTTTGTCGACGTAGGTCTGGTGGTGCTTGTCGTGGTGGACGCGCATCGTCGCCTCGTCGATGTGCGGCTCGAGCGCGTCGTAGGCGTAGGGAAGGTCGGGAACCGAGAAAGCCATCGGGGTGTCTCCTCTTGGTCGGACTGGGCTTGCTGAATCGAGTTGGAGCCTAGCGCCCGGCGCGCCTCGGCCCGCTGGCCGTCACCCGGCGAAGGCCGCCCGCGGAACCGTGTCCGGGTCGCCGCCGGTCCAGGCGTTGAAGCGGTACCAGGAGGGCTTCGCCTCGCGCCCCGTCGTGAGCAGTCCGGCCGAGTCGCAGAACTGACAGGAGTTCTCCTCGTCCATCCAGGAAAACCACCAGGCGCCACCGATCCGCCAGCGGTGGCGCTGCCTGACCAGCATCGAGAAGGCGCGATCGAGTTCCCGCGCCTGGCCGTCGAGGCCGCGCTCCCAGCGCGACTCGTAGCTGTCGGACCCCCATCCCATCTCGGTCACGTAGAGCGGGGTCTCCGCGTCGCCGTTGCGCCGCATGATCCGGCGCAGGTTGATGATCTGGGCCCGCATCGCGCCGACGTCGGCGACATACGGGTGCAGGCCGATGCCGTCGAAGAAGGGCTTCAGCCGCCGCACCCCGTAAAAGCGGTTGAGGAAGTCCCCCGAGGCGACGTTCGGCGGCACCTGCAAGGGGCGGCCGAAGAGACCGCCGACGATCACCTTGGCCCCGGGGTCGGCCCGGTGGATGACGCGGCCGGTCATCCGGATCAGGCGAGCGAAGCGCTCCGGGCTGGGCCGATGGGCGAAGGTAACGATGTTCTCCTCGTTCCAGATCTCCCAGCGCCGGATCGGCTGACGGATCAGGTCGGGGTTTTCTTCCCAGAACTCCCCTTCCGGGCCGTAGCGCCCGACCGCCTCGCGTAGGAAGGAGGTCCAGGCCCAGCGCTGCCAGGAGCTTTCGACCGGCTCGGAGCTGGGATGCGCCGCGACCCAGTCCGGAGAGCCCCAGACGAAGGGAAAGACGCGGAGCTCGTGTTCGGAGGCGAGGCGGACGGCGCGGTCGAAGCCCGACCAGTCGGACTCGTTGACGAGCGGCACGCCGGGTTGGACCTGGTGCCAGATCAGGGGCAGGCGCACGTTGTCGACCTCGGCCAGCTCCATCAGGCGGTAGTCGGCTTTGTCGGGAGTGCTCTGCGGCGAGATGCCGATGAAGTTGAACGGCACCCGGCCAGCCTGCGCGCCGGCCGATGCCGGAGCCGCCCCCAGCGCGAGCAGCGCGAGGACGATGGGCACGAGCTTTCTCATCATGGCTTCCAGGAACCTCCCCGCTCGTCAAAGTAGCGGCCAGGGCGCCCGGTCCGTCGATCCGTTCCTGCTTCTCCCGACATTGCCGCCTCGACAGCTTGCTACGGCGCAAATCCCCGCTACGATGTAGCGCTAGGGAGAGTCGACAGCTAGGAGAAGGGGAGGCAGGCACATGGAGCCACTACGATCGCGATCCGTGCAGCTTCGGGGAATGGGCGTTTGCGTCGCGTTGATCGCGGCCTTGGCGCTGGCGGTCGCGCCCGCCAACGCGAAGGCGGCCTCGCCCGTGCTCGAATTCGTGGTTCCCGACAACGACTTCCCTGTCGACTTCGAGGCCGATGGCGGAGCGGTGACCGCCGAGCTGAGCGGCGTCGGTGCGGAATTGCTCTGCGCCGGGTCCGACGGCGAGGGCGAAATCGTCGGGCCGCGCTCGACGCTTTCGAGCTACGTCTTCACCGGGTGCAAAGCGGAGGGTGGAGCCGCGGACGGCGAGGATTGCCAGTCCGAAGGCGCGGACCCGGGTGAAATCAGAACCGGGACGATCGAAGCTGACCTCGTCTTCATCGATCAGGCAAAACGCGAGGTCGGCATGCTCCTCAATCCGGACGGCGGCATCTACATGACCTTCGATTGCGGGCCCGAGTCCACCCAGGCGCGCGGCCCCTTTCTCTCTCCCGTTGGACCGATCAACGAGGAGTCGGACTCGTTCACGGCGACCCTGACTCGCTCGGGCGCCACACAGATCCCCAGCGCGTACGAAAACGCAATCGGCGAAAAACGGAATGCGATCCCAGAAGGCCAGAGGGAGAGCAACCCATGGGGCACGAGCGGGGTCGAACTTGACTTTGAGATCAACACGAGCGTGCCGCTTGAGGTAAAGGCCATCACCGCCGCGGAAATCGAAGCCAGGCAGCACGAGGAAGAGGCCGCGGCGACCAAGAAGCGCCACGACGAGGAAGCCGCGGCAGCGGCAGCGGCGAAGAAGCGCCAGGAGGAAGAGGCCGCGGCGGCGGCGGCGGCGAGGAAGCGGGAGGCAGAGGAAGCCAAGCTGGAGCGGCTGAGGCGCGCCCAGGGACTCACGCAGTGCCGGAAGGCTCAGAAGAAAAGCAATCGCGTGCGCTGCGAAAAACGGGTCAAGCGGAAGTACAGCAGCGCGGACTTGCGCTGAGAATCATCGGGGCGATCAGATCGATTTGGCTCTCGTAGCGGTTTGACGGCAGCGCTACATCACTTGCATCACAATGTTCGCTCAGGCTCCTGCTTGTACTGACCGCTATACTGTCCATATGGCCAAGCAAGTGACCGCTACTGACGCGAAGGCGACGATCCTTCGCCTCTTGGATGATGCCGCAGCCGGCGAGGAGATCGAGATCACCAGGCATGGCCGTCCGGTCGCCCGTCTCGTACCCGCATCTGGCGCGCGCTCTCTCAAGGGTTCGTTCAAGGACGTAGCGATGACAGCAGGCGAGGAGGAGGAGCTGTTCTCCACCGGCGAGGCCTGGAACGCTTCGTAGGCGTGGCTGCGGTTCTCCTAGATACCCACGTGGTCCACTGGTGGTCGGCCGAGCCTAAACGGGTCAGCAAGCCGGCACGTAATGCTCTCGAGAAGGCGGATGAATATGTCGTGGCGGCTATCTCCTGGTACGAGCTGGCTTGGTTGGCGAAGCACGAGCGGATCGCCGTCAGCATTCCGATCCGATCCTGGTTGCAGGGTCTCGCCGCACAGCTTCGAACGATCGGCGTGACCCCGGCAATCGCGGACACCGCAGCTGCCCTCCCCTCCTCGTTCCCGGGCGACCCTGCCGATCGACTGATCTACGCGACCGCAATCGAGCACGGCCTCGTCCTCGTGACCAAGGATCAGGCCATCCGCGACCATGACCGCCCACAGTCGCTGACGATCTGGTAGCCGACCATGAGCGGGTTGACCCTGGTGTTCGGGACCAAGAACTACTCGTCTTGGTCGATGCGGGTGTGGCTGCTAATGCGCCAATTTTGCATCGAGTTTGAGGAGATTCAGATTCCCTTGCGCCAACCCGACTCGCTTGAGCGCAAGCTCGCCTACTCACCGGCCGGGAAGGTCCCGATCTTGATCGACGGTGACATGCGCATATGGGATTCGTTGGCAATTGTCGAGCACCTCGCCGAGAAATTTCCTGACAAGCGGCTATGGCCAGCCGACAACGAAAAACGCGCCCTCGCACGTAGCGTGTCCGCCGAGATGCACTCAGGCTTTGCGAACCTCCGATCGCACATGCCCCCTCAACTGCCGCGCCCGTCGCCCTGGGGCGGGCCGCGGTCCCGGTGTGCAAGAGGACATTGACCGCATCTGCGAGATATGGCGCGAATGTCAACCCGTTACGGAGTGGCTGGCGAGTTTCTGTTTGGCGAGTTCACGGCGGCGGACGCAATGTTCGCGCCGGTCGCCTCGCGCTTTCAAACGTACGGCGTAGAGCTCGATCGGGTTGAGGCGGCGTACGCCCGGGCGATCCTCGCGACGCCCACAGTCAGGGGTTGGACAGAGGATGCGCACAAAGAGCCGTGGAGCATTGCCAAGTTCGACCAGGCTTGGAGCCCGGTCTCACTGGCAATCGAAAATCGGGGCGCCCGGATTTGAACCGGGGACCTCACCGACCCGAACGGTGCGCGCTACCAGGCTGCGCCACGCCCCGAGAGGCGGCGATTATCCCAGACGGGCGGCGACTGCCGCGCCGCCCTCACTGGACTTCGGCGATCGCCCCCTCGATCCGGGGCAGGCCTGGGCCGTCCTGCAGGGTGCGCGTCCCGTTCGGGCCGCTGACGATCATCGCCCCGCCGGCGCGGATCCCTAGCTCTTCGCCGAGCTCGGCGTAGCCCCTGAGCTGCTCGGCGATCGGCCCGTCCGCCCCCCCTTCGCGATCGAGGGTCTCCTTCCACTCCGTCACTTCGAGTTCGCCCACCGACCCGGCCAGCGTCGCCATGAACTCCTCGTCGACCCCGTGCCTGTCGGCTTCGTCCTGGTTGCGGAAGAAGAGGTAGACGTACTGCCAGCCGTAGCCATGGCGGGCCGCCGCCTCGGCGCCGAAGAAGCCGAGCTCGAGCTCGTTGCGGGCGGCCGAGTTGTGGCGCATCAGCAGCCGTACGTCGCCCGGCCGCACGTAGCCTTCGACCAGCGATGGAATCGCCGCCAGGAAGGGCCCACGGCAGATCGAGCACTGGACGTCGTTGAAGACCTGGATCGCGACCGGGGCGTCGCCGGAGCCGACCCGGTCCCCCTCCTGGGGCACGCCGCCGAAGAGCCGCTGGGCGTCGGCGATGCCGGCGACTTTGATCACGTCGGGGTCGGCCTCGCGAGTGGAGAGGTCGACGATCGAGTAGCCGAGGGCGAGGACCGCCAGGGCGAGGGCGAGGATCACCCAGAGGCGACCGCGGCGGGGCATGGCGTCGACGGCTAGCTCGGACACGGCCGGCATTATCGCGGGCGGCGATCTTCTGCCCGCAAGATGCGATGTGCCGATTGACACGTCCGCCGATCCGAGTAAATATCTGACTACCCGATTTCGACTACCCCTGGGAGGTAGCCCATGGCCAACCACCTCACCCCCTCCGAGCTAGCCGCCGAGCTGCACATGAAGCGGGAGGAGGTGATCGGCAAGTGCATGGAGATGGGGGTCCCCATCTTCCACGGGCGCATCGACAGGTTCCTCTTCGAGTCCTCCCTGCGCAGCATGCCGGAGAACGCCAGACGTCGCACCCAGGCGGCGTAGCCAGCAACTAGACTCCTCCTCGCCATGGGGAGGGGGACCAACTCCAAGACGCTCGCCGACCTGCTGCCGCGCGCTGCCGAGCTGTACGGCGACGCCCCGGCGGTGCGCTACAAGGAAGGCGATGCCTGGGTCAGCCGCAGCTTCACCGAGGTCCTGGAGACCGTTCGCTCGCTCTCGCTCGGCCTGATCGACCTGGGCGTCGAGAAGGGCGACAAGGTCTCGATCCTCGCCAACACGCGGCCGGAGTGGACCTACTTCGACTTCGCGGGGCTGTCCGCGGGGGCGACCGTAGTCCCGATCTACCAGACCAACTCCCCCGAGGAGTGCCAGTACGTGCTTGAGAACTCCGACGCCAAGGTCGTCGTCGTCGAGGACGACGAGCAGATGGAGAAGGTGCGCGCGGTCCGCGACCGGCTGCCGCTGCTCGAGCACGTGGTGCGGATGACCGGCGCCAGCGACGACGCGATCTCGATGGAGGAGCTGGCGCAGCGCGGCACCGGCCGCGACGCCGCCGAGTGGGAGACCCGGTGCAGCTCGGTCGCCCCCGCCGACGTCTGCACCTTCATCTACACCTCGGGAACGACCGGGCCGCCGAAGGGCTGCGTCATCACGCACGGCAACTACCGCGCGATGCTCGACATGGTCAACGAGAACAGCGTCATCGAGAACGAAGACGTCACCTACCTCTACCTGCCCCTCGCCCACTCCTTCGCCCTGCTGATCCAGCTCGGCAGCTTCGACCTCGGCGCCACGCTGGCCTACTGGGAGCGCGATCCGCTGAAGATCATGCCCAACCTGGCCGAGCTGAAACCGACCTACTTCCCCTCGGTGCCGCGCATCTTCGAGAAGATCTACACCGCCGCGACCAGCGGCGTCGAGAAAATCGGCGGCCTCAAGAAGGTCATCTTCAACTGGGCGATCGGGGTCGGCAAGCGGATGCGCGAGGTCGAACGCAGCGGCCGCCAGCCGGGCTTCCTGCTGAGCAGGCAGTACGCCTTCGCCGACAAGCAGGTGCTCTCCAAGATCCGCGGCCTCTTCGGCGGCAACCTGCGCCTCGCCGTCTCCGGCGCGGCGCCGATCAACCCCGAGATCCTGCGCTTCTTCGACGCCGCCGGCGTCCTCGTACTCGAGGGCTGGGGGATGACCGAGACCTCGACCGCGGCGACCATCTCCACGCCTGAGGACTTCAAGATCGGCACGATCGGCAAACCGTTCCCCGGCTGCGAGGTGAAGATCGCCGAGGACGGGGAGATCCTGGTCAAGGGCCCGAACGTCTTCCAGGGCTACTACAAGAACGAGGAGGCGACCCGCGAGACGATCGTCGACGGCTGGCTGCACACCGGCGACATCGGCGAGGTCGACTCCGAGGGCTTCATCAAGATCACCGGCCGCAAGAAGGACATCATCATCACCGCGGGCGGCAAGAACATCACCCCCGCCAATCTCGAGAACGAGATCAAGCAGCACCCGCTCGTCTCCCAGTGCGTCGTCGTCGGCGACCGCCGGCCCTACCTGGTGGCGCTGGTCACGCTCGATCCCGAAGAGGTCGTCGCCTACGCCAAGGAGAACGGCCTACCCGAGGACCCCGAGCAGCTTGCAGGCAACGGCGAGATCCGCAAAGCGGTCGAAGACCACGTGGCCGAGATCAACGAGAAGTTCGCCCGGGTCGAGCAGGTCAAGAAGATCGCGATCCTGCCCCGCGACCTCTCGCAGGAGCACGGCGAGCTGACCCCCACGCTGAAGGTCAAGCGCGCGGTCGTCGCCGCCAAGCACGAGCCGGAGATCGAGCAGCTCTACGCGAGCTAGCTTGCTTAGGCCAGGGCCGGTTGGCCCGCCGGGCGAATTTGGTCGCACGCGCTTCGCGCTTAGCTCTGGATCTCGTGCACGGCTTCGCCGTGCAGAAGACAGATTGCATATCGCCGCCTTCGGCGACATTCGCCCGCCGGGCCAACCGGCCCTGGCCCCCACAAGCTCTCCGCTTCAAGGAGCTGACCTTGAGACGGCCGGCAGCTCCTCCTGGGAACGTGGCCGTCAGGCCGCGACATGCAATCTGATGATCGCGCGGCGGAGCCGCGCTCCAAATTCGTCGCTAAGCGCCGAAGGCGCGTGCGACGCTAGTTCCCGGGAGGAGCTGCCGGCCGTCTTCGCCTGATCGGGCTTAGGAGGCCTCGCCGGACTGGCGCAGGAGCGTCGAGGTGGTCTGCTCCAGCACGCGGCGCCAGGCCGAGGTCTGGCCCGGCTCCTCTTCGGCGGCCCGCTCGACGACGCGGCGGACGCGGCGCTCGGAGATCTCGAGGCCGTGGCGCTCGGCGATCTCCTTGTAGCGGTCGTAGTCCTGAGCGAGCGCGGCGGTGACCGACTCGAAGCCGTGGCGGCCGATCCGCAGCCGCCGCGAGTAGTCCATGATCGGCGTGCCGAACATCAGCTCGTCGTTGGGCTCGGGCTCGATCAGGATGATGTCGACGCCGGGATAGCGCTCTTCCCACTGCTGAACCGCTTGGTGCAGGCGGGCGTGGGCGATCAGGCGGAAGGTCTGGTTGGCGATCGCCGGCAACCCCATGTCGGAGATGCGGCGCACGCGGTTGCCGGAGACGGTCGGGATCGTCTTCTCGAAGTCGTTGATGAAGGGGACCAGCGGGTTGACGACGATGATGAATTTGGCGCCCTTCTCGACCGCGATGTCGACGTTGGTCGTCGAGAGGACGCCGCCGTCGATCAGATGGCGACCCTTGAGGTCGACCGGCTTGTAGACCAGCGGCAGCGTGGTCGAGCACTGGACCGCCTTCGAGATCGGCACGTCGTCCCAGCCGTCGTCGCCGAAGACGATCCGCTCGCAGGTGTCGAGGTCGGTCGCAGTCAGGTACAGCTCTTTGCCGAGCAGCCGGAAGTCGTTGGCCCCGTTCACCTCCGCCAGCGAGCGCTCGATGTAGTCGGCGATCCCGCTGCCCGAGTAGAAGCCGGTCGGCAGCGCCTCGGCGAGGCCGACGCCGACGTCCATCGCCGAGAACTCCCCCATCCGCACCAGATTCGTCACCAGCTCCACGGTGCGCATCGGCAGCATCGCCGCCTTCTGCAGGAAGCCGAGGTAGTTGGGCTTCAGCACCTTGCTGAGGTCGAGATCCTCGAGGTCGGAGTCGACCTGCTCGTTGATCACCTGCATCATCTCGTCGGGCGTGATGCCGTTGGCCAGCATCGAGGCGACGAAGGAGCCGGCGCTGGTGCCGACGTAGACGTCGAAGTCGGTGACGGTGCTGTTGACCGCGAGCAGGTCGAGCGCGCGCAGGGCGCCGATCTCGTAGACGCCGCCGGTGAAGCCGCCGCCGCCGAGGACGAGGGCGGTCTTCGAGGGGCGTTTGCGGCTGCGGCCGCGTTTGCGACGGGAACTGCGCTCGAGGTCCACAACTTTGCCCATAAAACGGGATTATCTCAGGCAGATGAGACGGGCGCTCGCGCTTCTCACGATCCTCGCCGCCGTCCTCGCCTGGGCGCCGACGGCCTCGGCCGACTTCTGCGGCCCGCTGAAAGCACGGCTCGTGCGCGGCGGCGGCTCTGCCAGCGGCCTCGTCGTGATGAACGCCGAAAGCGGCGAGGTCGTCTGTCGCCGGGCGGCGAGCACCCCGCGCCCGCTGGCCTCGAATACGAAGATGTTTACGACGGCGACGGCGCTCGCCCGCTTCGGGCCGCAGGCGCGGATCGCGACCAAAGTCGTGACCGACGGCTTCTTCGAACTGAACGGCGTCCTGCGCGGCAACCTCTACCTGAAGGGCGGCGGCGACCCGGCGCTGGGCGCGCCGGCCTTCTACGGGCGATTCCTAGGCGGCCTCGGCACCAACCTCTTCGCCCTGAGGCGACAGCTGCGCGCGGCCGGCGTGCGCGAGGTGACCGGGCGGCTCTACGGCGACGACACGGTCTTCGACCGCCTGCGCGGGGTGGCCGATTCCGGCTTCGCCACCAGTCCCTATATCGGCCCGCTCTCGGGACTCTCGTTCAACTCCGGCTACAGCAGCTCCCGCGGCAGCAGCTTCGCAGTCGACCCCGCCAGCGTCGCCATCCGCAAGTTCGCCCGCGCCCTGCGCGGCGCCGGCATTCGCCTGGCGCCCGGGATGGGCCTGCGGACCGCTCCCGAGGACGCGCAGACCCTCGCAATCGTCCGCTCCCCCAACATCTCACAGCTCGCCGACGCGACCAACGTCCCCTCCAACAACTTCTACGCCGAGATGCTGCTGAAGCTGGTCGGCGCCCACTTCGGCGGCGCCGGGACCACCGCCGCGGGGGCGGCGGTGGTCGAGCGCTACGCCCGTGAGCAGGGGGTCGGCGTCCGCGCCGTCGACGGCTCCGGCCTGACCCGCTCCAACAACGCCTCGCCCTCGGCCGTCGTCCGCTTTCTGCAAGCGATGCGGGGGGAGGAAATCGGCGACGACTTCATCCAGTCGCTGGCCCTGACCGGGGCCGAGGGCACGGTCGCCTCGCGCACCGACGGCAGCGCCGCCGCTGGCCGCTGCCGGGTCAAGACCGGCACCCTCACTGGCGTGAGCAACCTCTCGGGGTACTGCTTCAACCGCAGCGGCAAAGTGATGATCTTCTCGATCCTGATGGCGAGCGTCTACGACCTCGGCCGCGCCCACCTCGAACAGGACCGCATCGCCGCCGCGATCGCCAGCTACTGAGGCTTGTTCTTCCGCCGGGCCCTAGCTCGCTCGTCGAGGAAGTGAAAGATGCCGAAGACCGTGAAGAACCCCACGAGTGCGGTGACCTGCATCGCTGCTTCGCTGGAGCCTCCGAAAAGAAGCACTCCAGCGACCATGACCGAAATACCAATCGTCATTGCGATGCCTACGTGGCGGGGATCAGCCATAGCCTCTCTCTTCATACAGACAAATCATTTCATATCGAAATGCGCAGGGCGATGTCTGCGACAGCTGCTGCGAGCCCGAGCAAGCCGCCGACGCAACCGTCGGTCAGAGCCCGATCACCGATCTCCCGTCGGGGCCATCCGAGCGCCAAGCCAACCGCCCCCATCGCAACGCTGCCCAGCACAATGCCGGTTCCGGCCGCCGTGGCTGCCGCTTCCAGCACTGTCGTCAGGGGTCCAATCTGCGCAATCGCCATGCTTAGGACTCTGATCAACGCGGACGCACGCGTGGCGCTCCGTATGTGTCAAGACTGGGAAATTTCTGCCTGCTGGCAGTCGCAGCGAGCTACTGAAGCAGGGCAAGCAGGGCGGGTTCGTCGAGGACCTCGACCTCGAGCTCTTCCGCCTTGACCAGCTTCGAGCCGGGGCTCTCGCCGGCGACCACGTAGTCGGTCTTTTTCGAGACCGAGTTGGTGACCTTGCCGCCGGCGGCCTTGATTGCCGCGGCCGCCTCGTCGCGGGTCAGCTCCGGCAGGGTGCCGGTCAGGACCAGCGTCTTACCCTCCAGCGGGCCGCCGGTCGCGCGCCGTTCGGACTCGTTGGCTTCGAGTCGCAGGCCCTTCTCGCGCAGCTTCTCGATCAGCGCTCGCGTGGCGTCGTCGGCGAGCGACTCGGCGATCTGCTCGGCCATGATCGGGCCGACCCCCTCCACCTCCTCGATCCGCTCGGGCTGGGCTGCGAGCAGCTCGTCGATCGAGCCGAAGTGGTCGGCCAGCGCCTCGGCGGTGACGTAGCCGACACCGGGTAGCCCAAGCGCGTAGAGGACCCGTTTGAAGGGACGGAGGCGGGAGGCGTCGATGGCCGCGATGAGGTTGCGTGCGGATGTCTCGGCGAAGCGGTCGAGCTCGACCAGGCGCGCCTCGGTGAGGTCGTAGATGTCGGCGACGTCGCCGATCACGTCCTGCTGGAGGAAGGTCAGCGCCTGCTTCTCCCCCAGCCCGTCGATGTCCATCGCCCCCTTGCTGACGAAGTGCTTGACGTGCTGGAAGGACTGCCCGGGGCAGCCGGCGCGGTTGGGGCAGATCGAGAAGACGGCGTCTTCGGGCTTCTCGACCGGGGTGCCGCAGGCGGGGCATTTTCTCGGCGGTTTCACCCGTCGCGTTCTCTTTGGCCGCCGCTGGATCAGCGGCGAGACCACCTGCGGGATCACGTCGCCGGCCCGCATCACGACCACCTCGTCGCCGACCCGCACGTCCTTGCGCGCCAGGTCCTCCTCGTTGTGCAGGGTCGCGGTGGAGACGGTGACGCCGCCGACGTGGACCGGCTCGAGCATCGCGAAGGGGACGAGGTGACCGGTGCGGCCGACGTTCCAGACCACGTCGCGCAGGGTCGTCGTCGCCGTCGTCGGCGGGAACTTCCAGGCGATCGCCCAGCGCGGCTCGCGGCCGACCACGCCCAGCTCGCGCCACAGCGCCCGCTCGTCGATCTTGACGACGACGCCGTCGATCTCGTAGTCGAGCTCCTCGCGGCGCTCCTCCCACCAGCGGCAGCGTTTCACCGTCGAGTCGACGCCCTCGTGGTGGGCGATGTCGGGGTTGACCTTGAAGCCGCGCTCGCGCAGCCACTCGAGCTCCTCGCTGTGCGTCGCCGGGTCGAAGCCGCGGGTGGCGCCGAGCCCGTAGCACCAGATCGAGAGCGGTCGTTCGGCGGCGAGCGCCGGGTCGAGCTGGCGGATCGAGCCGGCGGCCGAGTTGCGCGGGTTGGCGAAGGTGGGCTCGCCGGCCTCGGCGCGGCGCTCGTTGAGCGCTTTGAAGTCGGCGATCGGCAGGTAGACCTCGCCCCGCACTTCGATCAGCGCCGGCGCGTTCTCGATCCGCAGCGGGATCGCCCCGATCGTGCGCAGGTTCCGCGTCACGTCCTCGCCGACCCGCCCGTCGCCGCGGGTGGCGCCGCGGGCCAGGACCCCGTCCTCGTAGGTGAGCGAGATCGCCAGGCCGTCGATCTTCGGCTCGGTCGTGTAGCTGAACTCGGCGGCGCTGATGTCGAGCCGCTTCAGGTGGTTGCGGACCCGTGTCTCCCAGCCACGCAGCTCCTCCTCGTTGCGGGCGTTGGCGAGCGAGAGCATCTGCTCGGCGTGCTCGACCCGCTCGAAGCGGTCGAGCGGCGGCGCCCCGACCCGCTGCGTCGGCGAGTCGGCGGTGAGCAGCTCCGGGTTATCGGCCTCGATCGCCCGCAGCTCGTCGAGCAGGGCGTCGTACTCGTCGTCGCCGACCTCGGGTTCGTCGAGGACGTAGTAGCGGCGGTTGTGGTGCTCCAACAGGCGGCGCAGCTCGGCGGCGCGCTCCCTGGCGTCGACGGCGCTCACACCGAGGAGGGGGCGCAGGCGGCCAGCATCTCCGCGAACTCCCAGCCCTGCAGCCGCTCCAGCCCGCCGTGGTCGGTGAGGTCGAAGTGGATCGGCGTGACCGCGATGCGACCCGAGGCGACGGCGAAGAGGTCGGTCCCCTCGATCTCCTCGTAGCCGGGTTTCCAGCCGTAGATCTCGTAGCGGCGGCGGCTCTCGCCTTCCTCGCCGACCAGTTTCAGCTCGTCGTTGTAGATCCGCTTGCCCAGCTTCGTCACCTCGACCCCTGTCGGCTCGCCGGCGGGGCAGTTGACGTTGATCAGCGTCTCCGGCGGCATCGGCTCGCTGGCGAGGCAGCGGACGAGCTGGGCCGCGAAGGCCGCCGCGACGCCGAAGTCGAACTGGCCACTTACGTAGCCCATGCCGCCACCGGAGGACTGCTGGGAGATCGCCACCGCCGGGATGCCGAGCACGATGCCCTCGAAGGCGGCGGCGACGGTGCCCGAGTAGGTGATGTCGTCGCCGAGGTTGGCGCCGTGGTTGATCCCGGAGACGATCAGGTCGGGGCGCTCCTCCCCAACCAGCCCCAGCTCGGCGAAGCGGACGCAGTCGACAGGAGTGCCGTCAGTGGCGTAGCCGACGTCGCCGTCGCCGAACTCGACTTCCTCGACGGTCAGCGGCGAGCGGGTCGTGATGCTGCGCGCCGTCGCGCTGCGATTCGAATCCGGCGCGATCACCTCGACCGAGACCCCGTCGATCTCGCGGATCGCGCGGCGGGCGGCCTGGAGCCCGGGGGCGGAGATTCCGTCGTCGTTGGTCAGCAGGACGCGCATGAAGGGCGATTGTAGGCGGCGGGGCGGGTGCCCCTCGCCCGGACAAGTGCCGAGCTAATTAGCTCGGCACTTTGAGTATCCGCCCGTTCGAGGGGCACCCGCCCCGCCGCCTCGGGCCGCTGCATACTGCGCGCGTGACAACGGTGCGACTTGAGCTGGAGTACGACGGGGGCGGGTTCCGGGGCTGGGCGAAACAGCCTGGGCTGCGGACCGTGCAGGGGGAGCTTGAGACTGCCCTGGAGACTGTGCTGCGCGAGCCGGTGCAGCTGACCGTGGCTGGGAGGACCGATACCGGAGTGCATGCGGTGGGGCAGGTGGCGAGCTTCGAGACCGGGGCCGAGGTCCCCGGGGATCTGGCGCGGCGGCTGAATGGGGTCGGGCCCGACGACATCGGGGTCGTGGCGGCAGCAGTCGTCACAGACGGCTTCAACGCGCGCCGCGACGCGAAGTCGCGGAGCTATCGCTACCGGGTGCTGGCGCGCAGTAGCCCCAGTCCCTTCGAGCAAGGCCGCGCGCTCTGGTGGCCGCACCGGATCGACCGCGCGGCGCTCGACGCCTGCGCTGCCGCGCTCGTCGGGACCCATGACTTCACGGCCTTCACCCCGACCCAGACCGACCACGTCCGCTTCGACCGCGACATCCTCGCGGCATCCTGGGAAAGCGAGGGCGACGTCCTAGCCTTCCGCATAACCGCCGACGCCTTCATGCGCAACATGGTCCGCGCCCTCGTCGGCACCCAACTAGAAGTCGCCTCGTCCCGCCGCACCATCACAAGCTTCAAAGAGCTGCTCCAGGGAGCGTCCCGATCCGCCGCGGGCGACACAGCCCCGCCCCACGGCCTGTACCTAGAGTCGGTCGCCTACGCCTGAGCCGCTTGACTGGAACGGCTCATGGCGGGCGCGGGGCATCCCTCGAACGGGCGGATACTCAAAACGCCGGCCTTATTAGGCCGGCGTTTGTCAGGGCGAGGGATGTCCCGTGCCCTACACCAACTCGAGGTAAACCATCTCCGTGCTGTCGGAGCGGCGCGGGCCGAGCTTGACGATCCGCGTGTACCCGCCGGGCCGCTCCGTATAGCGCGGCGCGACCTCCTCGAACAGCTTGTGCACGATGAACTTGTCGTTGTGCAGCGTCGCCAGCGCCTGGCGCCTGGCGTGCAGGTCGCCGCGCTTGGCGAGCGTGATCAGCTGCTCGACCTCGGGCTTGACCGCCTTCGCCTTCGCCTGGCTGGTTTCGATCCGCTCGTGCTCGATCAGCTGCTTGGAGAGATTGGAGAGCAGCGACTCGCGGTGCGATGCGTCGCGGCTCAGCTTGTTGCGCTTCTTGCGGTGACGCATGGCTGCTCTCCCCTGCTCCTCGTCGCCCTAGTCCGCCGCCAGGTCCAACCCGCGGGACTGGAGGGTTTCGATCACTTCCTCGATCGACTTCTGGCCGAAGTTGGGGATCGCGTTCAGCTCGGCGCGGGACTTCCGCACCAGGTCGCCGACCGTCTGCACCCCCGCCCGCTTGAGGCAGTTGTAGGAGCGCACCCCCAGCTCGAGCTCCTCGATCAGGATCTCGTCGAGGCCGTTGCTTTCGGCAACCCCGCCTTCGCCGACGAGCCCGGCCACCGCTTCGGCCGAGTGCGTGGGAGCCGGGTCGCGCGCGGTCAGCTCCTCGACCCGGTCGGCGTCGGTGAAGATCGCCAGGCTCTTGATCAGGATCTCGGAGGCTTCGCGCAGCGCCGCCCCCGGCTCGATCGAGCCGTCGGTTTCGAGGTCGAGGGTCAGTTTGTCGAAGTCCGTGCGCTGGCCGACGCGGGCGGTGTCGACCGCGTAGGAGGCGCGCCGGATCGGCGAGAAGATCGAGTCGATGGGAATCACGCCGATCGGCTGGTCCTCGGACTTGTTCTCTTCCGCCGGCGAGTAGCCGCGGCCGCGGCCGATCGTCAGGTAGACCTCGAGCTTGGTTTTCTTCTCCAGCGTCGCGATCGGCGCGTCGGGGTTGAGGATCTCCACCCCGGAAGGCAGGTCGATGTCCTTCGCCTTGACCTCGCCGGGGCCGGTGGCGACCAGCGGCGCCTCGACCTCGTCGGCGTCGGTGTGCATGCGGACGACGAGCTCCTTCAGGTTGAGGACGATGTCGGTCACGTCCTCCTTGACGCCGGGCACGGTGGAGAACTCGTGCGCAACCCCCTCGATGCGGACGCTGGTGATCGCGGCGCCGCCGAGCGAGGAGAGCAGGACGCGGCGGAGGCTGTTGCCGAAGGTGTAGCCGAAGCCCTTGTCGAGGGGCTCGATCGTGAACGTGCCGCGGTTGTCGTCAACCTTCTCTGAGCTGATGCGTGGGACCTGGAAGTCAGTGGTCATGAGTTCCTTCGTTGCGTGTACGGAAACGGGGAGTGCGAACTACTTGGAGTACAGCTCGACGATCAGCTGCTCCTGCACCGGGGCCGAGATCTCGGAGCGCTCCGGGTAGCGCAGGACCTTGGCGGTAAGGGCGTCGTGGTCGGCCTGCAGCCAGGCCGGCACGGTCGAGACCAGTTCGGTCGCCCGCCGGATCGTGTCGTTGGCGGCCGAACCGACCTTGATCGAGATGATGTCCTCCGGTTTCACCTGGTAGGAGGGGATGTCGACCCGGCGGCCGTTGATCAGCCAGTGGCCGTGCCGGATCAGCTGCCGCGACTGGCGCCGCGAGGCGGCGAAGCCGAGGCGGACGAGGACGTTGTCGAAGCGCGACTCGAGCAGGCGCAGCAGGTTCTCGCCGGTGACGCCGTCCTGGCGCGAGGCCTTCTCGTAGTAGGCGCGGAACTGCTTCTCCAGCACCTGGTAGTAGCGACGCGTCTTCTGCTTCTCGCGCAACTGCACGCGGTACTCGGACTGGCGCATGCGGCCGCGGCCGTGCTCACCGGGCGGGTAGGAGCGGCGCTCGACCCCGCACTTGTCGGTGAAGCAGCGCTCGCCCTTGAGGAAGAGCTTCTGGCCCTCGCGCCGGCACTGCTTGCACTGGGGGGCGGTGTCGCGAGCCATTAGACGCGCCTCCGCTTCTTCGGCCGGCAGCCGTTGTGAGCCTGCGGGGAGACGTCCTTGACGGTCGTCACTTCGAGCCCGGCGGCCTGCAGCGAGCGGATCGCCGTCTCGCGGCCCGAGCCGGCGCCCTTGGCGAAGACCTCGACCTTTTCGAGGCCGTGCTCCATGCCTTTCTTGGCGGCGGCGTCGGCGGTTACCTGGGCGGCGAACGGCGTCGACTTGCGCGAGCCTTTGAAACCCGCCGAGCCGGCCGACTCCCAGGCGATCACGTTGCCCTGCATGTCGGTCAGGGTGACGATCGTGTTGTTGAACGAAGTCTTGATGTGCGCCTGCCCGTAGGCGACGTTCTTCTTGACGCGTCGCCGGGCACGGCCCTTCGCAGGTTTTTTGGCTGCTGCCACTCTGCTCCTCTACCTGGGCGACGGCGCCTTGCGCTTGCCGGCGACGCTGAGTCGGCGCGGGCCCTTGCGGCCGCGCGCGTTGGTCTTGGTCCGCTGGCCGCGGACCGGCAGGCCGCGGCGGTGCCGTAGGCCGCGATAGGCGCCGATCTCCATCAGCCGTTTGACGTTCTGGGAGCGCTCGCGCCGCAGGTCGCCCTCGACCTCGCGCTGCTCGACTGCCTCGCGCAGGCGGACGACCTCGTCCTCAGTCAGATCCTTGACCAAGGTGTTGGGGTCGATCTTGGTCTCCTTGAGGATGTCCTGCGCGGTCGACTGGCCGATCCCGAAGACGTAGGTGAGGCCGATCTCGACCCGCTTGTTGACGGGGATGTTGATGCCTGCGATACGAGCCATCCGCTAGCCCTGCCTCTGCTTGTGGCGCGGGTTCTGGCAGATCACGAGCACCGCCCCATTGCGGCGGATGATCTTGCACTTTTCGCACATCGGCTTGACTGAAGCTCGGACCTTCATCGCTCCGGATTCTCGTATCGACTACAGGACTCCCGCAGGCCCCAGGAGACGGGCAAGCGGGCACCGCAAACGGCCCAAAGGGCCGACCGGGAAAGATAGCAAGGGCTGGGCGTGCGCGATGCCCTGCCTAGCAGGTAGGCCACGGGCCGCGAATCGAATCGCGGCCCGTGGCCCTTGCAAATCCCAGCACGCTGATCCGATGCTCGGGTCAGCGCTGGAGGCAGTCCGTCCTAGACAGCGCCCTGCAGTAGGAAGGAGATGCCGATTTCTCCGCCGGTCTGGTTTTTACCGAGCAGCACACAGAGGCCTTTTTCATAGAAGACAGCGAGGC
>Ga0268259_10000091_pt1 | contig 59109 bp, 60 predicted proteins | sample AgamicAsMarz_FD_200246 | JGI IMG/M metagenome (GOLD analysis project Ga0268259, IMG submission 200246) | Agave microbial communities from Guanajuato, Mexico - As.Ma.rz (v2) (version 3) | ecosystem: Host-associated > Plants > Phyllosphere > Phylloplane/Leaf | place: Guanajuato, Mexico... | reverse complement strand
TCCTCGTCGAGCAGGTCGACGGCGCGCCCGTCCCAGCGCTCCTGCGGCAGGCCCAGGGCGCCGCCCACCTCGTCGATCCGCTCCTGGGCGACGTCGGCGCCCGCCACCGTCGCCCCAGCCGCGGCCAGCCGCGCTGCGACGACCGGCCCGAGCCCACCGGCGACGCCTGCGATCGCGACCACGCGGCCCTGGAGATCACTCATATGGGGGAGACAGGATTCGAACCTGTGTAGGCAGAGCCAACTGGTTTACAGCCAGTCCCCTTTAACCACTCGGGCACTCCCCCGGGAGACGGGGACCGATTCTAGTTGCCGTGGCGACTTACCCGTCCATATAACGGGTAAGTCGCCACACTCACCCGCCTGAGATACTCGCGCCGTGGCCACCGACCGTACGATCGCGCGGATCTCCAACTCGCTCGGGGCGAGGGGGCTGCGCTGGACCGGGAAGCTGAACGTGCCGCTCTACCGCGTGAGTGGTGGGCGCATCGGCGGCAGGGTGAACCGCGCCCCGGTCCTGCTGCTCACCACCACGGGCCGCAAGTCGGGGCAGAAGCGGACGGCGCCGATCGTCTACCTGCAGGACGGCGAAAACGTCGTCGTCATCAACACCAACGCCGGCAACGCCCGCGTCCCGGCCTGGTCGCTCAACCTGGAGGCGAACCCCGCGGCCGAGGTCGAGGTCGGCCGCCGGCGCTACCCGGTGCGGGGCCGCGTCGCCGAGGGCGAGGAGCGCGCCGACCTCTGGCGCCGCCACAACGAGCAGTACGCCGGCTTCGACGACTACCAGGTGAAGCTGGAGCGCGAGGCGCTGGTCATAGTCCTCGAACCGTCCTGACGCTGCAAAGGCTGTCAGGCAAGGAAGCAGGGAGCGAAATGTGCTCTGCACATGAGCGACCGATGACGCCGCCTGGCAGCCTTTGCAGCGTCAGGAGGCCTCGCGGAGCATCTGCGCCTCGGGCATGCACTGCAGCTTCTTCAGCGTGCTGCTCTCGATCTGGCGGATGCGCTCGCGGGTGACGCCGAAGGTGTTGCCGACCTCCTCCAGCGTCAGCGGCTCGAAGCCGGAGAGGCCGTAGCGCAGCTCGATCACCTGGCGCTCGCGTTCGGGCAGTGAGTCGAGCGCCCGGCGCACGCCCTCGCGCTGCAGGTGCTCGCTCGCTTCCTCGAACGGCTCGGTGCTGGCGTCGTCGGCGACGAAGTCGCCGAGCTCGGAGTCGTCCTCGTCGCCGACCGGCTTCTCCAGCGAGACCGGGGTCTGGGCGAAGCGCAGCATCTCGCGCACGTCCCCGAGCGGCCACTGCAGCTCGGCGGCGATCTCGGGCGGCTCGGGCTCGCGGCCCAGCCGCTGCACCAGCTGGCGTTCGACGTGGGCGACGCGGTTGAGCTTCTCGACCATGTGAACCGGGATGCGGATCGTCCGCGCCTTGTCGGCGATCGCCCGCGTCACCGCCTGGCGGATCCACCAGGTCGCGTAGGTGGAGAACTTGTAGCCACGGCGGTAGTCGAACTTCTCGACCGCGCGGATCAGGCCCAGCGAGCCCTCCTGAATCAGATCGAGGAAGCTGAGGCCGCGACCGAGGTAGCCCTTGGCGATCGAGACGACCAGCCGCAGGTTCGCTTCCACCATCTGGCGCTTGGCCAGCATGTCGCCGCGCTCGATCCGCTTCGCCAGCTCGACCTCCTGCGCCGCGGTCAGCAGCTCGACCTGGCCGATCGAGCGCAGGTAGAGGCGCAACGAGTCGAGGCTCGGTTCGACCGTGAGGTCGAGCTCCTCTTTCTTGACCCGGCCGTTGGACGGCGCCTCGCGCTGTCCCTTCTCGGCGCCGGCGCCGTTCTCGGAGACGACTTCGACGCCGTTCTCGACCAGGTGGGCGTGGAGGCCGGCGACCTGCTCCTTCGTCACCTCGACCTCCTCCAGCGTGGCGGAGATCTGCTCGAAGGTGAGGTAACCCTGTTCGCGCCCTAAGACGATCAGGCTGCGAAGCTCATCCGACTCCGGAAGGAGCGGCTGCTCTGCCGAGTCCTGATCCAGTCCTTGCGGGACCGTCCCCAAAGGTTCGATCTGACTGCCTCCGGTGCAACCTCTCCCCTCGCCTGGGGGGTCGGGCCCCAATGCTCCGACCGCGACGAAGTATAGGCATGCCACGAGGTTGGGCAGCGGCCGACCGGCCGACCGGCGGCGCCGCTCGCCTAGTCTTCAACCGATGGCTACCGACACCACATCCCACCCGCTGGCGACGCCCGACGTGCAGGCACGGATCCCGGCGACTCAGGTCAGCCTCTCGCGCGTCGGCGTCACCGGCGTCGAGAAGGTGATCCGGGTCAAGGCCGACGGCGCCGAGAACCTCTACCACGCCGACTTCGAGTGCTTCGTCGACCTCGAGCCGCGCCAGGCCGGCGTCCACATGTCCCGCTTCGAGGAGATCGTCGGCGAGGCGATCGACGCGGTCGTGCTCGGCGAGGCCTTCCGCGCCGAGGTCCTCGCCGCCCACATCGCCGAGCGGGTGCGCGAGCGCCAGCAGGGGCGGCGGGCCGAGGTCTCAGTCACCGCCCGCTATCCGGAGACGGTGGCGACGCCGGCGAGCGGCCAGAAGACCCAGGAGATCTACGTCCTGCTCGGCACCGCGGTCGCTTCGGAGCGGGGCACGAGGACACTGACCGGCGTCCAGGCCCAGGGCATGACCGCCTGCCCCTGCGCGCAGGAGATGGTCGCCGAGCTGGGGCGCGAGCGGCTGGCCGAGGCCGGCTTCGACCCCGAGCAGATCGAGCAGGCCCTGGAGGCGGTTCCCGTCGCCACCCACAACCAGCGCGGCATCGGCACCCTCTACGTCGGCTGCCCGGAGGGGGGCGAGTCGTGGATCGATGCGCCGGAGCTGCTGCGGATCGTCGAGGGCTCGATGAGCTCGGAGATCTACGAGCTGATGAAGCGGCCCGACGAGCTCGCCGTGGTCGCCAAGGCCCACGCCCAGCCCCGCTTCGTCGAGGACTGCGTGCGGGAGATGGTGCGGCGCGTGGTCGAAGGCTACGCCGACCTGCCCGGCGAGGCCTTCGTCATGGCCCGCCAGGAGAACCTCGAGACGATCCACCGCCACAACGTGGTGGCGGAGCGTTACGGCACGCTGGAGGACCTACGCCGCGAGCTCGACAGCGGCGAGCACCAGCTGCACCACACCACGGTCAGGGAGTGGCTCGAGGCTCCGGCGACTTGAGCCGCCTGCGCAGGCCGAAGAAGTAGTCGGCGCCGCTGATCACCGTGGCGGCGACGGCGAGGTAGACGAGGGCGTCGACCCAGGCCGGCGACGGGTTGGCGGCGATCAGGGCGAAGATCGCGGCGATCTGGAGCACCGTCTTGACCTTGCCCAGCCAGCTGGCGGAGATCACGATGCCGCGCTCGATCGCGACGACGCGCATCAGGGTCACGGCGAACTCGCGGGCGATGATCACCATCGCGACCCAGGCAGCGAGCCGGTCGAGCGAGACCAGCGATACCAGCGCCGCCGCGACCAAGAGCTTGTCGGCGATCGGGTCCATCAGCTTGCCGAAGTTGGTGACCGCGTCGCGCGAGCGGGCGAAGTAGCCGTCGAGGCCGTCGGTCAGCGCGGCCAGGGCGAAGACCGCGGCGGCGAGCGCGTCGCCGTTCGGCGTCTCGCCGAGCAGGGCGACGACGACGACCGGCACGGCGAGGATCCTCAGCATGGTGAGGACGTTGGGCAGGTTGAGCGGAAACATCCGCCCTCTCAGTCTGCCGCGCGGGCGACGTCAGCGCGAGCGGCGTCGCGCTTGGCGAAGTATTCCTCGCCCTCGATGCTGATGTGGGGGACGAGGCGCTCCATCCAGCCCGGCAGCCACCAGGCGCGGCGGCCGAGCAGGACCATGATCGCCGGCACCAGCAGGCAGCGGACCAGGGTCGCGTCGATCGCGATCGCCACCGCCAGCCCGACCCCGAACTCCTTCACCACCGGGTTGCCGTTGAGGACGAAGCTGGTGAAGACGCAGACCATGATCGCCGCCGCCGAGGTGATCACGCGGCCGGTGTTGGCCAGCCCTTCGACCACGGCGCGGCGGGCGTCGCCGGTCTCCTTGTAGTGCTCGCGCATCTGCGTCAGCAGGAAGACCTCGTAGTCCATCGAGAGCCCGAAGAGGATCGCGAACATCAGCAGCGGCACGAAGCTGACGATCGGGATCGAGTGGTCCAGCCCGATCAGCGACGAGCCCCAGCCGAGCTGGAAGACCGCGGTGACCACGCCGTAGGCGGCGGCGACCGAGAGCAGGTTCATCGCCGCCGCCTTGACCGGCACCAGCAGCGAGCGGAAGGCGAGCAGGAGGACGATGAAGCTGAGCCCGACGACGATCGCGATCATCAGCGGCAGCTTGTCGCTGATCTGGGTGGCCAGGTCGATGTAGCCGGCGGTCTGGCCGCCGACGTAGGCGGCGCCTTCGCTGCCGGCGAGCGCTTTCGGGATCGTCGTCTCGCGCAGGTCTTCGACCAGGTTGACGGTGTCGTCGCCCCAGGGCGGCGATTTCGAGATCGCCGAGAAGACCGCCACGGTCCCTTTTTCGTCGAAGGTGGGTTTGGAGACGGCGACGACGTCGGGGGCGGAGTCGACGGCTTTGGCCAGCCCCGGCAGTTCCTGTTGCGCTTCCGCCGCCGATTCGAACTCGGCGGCGACCAGCAGCGGCCCGTTGACGCCTGAGCCGAAGCCGCTGGTGAGGCCGTCGTAAGCCTGGCGCGCCGTCGTCGATTTGGGCAGAGCGCTGATGTCGTTCTGGCCCAGATCGAGTTCGAAGATCGGCAGCGCGAGCACGACCAGGACAGCAAGCGCGGCGAAGGCGGAGCGCCAGGGCCGGCCGGCGACCCTTTCCGCCCAGCGCCGCCAGCCGTGGGGCTGGTGGTCGTCGGGGTGCGTCTTGCCGAGCTTGACCCGCAGCGAGTCGATCCGCGGCCCGAGGGCGCCCAGCATCGCCGGCAGCAGCGTGGTCGCGGCGGCGACCGCGACGACGACCGCGATCGCGGCGGTGAAGCCGAGCGTGCTGACCAGCGGGATGCCGGCGAAGGCGAGCGAGCAGAGCGCGATCACGACCGTGAAGCCGGCGAAGACGACGGCCCCTCCAGCCGTCGCGGTGGAGCGGGCGATCGACTCGCGCATCTCCATCCCGTCGCGCAACTGCAGCTTGTGGCGGGTGACGATGAAGAGCGCGTAGTCGATCCCGACCCCGAGGCCGATCATCGTCGCCAGGGTCGCGGCGACGCTGGGAACCTGGACGACGCTCTCCAGCAAGCGCATGATCGAGAGCGCGCAGGCGAGGCCGATCACGGCCGAGACGATCGGCAGCGCCATCGCCGTCGCCGTGCCGAAGGCGAAGAGGAGGATGATCACCGCGGCGCTCAACCCGATCGCCTCGCTGATCTCGGTCGAGGGTTTGGAGAGCTGCTGGCCGACGTAGCCGCCGACGGAGGCTTCCAGCCCGGCCGCTTCGGCCGGCTTGGCGGCATCGAGGATGGCTTCCGCCTGGTCTTCGGTCAGTTCGCTGGGCCCGGCCCCGAGGTAGACGGGGATGTAGGCAATTTTGCGGTCTTTGCTGAGGAAGTCGGCGCCGGCCGGGGTGAGCGGGTCGACGGCCGAGTTGACGTCGCCCATCGCCTGCAGCCGTTTCGCCGTTTCGGAGACGGCCGCGCTGTATTTCGGGTTGGTCAGCGGCGCGTCGTAGGAGCGGATCACCAGCGGGTTGTTGCCGTAGGCCTGTTCTGGCAGGTGGTCTTCGAGCAGTTCGGTGGCGATCGTCGAGTCGGTTCCCGGCAGCGTCAGGTTGTCGTTGGTTTTGCTTTCGGAGCTCTGCCCGGCGACGACAAGGGCGATGGCAGCGATGACCCAGACGGCGATCGTCGGCCAGTGATGGCGGGAGCAGAAGCGCCCGATCGCGTAAAGGGGCCCGGTCACGCTGGGATCATCTCCTATCCGGCGGCAGAAATGGGGTCGCCGGGGGGCGGCAGATCGCCTGGCTCGAACGCCTCGGGCGCCGATTTCGCCGGAGTCGCGCCGAGGCCTTGCCGGATGATCGTCAGGTGCTGGGCGTGGCTGGCGCCGATCGAGGCGGCGAGCGTGCGCGGCGCCTCGGTCACGAGCTGCGGCGCCGCCTCCAGGTAGCCGGCGAGAGCCGCGTTCTCGAGCCCGTAGGCGAGAGTCAAGAACTCGGCCTGGCTGGTGACGCCGGCGAAGTCGAGCTCTTCCTGTTCGGCGTCGGTCTTGCCGCCGAGGCCGCGAATCGCCTTGGTCAGCGCGTCGGCGTGTTCCTGGGCCTGGGCGCGGAACTCGCGCCCCACGGCGCGGTAGGGCCCGCGCAGCAGGTGCTCGCCCCGAGCGTAGGCGGAGGCGATGGTCAGCTCCCGGGCCAGCGCGGCGTTGACGATCTCGACATCGGCCGCCTTCTCCCCGTCGCTGGCCCGATCCTCCTCGCCACAGCCGGTGACGAAGACGACCAGGAGCGCGAGAACGAAAAAGGCGACGGCGCGGACTGCGCCGCGCCGTCGCTCAATGCGGGAGTGCTGCACCTGCTTCGCGCCCATGATGAGCGCGAAGCCTATTCAGCTAGACCCGCTAAGCCCCCCAGATCGTTACGACTTCTTTGCAGCTCTTGCCTTTTTCGGCGTTTTTGCGGCCTTGGAGCCGGTTCCCCCGGTCTCTTCGTAATGCATGATCGCCACAGTGGCCGGAATGCCCTCCTCGCCGGACTTGCTGATCCGGCTGACACTCTCGCTCTGAATCGAGATCACCCGATCGAGGGTCTGGGCGAGAAGCTCGACCGTCTCGTCCCATCCCTGCTGGTCGACGATCCCTGGCGTCCAGCTGAGATGGCGGTCGTCGCGGGCATCGAAGGTCCCGCCTTGGAGGGCTTCAACGGCATTTTCCATGAGCATCCGAATCGAGGACGCGCTCACGCCCGGCTTGACCGAGGCCGGCAGCGTCGCCCAGTCGCTGTCATCGAGGAAGGACCGCGAGGTGGCCCGGTAATAGTGCTCGACGGCGCCACGGCGCGGCTCGGTCTTGACCAGTTCGATGCACTCGTAGTCCTTGAGGACTTTGACGTGGTAGCTGACCTGGCTCAGGCCCTCGTCCAGCTCCTTGGAAAGTTCGTTAGGGCTCGCCATCCGTTCGTTGAGGATGGTGAGGATCTCGACGCGCAGCGGGTGGGCGAGCGCCTTGACCAAGCGCTGGTCGACCCCGGTCTGGGTCTTCCCCTTGGCCTTGCTCTTCTTGTTGGTCGTCTTGGCGGGCACAGCGGGTTCCTCCGATCGTTTGCGCGGACTTTGCACCACTTTCGCCGCACGCTGATTAATCACTGCATCGTATTGGTCAAAGACGCTGCTTTGCAAATCCAATCGAGCAAATCGCGACTTTTTCGACCCTTCTTCCTATTAGTGGAACTAATTTGAGCAATCGCAGGGTCTAAGGCACGTGCGGAGGTCGCGACCCCCCGTCCGAAAGAGCTGACATTTCGAGAAGGGGGTGAAGCAGGGTGAAGGTCACTGCGACAGGCAGCGTTATCCCGCTGCTTTCGATCAACAAGAATCGCTAAGAACTTAGGCGCGGACGGGCCCCCGGCTCACGAAAGAGCCGGGGCCCCGACCTGCCTTTCCTGCCAACCATGATTCAGTTACCCGGTGAGCGATCAGGCCCAAACCGGCTCCCTCCAGCTGGAGGAGCTGGCGGCTGAGGTCCACGCCTGCCGTCGCTGCCCGCGCCTGGTCGAGTGGCGCGAGGCCCGTGCTGCCGATCCGCCGCGTCGATACCGCAGCGAGAAGTACTGGGCGCGGCCGCTCTCGGGCTTCGGCGACCCCACCGCACGGGTTGCGATCGTCGGGCTGGCGCCCGCCGCGCACGGCGCCAATCGCACCGGGCGGATGTTCACCGGCGACCGCTCGGGCGAGTGGCTCTACGCGGCGCTGCACCGCGCCGGCTACGCCAACCGCCCTCAATCGGAGCGCCGCGGCGACGAGCTCCGCCTCGGCGACGCCTACGTCACCGCCGTGGTCCGCTGCGCCCCACCGGCCAACCGCCCGCGCCCGGCTGAGCGCGACAACTGCCTGCCTTACCTGGAGCGGGAGCTGGCGCTGCTCGATCGCATCGAGGTGATCGTCGCGCTCGGCGCCTTCGCCTGGGACGGAGCGCTGCGGGCGATCCGTGGCCTCGGCGGCGAGGTTCCGCGGCCACGCCCCCGTTTCGGGCACGGAGCCGAGGCGCAAGCGGGGCGCTGGACGCTGCTCGGCAGCTACCACCCGAGCCAGCAGAACACCTTCACCGGCCGCCTCACGGCGCCGATGCTCGACCAGGTCTTCGCCCGGGCGGGCGAGCTCACCGGCCCCTAAGCGGCGTCCCCCTCCTCAGCGGGCGTCGCGGTCTCGAAGCCGATCAGCGCCACGGTGGTCGGGATGGCCTCCTCGCCGCTCTCGGCCAGGCGCTCCGCGCTTTCCGCCTTGACGGCCTTGATCTTCTCCAGCGTCTCCCCGAGGAGCGCGCCGACCTCGCCGAAGCCCCTCGCGTCAAGCGGCATCGAGACCATGCTCAGGCGCATCTCGCTGCGGGCAGTGAAGGTGCCTGCCTCCAGCGCCTCCGCCACCTGGTCGTAGACGAGGCGGAGCGTGCTCCCGGTTATTCCCGACTTGAACGTTTCCGGCAGGCTTTCCCAGGCCTGGTCGTCGAAGACCAAGGTTCTCCTGGCGCGGTAGAAGTGCTCCTTGGCGCCACGGCGCGGCTCGACCCTGACCAGCTCGATCAGGCCTTCCCGCTCGAGCTCTTCGAAGTGGTAGTTGATGTAGGCGGCCGAGACGCCGATTTCCTTGCCCACTGCGCTGGGGCTGGAGACTCTTTCGTTGAGCACCACGAGGACGTGGGCGCGCACGGTGTGAGAAAGAGCGAAAACCAGCCTCGGGTCCATGAACCGCTTTAGCTTGCTCTCGTCGATCGTGGTCCGCTTGCCCATCTTTTTCAGCTTGGTCCTGCGCTCCATGTTCTCCCCCGTGCTCCGCGGCGGCATCGTCGCCGCAAGGTCTCGTTTCCTTATAAGACCCTTCAAGTACCCGATTTAGTCACAGGGGTGGTGAGAAATCGGTGAGCTAGTCGCGACTAATCCCCGCCGGGCGGGCTGTGCCCGGTCGGGGCTTCGAAGCCCGTGATCGAGACGGCGGCGGAGATTCCCTCCTCGCCGTTCGCCTCGAGGCGCTCGGTGCACTCGACCTGCAGCGCGAGGACGTGGTTCAGCGCCTCTTCCAGGATCTTCATCAGGTCCTCCCAGCCCTGCTCGTCGACGCGCAGCCGGGTCCGGCTCAGGTGCGAGTTGCGGGAGCTGAACGTATCCGCCTCCAGCGCTTCCTTGACGTCGCCGATGACGATGCCGAAGACATTGGCGTAGAGGCCCGCCTTGATCTGCCTCGGCAGCCGTTCCCATTCGCTGTCGTCAAGCATGAAGAACCGCTTGGCTCGGTAGTAGTGCTCGACGGTGCCACGACGCGGCTCGGTTTTGACCAGCTCGACGTAGCCGAGCTTCTGCAGCTCTTTGACGTGGTAGGCCACGTAGTTGACGCTGAGCCCGACTTCGCGGGCGAGGTCGCTGGGACTTGCCGCCGCTTCGGCCAAGGCATCGAGGATGTGCACGCGGAGGGGGTGCGAGAGGGCGCTGACAAGGCTCGGGTCGAGCCGGACCCTGAAGTCGCTGTTCTGGTCTTTCTTGCTCGATCCGCTCACGCGACACCCACCGTCCCCATTCGTTCTTCGGCCCCCCGAGCGCCCAACTTTACGTTTCCGGCCCTCGCCGGCTCGGCGCCCGGCGCCGCTTCGGTCTGACCTTCGAATATTGTGTGAAACGAATTTGAGCAATAGATCGGTCTAGAGCAATGGAGGCGGACCGCGGCCGCCGCAGCTATGACCCGACCCCGGATCAAGAGAACGACGGAGCGCATGGAAGCGCCCAACGGCGACCTCTACCTGATGAGGCCCAGCGCCGGCGCCGACATCCACATCGAGCAGCCCGACGAGGAGGGACTGCGGCTGCTCGCGGCACTGGACGGGAGCCGGACGCGCGAGGAGCTGGAGCGGGAGTTCGGCGAGGAGGAGGTCGGCGACCTGCTCGCCCAGTTCGAGGAGTTGGGCGTGGTCGAGGACGCCGCCGACGACGAGCTGATCGAGGACGAGGTGGTGGCCCGCTTCGATCGCCAGCTCCGCTACTTCAGCGACATCACGACCGGACCGGCCCCGTCGCAGTGCCAGGACAGCCTGGAAAGCGCCAGGATCGCGGTGCTCGGCGTCGGCGGGCTCGGAGGCTGGACGGCGCTGGCCCTCTCCTGCTGCGGGATCGGCGAGATGCTGCTGGTCGACTACGACGAGGTCGAGCTGACCAACCTCAACCGCCAAGTCCTCTACGGCGAGGCCGACATCGGCCGGCTCAAGGCGGAGGCCGCGGCGGAGCGGCTCGCCTCCTTCAATTCGCGGGCGCAGCTGGAGGTGCTGCCGAAGCGGCTCGAGAGCGAGGCCGAGATCGCCGCGACGATCGCCGGCTACGACCTGGTGATCGATGCCATCGACTGGCCCGCCCATGACGTCGAGCGCTGGGTCAACTCGGCTTGCTTCGCCGCCGGGATCCCCTTCGTCGCGGCCAGCCACTTCCCGCCGATCGCCAGGGTCGGGCCCTTCTACGTGCCCGGCGTGACCGGCTGCTACTCCTGCCAGGAGATCTCCTATCGGCGCTCCTACCCGATGTTCGACATCGCGATCGAGCAGCGCCGCGAGAAACGATCGCCGGGCGCAACCCTGGGCCCCGCCTGCGCCCTGATCGGCGGCCAGGTCGCGCTCGACATCGTCCACCACCTGACCGGCCTCGCCGCGCCCTCGACCCTCGGCGTCGGTCACGTCTACGACCTACGGACGATGAAGCTCGAACGCGAGGAGGTCGCCCCCGAGCCCTCCTGCCCCGTCTGCGCCCACCTGCTGCCGGCCCGCAACGGCGACCAGCCGAGAGCTACGCGCCGACGCTCGTAGAATGGGGCCCAGCGCGCCGGCGTAGCTCAGTTGGTAGAGCACTTCACTCGTAATGAAGGGGTCCCCGGTTCAAGTCCGGGCGTCGGCTTCAGATTGAGTCGGAATGGAGACCGCCCCCGCGGCCTCTAATTCCAGGGCACGCGTCGACTAAGGCCTCTACCGCGGACACGGCATGCGTTCCCCAGGGTCCAGCATCTCGCCGCTCGCAGAGTAGGTGACGAATCGGTTTAGGCAAAAATCGCCCACGAAAGCGAGTGCGGCGTATCGGAATTGAATAACCCCCGCCTCTCTCGCTTGGCGCCTAGAGAGCAAGGACAGGTTGATCAGCCTGTCCTTGCGACTGCCGAGATAAAGGCGAACCCTGTGGACGGCAGGCCGAAATGCCAGCGCCACTACGGCGATGGGCGGTTTCGAGATTTCATTGACGATTGCCTGCACTGTCGGGATCGGAACCAACGAGCCGCAGACTTCGCTGTGTGAGCTGCCAGGAAGCAAGGGGTCCTGTGGCGGCGCAGTGACCTTCAACTCAATCGCCACCTGGATGCAGGGGCGGTGGTTTCCTCGGCGTCCAGTGCTGCGCTCGACCGACATGCTCCACCGAGAAGTGCTGACCTTGCCGGAGTCAAGCAAGACGGGCTGCCCTCGATCGGCGGCAGCATTGCTGCTGATAACGGCAGCAATGCTTAGGAGCCCAACAGTTGTTACAAGTAGGCGAAACAAAGACAATTTCCTCTCAGCAACAAAGAGACCCTTAGGGTCCAATGTCGAGGGCCGACGTTCTTGGACTCGCTCTTGACGTAGTAGCTGTTGTCTACATTCAGCACGCAATGCGGCCGCCTCTCGACCTGGGCCAGGCCAACCGCTCTCCAGACGGATCCCAAGTCTAGGAATAGTCATTCCCGATGCCACCGGTGGAAATGTATCCACCGGTGTAGGCCGCACAGAAGGTCCTGGACTCAAGTCCGGTGTTGGCTTCGCAGGCAGCATTAGAGCTGGGTGGCAATGAGGCCAATCAGAGCGGCGATCGTCACGCCGCTGGTCTGAAGCATCGTGCGATGAAGGGCATCGATCCTTGCGTTGACACCCCTAAGCTCGGCGTCGATGCGATTGAACCCCTCGCTCATGCGGGCGTTCAAATCGTCCAAACGCTCGTCGGTCCAACTCTCTCGCATTGGCGGCCAGAAGTGTAAATCTTTTGTCTTCGCGCCGCAGCGCGCCTACGCTGCTCCGGCGTCGAACTTGTAGCCGACGCCGCGCACGGTTAAGACCAGCTCGGGCTTCTGGGGGTCGCGCTCGACCTTCTGGCGCAGGTTGGAGATGTGGACGTCGCAGGCGCGCTCGTCGCCTTCGAACTCGGTCTGCCACAGCTCCTCCATGATCTTGCGGCGGGGAAAGACCTCGCCGGTGTGGCCGACGAGAAGCCGCAGGAGCTGGAACTCGGATCGGGTCAGGCCGATCTGCTCGCCGCGGACGGTGACGACGTGGCGGACGAGGTCGATCGCCACCGGGCCCGACTCGAGCCGCACCGCCTGCCCCAGCGGCGAGCGATCGAGCTCGCGGCGGCGCAGCTGCGCCCGCACGCGGCCGAGCAGCTCGCGCACCGAGAAGGGCTTGGTCACGTAGTCGTCGGCGCCGACCTCGAGCCCGACCACCTTGTCGACCTCGGCGTCCTTGGCGGTGAGGACGATGATCGGCACGGCGCTGCGCGAGCGCACGTCGCGGCAGATGTCGAGCCCGCTGGGGCCGGGCATCATGATGTCGAGGATCAGGAGGTCGAAGGGGATGCCGTCGCCGAGCATCTCGCTCGCCTCCTCGCCGTCGGCGGCGGCTGTCACCTCGAAGCCCTCCTGGACCAGCGCGTAGCCGACCGAGTCCCGCACCGAGGGCTCGTCGTCGGCGATCAGGATGCGGCCGCTGCTCATGCCACCGGCGTCGGGTGGGGTTGGGCCACGGGCAGGCGGATCCAGAAAGTGCTGCCCTCGCCCTGGACCGAGCTGGCGCCGATCTCGCCGCCCATCACGCCGACCATGCGGCGGGCGATCGCCAGGCCGAGGCCGAAGCCCTCCTGCTGGCGCGACTCGGTGCGCCTGTAGAAGCGCTCGAAGATGCGGTCGATCTCCGCCGCCGGGATGCCCGTTCCTGTGTCAATCACTTCCAGAGCCACCTCTCTCTCGCCGTCACGGCGGCCGCGAACGGTAACGGCGCCCGGCGCAGGCGTGTTCTTGAAGGCGTTTGTCAGCAGCCCGATCAGCACCTGGCGCAGCAGCGTCGGGTCGGCGGCCGCGGCCAGCTCGGGCTCGACCTCGACCGCGACCTCGATCCCGGGCGGCGGCTCGACCGCGGCGACGGAGTCGCGGATCGCGACCGGCACGTCGACCCCCTCGGTCTCCCCCGGGCCCAGCGACTCGACCCGCGCCAGGGTCAGCAGGGCCTGGGTCAGGCGGTTCATCCGCTCGGTGTCCTCGGCGAGGCGCGAGAGGAAGTGGTCGCGGGCCTCCGGGTCGTCCTTGGCCCCTTCGCGCAGCACCTCGATCGAGCTGGAGATCCCGGCCAGGGGGTTGCGCAACTCGTGCGCGGCGTTGGAGACGAAGTCCGCTTCGGCGAGCTCGCGGCGCAACTCGTCGGTGCGGTCGCGGAGCACCGCCAGGACCGCCCGCTCGTCGGGCAGCGAGCGGGCCGACATCGCGTAGGCGCGGTCGCCGATCCGCAGCGCCGGGTGGGCGGCGAAGCCGAGGTCGGCGGCACGCCGCAGCTGCGGCAGCATCGGCTCGGGCGGCAGGCCGGCGGAGTCCAGCAGCTTCATCGCGGCGCGGTTGGAGAAGCGCAGCGGCCCTTCGACGTCGACGACGATGACCGCGTCGGTGAGCCCGTCGAAGATCGCTTTCAGCTTGTTGCGGTCGGCGGTGAGAACGCCGAAGCTCTCTTTCAGCGAGGCGCGCATCGAGTCGAGAGCGCGGGCGAGGTCGCCGATCTCGTCGGGGCCGGAGGTCTCCAGCGGCACGTCGAAGGAGCCGGCGGCGAGCTCGCCCGCGGCGCGGGAGAGGCGGACGACGCGGTGGGCGATGCCGACCGCGATCAGGAAGCCGGCGAGGGTGCCGAGCGCGACCGCCGCGAGCAGGGCGCGTGGGTGGTCGCCGAGCAGGTAGACGAGGCCGGCCGTAATCAGCGAGACGAAGGCGAAGGCGCCGGCCAGCCAGAGTCGCATCCCGATCCTTCTCATGAAGGTTTACTAACACAAAGGAACGGCGCTGGCTCTGGGACGCCTGGCGGGCATGGAAGAATCGGCTTGTGCGGACCCTGGTCTTCATCCCAGCCTGGAACGAGGAGGGCGCGATCGCCGAGGTGATCCGCGGCGTACAGGCCTCGCTGCCCGACGCCGACGTGATGGTCGTCGACGATGGCTCGACCGACGGCACCGCGGCGCGCGCGGCGGAGGCCGGCGCGATGGTCGCCTCGCTGCCCTTCAACCAGGGCCTGGGGGCGGCGTTGCAGACCGGCTACCTGCACGCGCGGCGCGAGGGGTACGACTTCATCGCCCACCTCGACGCCGACGGCCAGCACCCGCCCGCCGACGTGGTGCGCCTGCTCGAGGAGGTCTACGCCGACCGCGCCGACCTCGTGCTCGGCTCCCGCTATCGCGACCCGGAAGCGGCGGAAGCCGAGAGCGGCGATTACAAGCCGACGATGTCGCGGCGGATCGGCAGCAACGTCTTCCGCTTCTTCCTCACCCTGGCGACGCGCCAGCGCTTCACCGACACGACGAGCGGGATGCGGGCGGCCAACCGCCGCGTGATCGCGCTGTTCAGCGAAAACTACTCGCCGGACTTCGCCGAGATCGAGTCGCTGCAGCTCGCCGTGCGCCAGGGCCTGCGGGTGAAAGAGGTGCCGGTGCGGATGCTGGAGCGGGTCGAGGGCTCCTCCTTCCTGACCCCGCTGAAGTCCGCCTTCTTCATCTTCAAGGGGCTGATCGTGCTGCTGGTCGGTCAGTTCCGGCCGCGGCGCCCGGAGCCCGAGCAGCGATGAACCGGCTGACGATCCTCGCTCAGCAGCAGGAGCCGACGGTCCACCTCACCTCGCAGACGCGGATCCTGGCCGCCATCCTGGCGATCGCCTTCATGGCGATGATCCTCGAGCTGATCCGCCGCGACAAACTGCAGGAGCGCTACAGCGTGGTCTGGTTCGTCGCCGGCCTGGGGATGCTCGCCGGCGCCGCCTTCCCCGGCCTGCTGGAGCTGGTCGCCGACCTGATGGGGGTCCGCGACACCAACGTGGCGCTGTTCTCGATCGTGCTGCTGCTGCTGCTCGGGCTGGCGCTCAACTTCAGCGTGATCATGTCGCGCCAGTCGGCCCAGATCACCCGGCTCGCGCAGGAACGCGCCCTGGAGCGGGCGCGCGAGCGAAACAGCAACGGCAAGTCCAACGACAGAACCATCCGCTAGGCCAGAACGCGCTCGAGGCGGAAGAGCAGGGCCTCGAGCGCCAGCTCCTCGGAGACGTTGAGCTCGAAACGGCGGCGGGTCTCCTGGACCAGCTCCGCTGCCCGGCGTGGGGCGGCGGGGTCGAGGCCGGCGGCTTTGGCGCGCAGCTGGTCGAGCCGGTCGCGGTTGTAGGCGACCTCCTCGGCGCCGGCGGCGACCGCGGCGAGGTCGCGGAACCAGGCCGCGCAGAGCTCAAGGCCGAGGTCGAGGACGTCGGTGCGGCGGCGGCGGCCGGCCCGCTTCGCCTCGTCGGTCATGTCACGGGCGGAGCGTTTGAACCCGGCCGCGACCTGCTCCTCGAGCGCCTCGCGGGCGGACGCTTCGGCCTCCTCGCCGGCGGCTTCGGCGGTCTCGAGCAGCGCCCTCCAGTCCTGCTCGAGCGCCGCCGCCCGCAGGCTGCGGCCCGCGTCCGAGAGCAACAGGCGAGCGCGCTCGACGTCGCCACCGGCGAGACGAGCGGCGGCGGCCATCTCCTCGCCCTCGCCGGCGCCGGCGAGGGCGGCTTCGACCGCCTCAGCGGGCAGCGGGGCGAAGTCGACCGCCTGGCAGCGCGAGACGACCGTCTCCAGCAGCAGCTCGGGCTCGGAGCTGAGCAGGATCAGGTGGGCGAACTCGGGCGGCTCCTCCAGCGTCTTCAGCAGCGCGTTCTGGCTCTCGTCGCGCATCGCCTCGGCGGCCTCGATCACGAAGACGCGGCGCTCGCCCTCGAAGGGCCGGTAGGAGGCGGAGCGGATCACATGCTCGCGCACCTCCTCGACCAGGTGCTGGGCGCCGCGCGGCGCGATCCAGACCAGGTCGGGGTGCGGCGAAGGATCGAGCAGGGCACGGCGGCGGGCGTCGGCGGGGTCCGCCGCGCCGGCGGCGAGGATCTCGGCGGCCAGCGCCCGCGCCGCGGCCCCCTTGCCGGCACCGCGCGGGCCGCGGAAGAGGTAGGCGTGAGAGGGGCCTGCGGCGAGGGCGGCGCTGAGCGCGACCCGCACCCGCGGCTGGTGCTCGGTGCTGGCCTCGATCGCTGCACTCATGCGGGTGAGTTCGCCTCTAGGCGTCCAATAGCACGGAAAACGACGAAGTCAGCGGAGGCGATGACGCACCGCCTCCATCACGCGCTCGTGCACCTCGGCGGCTGAACCTTCACCGTCGACGACGACGACCCGGTCGGAGGCGATCTTGGCGATCTCCTCGTAGGCGACGGCGACGGCGCGCTGCAGCTCCAGGCCCTCCGACTCGAAGCGGTCCTCGCCGTCGGCACGGCCGAGGCCGACCTTGGGGTCGACCCGCAACAGCACGGTCAGGTCAGGCCAGAGGCCGTCGGTGGCGGTGTCGCAGAGCGAGATCGTCTCCCCCACGCCGAGCCCGCGCGCCGCCCCCTGGTAGGCGACGCTGGAGTCGGCGAAGCGGTCGGAGACGACGGTGCGGCCGGCCTCGAGCGCGGGCCGGATCACGCGCTCGGTGAGGTCGGCGCGCGCGGCGCAGAAGAGCAGCAGCTCGGCGAGCGGGTCGAGCTCGAGGCCGGGGTCGCCTAGCAACCCGCGGATGCGCTCGGCGGCGTCGGTCCCGCCCGGCTCGCGGATCAGCAGCGTCTCGCCGCCGAGCGCCTCGGCCAGGAGGCGCGCCTGGGTGCTCTTGCCCGAGCCGTCGATCCCCTCGAGGGAGATGAACAACGGCCGGCTCAGCCCTTGGTCGCGGCCTTCGCGCGTTTGCGCTTGCGCGTCGCGGTGTCGGCTTTGCTCGGCGCCGCCCCGTCCTCGCCGCCGTCCGGCAGCGGCTTCTTCGCCATCGCTTCCTTCGCCGCTTTCGCCGCTTCGCGTTCGGCGCGGCGTTTCTTCATCTCCTGCATCGACTCGCAGTCGTCGTTGAGGCAGAGGTTCCAGGGGCGGCCGCGGAAGGGCTGGACCTTCAGCCGCGGCGTCTGGTCGCAGACCGAGCAGCGCTCTTCGAGCTTGAAGACGTCGCCGCGCTGGGGCAGCGGGAAGGTCTGGTCGCAGGACTCGGGGTCGTCGGCTTTCCAGCCGCCGCAGCCGACGAAGCGCTTGCCCGACTTTTTGGCGCGGATGATGCGCAGCATGTTGGGCGAGCCGTCCTCCTTGGTCCGGCCCGCTTCCTCGCAGACCTTGCAGGGGCCGAGGATGCGGTCCTCGTCCATTCCCTTCCAAACGACTTTGGCCAGGTCTTCGCGGCTCTCGTCGATCTCCGACCAGGTCCGGTGCAGGAGGTCGCGGCTGTCGCCGACGACGCCGTCCTTGGTCATCTCGCCGGCGGCGATCTGGTCCATCTCCGACTCGAGCTGGGCGGTCATCTCCGGCGTCGCCATCGCCGGCACGTATTTCTTGAACGCCTCGTACATCGCGATCCCCGTCTCCGAGGGGATCGGCGGGTTGCCGTAGACGTAGCCGCGGTCGAAGAGCTTCTTGATGATCTCGGCCCGCGTCGCCTTGGTGCCGAGGCCGCGCTCCTCCATCATCTCGATCAGCTTCGCCTGCGAGATGCGCGAGGGCGGCTGCGTCTCCTTGTCGACGATCCAGGGCTCGCCGTCGAGCTCGAGGCTCTGCCCCTCCTCGAGCTTCGGGATCTCCTCGTCGGCCGAGCGAGCGTAGGTGTAGACGCCGGCGTAGCCGGGGTCGACGACGACCGAGCCGCGCACGAAGAAGGTCTGCGAGCCGGCCTGGATGTCGGCCCGGGTGGACTCGGTGATCATCGGCGGGCTGAAGGTGGCGAGGAAGCGGCGCACGACCAGTTCGTAGACGCGCTTCTTGGGCCCCTCGAGGGCGCCGGGATGGATCGCCTGGGTCGGGTAGATCGGCGGGTGGTCGGTCGTCTCTTTCTTGCCGCGGGTAGGGGTGAGCTCGCCGTCGAGCAGGCCGGAGGCGGCCGAGAACTCCTTGATCCGGACCAGCGAGGAGACCAGCTCGCGCAGCGGCAGCGAGACCGGATAGACGGTGTTGTCGGTACGCGGGTAGGAGATGAAGCCGTCCATGTAGAGGTCCTCGGCGATCCGCATCGCGCTGGAGGGGGTGATGCCGAGGCGGCTGGAGGCGTCGCTGGTGAAGGCGGTCGTGTTGTAGGGGGTGGGCGGCTTGCGCGTGTTCTTGCGCGCCGTCACCGACTTGACCGTGCCGGGGCTGGCGGTGCCGGCCAGCGCCGCGTCGGCCTCCGCCTTCTCCCAGAACTTGTCGGTCTCGTGGTGGGTCTCGAAGCTGCCCTCGGGGTGCTGGAAGCGGGCGAACAGTTCCCAGAACGGTTTCGGTTCGTGGGCGCGGCGCTCCATCTCGCGCTCGACGATCAGGCCCAGGGTGGGGCTCTGGACGCGGCCGACAGAGAGGAAGTTGGAGCCGAAGCGGCGGGTGGCGAGGGAGACGGCGCGGGTCAGCGTCGCGCCCCAGAGCAGGTCGATGTCCTGGCGGGCGGCGCCGGCGTTGGCGAGCGGGTAGGAGAGCTCGTCGAGCTCGGCGAAAGCGCGCTCGATCTCTTCCCCGGTCAGGGCCGAGTAGCGCGCGCGCTTGATCCGCAGCGAGCCGTCGCGGGTCCCCTCGCGGGAGCCCAGCTCCGGGTTGGCGTCGAGCATCTCCTCCAGGGCCTCGAGGCCGATCAGCTCGCCCTCGCGGTCGAAGTCGGTCGCGATCACCAGCTCGTCGGCCTCTTTCGCCACCTTCTTGATCGCCTTGACGACGTTCTTGTCGGTCGGCTCCTTGATCAGCTCGGCGTCGATCAGGTCGTGCAAGTCGGTTTTCTGCCAGTTCGAGTAGCCCTCGGGGAAGGCCGGCCCGAGCACGTGGCCCTTGAGCCCGATCGTGCGGTGCTGCTCGCCGTTGGCGTCGGTCCAGGTGTAGTAGGGGACTTTGAAGGTTTTGTCGCTGGACGCGCTGCCGCCGCTGAGGAATTTGGCGATCTTCTCGGCGCTGTTGTTCTTCTCGGTGACGATCAGCCTCATGGGGCGGCGAGGGTAGCAGGGGCGTTCGGTCGTGCCTGGAGGCTGCCGCCCACCGCTGCCCTGGTGACTATCCGAAAACCGCGTGTGCGACTGGCGAGTGCCGGAACGAGCGGGGGTAGGACGCAGGGAGGCCGAATGGCAGCGCCATTTGGCCGACCGAGGACGCCGCCCCGCGAAGTGTGTCCGGCGCCGCCAGGCGTGCGTGGGGGTTTCGGATAGTCACTAGGATCGGCGCCGCGATGAAGGCCTTGGTAACAGGTGGCGCCGGGTTCATCGGCTCGAATCTGGTCGACGCGCTGCTCGCCCGCGGCGACGAGGTGACGGTCGTCGACGACCTCTCCACCGGCCGGCGCGAGAACCTCGACGGGGCGCTGGCAAACGGCGCCAAGCTGGTCGAGCAGAGCATCTGCGACGCCGAGGCGATCGCCGCCGTGAGCGCCGCGGAGGCGGCCGACACCGTCTTCCACCTCGCCGCCCAGATCGACGTGCGCAAGTCGGTCGAGGACCCGGCCTTCGACGTCGCGGTCAACGTCGGCGGCACCGCCAACGTGCTCGAGGGTGCGCGGCGGGCGGGGACGCGGCGCGTCGTCTTCGTCTCGACCGGGGGGGCGATCTACGGCGACGGCGCCGAGCAGGAGCTGCCGCTCTCAGAGCAGACGCCGGCCGCGCCGGAGGCCCCGTACGGGCAGAGCAAGTTCGCCGCCGAGGGCTACCTCGGGCTCTACGAACGGCTCTACGGCCTGTCCGGCGTGAGCCTGCGGCTGGGCAACGTCTACGGCCCGCGGCAGGACCCGCTCGGCGAGGCCGGCGTGATCGCGATCTTCTGCGGGCGGCTGCTGGCCGGGGGGCGGCCGACCGTGTTCGGCGACGGCACCCAGACCCGCGACTACATATATGTGGGGGACGTGGTGGCGGCGGCGCTCGCCGCGGCCGGGTCCGAGGCGACGGGGCCGATCAACATCGGCACCGGGATCGAGACCGACGTGCTCGAGCTGGCGCGGCTGCTCGGCGAGCTCGGCAACGGCGAGGGCTTCGAGCCCGAGCTCGCCCCGGCTCGTCCCGGCGAGGTGCAGCGGAGCGCGATCGACCCGAGCCGCGCCGAGCGCGAGCTGGGCTGGCGCGCCGAGACCTCGCTCGCCGAGGGCCTGCGGCTGACGCTGGACTCCATCTAGCGCGGCATCACTAACCTCCATCACATGCCCGCACAGGCCTATGCCGGCAAGGAGTGCGTCTGCCAGCTGCGCAAGGGGATCTGCGACCAGTCCTGCGTGCGCGACATGCTGGAGACCCCGTTCTACATCGCCTGCCTGAAGCTGAAGGGGCGGCGCTGCCTGGTGGTCGGCGGCGGCGACATCGGTCTCGAGAAGGTCGAGGGGCTGCTCGCCTGCGACGCCGACGTGACCCTGATCGCGCCGGTCGCCCACCCCCAGCTGGAGAGCCTGGCGAGCGAGGGGTCGATCGCCTGGGAGAAGCGGCCCTACGCGGGCGCGGCCGACCTCGAGGGCGTCTTCATGGTGATCGCGGCGACCGACGACACCGAGGTCAACATCGGCGTCTTCGACGACGCCGAGAAGCGGGCGATGCTGGTCAACGTCGTCGACGTGCCGCCGCTCTGCAACTTCATCCTGCCGGCGATCGTCCGCAGCGGCCCGCTGGCGATCGCGATCTCGACCGCCGGCGCCTCCCCCGCCCTGGCGAAGCGGATGAAGCGGGAGGTCTCCGAGCTCTTCGGCGAGGAGTACGCGCGACTCGCCGTGGTCCTCAACGACGCCCGGGGCTGGGCCAAGGCGACGCTGCCCACCTACCAGGACCGCAAGGAGTTCTTCGAGGGCATCGTCAACGGCGAGCCCGACCCGGTGGAGCTGCTGCGCGAGGGGCGCGAGCCCGAGCTCCTGCCGCTGATCGAGGCCGCCAAGGAGCGCGCCTCCTCGGCACTGGCGCGTTAGTCGTACATATTCCGACTATCGCGCCACTCAGGCTGCAGGCAGCGCGAAGAAGGCGACCGCGGCGAAGTGGGCGGCGGCGGCGGCGATGACGAAGAGGTGGAAGACCTCGTGGTAGCCGAAGACGCGCGGGTTCGGGTTGGGGCGCTGGGTCGCGTAGACGACGGCGCCGACCGTGTAGAGCAGGCCGCCGGCGCCGACAAGCAGGGTGCCGGCCGCGCCCATCTCGCTCCACAGTTCCGGGAAGGCGATCAGGGCGACCCAGCCGATCGAGATGTAGACCAGCGCCGCGACCCACTTCGGGTGCTCGATCCAGACCATCTCGACGATCGCGCCGGCGATCGCGCCGATCCAGACCACGGCGAGGATCGCGTCGGCCAGGGGGCCGTCTAGGACGAGCAGGGCGAAGGGCGTGTAGGTGCCGGCGATGAGGAAGAAGATCATCGAGTGGTCGAGGCGGCGCATCCAGCGGCGCACGTCGGGCCGCTTCCATTCGACCCGGTGGTAGAGGGCGCTGGTGCCGAGCAGGGCGGAGAGGCTGGCGGCGTAGATCGCGACGGCGAAGGTCGCCTGCGGCGTGTCGGCGGCGACGATCAGGCCGGCGCCGAGGAAGAGCGAGACGAAGAAGGCCCACTCGTGTGAGACGCCGCGCAGCTTCGGCTTGACCGCGGCGATCGCGTCCGATGCAACTTCCTTTGCGGCCTCCGCCGTCTCGGTTGCCCTTGCCCGAACCATCGGCTTGTCACCATAGACGGAGAACCACTTCGAAAGCGCAAATTTTGCGGCTTTTGCGGCCTTGCGCCAACACGGATGGCGTCCGACGCGTTAAGGAAGCTGGACAGCTCACCCCCAAAGTCGCCGCGAGAGGAGAAGTTCGATGTCCAAGACCGCCGCCAGCACCCCCCAGACCGGTCTGCAGGGCCTCTCGATAGAGCGGCGATTCTCCTCTGCCGGCGTGCACCCCTTCGACGAGATCGAGTGGGAGACGCGCGACGCCGTGATCGGCGATCCCGAGAACCCGGCCTTCGAGCAGCGCGGGGTCGAGTTCCCAAAGAGCTGGTCGCAGAACGCGACCAACATCGTCGCCCAGAAGTACTTCCGCGGCCAGCTCGGCACCGACAAAAGGGAGTCTTCGGTCAAACAGATGATCGGGCGGGTCGCGGGGACGATCTCCGAGTGGGGGCGCGAAGGCGGTTACTTCGCCTCGGCCGAGGACGCCGACGCCTTCGAAGCGGAGCTGACCTCGATCCTGCTCAACCAGAAGGCGGCCTTCAACTCGCCGGTCTGGTTCAACGTCGGCTTCGAGGAGCGGCCGCAGTGCTCGGCCTGCTTCATCCTCAGCGTCGAGGACACGATGGAGTCGATCCTCGACTGGAACACCAAGGAGGGCAAGATCTTCCGCGGCGGCTCCGGCTCGGGGATCAATCTCTCCAACATCCGCGGCTCGGTCGAGCCCCTCTCCAAGGGCGGTCTCGCCTCCGGCCCGGTCAGCTTCATGCGCGGCGCCGACGCCTGGGCCGGAACGATCAAGTCGGGCGGCAAGACGCGGCGGGCGGCGAAGATGGTCGTCCTCGACGTCGACCATCCCGACATCGAGCACTTCATCTGGTGCAAGGCCGACGAGGAGAAGAAGGCGGCCGCCCTGCGCGACGCCGGCTTCGACATGTCGATCGACGGCGAGGGCTTCACCTCGATCCAGTACCAGAACGCCAACAACTCGGTGCGGGTCACCGACGAGTTCATGGAGGCGGTCGAGGCCGGCGAGGACTGGAGCCTGACCGCGCGGGCGACGGGTGAGCCGACCAAGACGCTGCCGGCGCGCGACCTGATGAACCAGATCGCCGACGCCGCCTGGCGCTGCGCCGATCCCGGCGTCCAGTACGACACGATCATCAACCGCTGGCACACCTGCCCGGAGTCGGGGCGGATCAACGCCTCCAACCCCTGCTCGGAGTACATGCACGTCGACGACTCGGCCTGCAACCTGGCCTCGCTCAACCTGATGAAATTCCGCCGCGAGGACGGCTCCTTCGACACCGCCGACTTCGAGCACGCAGTCGACGTCGTCTTCCTCGCCCAAGAGATCGTCGTCGGCTGCTCCAGCTACCCGACCGAGGAGATCGGCGCCAACGCCAACGCCTTCCGCCAGCTCGGCCTCGGCTACGCCAACCTCGGCGCGCTGCTGATGTCCGACGGCCTCCCCTACGACTCCGACGAGGGCCGCAACGTCGCCGCCGCGATCACGGCGCTGATGACCGGCCGCGCCTACCGCCAGTCGGCGCTGATCGCCGCCGGCGCGACCGGCCCCTACGACGAGTACGAGCGCAACCGCGAGCCCCACAACGGGGTGATGCGGATGCATCGCGACGCCTCCTACGACGTCGACCCGACCGGGATCAAGGGCGACCTGCTGGAGGCCGCGCAGCGGGCCTGGGACGAAGCGGTCGAATTGGGCGAGGAGCACGGCTACCGCAACGCGCAGGCGACGGTGCTGGCCCCGACCGGGACGATCAGCTTCCTGATGGACTGCGACACGACCGGGATCGAGCCCGACTTCTCCCTGGTCAAGTTCAAGGAGCTGGTCGGCGGCGGCCAGATGACGATCGTCAACAAATCGGTGCCGCTGGCGCTGCGCACGCTCGGCTACTCCGAGTCGGAGGTCGACCAGATCGACGCCCACATCGCCGAGCAGAGCACGATCGTCGGCGCCCCGGGCCTGAAGGAGGAGCACCTGCCGATCTTCGACGTCGCGGTCGGCGAGCGGGCGATCTCCCACACCGGCCACATCGACATGATGGCGGCGACCCAGCCGTTCATCTCCGGCGCGATCTCGAAGACCGTCAACCTGCCGCAGACGGCCACGGTCGAGGACATCGCCGACGCCTACACGCGAGGCTGGCAGGGCGGCCTGAAGGCGCTGGCGATCTACCGCGACGGCTCGAAGACGGCGCAGGCGCTGCGCACCGACGCCCAGGAGGAGAAGGAGGCCGAGGCGGGGGCTCCGGTCGCGCCTGAGCGCAAGCGGATGCCACGCGAGCGCGAGTCGATCACCCACAAGTTCTCGATCGCCGGCCACGAGGGCTACATCACGGCCGGCAAGTACGAGGACGGCAACGTCGGCGAGATCTTCCTCACCGACATCGGCAAGGAGGGCTCGACGATGCGGGGGCTGCTCAACGCCTTCGCGACGGCGATCTCGCTCGGCCTCCAGTACGGCGTGCCGCTCGAGGACTTCGTGCGCAAGTTCAGCTACATGCGCTTCGAGCCGGAGGGGATCACCCAGAACCCGGAGATCCCCTTCGCCAAATCGCTGCCCGACTACATCATGCGCTGGGTGGCGAGCCGCTTCATCGAGGACACCGAAACGCTGGAGGACCTCGGCATCCTGACCAAGGAGGTGCGGGCGAAGCGCGAGGCGGAGACGACGCAGCTCGGCCTCGGCGTCGACACCAGCGGCGGCACCGCCGGCCCGGCGAACGGGGGCGGAAACGGGAACGGCAAATCCCAGCCGGCCGCGGCCGCGTTCACCGAAACGCCCCCGGTCGTCCCGGCGAAGATGTCCGGCCTCGACCTCGGGCCCGCCTGCGAGCAGTGCGGCGGCATGATGCAGCGCACGGGCAGCTGCTACACGTGCAGCAGCTGCGGCAACAACACCGGCTGCGGCTGAGGCGTATAGCCGGCGCCTGGCCGCACCCGCGGCTACGCGCCGTGCGAAGCACTGTCGCTCCGCCGCGTGCACACCCAGCCTTGGCTCTACGCCTCAGCTGAGAATTACGGTCGCGTTGTGGCGCGGGGTCTCGGTGATCGCGCGGCGGAAGACCCGCTCGGGCCGGGGGTCGGCGGGCCGGATGTGACGGCGCCGGACCAGCTCGCGTAGGACGACCGCCATCTCGAACTGGGCGAAGGAGGCGCCGAGGCAACGGCGCACGCCGCCGCCGAAGGGGATCCAGGTGTAGGTGCCGGGCGGGTTGTCGAGGAAGCGCTCGGGCAGGAAGCGATCCGGCTCGGGGTAGACCTCCGGGTTGCGGTGGACGAGGTAGACGCAGGGCGTCACCCCGACCCCGGCCGGCAGCTCGTAGCCGCCGATCTCGACCGGCTCGGTCAGGTGGCGGACGACGATCGAGATCACCGGCCGCAGGCGCAGCGTCTCCTGGATCGTCGCGGTCAGGTACTCGTCGCGGTCGTCCTCGACCTCGTCGCGCAGCCGTTCCAGCTTCTCGGGGTGGCGAGCGAGACGCTCGACCGCCCAGGAGAGCGAGGTCGCCGTCGTCTCGTGGCCGGCGACGAGCAGGGTGAGGAGCTCGTCGCGGATCTCCTCGTCGGACATCGGGCTGCCGTCCTCGTGGCGGGCGGCGACCAGCATCGAGAGGACGTCGTCGCGCTGCTCGAGGTCGCCGACGCGGCGGCGCTCTGCGATCTCGCTGTAGATCAGGGCGTCGACCCGCTCGACCCGGCGGCGGAAGGGACGGAAGCGGGTGATCCGCCGGGGCCCGACGATGAGCAGGGGCAGCAACGCCCGCGGGTCGGTGGTCAGGTCGAGGAACTCGCGCAGGGCCTCGCGCAGCTCGGCCAGCCGCTCTCCCCCGCTGACCCCGAAGACCGTGCTGAGAATGATCTCCAGGGTGATCGCCTGCATCCGCGGCCGCAGCTCATAGGGCGTGCCGAGCGGCCAGCTCTCGATCTCGCGCGCCGCGATCTCGGTCATCGTCTGCTCGTAGCCCTGCATGCGAGCGCCGTGGAAGGGCGGCAGGAGCAGCTTGCGCTGGCTCATGTGCGGCTTCTCGTCGAGGACGAGGACGGAGTTGCGGCCAAGGGCCGGTTCGAGGATTTTGTTGCCCTCGCCGGCGTGGAAGACGCGCGGATCGCCGGTGAAGACCTGTTTGATCGCCTCCGGGTCGGCCAGCATCACCCACTTGCCTTCGTAGGCGATCTCGACCGTGAACATGTCGCCGTAGCGCTCGTGGCAGGCGAAGAGCATGCGTCGCGCCTGGCGCGACCAGATCGCGGTCTGGACGAGGCGGGGCAACGGCGGGCCCGGAGGGAGGCGCCGCTCCGCCGGCCTGCTCAGCGGCCTCGGGGCGGTTGTCGTGGCTGCCTCCATCGCCTGTGCAGAGAGGCTATTACCGGAGCGCGGCGATCGTGTGAGATCCGTCTCACGGGATGGCATAGCCTGCCCTGGTCGTGGCAGAGCTTCCCCGCCTCTCCCCCCAGGCCGAGCACCGGGTGTTGAAGCTGGGCTGCGGACTGCCGGCGCCGGCGCAGAGAGCCCTCTTCGGGCGCCCTCCGGCGCTCGACGGACAGGTGCTGGCGAGCGACATCCAGGCGCTGATCCGGCTCTCGGAATGGGCCGGCAGCAAGTCGATCACCGAACTCGCGCCGCCCGAGGAGGCGCGCGCCATGAACCGGGTGGGCGCCGAGGTGGCCCGCGGGCCGAAGCTGCCGATGGCCCGCGTCGAAGACCTCGAGCTGCCGGGCCCGGGGGGGCCGATCCCGATGCGCTTCTACGCACCACCGGGCGCGAGGGAGCCGATGCCCCTGCTCGTCTACTACCACGGCGGCGGCTGGGTGATCGGCGACCTCGACACGCACGACGGGGTCGCCCGCTTCCTCGCCGCCAACGCCGGCGTCCTCGTGCTCTCGGTCGACTACCGGCTGGCGCCGGAGCACCCCTTCCCCGCCGCGGTCGAAGACGCCTTCGCGGCTTTCACGTGGGCTTCGGAGCAGGCGGTTGGGCTGGGCGCCGACGCCCGGCGGATCGCCGTCGGCGGCGACAGCGCCGGCGGCAACCTGGCGGCCGTGGTCAGCGTCCTCGCCCGCGACGCGGGCGGGCCGGACCCGGCGATGCAGCTCCTGATCTACCCGGTCACCGACGCGGACGAGGACCGCTCCTCGCGACGGCTCTTCGCCGAGGGGTTCCTGCTGACCAAGGCCGACATGGACTACTTCGAGGGCCACTACCTGCCGGAGGCGGGCAGCGCAGAGGACCCGCGTGTCTCGGTGCTGCGCACCGATGACCTCTCCGGCCTGCCCCCGGCCTACGTCGTCACCGCTGGATTCGATCCCCTGCGCGACGAGGGTGAGGCCTATGCCGCCCGCATGCGCGAGGCGGGGGTACGCGTCGCCCTGCGCCGCCAGCCCGGCCTGGTGCACAGCTTCGCCAACCTGACCGCGGTCAGCCGAACCGCTCGCGCGGCGATGCTGGAGGCGGCGGGTGCCCTTCGCATGGGCCTCTCTTAATACCCCCTGGGGGTATATGCAATACTGGGCCCGTGGAGACCGCCTCCGGGACACACGCCCACCACCATCACCACCACGAGATGCCCAGCGAGGGCCGGGAGCTGACGATGATGGCGGCCAGCGCCACCCTGCACTGCCTGACCGGGTGCGCGATCGGCGAGGTGCTGGGGATGACGATCGGCACCGCGCTCGGCTTCTCCGACCTGGGGACGGTGGCGCTGGCGATCGGCCTCGCCTTCCTCTTCGGCTACACCCTCACCAGCCTGCCGCTGCTGCGCGCCGGAATGGCGTTCGCCGTCGTCGCGCCGATCGCCCTCAGCGTCGACACGGTCAGCATCGCGACGATGGAGATCGTCGACAACGCGATCATGCTGGCGATTCCCGGCGCGATGGAGGCCGGCCTCGGCGACGTCCTCTTCTGGGGCTCGCTGGCGGTGGCGCTGGCGATCGCCGGCCTCGTCGCCTGGCCCGTCAACCGCTGGCTGATCCGTCGCGGCAAGGGACACGCCGTGATGCATGAGACCGGGATCCACGGCGGCCTGCCGACCAAGCCCACCGCCATCTTCTTCGCCACCGCCGCGCTGCTCGGGGCCGTGGTCCTCGGCGTCGAGGCGCTCAACGACGATGGCGGCGGCCACGGCGCCGAGACCGAGAGGAGTCATCACCCATGAGCGAGGCGACCAGGGGCTACACAGAGAACAAGGACGCCGTGCTGAAGCGGCTGCGGCGAGTCGAGGGGCAGGTGCGTGGCGTCGAGCGGATGGTCGAGGAGGACCGCTACTGCATCGACGTCGTCACCCAGGTCACCGCGATCCAGGCCGCCCTCGACAAGGTCGCCCTCGAGCTGCTCACCGACCACGCCGCCCACTGCGTGATCGGGGCGAAGAAATCGGAGCAGCCCGAGCGCACCGAGGAGCTGATGGCGGCGGTTACACGTCTACTTCGTAGATAAGCGGGCCTGCGGCCGCAGCCGCCTACTCGTACTGGAGTGCGTCCAGGACTTTGAGGCGCGAGGCGCGGCGGGCCGGCGGGATCGCGGCGAGGACGCCGGCGAAGGCGGCGAAGACGAGGAGCGCGACCAGTTCGCCGACCGGGTAGGAGAGGGCGAAGCCTTCTTCCTCCAGCGGCTGCGCGATCAGGGCGGCGAAGACGACGCCGATCACCATCCCGAGCAGGGCGCCGATCAGAGCGGTGATCACGGCCTCGTAGCGGATCATCGTCCGCACCTGGCGCCGCGACATGCCGATCGCCCGCAGCATCCCGAGCTCGCGGGTGCGCTCGTGGATCGAGAGCGCCAGCGTGTTGGCGATCCCGAACAGCGAGACGATGATGGCGAGGGCAAGCAGCGCGTAGATCAGGCCGAGCAGCTGGTTGATCTGTTCTTCCTGGTTTTCCTTCAGCTCCTGCTGACTGCGCACCTCGGCGGTCGGGAACTCGCGTTCCATCAGCTTCTTCAGCTCCGCCTGCACGGCAGCCGCATCCGCCCCCGGCGCCAGCTTGACGAAATCGATCACGTCGTCGCGCTGATCGAATGCGGTCGCCATCAGCCGCGGCGTGACGATCGCGCTGCCGAGCAGTTCGACTTTGTCTTCGTACTCGCCGACCACCTTCAGCCGCGGTCGCTCGCCGATCTGGCTCAGGAAGCGAATCTCGTCGCCGACCTCGATGTCGTTGCCGTTGGCGAACGACTTGTCGAGGATCACCTCGCGGTCGGTGAGCTCGCGCAGCAGCCGCGGACCGCCGTCGGTCCAGTCGATCGTCAGCGCCTGGTCGGCGTCGCGGTCGAGCGAGGTCACCCGCGGCTTGCCGCCGTCGCCGCCGACCAGCTTCGCCTGGGTCGAGCGCAGCGTCGCGATCAGCTCGACCCCCTCCGCTTTGCGGGCGGCGGCGGCGGCCCGCGGCGAGATCGGCGAGAAGCCGTCGGAATTCTGGATCACGAGCTCGCCCTGGAAATTCTCGTCGATCGCGCTCGAGATCGAGCTCTTGATCCCGGCGGCGAAGACGGTGACGAAGGCGACCACGGCGAGGCCGATCATCAGCGCCGCCGCGGTGACCGCGGTGCGGGCCGGGTTGCGCTGCGTGTTCTCCCGGGCGAGACGGCCGGTGAGCTTGCGCAGCAGCTCGAGCGGCCGGCCGGCGAGCGAGGCGAGCGGGCGCACCAGGCGCGGGCTGAAGAGCGAGACGGCGAGCAACACCGCCACCGCGCCGCCACCCATCAGGCCGGCGGCGCTGCCGCCGCTGGCGCTGCCGAAGAGGCCGATCAGGACCATCGCCATGCCGGCGACGCCGAGCAGCACCGCGATCGCGGCGTAGACGATGCCGCGGCGACGGCTGCTCGGCAGCTCGAGCGCCAGCAGGGCCGCGATCGGCGGCACCCGGGTCGAGCGCAGCGCCGGGATGAACGAGGAGACGAGGGTGATGCCGATCCCGATCAGCAGCGAGACGACGATCGTGCGGTCCTTGGTCACGAGGGCGGTGGTCGGCAGGTCGATGCCGATCGCGACGAAGAGCGCGTTGAGACCGACGGCGATGCCGTAGCCCCCGGCGATGCCGAGCAGGGCGCCGAGCAACCCGATCACCAACGCCTCGACCACGACCGAGCTGAGGATCTGTCCGCGGCCGGCGCCGAGCGTGCGCAGCATGCCGAACTCCCTGACCCGCTGGGCGACCGTGATCGAGAAGGTGTTGAAGATGAGGAAGGCGCCGACGAAGAGGGCGACGAAGGCGAAGACGAGCAGCGCGATGCGCAGGAAGCCGAGGTCGTCGCGGATCTGGTCGGAGTTGCGGGCGGCGTTCTCCTTCGCGGTCTCGACCAGGAGCGAGGCCGGGACGACGCGCTGGACCCGCCGCTTCAGCGTCTCTTCGGAGACGCCCTCCCTGGCGGCGATCGCGATCTGGTCGAATTCGCCGCGCTTGCCGGTGATCCGCTGCGCCTCGGGCAGGATCAGCCCGGCGATGCTGGCGCCGCCCCAGGAGGCCTCGCCGAGCTTGGTCAGCCCGACGACGCGGTAGGCCGTCGCCCGTTCGGTCGACGCCAGCTTCAGCGTGTCGCCGAGGCCGATGCCGGCCTCCTCGGCGGCGCTCTCGTCGAGCACTGCCTCCCTGGCGGTCCGCGGCGCCCTGCCTTCGACGTAGGTCTGGGTTTCGAGCGCCGGAGGAAGGATCGAGGTGATGAACTTGGGCGCGAACTGGGTGCCGATCTGCTCGTTTTTGGCGTCGAAGAGGCCGCCCGGCGTGAAGATCTGCCCCGACGCCACCCGCACGCCCGGCACCCGTTTCACTTTCGGCAACACCGCGGCTTTGAAGCTCGGCGCCTCGCCGCTTTCCTGGCGCACCGCGTCCCTGGCGGTGATCACGACGTCGGTCTTCGCCAGCGAGTCCTCGAAGATTTCGTCGAAGGCGGCGAAGGTCGTGTCGGTGAGGATGTAGGTGCCGGCGACGAAGGCGACGCCGATCACGACCGCCAGGGTCGTCGTCAGGGCGCGGACCTTGCGCGCCCAGAGGCTCTTGACCGCGAGCCGCGTCAAGTCTTAGGCGATCGTCTTCATCAGCTCGATCACCTCGTCGGCCGAGCCGGGCGCCGCGTCGTGGACGATCTGCCCGTCGCGGAGGGTGATCAGGCGGTCGGCGTGGGCGGCGGCCTCGGGGTCGTGGGTGACCATGATCACCGTCTGGCCGAACTCGTCGACCGCCTGGCGCAGCAGGCCGAGCACCTCGGCGCTCGCCTTCGAGTCGAGGTTGCCCGTGGGCTCGTCGGCGAAGACCACCGCCGGTTTCGAGACCAGGGCGCGGGCGACGGCGACGCGCTGCTGCTGGCCGCCGGAGAGCTCCGAGGGGCGGTGGGTGCGCCGCTCCTCGAGTCCGACGGTGCGAACCAGCTGGTCGAGCCAGGCGGCGTCGGGCTTGCGCCCCGCGATCGATAGCGGCAGCACCAGGTTCTCCTCGGCGGTGAGGACCGGCAGCAGGTTGAAGAACTGGAAGACGAAGCCGAGCTTGTCGCGGCGCAGCTTGGTCAGGTCGCCGTCGTCGAGGCGGGTGATCTCTTCGCCGTCGAGGGTGACCGTGCCCGAGGTCGGCTTGTCGAGCCCGGCGAGGATGTGCATCAGGGTCGACTTGCCCGACCCCGACGGCCCCATGATCGCGGTGAAGCGCTCGCGATCGAAGGCTGTGCTCACGCCAACCAGCGCGTCCACTGCCGCGGCGCCCTCGCCATAGCGGCGCGAGACGTCGGAGGCGACCACCACCTGCCCGTTCGACTGGCTCATCGACACGGCACCGTATCGAGATCGGGTGGTGGGCAGATATGGGCAGGGGGTTTCACTTAACTTTTTCGGTGAGGCGGATGCCGCCGTCCGAGGTTGGATCGCCGAAAAAGTACAAGACGTTTCACCCCCTACCCATATCTGCCCAATAGCCTGGGCCGCTATGGCGCTTGTGGACGAATACGACGGGTTTCTGGTCGACCTGGATGGGGTTGTCTGGGAGGGGCGTGAGCTGTTGCCGGGGGCGGTCGAGGCGTTGGTCGCTCTGCGCGAGGCTGGCAAGGAGGTCGTGTTCGTCACCAACAACTCGGTGCGGCGGCCGGCGGAGTACGCCGCGCGCCTGCGCGAGGCGGGGATCGAGGTCGCCGACGAGCGGGTGGTGACCGGCGGCGAGGCGACGGCCCGGCTGGCCGCCGAGCGAGTTGGAAGCGGCGGCACCGCCTTCGTGATCGGGGCGCCCCGCTTCAAGGAGGCGGTCGCCGATGCCGGGCTGGAGGTGCTCGACGGCGAGGCCGGAACGGGGGCCGACGCCGTCGTCGTCTCCGCCCATCGCGAGTTCGACTACGAGGAGCTGCTGACCGCGACGCGCGCCCTGCAGGGTGGGGCGCAGCTGTTCGGGACCAGCCGCGACCCGACCCTGCCGATGCCCGGCGGGGCCTGGCCGGGGACCGGCGCGACCCTGGCGGCGGTCGAGACGGCCTCCGGCAAGCGGGCCGAGACCGGCGGCAAGCCCGAGCGGCACCTCTTCGACCAAGCCATGGAGCTGATCCCGGACGCGACCCGGGTGGCGATGGTCGGCGACCGGCCCGCCTCCGACATCGAGGGCGGGCGGCGGGCTGGCCTGGACACGGTCCTCGTCCTCACCGGGGCGACCTCGGCCGAGGAGGCGGCGGACGCCGAGCCGCGACCGGACCACACGATCGACGACCTGCGCGGGCTGCTGCGATGAGCGCCACGGCATCGCCGGTGGAGCGCCCGGGCCGCGCCTTCGCCGGCATCTTCGCCGTCACCTTCTTCTGCCTGCTCGCGGTCGGCGCGGTGCTGCCGGTCCTGCCCCGCTACGTGCACGGCCCGCTCGAGGGTGGCAACGTCGCGGTCGGCGTCGTCGTCGGCGCCTTCGCCGTCACCGGTCTCCTCTTCCGGCCGATCGCCGGCCGCCTCGCCGACCACCGGGGACGGCGGCGCACGGTGCTGCTGGGCGCGCTGCTGGTGGCCGTCTCCGGCTTCCTCTACCTGCTGCCGCTGGGCATCCCAGGGCTGATCTTCACCCGGCTCATGCTCGGCATCGGCGAGGGAACGGTGTTCACCGCCGGGTCGGCCTGGATCGTCGACCTGGCGCCGGAGGGGAGGCGCGGCCGCGTGATCGGCCTCTACGGCCTCGCCGTCTGGTCCGCGCTCAGCATCGGGCCGCTGATCGGCGAGCTCGTCCTCAGCGCCTCGAGCTACACGATGGTCTGGCTCGTCGCCGGCACCGCCCCCCTGATCGGGGTCCTGATCGCGACCCGCCTGCCGGACCCGTTCCGCCCGCTCGAGGACATCGAGCGCGAGCACCAGCCGCTGATCGCCTCCGAGGCATTGCGCCCGGGCGCCGCCCTCGCCCTCGCCTCGATCGGCTACGCGACGCTGGCGGCCTTCGTCATCCTCCACCTCGACGAGCGCGGCGTCGGCCACGGCGCGACCGTGTTCGGCGCCTTCGCGACGATGGTCGTGCTGACCCGGCTGGTCGGCGGCGACCTGCCCGACCGGATCGGCCCGACCCGGGTGGCGATCACCGCGGCGCTGGTCGAGGGCGTGGGACTGGCGACGATCGGTTTGGCGCAGAGCCTCGAGGTCGCCCTGGCGGGGGCGCTGACGATGGGCGTCGCCTTCTCGCTGCTCTACCCCTCGCTCTCGCTGATCGTCGTCGGCCGCGTGCCCGAGACGCGGCGCGGCGCCGCCCTCGGCACCTTCACCGCCTTCTTCGACGCCGGCATCGGCCTCGGCGCCCCGCTCGCCGGCCTGATCGCCGCCGTCGCCAGCTACGAGGGCGCCTTCCTCGCCTCCGCCCTGCTCGCCCTCGCCTCCTCGGCGACGGTCGCGCTGGCGGTCTCGAGCTGGGGCAGGGCCCTGCTCGCCGAGCGCTGACGGCACCTCGTTGGCGGCGCGGTCAGCGCTGCGAGAGCAGCAGCGTCTGGGCGGCGCGGCCGATGCGGCCGGCGGTGTCGGAGAGGACCGACTCGGCGGTGCCGATTCCGCTCGGCTGCGGCAGGGTGGTGGCGTCGACGCAGACCCACTCGCCGCGCGGCATCCGCTCGAGGTGGACGGTGAGGTCGACGTTGATGAAGACGTGGGTGCGCCAGTCGAGCACGGCGCTGATCCCGTTGCCGACGTCGGCGGCGATCAGCGTCCGCTGCAGCGGCGAGGGCTCCTCTCCGGCGACGAGCGGGTGGCGCATCCGCATCCAGACGGTCGCCGGGCCGGGCTGCAGGAACTCGCCCGAGATCGCCCGCCACTCCATCGCCGTGTGGTAGCCGACCGAGTCGCCGGTGGCGAAGAACTCCGGTTCGGAGCCCTGCTCGGGCCCAGGCGGCGGCGCCGGCTCGGCGGCCTCCGGCGGGACCTCGATCGTCCCGGTCCGCAGCCGCCACCCCCGCGCCCGCACCAGCACGCCGTCCTCGTTCGAGAGCGACGCCTCCACCATCTGCACCCGTCGCCCCGGCCGCACCACCTCCGCCTCGACCCGCACCGGCCCGATCGGCACCGACTTCAAGATCTCGAAGGTGACGCGGCCCACTTGAAACTCATTGGCGTCGGGAAGCGACTCGATCTCCCGTCCCAGCAAAGCTGAAGGAGGTCCGGCGTGCTGAGCACCCGGGTCCCAGGGTCCACGAGTCAGCTCAGTGGCGACGAACCCATCACCAGCTCGCTCGTAAAAGGCTTCTTCCACAGCGGCGCATCGTAGGGCGGTTGGGGCCACCTGGTCGGCGCCTCCCCGCTGTTGCGCCGTCGAGGTGGCCCCAACCGCCCTCTACGCTGTACCCATGGAGAAAGCGAAGAAGACCGACGCGGAGTGGCGCGACCAGCTGACTCCGGAGCAGTACGAGGTAACCCGCAACGCCGGCACCGAGCGTCCCTTCACCGGGCCCCACCTCGACGAGAAGCGCGAGGGCATGTTCCGCTGCGTCTGCTGCGGGGCCGAGCTCTTCTCCTCAGGCACCAAGTTCGACTCCGGCACCGGCTGGCCCAGCTTCACCGAGCCGGCCCACCTCGAGAACGTCGAGCTGCGGCCGGACAACAGCCACTTCATGCGCCGCACCGAGGTCGTCTGCAAGAACTGCGACGCCCACCTCGGCCACGTCTTCGACGACGGCCCGGTGGACAAAGGCGGCAAGCGCTACTGCATCAACGGCTGCGCGCTCGAGTTCTCAGACTTTGCCGCCGACGGCTCCTAGGTAGCTGAACCGCACCGCCAGGGCGACCGCCTCGGTGCGGGTGTCGACCTCGAGCTTTTTGATCGCGTTGCGGACGTGGGTGTGGACCGTGGCCGGGCTCAGTTCGAGCCGTTCGGCGATCTCTTTGACCCGCAGCCCCTCGGCCAGCAGCTCGAGGATCTGTCGCTCGCGCGGCGAGAGGTGGAGCAGCTTTTCGACCTCGGCCGGCTTGCCGCCGGCGAAGTCGCCGCCGAGGAAGGTGCCGCCGCCCATCACCGCCTTGACCGCGCGGGCGATGTCCTCGGCCGGCGCCGACTTGAGCACGTAGCCGGAGGCCCCGGCCCGCAGCGCCAGCGCCAGCAGGTCGGGCTGGGCATGGGCGGTGAAGATGATCACTTTGGTGCGCGGCCGGACCTTGAGCACCTCCTTGGTCGCTTCGATCCCGTCGCGCTTGGGCAGCTCGACGTCGATGATCAGCACGTCGGGTTCGAGCTCCTTGACCACCTCGACGACCTCGCGCCCATCCGCGGCCTCGCCGACGATCTCGACCGTGTGCGAGTTCGCCATCCGGGACTTGATCGCCTCGCGGACGATCTCGTGGTCGTCGCAGAGGACGACCCGCCTCGCGTCCCGCACGCTCATGACCCGCCGATCCTCTCAGGCGCACCCAACGAATGCAAAGCTTTGGGTACGGAGAAAGATCCGTCCCGTTCCTGCCTGTTCTCGATCAGCGCGATCATCGTTCGTCCCACCGCGACGGCTGTGCCGTTCAGGGTGTGCACCACCTCGGCTGATTCGCCATCGGCAGGGCGATACCTGGCCTTGAGGCGCCGTGCCTGATAGTCGGTCGTGTTCGAGCAGGAGGTCAGCTCCCGGTAGCGCGCCTGGCTCGGGATCCAGGCCTCGCAGTCATACTTCTTCGCGGCCGGGGCGCCGAGGTCGCCGGCGGCGACGTTGACGACGCGGTAGGGGATCTCGAGCTCGCTCAGGATCCGCTCCTCGATCGCCAGCAGGCGCTCGTGCTCGGCCGCCGACTGGGACGGCTCGACGAACGAGAACATCTCGACCTTGTCGAACTGGTGGACGCGGAAGATGCCGCGGGTGTCGCGGCCGGCGGCGCCCGCCTCGCGCCGGAAGCAGGTGGAGAGGCCCGCGTAGCGCAGCGGCAGCTCGCCGGCGTCGAGGATCTGGTCGGCGTGCAGGGCGGCGAGCGAGACCTCGGAGGTGCCGACGAGGAAGAGCTCGTCCTTGGGGATCTCGTAGATCTGATCGCGGTCGCCGGGCAGGAAGCCGGTCCCGTGGAGAGCCTCTTCGCGGACCAGGACCGGCGGCACCACCGGCTCGTGGCCCTCGCCGCGGACCAGCTCCAGCGCGAAGCGGACCAGCGCCAGCTCGAGCAGCACCAGGTCTCCCATCAGGTAGGCGAAGCGGGAGCCGGAGAGCTTCGCCGCCGCCTCCATCTCGATCAGGCCCAGCTCGGTGCCGAGCTCGAGATGGTCACGGGGCTCGAAGTCGAAGCTCGGCTTCTCGCCGACCTCACGCAGGACGACGGCGTCCTCCTCGGTCATGCCTTCGGGGGCTTCGGGGTCGGGCAGGTTGGGCAGGGCGGTCGCCACCCGCTCGAGGTCGGCTTCGACTCGCTCCAGCTCCGCTTTGCCGGACTCGATCCGCTCCTTCAGCGCCTGCACCTCGGCCATCGGGCCGGCAGCGTCCTCCCCCCTCTGCTTCGCCTCGCCGATCTGCTTGGAGAGGGCCTTGCGCTGCGCTTGCGCGTTCTCGATCTCGGGCAGCAGCTCGCGCCGGCGAGCGTCCAGCGCCAGCAGCTCGTCGACGCCGTCGGCGGCGCCGCGGCGGGCCAGGGCCGCCTTGATCCGCTCGGGATCGGAGCGGATCAGCTTCAGGTCGAGCACGGCGTCCTCAGGTCAGGGTGATTTCGACCCGGGGCGGGGCGGTTCTTCGGCGTCCTGCCCGGCGTACTCGGCGACGAAGCGAGCGACCGCTTCGGCCTCCTCGCCGACGACGATGTTCTGGGGCATGATCGCCCCGGAGAAGCCGCCGTTCTGGATCGCGAAGAGAGCGTCGTCATAGGTCTCGGTTCGTTCATCGAGGTTCGGCCCCTGCACGCGGGCTGAGCGGTTGCCGCTGCCCTGGGTGCCGGCGGCGCTGAGCGTGTGGCAGCCGGAGCAGTGGCTGGCGAAGAGCACCGCCCCTTCGTGATTGGGGTCGTTCTCGGAAACGGAGACGCTCTCCTCGCCGAAACCGCAGGCGGCGAGGGCAAGGGCTGTGGCGAGGGCAAGGGCTGTGGCAAGGACGGGGCGCACGCGGCCGGCATCATATTGTCCCGCCCAGCCATGAGTCCGCCCGACCCCGCTCGCTTCCGCACCGCGATGGGCATGCTGCCGACCGGGGTCACGGTCGTCGCCGCCAACGGGCCGGAGGGGCCGGCGGGGGCGACGGCGAACGCGGTCAGCTCGCTCTCGATCGAGCCGATGCTGATGCTGGCCTGTCTCGACCGCGGCTCGCGCACGCTGCTCGCCGTGCAAGCGGCCAATCGCTTCGCCGTCAACGTCCTCCACGCCGGTCAGGAGGAGATCGCCCGCGCCTTCGCCACCAAGGCCCCGGTGGCCGACAAGTGGGCCGGCGTGCCGTGGAACGAACGCGACGGCGTCCCGGCGATCGAAGGCGCCCTCGCCTTCGTCGCCTGCGACCTGCGCGACGTGATCGCCGGCGGCGACCACGTAATCGTCACCGGCGAGGTGACGGCGCTGGAGACGAGCGAGGGGGCCGGTCCGCCCCTCGTCTTCCACGGCGGCGAGTACCGGCCACTGTCGCGTTAGTCGTACATATTCCGACTAACGCGACAGTGGCCGGGAGCGCCGTTGTCGGAGCCGCCGGCCGCAAGGGCGGCGGCATGGAAGGCGTCGACCTGCTCGGTCGTGCGGACGCCGAAGGCGACGTGGGCGCCGCTGACGGCGGGACGCTCGCGGGCATAGATCCAGAAGAACGGCTTGGGACCGTGCTCGGTGTCCTTGCCGAACCCCGCCGCACCCTCGGCCGGCTCCATCATCAGCCCGATCCCGAGCGGCTCGAGCGCCGCTTCGTAGAAGGCCTTGCTGCGTGCGAAGTCGCTGACCTCGATGCCGACGTGGTCGAGCATCGGCTCAGCCTAACCCGCCCTCGGAGCTCGCGGCGTCGCAGTAGGCTTCGGCCGCGATGGAGGCGACGACGGTGCAGCGGGAGCCCTGGACCTTCGCCCAGAAGGCGATCGTGGTCCTGGCCGCGTTTCAGCTGCTCTGGGCGCTGGCCGGCTTCATCGCCGAGCCGAGCTTCCACCTCGGCGAGGACGCGCCGACCGAGCGGGTGCTCGGGATCGACTTCAACGGCTACCACGCCCTGGCCGGCCTGCTCCTCTTCGGCCCGGCCTTCTACTTCGCCACCCGCCCCGACTGGGCCCTCTACTACGCGATCTACGCCGCGGTGGCGCTGATCGTCAGCGGCGTCTGGGCCCTCTTCTCCACCCAGCCGGCCTGGGTCTTCACCTTCCCCAACAACGTCGCCGACGCGATCTTCCATCTCGCCACCGGCGCCCTCTTCGCGATCGTCGCCGGCATCCAGATCGCCCAGGACCGCAGCGCCGCCGCATAGACCGCGAGGGCTGCATTTCCCATCCCCTGCACGGAAAATGCAGTCCTCGTCTGCTCAGAAAACCGTGCTGGTGCCGGCGGCACGGAGGGCTAGGAAGAGGATCACGCCGCAGCTGACGACCATGATCCCCATCTCGCGGCGGACGATGGCGAGGGCGAGGGTCTGCTGCGAGTCGGCGGGGAGGGCCTCGAAGTCGAGGTCGCCGAGCTCGCGATGGGCGGCGCCGGTGCGGGCGCCCTCGGCGAGGAAGGAGACGACGAGCGGCAGGATGCCGTAGAGGTAGTGGAGGTCGTCGCTGGCTTCGTGGCCGGTGAAGACGAGCAGGGCGCCGAGCAGCGCCTGGACGAAGACGGCGACCTGGGCGGCGCGCAGCAGGTACCAGAAGGGGACGGAGGACTCGCGGCGGAACCAGGCGATCCCGCCGATCGCGAAGGCCGCTCCGTTGAGGGCGATCACCGAAAGGCCGACGACGAGGTGGATCGCAACCATCTAAATCCGCCCGAACGGGTCGGGATTCCGCTTGCTGATGCGGAATATCACTATGTAGCAAGTTGTCACAATGTGGGTGTATAACAGCGCCTGCAGCGGCGATCGTCCGCCGCTCCGCGTCAAACCCGGGACCTCCCTGTGCTGAAGAGCTACCTGCCGATACTCGTCTTCGCCCTGCTCGGCCTCGGGGTCGGCGGCGCCTTCGTGATGCTCAACCACCTGATCGGCCCGAAGCGGCCCAAGCGGCCGACCGCGGCGAGCCGGCGGCAGACCGAGCCCTACGAGTCGGGCATCCCGGTCGAGCCTGCCCGCGGGATGCGCTTCGGCATCAGCTTCTACCTGATCGCGATGCTCTTCATCCTCTTCGACATCGAGGTCGTCTTCCTCTACCCCGTCGGGGTGATCCTCGAGGACGCCGACAGCCTGCTGGTGCTGGGCGAGCTGATCACCTTCGTCGTCCTCCTGCTCGTCGCCTTCGTCTACGTCTGGCGCAAGGGAGCCCTGGATTGGAAATAGAGCGACAGACGATGCGTGACCGGCAGCTGCGCGCCCGCGACATGCTCCGCGGCGACCTCGAGGGCGAGGAGCTCGAGCGCTTCGTCGAAGAAAAAGTCGTGATGACCAACTTCGAGAAAATGCTCGGTTGGGCGCGCTCGAACTCGGTCTTCCCGCTCACCTTCGGCCTCGCCTGCTGCGCGATCGAGGGAATACCGATGGCGGCGGTCACGGCCCGGTACGACATCGCCCGCTTCGGCGCGGAGGCCGGGCGTGCCTCACCGCGCCAGGCGGACCTGATCATCCTCTCGGGCCGGGTCTCGATCAAGATGGCGCCGGTCGTCCGACGCCTCTACGACCAGATGCTGGAGCCGAAGTGGGCGATCTCGATGGGCGCCTGCTCCTCCAGCGGCGGCATGTTCTCCAACTACGCCGTGGTCCAGGGGGCCGACAAGTTCATGCCGATCGACATCCACGTCCCCGGCTGCCCGCCGCGGCCGGAGGCGGTCCTCTACGGCTTCAACAAGCTGCAGCGCAAGATCCAGGGCAATCCCGACCAGGGCTGGCGCCAGCGCTACAACGCGGCAGGCACCGAGGAGTGGGCGCGGGGCGGGCCCCGCAGCGAACCGAGCCCGGAGGCGGCGGAGGCCTACGAGGTGGCCCGAGGGCTGATTCGTGCCTGACGCGCCCGGGCTGGAGCTGATCCGGGGCGAGATCGAGCAGGACCACCCCGGCGCCGTGCTCGACACCGGCTTCGCCCAGGAGCGGGCGGTGCTGGTCGTCGACTCCGCGCAGGTGCTGCCGGTGCTGCGCTGGCTGCGCGACTCCCCCGGCCACGAATACCGCTTCCTCTCCAGCCTCCATGCAGCGGACTACCTCCCGGCTTCCCCCCGCTTTGCGATCCATTACGAGCTTCTGAACCGGGATCGAGTCGAGCGCCTCCGGGTGAAGGCGCTGCTGGCAGACCCTTCCTCCGCGGGTGGCGCGACCGAAGCGCTCCCGGAAGTCGACTCCTGCGTCGAGCTCTTCCCAACCGCCGACTTCCAGGAGCGCGAGGTCTTCGACTTCTTCGGGATCGTCTTCCGCGGACATCCCGACCTGACCCGGATCCTCTTGCCGGAGGACTACGTCGGCTGGCCGCAGCGGCGCGACTTCCCGGTCGGCGGCGAGCCGGTCACCTTCACCCACAGCGAGCGGCGTTATGGCTGAGCTGACCGCCGACCGGACGACCGAGGTGATGACCGTGAACATCGGTCCCCACCACCCCGCCACGCACGGCGTGCTGCGCCTCGTCGTCGACCTCGAAGGCGAGGTCGTGCGCGACCTCGAGCCGGTGATCGGCTACGTCCACACTGGGATCGAAAAGTCCTGCGAGAACCACCCGTACTGGAAGGTCATCCCCTTCGTCGAGCGGATGGACTACCTCTCCTACTTCTTCCAGATGGAGGCCTACTGCGGCGCGGTCGAGCGCCTGATCGAGCTCGAGATCCCGCCGCGCGCGAAATACCTGCGGACGATCTTCCTCGAGCTCAACCGGATCCACTCGCACCTGGTCTGGCTGGGGACGACCGGCCTCGACCTCGGCGCGATCTCGATGCTCTGGTACTGCTTCCGCGAGCGCGACAAGATCCTCGACCTGTTCGAGATGGCGGCGGGCCAGCGGATGCACACCCGCTACTTCCAGGTCGGCGGCGTGATCGAGGACATCCCACTCGGCTTCGAGAAGAAGCTGCGCGAGTTCATCGCCGACATGCCGGTGCGGGTCGCACAGTACGAGGCGCTGCTCGACCGCAACGAGATCTTCCTCTCGCGGACCAAGAACGTCGGGATCGTTTCGCGCGAGCGGCTGCTGGAGCTGGGCGTGACCGGGCCGCTGCTGCGCGCCGCCGGCGAGCCCTGGGACCTGCGCAAGGCCTTCGACTACCTCTCCTACTCCGATTTCGATTTCAAGATCCCGGTCGGCACGGTCGGCGACAACTACGACCGCTACCGGGTGCGCCTGGCGGAGATGGTCGAGTCGACGCGGATCGTCGAGCAGGCGCTCGACGGGCTGCCGGAGGGCCCGCACATCGCCGACGACCGCAAGTACGTGCTGCCGCCGCGCTCGGAGCTGCCGGTCTCGATGGAGGCGCTGATCCACCACTTCAAGCTGGTCACCGAGGGCTACCGGGTAGGGCCCGGCGAGGTCTACTACGCGATCGAGTCGCCGCGCGGCGAGCTCGGCTGCTTCGTCCTCGCCGACGGCTCCTCGAAGCCGGCGCGGGTCCATTTCCGCGATCCCTCGTTCGTCAACCTGCAGGCCTTCAGGGACATGTCGGTGGGCAGCTACATCGCCGACATGATCGCCAGCCTCGGCATGCTCGACCCGATCCTGGGAGGGGTCGACCGGTGAGCCGTCTCCCGGTCGACCAGGCGGTGGTCGAGGGTCGCGTCCCCGAGCGCGCCCCGGAGGAGATCCCGGAGCTGCACGAGGTCGGCTGCCCGCCGGAGCTGCGGCAGCGGATCGAGGAGCTGATGTCGCGCTACCCGGACCGCAAATCGGCCTCGATCCCGGCGCTGTGGGCGGTGCAGCGGCTCTACGGCTGGTGCACGCCCGAGGGGATCCGGCAGGCGGCGGCGGTGATGCGCGTCACCCCCGCCTACCTGGAGTCGGTGGCGAGCTTCTACGACCTGCTGCACACCGAGCCGGTGGGAACCCACCAGGTCGCGGTCTGCACCAACATCAGCTGCTGGATGCGCGGCGGCGACGAGCTGCTCGACGCCTTCCGCGCCGCCGCCGCTGGCGACGAGAGCCTCTTCGTCACCGGCTTCGAGTGCCTCGGCGCCTGCGACATCGCGCCGATGGCCTCGATCGACGAGCGCTACTTCGGGCCGCTGGAGAACGGCGAGGCGGCGGTCGCGATCGACCAGCTCAAGGCGGGCGAGGACGTGCTGCCCGAGAAGGCCCTGGAGAAGCGGCCGCTGCCGGGAGGGCCCGATGCCTGAGACGCGGCTGCTGCTCAAGAACGCCGAAGACCCGGCGCTGCGCACGCTCGCCGGCTACAAGGGCTACGGCGGCTACGCGACGCTGGAGAAGGCCTATCGCGAGATGGAGGCCGACGAGGTGCTGAAGGAGCTCGAGGACTCGGGCCTGCGCGGTCGCGGCGGCGCCGGCTTCTCGATGGGCAAAAAGGCCTCCTTCCTGCCGCGCGGCGAGATGGACAAGTACCTCTGCTGCAACGCGGACGAGTCCGAGCCGGGCGCCTTCAAGGACCGCGAGCTGATGCAGCGCAACCCGCACCAGCTGATCGAGGGGATTGCGATCGCCGCCCTCGCCGCCGACGCCGGCCACGCCTTCATCTTCATCCGCGGCGAGTACGACTCGCAGGCCGACGTCCTCGACGCCGCGGTCGCCGAAGCGTACGAGGCGGGCTACCTGGGCGAGAACATCCTCGGGACGCATCGCAACCTGGAGCTGGTCGTCCACCGCGGCGCCGGCGCCTACATCTGCGGCGAGGAGACGGCGCTGCTCGACGCGCTCGAGGGCAAGCGCGGCAACCCGCGGCTGAAGCCGCCCTTCCCGGCGGTGCAGGGGCTCTACGGCGGGCCGACGCTGATCAACAACGTCGAGACCCTCTCCAACGTGCCGGGGATCGTCGCCAACGGCGCCGAGTGGTTCAAGGGCTTCGGCACCGAGCAGTCGCCCGGGACCAAGGTGGTCTCGATCTCGGGCTGCGTGCGGCGGCCCGGCAACTACGAGGTCGAGCTCGGGATCCCGACCCGGGAGCTGATCGAGGACCTCGCCGGCGGACCGCTCGAGGGGCGCGAGGTGAAGGCCTTCTACCCCGGCGGCTCCTCCTCGCCGGTGCTGACCGCCGAAGAGGGGCTCGACCTGCCCTACTCCTTCGAGGCGATGGCCGAGGCCGGCTCGATGCTCGGCTCGGGCTCGATCATCGTCGCCGACGACAGCGTCTCGATCCCGCACATGGCGCTGCGCACGGCGCGCTTCTACCACCACGAGTCGTGCGGCAAGTGCACCCCCTGCCGCGAGGGGACGAACTGGACGGTGAAGATGCTGGAGCGCGTGGTGCGCGGCGAGGCGACCCCGATGGACCTCGACATCGTCGCCTCGGTCCAGGACAACATCATCGGCCACTGCCTCTGCGTGCTCGGCGACTCGATGGCGATGCCGGTCGGGGCGATGGTGCGCAAGTACCGCCAGGAGTTCGAGGACGTCATAACCGCCGCCCAGGGCGAGGCGGTGGCGGCGTGAGCGGCAAGGAGATAACGATCGTCGTCGACGGTCGCGAGGTCGCCGCGACCGAGGGCGAGATGCTGCACGACGCCGCCAAGCGCGGCGACGTCGAGATCCCGGTCTTCTGTTACGAGCCGAAGCTCGGCGAGCCGGTCGGCGCCTGCCGCATGTGCCTGGTCGAGATCGAGGGGATCCCGAAGCTGCAGACCTCCTGCTCGACGCCGGTCCGCGACGGCATGGTCGTCCACACCCGCACCGAGCAGGTGAAAGAGGCGCAGAGCGCGGTGGTCGAGTTCCTGCTCGTCAACCACCCGCTCGACTGCCCCGTCTGCGACAAGGGCGGCGAGTGCCCGCTGCAGGACATCTCGATGGGCTGGGGCCCGGGCAAGAGCCGCTTCACCGACGACAAGCGCCACTTCCAGAAGCCGGTCGAGCTCTCGCCGCTGGTCGCGATCGACCGCGAGCGCTGCATCCTCTGCTACCGCTGCGTGCGCTTCAGCCAGGAGGTGGCCGAGGACGAGCAGCTGCAGCTGCTCGAGCGCGGCGACCGCAGCTTCGTCGGCACCTTCGACGACCGCCCCTACGTCGCCCCCTTCCACGGCAACATCACCGACCTCTGCCCGGTCGGGGCGCTGACCAACTACACCTACCGCTTCCGCGCCCGGCCCTGGGACATCGAGCAGGCCGGCTCGGTCTGCACGCTCTGCCCGAGCCAGTGCAACGTCAGCTTCACGGTCCGCGACGAGGAGGTGAAGCGGGTCGTTGCCCGCGACAACCCCGACGTCGACGACGGCTGGCTCTGCGACCGCGGCCGCTACGGCTTCGAGATGTTCGGGGCCGAGCAGCGGGTGACCGGACCGCGCCTTCGCGACGGCTCGCCCCTGAGCTGGGACGAGGCGATCGCCCGGGCCGCCGGGGCGCTGCGCGAGGGCGGCGGCGCCAGCGCAGCGATCGTCGGCGACGCCTCCAACGAGGAGGGCTACCTGGTCCAGCGCATCCTGCGCGAGGCGCTTGGCTCCCCCCACGTCGATTCCCGGGTCACGCGCGGGCCGTCGCGCGAGGCGCTGGTCCGGCTGGCGCAGCCGCAGGTCTCGGCCAGGGTGCGCGACATCGACGATGCCGACGCGATCCTCGTCCTCGGCGCCGACCCGCTGCACAGCTCGCCGATCCTCGACCTGCGGATCCGCAAGGCGATCCGCCGTAACGGCGCCAAGCTGGTGGTCGCGACCGAACGGCCCACCGCGTTGGACGGGGGCGCCGAGGCGGTCGCCCGCTATGCGCCTGGCCGCGCTGGCGCCTTCCTTGCCGAGCTGACCGCAGAGCTGACCGCTGCCGGCACCCCCTCCTCACTCGCCTTCGACGCAAAACGTTCGGAGGGGGAACCGACATCGGTCGAGGTGCTCCGGAGCGCGGAGCGCGTCGTAGTCGTCTGGGGGGAGCGGATTGGTCGCGAGGGCACCGGCGCCCTGTTGGACCTCGCCGCGGCTCTCAATCTCTCCGAGAAGGACGGCTCGGGCCTCCTGGAAATTCCCGAGCTGACCAACGCGCGCGGCCTGCGCGAGGTCGGCTGCCTCCCCGACGCTGGCCCCGGCCTGACGAGGCCTGCATTTTCCGTTGGTGAGACGGAAAATGCAGACCTCGTCGGCAAGGGGACCGAGGAAATCCGGGCGGCGCTGGAGTCGGGTGAGCTGACGACGCTGCTGCTCTTTGGGGTCGACCCGCTGCGCGACTTCCCGGACACGGAGGCTTGGCAGCGCGCGCTGGCGGCCGCCGACCACGTGATCAGCTTCTCGATGTTCGAGACCGCCACGACGAAGCTCTCCGACGTCGTCTTCCCCCTGGAGACGCATGCCGAGAAGGACGGCACGGTGACGCATCCAGATGGGCGCTTGCAGCGCGTCCGCCCCAGCGCCTCCCGCCCTGGTGACATCCGTCCCAACTGGGGCGTCCTCGCCCAGCTGTCCCTCGCGCTCGGCCACGACACCGGCGTCTCCTCCCAGCCCTCGGCACTCGCAGCAATCGCGGACGCCGTTCCGTTCTACGCCGGCATCACGGTCGAGGAGATCGGCGGGCGCGGAATCCGCTGGCAAGATCGTCCTGCGGCTTCGTCGTTTCCGGCAGAAGCAAGCGACGCAAGGGTGGGTGTCGGTTCCCCCTCCGAACGTTTTGCGCAGGAGGAGCACCACGCCCCGGGCGACAGCACCGAGACGCCTCTTCGACGAGTTGCGAGTGAGGAGGGGGTGCCGGCGACCACCTCGTCCCTCATGCTCGGCACGTATCGAGACCTGTGGGCCGGCCCGATCACGGAGCTGAACCCGCCGCTGAGGTTCCTACAGCCTCAGCAGCGCGTGGAGCTCTCAGTCGCCGACGCCGAGCGCCTCTCGCTGCGCAACGGCGACGAGGTCGAGGTCGCCCAGAACGGCACGGCCGTCCTCGCCAGGGTCGCGATCAAGGAAAGGGTCCAGGAGGGAGTTTGCTTCCTGATCGAGGGCACCGCCGAGGGCAACGCCAACGCCCTGTTGAACGGTAGCCCCACCGCGGTCGAGGTCCGGAAGGTGGGCGCCTGATGCTGCCGCTCGCCGACACCGGCTACGTCGAAGCGACCTGGGTCATGGTCCTCAAGTCGCTGGTGATCTTCGGCGTCATCTTCGCGATCCTGCCGCTGATGACGGTCCTGGAGCGCAAGCTGATCGGGCGCTTCCAGCACCGCTACGGCCCCAACCGCGTCGGTCCCTACGGGATCCTGCAGCCGCTCGCCGACGTCGGCAAGCTCCTCGGCAAGGAGGCCTTCCGGCCGGCCAACGCGATCCCGACCCTGTTCGTACTCGGCCCGCTGCTGCCAGTCCTCTCCGGCGTCCTCGCGCTGGCGATCATCCCCTGGGGCGACGTCCAGGACGGCGTCGGCCTCTACGGGATCGACGTCCCGATCGGCATCCTCTACTTCTTCGCGGTCGGTTCGATCGCCTTCTACGGCCTCGTCCTCGGCGGCTGGGCCTCGGGCTCGAAGTACAGCTTCCTCGGCGCGATGCGCTCCGCCGCGCAGCTGATCTCCTACGAGGTCTCGATGGGCCTGGCCCTGCTCGGCGCGATCATGATGGCCGGCTCGCTCTCGCTGGTCGACATCGTCCACGCCCAGGGCGAGATCTGGTTCATCGTGCCGCAGGCGATCGGCTTCCTGATCTTCATGCTGGCCGGCTTCGCCGAGTCCAACCGCGCCCCCTTCGACCTGGTCGAGGCCGACGCCGAACTCGTCCAGGGCTTCATGACCGAGTACGGCGGCATGCGCTTCGGCAGCTTCCTCCTCGTCGAGTACATGGAGATCATCGTCGTCTCCGGGATCGCCGCGGCGATCTTCCTCGGCGGCTGGATGGGCCCCGGCCCGAGCTTCCTCGACCCGGTCTGGATGCTGGCCAAGATGCTCGCCCTGGTCCTGGTCTTCATCTGGGTGCGGGCGACGCTGCCGCGGCTGCGCTACGACCAGCTGATGAGCCTCGGCTGGAAGGTGCTGCTGCCGCTGGCGACGCTGAACGTCCTGGTGACGGCCGTCCTGGTGGTGGTGCTGTGATCGCGGAGCGACCAAGCGTGCATCTCTGGTTCTTCGCGCCGGGAGCGAAGCGGAGGAATTGGTGATGAGCGAGTTTCCCTACCTGAAGGACCAGGACGTGGTCGAGGTCCAGCGCGGGCCGGAGCCCGGCGGGGCGCGCGGCGCCTACCGCGCCTTCGGCGAGACCCTGCGTGGGCTGAAGACGACGATGGCAAGGCTGGTCGAGGGACCGCTGACGATCCAGTACCCGGAGGAGAAGACCCCCGTCTACCCGCGTTTCCGCGGCCGCCACAAGCTGCACAAGTTCGAGGACACCGGGCTCGAGAAGTGCGTCGGCTGCTCGCTTTGCGCCGCCGCCTGCCCTGCCGACTGCATCCGCGTCGTCGCCGCCGAGAACATCCCCGGCGATCGGGTCTCCGCCGGCGAGCGCTACGCCGCCGTCTACGAGATCAACATCTCGCGCTGCATCTTCTGCGGCTACTGCGAGATCGCCTGCCCCTTCGACGCGATCACGATGGGCCACGACTACGAGATGGCCGACTACGACCGCACCGACCTGATCTTCACCAAGGAGATGCTGCTCGCCGAGCCGATCGAGCGCACGCCGCTGAGGCGGGAGGGCGAGTAGTGGAAGAGATCCTCTTCTTCGCGGCGGCGCTGGGAGCGCTGGGGGGAGCGATCGGCGTCGTCCTGATGCGCAACCCGCTCTTCGGCGTGCTGGCGCTGGTCGTCCACCTCTTCTCGCTGGCGATCCTCTTCCTGCTGCTCACCGCGGCCTTCATCGCCGCCGCCCAGGTCGTCGTCTACGCCGGCGCCGTGATGGTCCTCTACGTCTTCGTCGTCGCCTACGTCGGCGACGAACACGAGCCGGCCTGGGAGCCGATCCCTGGCCAGCGCTTCCTCGCGCCCCTGCTCGGCGCCGCCCTCTTCGTCGAGCTCTCGATCGCCGTGCTCGGCTCCTCCCTCCTCGCCCTCGACACCGACGGCCCCGACGTCGCACCCGGCTTCGGCGACCCCGCGGAGATCGGAAAGCTCCTCCTCGAACGATTCCTGCTCGCCTTCGAGGCCTCTTCGATCCTTCTGCTTCTGGCTGCAGTGGGCGCTGTGGTTCTCGCTGCTCGCCGCCGCGATCTCGACGGCGGGGATGTCGGTACCCCCTCCGAACGTTTTGCGCCGAAGGCGAGTGAGGAGGGGGCGCCGGCAGCCCCGCCCACAGGTGGCCCCTCGTGAGCATCGAGTGGTACATCGTCCTCTCCTCTCTCCTCTTCGCCGTAGGAGCCATGGGGATCCTGATCAGGCGCAGCCCGATCGTGATCCTGCTCTGCCTCGAGCTGATGCTGAACGCCGGCAACCTCGCGCTGGTCGCCTTCAGCCGCATGGTCGGCAACCAGGACGGCCAGGTCTTCGCCGTGATCGTGATGGTCGTCGCCGCCTGTGAGGTGGTGATCGGGCTGGGCCTGATCGTCGCGATCTACCGCCGCAAGCTGCCGCTCGACGTCGACGAGCTGAGGACGCTCAGAGGATGAGCGCCACCTCCTGGGCCTGGCTGGTCCTGCTCTTCCCGATGGCGGGATCGATCGCGATCTCGCTCAGCTTCCGGGTCGTCCCTGCGCGGGTGGCAGGCGCGATCGGCACCGCCGCGATCGGGCTCGCCTTCGCCTGCTCGATCGGGGTCCTGCTCAGCCTGCTCGGCGACGAGCCCGAGGCCCGCCACCACGCCTCCTCGCTCTGGGACTACGCCAACGTCGCGGGAATCGACGTCAAGCTCGGCATCTACGTCGACCAGCTCTCCACCTTCATGATCCTGGTCGTCACCGGGGTCTCGACCCTGATCCACCTCTACTCGTACGGCTACATGCAGTCCGACGAGGGCTACCGGCGCTTCTTCGCCTATCTCAACTTCTTCGTCTTCTCGATGCTGCTGCTGGTCCTCGCCGGCAACTTCGTCCTGCTGATCGTCGGCTGGGCCTTCGTCGGCTTCGCCTCCTACGCGCTGATCAGCTACTGGTACCGGCGCACGACCGCGACCGCAGCCGGGATGAAGGCCTTCGTGATCAACGTCGTCGGCGACATCGGCCTGGTCCTGGCGGCCTTCCTGATCGTCCGCGAGCTCGGCGTCTTCGACTACGAGGCGGTCTTCGCCGCCGCCCCCGAGACCTTCCAGCGCGGCGAGTGGACGATCACCGCGATCTGCCTGCTGCTCCTGGTCGGCGCCTTCGCCAAGTCGGCGCAGGTCCCCTTCCACACCTGGCTGCCCGACGCGATGGAGGGCCCGACGCCGGTCTCGGCCCTGATCCACGCGGCGACGATGGTGACCGCCGGCGTCTACCTGATCGCCCGCACCAACATCCTCTTCTACCTCGCTCCGACCGCCGCCGACATCGCCGCCTTCACCGGACTGGCGACGCTGCTGATCGCCGGCACGATCGCCCTCGCCCAGACCGACCTGAAGCGGGTGATCGCCTACTCGACGATGAGCCAGATCGGCTACATGATCATGGGCGTCTCGATCGGCGCCTACTCGGCCGGGCTCTTCCACCTGATGACGCACGCCTTCTTCAAGGCGCTGCTGTTCATGGCGGCCGGCTCGATCATCGCCGCGATGGCGAACCGCCAGGACATCGACCGGATGAGCGGCTTCTGGAAGGCGATGCGCTTCACCTCGGTGATGCTCCTGATCGGCGGCCTGGCGCTGGCCGCCTTCCCCGGCACCTCCGGCTTCTTCTCCAAGGACTCGATCCTCGCCTACGCCGAGGCGCGCGGCGGCATGTACACGTGGATGGCGGTCGGCGGCTACTTCGGCGCCCTGCTCACCGTGCTCTACACCTTCCGCCTCGTCTTCCGGGTGCTGCCGGGCAGGCCCTGCGCGGAGGCGCAAGAGCTGATCGACAGCGGCCACGTCTTCCACGCCGAGCCGGAGAACCCCGCGACGGGCGAGGTCGAGGACACTGACGTCGGCTTCCCCGGCGCCGAGCACCACATCGCCGAGCAGTCGCGGCCGATGGCGCTGGCGATGGCCGTGCTCGGCTTCGGGGCGCTGTTCGCCGGCCTGCTCCAGGTCCCCGGCGTCGACAACGTCATCTTCGGCTTCCTCGAGCCGGCCTTCCACGACTCGCCGCTGGACGCGATCCACCCCACGGTCGCCCACGAGTGGGAGGGGCTCGGGATCGGCGCCCTGATCACGTTCACCGGCATCGCCCTCTCCTACCTGCTCTGGGTACGGCGGCCTGAGCTGCCCGGCCTGCTGCGCGAGCGCTTCCGCCCCCTCTACCTGCTCTTCCTCGACAAGTGGTACTTCGACGAGGCGATCGACTTCCTCATCGTGCGCCCGGCGCTTGCGATCGGGCGCTTCGCCGACCGCACCTTCGAGCGCCTCGTCGTCGACGGCCTCGTCAACGGCACAGCGGGCACGGTGCGTGGCGCCAGCGGCTTCGTCCGCTTCGCGCAGAGCGGCTTCGTGCGCAGCTACGCGCTCTTCCTGATCGCCGGCTTCGCCGGCCTCGCCCTCTACTTCCTGCTCTCTGCCTCATGACCAACTCGCTGCTCTGGACACCGCTCGCCTTCGGCCTCGTCGGCCTCTTCCTGCCCAAGCGGCTGACCGGCTGGTGGGCGACGCTGGGAACCGGTGTGACGCTGACGCTGGCGGTCGCCCTGCTCGCCGGCTTCGACTCCGGCGCCGCCGGCCTCCAGGACACGGTCGAGGTCGAGTGGATCCCCGGCCTCGGCGTCGACTACAGCCTCGGCGTCGACGGGCTCAACATCTTCCTGATCCTGCTGACGGCGCTGCTCTGGCTCGGCGGCACCGCCTTCGCGGCGCTGCGCGAGCAGGATCGCCCGCACCTCTTCTTCCTGATGATGCTGCTCGGCGAGACCGCGACCCTGGGCGCCTTCCTCGCCCAGGACCTGCTCCTCTTCGTCCTCTTCTTCGACCTGATGCTGGTCCCGTTCTACTTCCTCTTCGGGGCCTGGGGGACGGACCGCGACGACGGCGTCACCGCCTCTGCGGCGACGCTGAAGATGATCGTCTACACGCTGATCGGCTCGCTGCTGATGTTGGTCGCGGCGATCGCGACCGGGATGATCGCCGCCGGCGGCGGCGACATCACCTTCTCGATCGCCGAGCTCGCCCGCCAGCCGCTCGGCGAGGGCAGCCAGCGCTGGATCTTCTGGTTCTTCGCCGCCGCCTTCCTGGTCAAGATGCCGGCCTTCCTCCTGCACGGCTGGATGCCGGACGCCTACCGGGCGGCGCCGCTGCCGGTGCTGGCGGTCTTCTCCGGCGTCCTCGCCAAGGTCGGCGCCTACGGCTTCCTGCGGGTCGTGCTGCCGCTCTTCCCCGACGCCACGGTCGAGTTCCAGGAGGTCGTCCTGGTGATCGCCCTCGCCTCGATCCTCTACGGCTCGGTGATGGCCTTCACTCAGACCAACGTGCGGCTGGTCGCCGGCTACTCCTCGATCGCGCAGCTCGGCTTCATCACCGCCGGGATCTTCGCCCTGCGCGCCGACGGGGCCGACGGGGCGGTGCTGCAGATGGTCAACCACGGCCTCGTCGTCGCGCCGCTCTTCATCATCGTCGCCCTGCTGGTCGAGCGCAGCGGCAGCGAGGACCTGCGTGAGATGGGCGGGATGGCAACACGGGCGCCGATCCTGGCCGCGCTCTTCCTGATCGTCACCCTGGCGACCCTGGCGATGCCCGGCTCGGCCAACTTCGTCGGCGAGTTCTACATCCTCAACGGGCTCTTCAACTCGAAGATCGCCTTCGCCTTCGTCGCGATCGTCGGCGTCGCGCTGTCGGCCTACTACGCGCTGCGCCTCTACCAGCGGACGATGCACAATCGCAGGCCGGAGGGGATCGAGTCGCGCGAGATCGGGCTCCGCGACGGGCTCGTCCTCGTCCCGCTCGTGCTCTGCATCCTCGCCCTCGCCCTCTACCCGCAGCTGATCCTGAAGCGCACCGACGCCTCGGTGGAGCAGGCGGTCAGCGCGGTCCAGGAGCCCGCGCCCGGGAAGCTGGCCAAACGATGAACTTCGACGCCCCGACCCTCGACTACGCCGGGCTCTCGCCGCTGATCGCGCTCACGGTCGGCGCCTGCGTGGTGCTGCTCAGCGCCGTCTCGCCGCTGCGCCGCAGCGCGCCGGGACTGACGCTGCTCACCCTCGCCATCGCCGCCGGGCTCCTGATCTGGAACTGGAACGACCCCGCCGACCTCGTCGCCGGGGCGCTCCGCCTCGACGACCTGGCGATCTCGATCTCGCTGGTCGTGCTGCTGATGGCGGCGGCGACGGTGCTGCTCTCGATCCGCGAGCCCGCCGCCGAGGAGGCGGGCTCGGGCGAGTACCACGCGCTGCTGCTCGGCTCGGTTCTGGGCATGGTCCTGCTCGCCCAAGCCCAGAACCTGGTCAGCGCCTTCATCGCGATCGAGACCCTCTCGATACCCCTCTACATCCTCTGCGCGACCAACCTGCGCCACGAGCGCTCGCTCGAGTCGGGGCTGAAGTACCTGATCGTCGGCTCGCTCGGCTCGGCGACGCTGCTCTACGGGATGGCCTTCCTCTACGGCGGCTCGGGCTCGACCGACTTCGCCGGGATCGCGGAGGGCATCGCCCGCGAGGGCGTGCTCGGCGACCCGTTGGTCCTGGTCGGCATCGCGATGGCCGGGGTCGGACTCGCCTTCAAGACCTCGATCGCACCCTTCCACCAGTGGACGCCCGACGTCTACGAGGGCGCCCCGACGCCGATCACCGGCTTTATGGCCGTCGCCACCAAGGCCGCGGCCTTCGCCGTCTTCGTCCGCTTCTTCGACGTCGCCCTGCTGCCGCAGGCCGACGAGTGGCAGCCGGCGCTCGCGGTGCTCGCCGCCGCCTCGATCCTGATCGGCAACGTCGGCGCGCTCGGCCAGCGCTCGCTGAAGCGGCTGCTCGGCTATTCCGGCGTCGCCCAGGCCGGCTACATCCTCGGCGGCCTCGTCGTCGCCAGCGAGGCCGGCGTCAACGCGATCGTCTTCTACCTCGCCACCTACGCCTTCATGAACCTCGCCGCCTTCGCCGCGATCGTCGCCCGCGAGCGGGAGACTCCGCACGGCGACGGCATCGAGGCGGTGCGCGGGCTGGGCCGGGAGCGGCCGCTGCTCGCCTGGCCCCTGACGATCTCGATGCTCGGTCTCGCCGGCCTGCCCGCCACCGCGGGCTTCATCGGCAAGCTCTACCTGATCGAGGCCCTGGTCGCGGGCGACTACACCTGGCTCGCCGTCTTCATCGCGATCGGGACGATGATCTCGCTCGCCTACTACCTGCCGGTGGTGGCCGCGATGTGGATGCGGCCCGAGGCCGAGCCCGGCACGCAGCCGGCGATCGCCGGCGCCGCGCCCGAGGCCGACCCGACCGACCCCGAAGCCGGCCGGCGGCTCTACCTCCTCGCCCCCGCCCTGCTCGCCGCGGCGGCGGTCGTCTTCTTCGGGATCGTCCCCCAGCCGCTGGTCGAGCTCGCCGAGCACGCCGGCGCCGCCCTCTTCTAGCGCGCTGACTTCGCCTTTAGGCCTACCCATGGACGCCTAAAGGCGAAGTCAGCAGTTATGGTCAGCGCATGGAGGGGAGGCCGCAGGCGCTTGGCGCCGCGACTATGTGCGAGGCGTTTCAGCTCACAGCTGCCGAGCAGGGCGACAATCCGGCGCTGCGGCTGAAGGACGCGGACTACGAGGCGAGCTTCGCCGAGTACGCCGAGACGGCGCGCAAGCGGGCCGCCGGACTGGCCGCGCTGGGGGTCGGCCACGGCGACACGCTCGGCTTCATGCTGGTCAACCGTCCCGCCTTCTTCCTTACCGACTGCGCCGCGATGCACCTCGGCGCGGCCTGCTTCTCGCTCTACAACACCTCCTCGCCGGAGCAGATCGAGTACGTGGTCGCCGACGCGGCCAACCGGGTGATCGTCACCGAGCAGGCCTTCCTCGACAGCGTCCTGCAGGTGCGCGAGCGGGTCGAGACCCTCGAGCAGGTCGTCGTGATCGACGGCGAGGCTCCGGAGGGGACGATCTCGATCGCCGAGCTGGAGGAGATGGGCGACCCCGGCTTCGACTTCGAGGCGGCCTGGCGGGCGGTGAAGCCCGACGACGTGCTCTGCCTGATCTACACCTCGGGCACCACCGGGCCGCCCAAGGGCGTGCAGCTCACCCACGACAACATGATGAGCGAGTGGCGGGCCTGCGACGGCGTGCACGCCGCCGACACCGGCGGCCGCAGCATCTCCTTCCTGCCCAGCGCCCACATCGCCGACCGCTGGGCGCAGCTCTACGGCCAGATGGTCTACGGCACCTGCGTCCACTGCTGCCCCGACCCGCGGGCGATGGTCGCCTACTCGATCGAGGTCAGGCCAACCCTCTGGGGCGGCGTGCCGCGGATCTGGGAGAAGCTGAAGGCGGCGCTGGAGACCGGGATGGCGGCGGAGCAGGACCCCGAGAAGCGCAAGGCGACCGAGTGGGCGATGGAGATCGGCCGCCGCTACGTCGCCGCCTACATGGAGGGCGAGATCCCCGACGAGCTGCAGGCTGAATGGGACAAAGCCGACGAGCTGGTCTTCTCCGGCATCCGCGCGATGCTCGGCCTCGACCAGGTCGAGTGGTTCGCGGTCGGCGCCGCCCCCACCCCGCCGGACGTGCTCGAGTTCTTCCTCGCGATCGGGATCGAGATCTGCGAGCTGTGGGGGATGTCGGAGACCTGCGCGGTGGCGACGCTCAACCCGGCGGGCCGGGTCCGGGTCGGAACGGTGGGGCCGCCGCTCCCCGGCGTCGAGGTCAAACTCGCCGAGGACGGCGAGGTGATGGTGCGCGGCCCGATCGTGATGAAGGGCTACCGCAACATGCCCGAGAAGACCGCGGAAACGTTCACCGACGATGGTTGGCTGCTGACCGGCGACGTCGGCGAATTCGACGAGGCGGGCTACCTCAAGATCGTCGACCGCAAGAAGGAGCTGATCATCAACGCGGCCGGCAAGAACATGTCGCCGGCCAACATCGAGTCGAAGGTCAAGTCGGCCTCGCCGCTGATCGCCCAGGCGGTCGCGATCGGCGACCGCCGGCCCTACAACGTCGCCCTGATCACGCTCGACCCCGAAACGCTCGCCGCCCGCGGCCTCTCCGGCGAGGAGTCGGAGGTCGCGGCCGAGATCGAGCAGGCGGTCGGGGAGGCCAACCAGCGCCTCTCCCGGGTCGAGCAGATCAAGCGCTTCCGGGTGCTCTCGGGCGAATGGGCCCCGGGCGGCGAGGAGCTGACGCCGACGATGAAGCTGAAGCGCCGCCCGATCGAGCGCAAGTACGAGGCGGAGATCGAGGCGCTGTACGCGTAACGCCCTCGTACCGGCTACCTGAAAGGGTGCGCCGCCGATGGGCGTCCTGCTGACAACCGCCGCGATCGCCATCTCCGTCGCCGTCGGCGTCTGGTCCGAGCGGCGCTGGCCGCAGGGAGCGGCGACCGCCTCGCGGCGGGCGCTGATGCTGATCCTCTACGTGCTGGTCCCGCCGGTCGTCTTCTTCAACCTCGCCGTGGTCGAAGTCGACCTCGACTCCGGGATCGGCATCGTCCTCGGCCTGGTCACGGTCTCGCTCGCCGCCGTGCTCGCATGGTGGGTGGCGAGCCGCGTGCTCGGACTGCCCAACCACAAGACCGGCGCCGTGATCTGCACGGTGCTGGCGGTCAACAGCGCCTATCTCGGCTACCCGTTGACCATCGCCCTGCTCGGCCGCGACGAGCTCTCCACCGCGGTCCTCTACGACATCCTCGTCTGCGCCCCGGCGCTGCTGCTCGGCGCCTTCGCGGTCGGGGCCGCGTTCGGGCTGCGGGCGGGCGAGAGACCGCGGGACCGGGTGCGCGCCTTCTTCACCCGCAACCCGCCGCTCTACGCCGCGCTCGCCGCCCTGATCGCGCCCGAGGCGCTGGCGCCCGACCTGGCGGTCGACCTCTCCCAGGCCCTCATCATCGCGATCCTGCCGATCGGGTTCTTCGCCGTCGGCGCCACCCTGGCCGAGAACTCCAAGCACGGCGAGTTGCCGATGCCGCCGCCGCTCTCGCGCCCCGTCGCCCTCGCCGTCGTCTCGCGGCTCGTCGTCGCGCCCGGCCTGCTGATCCTGCTCGCGGCGCCGCTGGTCGAGCTGCCCGCCTCCTACCTGCTGCTGGCGGCGATGCCGACCGGGCTCAACTCGATGGTCGTCGCCCACGCCTACGGCCTCGACATGGAGATCACCGCCGAGGCGGTCACCTGGTCGACCGCGATCGTCGTCGCCGCGGCCTTGCTATCCCTAGTGCTCTGATGCTGCACCATGTCGGGATCGAGGTCCGTCCGGTGGAGATCGCGCGCGCGGTCGAGTTCTGGCAGCTGCTCGGGTTCGCCGAGGTCGAACCGCCGGCCTCGCTGGCCGAGTTCACCTGGCTCGAACGGGACGGGACGCAGATCCACCTGATGCCGACCGAGGCGCCCACCGTGCCCGGCCGCGGTCACACCGCCGTCGTCGCGGCCGATTTCGAGGCGGCGGTGGAGCGGCTGCGCGAGCACGGCTTCGAGGTCGAGGGCCGGCGCGAGCACTGGGGCGAGCCCCGCGCCCACGCAATCGCGCCCGGCGGCCACCGGATCGAGCTGATGGCGGCGCCGCCGGCGCCGCGCTGAGGGGGTCAGCGGCGGTCGGCCAGCGCAGCGTTGTTGTTGTGCTTGGCGCCGAGCAGGTCGCGGTCGGCGCAGCTGATCAGCTCGTGGACGGTGCGGCCGTCGCCCGGGAAGATCGCGTAGCCCGCCCCGGCCGAGACCCGCACCCCGTCCCGGCCGCAGTCGCGGACCCGGGCGCGTAGGCGCGCCGCCACGTCTTCCGCCTCTTCGCCGTTGGTCTCGGGCGCGATCACCGCGAACTCGTCGCCGCCCTGGCGGAAGACCGAGTCGGCGCCGCGCACCTCGTCGCGCAGCGCGTTGCCGATCTCGGCGAGCAACCGATCGCCCTCGAGGTGACCGAGAGCCTCGTTGACCTGCTTGAACCCGTCGAGGTCGATCAGGATCAGCGAGAACTCGCGCTGGTGCCGCGCGTGCCGCGAGACCTCTTCGTCGAGTCGTTCGTGCAGGGCGCGGTAGTTGCCGACCCCGGTCAGCTCGTCGCGACGGGAGAGGTCCCAGAGTTCGTCGTGGCTGGCCTGCAGGCGGCGGGCGAGGGCGAGGGCGCTGATCCCGACGACGACGATGCAGACCGCCTCGATCGCCGCGGTCAGTAACGCCTGGCCACCGGAGAAGGACCCGATCGTCAGCGGGGCGATGACCGCGATCCCGATCGCCGCCAGGCCGCCGAGCAGGAAGCGCGCGCCGATGCTGCGCGGCTGGGAAGGACGGTTGGCGGACGAAGACGACATGAGACTGATCCAGCGCGGGAGAGCGAGGACTAGCTAATCAAACAAAAGTCCGCCCGTTTGATTCGCTGTAATAGCCAAAGCAATGGGATTCGACGTCAAGATCCTCGCCGATTCGCGCTCTCCCGCGGGGTATCGCCTGACGACGCTGGAGACGACCTTCCCCCGCTTCATCCTCGCCGAGTTCAATACCCACCGCGTCTTCTCGCGCAACTCGGCCAGCTCGCGCGCGATCCCGATCGTCAAGCAGGTGCGCAGGGTGCTCGAGCATCCCTACGTGCCGATCGAGTTCGGCTCCAACCAGCCGGGGATGCAGGCGGGCCCGCCGCTCGCCGGCAAGGCCCAGCGGGCGGCGGAGCGCGAGTGGCTGCAGGCGCGCGACGACGCTGTGCGCCACGTCCTCGGGCTCGTCGCCAGCCCCGACGAGGTGCGCGTCCAGGCCGACCTGCTCGCCTTCCTCGAGCAGGTCGAGGCGGCGGTCAAATCGGGTGAGCGACCGGACGGGTGGCTGAACGTGCACAAGCAGGTCGCCAACCGCCTGCTCGAGCCCTTCATGTGGCACACGGTGATCGTCACCGCGACCGAGTGGGAGAACTTCTGGAACCTGCGCTGCCACGCCGACGCGCAGCCGGAGATCAAGCTGATCGCGACGATGATGCGCGATGCGGTCGAAGGCTCCGTCCCCACCGAGCTGAGCTGGGACGAGTGGCACCTGCCGCTGGTTCGCGAGGCCGACCGCGAGGAGGCCGCCTCGGAAGAGGTCCTGATCAAGATCTCGGCCGGGCGCTGCGCGCGGGTCAGCTACCTGACCCACGCCGGGACAAGGGACCTGGAGGCGGACCTCGGCCTGCACGACCGCCTGATCGAGAGCGGCCACATGTCGCCGATGGAGCACCCGGCGCGCCCGCTGCGAACGCGGGAGCTGGAGCAGGGCGAGTGGAGCGGCAACTTCCGCGGCTGGATGCCCTACCGGAAGACGGTCGCGGGCGAGGCGAATCCGCTGGCGCCGGCTGAAATAGCGGCTGCCTGAGCAGGAGAGGC
>Ga0268259_10000084_pt1 | contig 62674 bp, 66 predicted proteins | sample AgamicAsMarz_FD_200246 | JGI IMG/M metagenome (GOLD analysis project Ga0268259, IMG submission 200246) | Agave microbial communities from Guanajuato, Mexico - As.Ma.rz (v2) (version 3) | ecosystem: Host-associated > Plants > Phyllosphere > Phylloplane/Leaf | place: Guanajuato, Mexico... | reverse complement strand
CGACCCCGGAGGTCGTGATCGGCGCCGCGCTGCTCTCGACCTTCATCTACGCCTCGGTCGCACTCGGTTTCACGACGCTGCTGATCGCCCACGTGATGTTCTCGATCAGCTTCGTCGTCGTCGTCGTGCGCTCGCGGCTGATCGGCTTCGACCGCAACCTCGAGGAGGCGGCGGCAGACCTCGGCGCGACACCTCTCACCACCTTCCGCACGGTGACGCTGCCGCTGCTGATGCCGGGGGTGATCGCCGCCGCCCTGCTGGCCTTCGCCCTCTCGATCGACGACTTCGTGATCTCCAACTTCAACTCGGGCACGACCGTGACCTTCCCGCTCTACGTCTACGGGGTCAGCCTGCGCGGCATCCCCGTCCAGGTCAACGCGCTGGCGACGCTGCTCTTCGTCGTCACCGTGCTGGCGGTGGTGCTGGTGCTCTGGCAGCAACGGCGCGCGGAGCGGATGGCCGCGGTGCGGCCCGAACGCGAAGCGCCACCCATCCCCGCCCCACCCGCGCAGGCGACGACATGACCGCCGACGGGACGAAAACGTCCAGCATGTGGATGGAATCGGCCCATCGGCCGGGAGAGGGCGCGGTGCGGCTGGCGAACTACGTCGGCGGGGCCTGGCGGCCGGCGGACGGGGTCAGCACCCTCGACGACGTCGACCCGGCGACGGGCGAGGTCACGGCGCTGGTGCCGCTCTCCGGCGCGCGCCAGGTGCGCGAGGCGGTCGAGGCGGCGCGCGCGGCGCAGCCCGAGTGGCGGGCGGTGCCGCCACAGCGGCGGGCGCGCGCGGTGCTGGCGCTGCGCGAGCAGCTGCTGCGCCGCCGCGAGGAGCTGGTCGCCCTGGTCAGCGCCGACATGGGCAAGACGCTTGCCGACGCCGACGGCGAGGTCGGCCGCGGGATCGAGTCGGTCGAGTCCGCCGCCGCGATCCCCCACCTGCTCAAGGGCGAGACGCTGGAGGGGGTCGCCGCCGGCGTCGACGTCGAGCTGGTGCGCCAGCCGGTCGGCGTGGTGGCGGCGATCACCCCGTTCAACTTCCCGGCGATGATCCCGCTCTGGTTCCTGCCCTACGCGATCGCCTGCGGCAACTCGTTCGTGCTGAAGCCCTCCGAGCAGGACCCGCGGCCGGCGTCGCTGATCGTCGAGATGGTCGACGCGGTCGAGGAGATCCCACCGGGCGTCGTCAACCTCGTCCACGGCGGCCGTGACGCGGTCACCGCGATCCTCGAGGACCCGGGCATCGACGCGGTCTCCTTCGTCGGCCGCGCCTCGACCGCGCGGATCGTCGCCGAAGGCGCGGTGCGCACCGGCAAGCGCGTGCAGGCGCTGGGTGGCGCCAAGAACTCGCTGGTGGTGATGCCTGACGCCGACCTCGACGAGGCGGCGCCGGCGATCATGGGCTCGGCCTTCGGCGCCGCCGGCCAGCGCTGCCTGGCCGGTTCCGTCTGCGTCGTCGTCGGCGACGAGGAGCGGCGGGCAGAGGTGAGCGGGGCGCTGGTCGCCGCCGCCTCGGAGCTGGCGGTCGGCCCCGGCGACGAGGCCACCACCGACGTCTGTCCGATGGTCTCCGCCACTGCCCGCGCCAAGGTCGCCGAGGCGGTCGAGCGCGGCAAGAGCGACGGCGCCGAGCTCCTGCTCGACGGGCGCGGCGACGAGGGGCCGGCGGGGACCCTGCTCGGCCCGACGATCGCGATCGCCGACCCCGAGTCGGAGCTGGCCCGCGAGGAGCTGTTCGGGCCGCTGCTGACCCTGGTCGAGGCGCCCGACATCGACGCCGCGCTCGAGTTCCTCAACGGCTCGCGCTACGGCAACGCCGGCGCCATCTTCACCCGCTCCGGAGACGCGATGCGCCGCTACCGCTACGGCGCCGAGGCAGGCATGCTCGGCGTCAACATCGGCGTACCCGCGCCTGTCGCCTGGTTCCCCTTCGCCGGTTGGAAGGACTCCTGCGACGGTGATCTGCACGCCAACGGCACCGACGCGGTGGACTTCTACACGCGCAAGAAGGTCGTCACCAGCCGCTGGTGAGAAGGAGGGCGGGAGTCACCTCGACGATGCCTCGCGAAGCGGCCCCGCCGGGGTGATTATGTGCCGCGAAGCGGCACGAGATTCCACCGCCCGCAGGGCGGTGGTGGGCAATCGGCGAGGTGACTCCCGCCCTCCCGTTACCTGCCGATGTGGAAGCCGATCAGCTCGGGGATGCGTGCGATCGCCTTGCTCGTGAAGCTGGGCGATCTACCTTCGGACTCGGCTTGCTCCTTGGCCATGATCGCGCGGCGGATGGTGTTGCCGCCGAGCCAGTGGAAGGGCTCGGGCGGGACGCGCTGGGGCGAGGGGTCGACGAAGGCGAGGCGGGAGTGGTCGTCGCGGCGGTCGAGCGCGAGGGAGGCGAGCGTGCGGCCGACCATGTGCGATGGGCCGACGCCGTTGCCGGTGTAGCCGGCGGCGGCGAAGCTGCGACCGCCGCGCGACGGCGCCACCAGCGGCAGGTGGGTCGGCGAGACGTCGATCGGTCCCCCCCAGGCGTGGGTTAGCCGGCGCCCTTTCAGCCCGGGGAAGTAGGCGCGCAGGCGCTCGGCGGCGAGGGCGACCACCTCGCGGTCGAGCTCGACCCGGCCGCGGAGCCGCCCCCCGAACGAGATCTGTCCGCCGCCGAGGCCGAAGGCGATCCGGCCATCGGGCGTGGTGCGGAAGTAGTGCAGCATCGTGCGGCAGTCGGTGACGCACTCGCCGCCGGTCCAGCCGATCTCCTCCAGCACCTCCGGCGCCGGCTCGGTGAGGACGATGTGGGAGGAGGTGACGGTGAGCGAGTTGCGCAGCGGCCCGCGCCGCGCCTTGGCGGCGCCGCCGATCGCGATCACCGCGGCGCCGGCGCGCACCGTGCCGCCCGCCGTCCGCGCCTCGACCCCTCCCCCGCTCTCGCGCAGCTCTCGCACCGGCGAGCCCTCGCAGATCTCGACCCCGGTGGCGATCAATCGCTCGCGCAGGCCGAGCGCCAGCCGCGCCGGCTGCACGGTGGCCGCATCGGGGTAGAAGGCGCCGCCGCGGAAGGCAGGCGAGGCGCAGCGGGCGGCGACCTGCTCGGCGCTCAGCGGCTGGACCGCGTCGAGGGCGCCGAGCTCACGGCAGGACGCGAGCGTCTCCTGCCAGGCCCCGTCCTGAGCGGGGGCCGCGGAGACCTGCAGGTAGCCGGCGCGGCGGAACCAGGCGTCGACCCCCTCGTGCTCGCAGAAGGACTCGACCCCCCTCACCGCCTCCGTCGCCGCCCGCGCCACGTCGAGCGCCGCCGCGTCCCCCCAGCGCCGCCGCATGTTCGCCAGCGAGAACCAGAGCACGTTGCAGAACCCTCCGTTGCGCCCGCTCGGCCCCGACCCGCAAACCTCCGCCTCCAGCAGCACCACCCGCGCCCCAGGCTCCAGTCGCTTCAGCTGCCACGCCGCCCACATGCCGGTGTACCCACCGCCGATCACCACCACGTCGGCGGCCCGCTCGCCGGCCAGAGCCGGCGCCGGCGCGACCTCACCAGCCTCCTCCAGCCAGTACCCGTGAGGCGTGTGCTTCATCGTCGTTAGGCTCCCACAACGAATGGCCAGCTTCGACGCCATCGCCGATCTGCCGCTCGAGATCTCCTCCGTCGAGTTCGAGGGGCTCGGGATCACCGCCGGAGACTTCGAACGGCTGACGACAATGGTCAAGCTGCAGGGCGGCGGCGAGGAGGGGATCGGCGAGGACGTCGTCTACGACGCCGTCGACCACATCGCCCAGCAGGACCATGGGCCGCCGGCGGGACTGACCGGCAGGTTCACCTTCGCCACCTTCTCCGAGCGCCTCGACGAGATCGACCTCTTCCCGGCGGCGCCGCCGGTCCGTGACGACTCCTCACCCGACTACCGGCGCTGGGCCTTCGAGTCGGCGGCGCTCGACCTGGCGCTGCGCCAGGCCGGCACCAACTTGGCCGCGGCGCTCGGGCGCGAGCCACGCCCGGTCAACTTCGTCAACTCGATGCGGCTGGCCGGCTTCGGCTCCGACGAGCCCTCCTCGATCGAGCCGCTGCTCGCCCGCCTCGCCGCCTACCCGACGCTGCGCTTCAAGCTCGACCCGGCCAACGACTGGGACGACGAGCTGATCGCGGCGCTGGCCGAGACCGGCGCGGTCGACTCGCTCGACCTCAAGGGCTTCTACAAAGGCACGCCGGTCGACGTCGAGACCGACCCCGAGCTCTACGCGAAGCTGATCGAGACCTTCCCCGAGGCCTGGCTCGAGGACCCGGACGTGACCGACGAGACCCGGCCGCTGCTCGATCCCGTCTCCGAGCGGGTCACCTGGGACGCGCCGATCCACTCGATCGCCGACATCGAGGCGATGCCTTGGTCACCGCCGAAGACGGTCAACGTCAAGCCCTCGCGCTTCGGCCCGATCCGCAAACTCTTCGCCGCCTACGACTACTGCGAGGAGCGGGGGATCGGCGCCTACGGCGGCGGTCAGACCGAGCTCGGGCAGGGCCGCGGCCAGATCCAGTACCTCGCCTCGATCTTCCACCCGGACACCCCCAACGACGTCGCCCCCGGCGGCTACAACGACCCCGAGCAGGCGACCAAGCCGGGGCTTCCGTCGAGCCCGCTCGAGCCGCGGATCGACGAGCGCGGCTTCCGCTGGGAGAGTTAGGCAAACCTCACCCTCTCTTCGGCCAACCGAATCCGGCGTTTCGGCTACGTTGGACGCACCCAGCCCACCCCACCAGCCAGGAGAGGACATGGCCGAGAAAAGCTTCGCCGCCGCGCTCAACGAGCAGATCGCCAACGAGTTCGCCGCCTCGCAGCAGTACGTCGGCATCGCCGTCTACTACGACGCCGAGACCCTGCCCCGCCTCGCCCATTTCTTCTACCGCCAAGCGCTGGAGGAGCGCGAGCACGCGATGATGATGATCCAGTACCTGCTCGACGTCGACGAGGAGGTCCACATCCCCGACATCAAGTCGCAGGAGACCCGCTACGGGGACGGGGTGGCGCCGGTGAGGATGGCGCTCGAGCAGGAGAAGCGGGTCGGCGAGGAGATCTACGCGCTGTTCGAGCTCGCCCGCGAGACCAAGGACTACCGCGCCGAGCAGTTCATGCAGTGGTTCGTCAAGGAGCAGGTCGAGGAGGTCGCGCTGATGAACGACCTGCTCAACGTGGTCGAGCGCTCCAAGGACAACCTGCTGCTGGCCGAGGACTACATCGCGCGCGAGAACCCCGGCGAGGGCAACGGCGATCCGACCGCGCCGCCGCCGGCCGGCGAGGGCTGACGCTGGCGCCTGACCCGGATGTACAGGGCGGTACCCAGCCCGGTGTCCGATTGTTAATTCGGTACCGAATCGTCCACGGGCGGCCATATGGGGTGTACAATCGCGTTTACCGAAACACGGTTGTCTGCACTGAGGAGAGCCCCCGCAAATGCCCCCCACTTCCCCTCATAGCGCCGCGCCAAGCGACATCGGCGGCGTAATCGAGCGGGAGCACCTGCCCGCCGGCCGCGAGGACCTGGCCGAGCCGCTGATCGCCCACTCGCAGCGCGAGCGGATCCTCGTGGCGATGGCCGAGACCTGCGCCGAGAAGGGCTACGGGGCGACGACGATCGCCGACATCTGCGAGCCGGCAGGCGTCTCCCGCGCCACCTTCTACGAGCTGTTCAAGGACAAGGAAGACTGCTTCCACGCCGCGATGGAGCTCTCCCTGGCCGACGCGATGGGCCGCGTCGTCGAGGTCTACTCGCCCGACAAGCCGTGGGCGACAACCGTCCGCGACGCCGCCGCCGCCTTCCTCGACCTGCTGGCGAGCCGCCCCGCCTTCGCCCGCATGGCGCTGGTCGAGGCACCCTCGGCGAGCGAGCGGGGGCTCGAGCTCTACGCGTCCGGCAAGCGGGTCCTGCAGTCCCTCCTCGACCGTGCCCGTAACGACCCGGTCGAGGAGCAGGCGATTCCCTCGAGCGCCGGGCGCGCGGCGCTGGCCGCCGCCGAGTCGCTGATCGTCGGCCAGATCCTCGCCGGCAACGCCGAGCGCCTGCGCGAGCTGCTCCCCGACATCGTCTACATCACCACCGTGCCCTACCTCGGCCAGGACGAGGCGCTGCGCCAGTCGCGCGAAGCGGAGAAGCTGGTCGAGGCCGGCCGGGACTGAGCGGATGCCGAAAGAGAAACGCCGGGAGCCGTGGCGGCCGCCACGGGGGCGGCACCGGCTGCCGCCTGAGGTCGTCGCCCGCTCGCAGCGCGAGCGTCTGCTGGAGGCGGCGATCCGTGTCGTCGTCGAGAAGGGCTACGCGGCGACCACGGTCTCCGACCTGACCCGCGAGGCGGGGGTCTCCCGCACCACCTTCTACGAGCACTTCGAGGACAAGGGCGCCTGCTTCCTCGCCGCCTACGACAACGCGGTCGACGCCCTGGTGCGACGGGTCGGCGCCGCCTACGAGTCGCAGGAGCGCTGGCCGGAGCGGGCCCGGGCCGGCCTCGAAGCGCTGCTGGCGGCGCTCGCCGAGGAGCCCGATCTCGCCCGCCTGGCGCTGGTCGACATCGGCTCCGCCGGCCCCCTCGCCCAGCGCCGCTACCGGGCCGCCGTGCAGCGGCTGACGCCGCTCTTCGACGAGGGACGGGACTTCGCCCCGGCCGGTCGCACCCTGCCCGCCAACACCTCGCGGATGGCGATCGGGGCGGTCACCGGCCTGATCTCGGACGAGCTGGTGGCGGGACGCGCGGAGTATCTGCCGGAGTTGCTTTCCGACCTGCTTTTTGCCACGCTAGTGCCGTATATCGGCCCAGAGGCGGCAGCCAGGGAGGTGGGCGAAAGGGTTAGATAAACACCTTCGTACACGTTGCCGCTATGATCCAGATACCTAGTAGTTCCTACCTTCTGAGATGGCCGATGGCAGCTACCGAATCGCGGCGCGACCTGATCCTGGCGGCGATGATCCGCGTCGTCGGGGCGAAGGGATACAAGGCGACATCGGTCGCTGACGTGATCGAGGAGGCCGGCACCTCCCGCACCACCTTCTACAAGCACTTCGACGATAAGCACGAGTGCTTTCTCGCCGCCTACGAAGGGCTGGTCGAGCGCGTCTTCGGCCAGGTCGTCGCCAACTGCGACGGCGAGCAACCCTGGCTGGAGCGGATGCGCACCGGCCTAGCGACGATCGTCGACCTCTTCGCGATCGACCCGACGCTGGCCCGCACCGCGGTGGTCGAGGTCGCGGCGGCCGGCGCCGACGCCCGCCAGCTGCACTGGAACGCGGTCGCCCGCTTCACCGAGTTCCTCGACGCCGGCCGGGAGCTGGCCGGCGGCCGCGAGCTGCCGGACAACATCGCACTGATGTCCGCCGGCGCCGTCTCCGGACTGATCTTCGACGAGGTCCTTGCCGGGCGTGCCGAACGGCTGCCGGCGATGTTGCCCGACCTGCTCTTCGCGATGCTCGTCCCCTACATCGGCCCACGGGCCGCTGCCGACGAGATGCGCCGGGCTACAGCGACTGGGTGATTCGACTTCGGCCGGGTTAGGCGTCGATGGCGCGCCGCAACTTGTGGCGCGCCCGGTGAAGGCGAACCTTCACCGTGCCTTCGGGGATGCTGAGTCGGCGCGAGATCGCCGATTCGGTCAAGTCCTCGTCGTAGCGGAGCCGCAGCAGCTGCTGCTCGCGCTCGCTGAGGCGGTCGATCGCGGCCCTAATGTCGGCGCGCTCGACCGTGTCCACCACCCGCTCGTCATCAGCGGCCTCGAGGTGGAACTCGACTCTCTCAACAGGCTCGGGACGCACACGTTCGTGCTCGCGGAATGCCTCCCTGCGAACGATCGACGTCAGCCACTCCTTGCGGCGGGCGATGTCCCGCAGCTTCGAGCGATTGCGCCAGGCGCGAAGCAGGGCATCCTGCGCTATGTCCTCCGCTTCGCTCCGGCTCTTCGCGAAGTAGTACGCCTCCCGCAAGCAGATCCGGTGCGCCTCTCCCCATTCCCAGCCGTCGTCTGAATCTCGTTTTTGGATTGTTGGACGGATGATCCACCGACCGTACACCGATGTAAATCAAACGGGGGAAATTGATCGCTGAAACTAACTTGAGCATTTGCCGGGTCTTCATTACATGGCGGAGCAGGCTGCGGAGGGGCGGGGCGCAGGCTCGGCGGAGCTCACCTACGAGGCGATCGCCCCGGTCTACGACGCCTACACCTCTTTCAACGACTACGAGGGATGGATCGCCGATCTGCTGCCGATCCTGGAACGCCGCGGCCTGCGCGGCCGGCGCCTGCTCGACGTCGGCTGCGGCACCGGCAAGAGCTTCCTGCCGATGCTGCCGCGCGGCTGGCAGGTGACGGGCTGCGACATCTCCGCCTCGATGTTGGAGGTGGCTCGCGCCAAGGTCGGAGAGGGGGTGCGTCTGAGCGTCGCCGATATGCGCGAGCTGCCCGTCCTCGGCGAGTTCGACCTGGTCTGGTCGCTCGACGACGCCGTCAACTACATGCTCGACGAGGACGAGCTGACCCGGGCGCTGCGCGGGATGGCGGCCAACCTGGCGCCCACCGGGCTGCTGCTGTTCGACGTCAACGCCCTCTACGGCTACCGCAGCTTCTGGGCGATGAGCGAGGCGTTCGCCGAGCTCGACGGCGGGAGGAAAGTGGTCTGGCGCGGCGAGGTCGACCCCGACGTCGCGCCGGGCTCGATCTGCGAGGCGCAGATGACGATCGAGGCCCCGGAAGCGGCGCTCGGCGAGGACGGGGTCGAGGCGCTCGCCACCCACCGCCAGCGCCACTTCCCGGAAGGGGAGGTGCTGGAGGCGCTCGAGCGAGCGGGGCTGGAGTGCCTCGACGTCTACGGGCAGAGCACCGACGGCGTCCCGCGCAAGCCGCTCGACGAAGGGGCGCACACGAAGGCGATCTACATCGCTAAGGCATCTTGAAGAGGAAGATCGAGGACGAGACGGAAACGCTCGCGGCGCCTGACTCGGCGATGTCGTCGAGGCTCTTGGCCGACCGCTCCTCGAGTTCGAAGCGGGCCCGTTCGAGAATTGCCAGCGCGTCCGTGTAGCCATCCTCGTCATAGACGAGTGGAGTTCGCGAGAGGTGGCATTCCTCATGGGGGTCGAAGGTGCCCCCCTCCAAAGCCTTGACGAAATCGCTCCCGGCGTTGTGGACGACCTCGCCCCCGTAGTGCTTGGCGACGAGCGGATGCATCTGCTGCAGTTCCCCGAGGTAGGAAAGGTTGGTTGCGGTCGCCCGGTAGAAGTGCTCCATGGCGCCGCGGCGCTTCTTTTCCTTGACGATCTCGGCGAACCCGAGCTTGTCGAGTTGCTTCGCGTGGTAGTCGACCGTGCCGAGCTCCTCACCCAAGATCTTGCTCATCTCGTTGGGGCTGTAGACCCCTTCGCCCAGCAGCGTCAAGATCTGGGACCGCAGGGGATGGCTCAGCGCTTTGCAGAGCCTTTGCGTCGCTTCCCGCTGGGTCTCCTCCCTCTTCGTCCTCGCTTTGGTCGCCAAGACCTTCCTCCTCTCCAAGGATCTAGAGCAAAGGATCGTAGCCCGTCGCACAAGCCCTGGCCATCGTTTACGAGATTTCTCTCAATTAGTGGAACTAGTTTGAGCAATTGCCCGGTCTATGTAGCGCAGCTCCTATTGACGGGAAGGAGGTGAGCGGAGTGAAGGTCGTGAAGACCGGGCACGCAGTGCCCCTCAGGCAGGTGATCAAGCCGCGCTAGCGCGGGCGCAGGGGCCGGTCTCCGACCCGACCTAGGCAGGGAGGGGGTCGGCCCATTACAGAAACCGGCTCAACTAGTGGAACGTTCTTGAGCGATGGGCGGGTCTTAAGGGTGCCGGACGGAATTCCGGTTTCCCATGAAGAAACCCCGCATCAAGCAGACGACGGAGCGGTTCACCGCGCCCAACGGCGACATCTACCTGATGAGGCCCAGCCTGGACTCGGACGTCCAGATCCAGGGCCCCTCCGACGACGAACGCCGGCTTATCGCCGCCCTCGACGGCCGTCGCTCCGTTGAAGACCTGGCGCGCGAGTTCGGCCGCGAAACCGTGGCGGACGCCCTGGCCCAGCTCGGCGAGATGGGTGTGCTCGAGGACGCGGCCGACGACGACTTGATCGCCCCAGAGGCGATGGCCCGCTTCGATCGGCAGATCCGCTATTTCGCCGACGTCACCCCCGGGCCGACCCCCTCCCAGTGCCAAGGCGCCCTGGAAGACGCCCGCATCGCGGTGCTAGGCGTCGGCGGGCTTGGCGGCTGGTCTGCTCTCTCGCTGGCCTGCATGGGGGTCGGCGAGATGCTGCTGGTCGACTTCGATCTCGTCGAGCTCAGCAACCTGAATCGTCAGGTGCTGTACGGGGAGAGCGACGTCGGCCGGCCCAAGGTCGTGGCTGCGGCCGAGCGCCTGCAGGCCTTCAGCTCGCGCCTCCAACTGACCGCCTTGGAGAAGCGCCTGGAGAGCGAGGAGGAGATCGCCGATCTGATCGACGGCTACGACTTCGTGATCGACGCGGTCGACTGGCCCGCGCACAAGGTCGAGCGCTGGGTGAACTCCGCCTGCTTCAGGACGGGCACCCCCTACATCGCCATGAGCCACTTCCCGCCGGCCGCCCGGGTGGGACCGACGTACGTGCCGGGGGAGACAGGCTGCTTCCTCTGTCAGGAGGCGGCCTACCGGCGGGCTTATCCGCTCTTCGACGCGGCGATCGATCAGCTCCGCGGGAAAGAGTCGCCGGCGGCCACGCTTGGCCCGGGAGCCGGCCTGGTCGGAAACCTCGTCGCGCTGGAGATCCTGCACTACCTGACCGGACTCGCGACGCCGGCGACGCTTGGCATGGCGGTGACCGTCGACCTGCGGACGCTGGAGGTCGAGCGCGAAGCGGTGCCCAGGGAGCCCGAGTGCCGCGTATGCGGAGAGTTGGAGCTGGCCGCGTGATGAGCGCCGTCACCACCTACGAGGCGATCGCGCCGGTCTATGACTCCTACACCTCCCACTACGACCACGAGGGCTGGATCGCCGAGCTGCTGCCGGTGCTGGAGCGCTACGGCCTGAGGCAAGGGGCGCTCCTGGACGTCGGCTGCGGGACCGGCGAGAGCTTTCTGCCGATGCTGAAGAGAGGCTGGGAGGTGACTGCCTGCGACATCTCGCCGGCGATGCTCGCCCGGGCAGCGGAAAAGGCAGGCGACGCCAAGCCCGAGCTCGAGGTGGCGGACATGCGCGACCTGCCTCGTTTCGGATCCTTCGAGCTGGTCTGGGCACTGGGCGACGCGGTCAACTACCTGCTCGACCGCTGCGAGCTGGAGGCGGCGCTGCGAGGGATGCGCTCCAACCTGTCCCCCGAGGGCCTTCTGTTCTTCGACGCCAACACCCTGACCGTCTATCGCTCGTTCTTCGTCGAGACGCACAGCGTGGAGCTCGAAGACGGCGGCGAGATGATCTGGCGGGGGGACGAGAAGGCAGGCGTAGAGCCCGGAGCGATCTGCGAGGCGACGATGCTCAACGAAGGTGAGGCGCTCGCCACCCACCGCCAGCGCCACTTCCCGGAAGGGGAGGTGCTGGAGGCGCTCGAGCGAGCGGGGCTGGAGTGCCTCGACGTCTACGGGCAGAGCACCGACGGCGTCCCGCGCAAGCCGCTCGACGAAGGCGCGCACACGAAGGCGATCTACATCGCCCGCGCCGCCCGCTGAGGCTCAGCCCTGCAGTCCGGCCTGCGCAGCGGAGAGCCGCTCCGAGGCCAGCTCCCAGCCACCCTGCAGCTCCGGTTCGACCGACTCCGTCTCGCAACCCGCGGTGGCGAGGCACTCCCCCCAGGCGTTGACCGCGTCGATGTAGCGGTTGAAGGCCTGCTCGCCGGGGGCGCCGGCGGCCACCATGCAGCCGACGCTGAGCTGCTCGACCGGGACGTCGCGGTACACACTCCTCAGCCGCCGCACCGCATCGAGGTACTCGGCGTAGGTGAGGCCGACGGCGAGCTGACGACGCAGGCTGTCGAGCGCGTCGACGAAGCCGCCGAGCTGGGCGGCGCAGCGCGGGCTCGCCTGCGCCTCCGCGCGTGCAGTGGTGGCGGCGTGCTCCTTCTGGGCCGTCGCCGTGCCGTCGTCCCCACAGCCCGAAAGGGCCACCAGCCCCAGCAGCGCGAAGCTGACGATCGGCCGCGAGCGCATCGGCTTAGTGTAGAAATTCACCCGATGCCGAGGACGCGAAAGCTCGCGCTCGCGGCCGTCGCCAAGCTTCTCGTCCTCCTCGCAGTCGCAGCGCCCGCGAGCTCGAGCGGAAACGGTGGGGCCCTCGTCGTCGGCGACAGCCTCGAGGAGCTCACCTCCCCATACCTGCAGAGTTACCTGCCGCGGGTACCGCTGACGATCGACGCGGTCGGCGGTTACAACAGCAACCAGATCCTCGAGCTCTTCCAGGAGAGTTTCGACCCCTCGCACTCGGTGGTCGTCTTCGACGCCGGCACCAACGACAACCCGGCTTACCCCGAGATCCTCGCCGGCAACCTGCGCGCCGTCGCCGCCGCGATCGGCGACCGCTGCATGGTCGTGCCGACCATTCACGGCCTTACCGTTGACGGCATCGGCAACGAAGGCAAGAACGGTGTGGTCGCCGAATTCGCGGCCTCGCGCCCGGGCACGCAGACGCCCGACTGGGCCGGCACGGTCGCCACGCGCCCGGACATGATGCAGGCCGACAACCTCCACCCCACACCCGAAGGCGCCGATTACCGCGCCCGCCTGATCGCGCAGGGGATCAAGGGCTGCTTGAACTACACGTCGCCGCCACCGCCCGCGGAGCCGGCGCTGGAGTCGAAGCCCGAACTGGCGCCGGCCGAGCGGATCGCCGAGCGGCAGCGCTCGGTGCTCCGCGAGCTCGGCGCCGCCGTCGTCAGCCGCACGGCCCTGGTCGCGGCGCTATCGCTCTATGCCTGAACCGATTCGCCGCGGCCAGCGGTACATGCCGGGGCTGGACGGGCTGCGGGCGATCGCCGTGCTCGGCGTCATCGCCTACCACCTGCAGTTCGACTGGGCGGAAGGTGGGCTACTCGGCGTCGGCGTCTTCTTCACCCTCAGCGGCTACCTGATCACCGACATCCTGCTCAACCAGGTGAGGAGGAGCGGCCGGATCGAATTCAAGTCGTTCTGGCTGGCGCGGGCGCGGCGCCTCCTCCCGGCCCTCTTCGTGATGCTGTTCGTGGTGATGGCGTGGGTGACCCTGATCGGGCCCCACCAGCCGGCCGCCTTCCGCGGCGAAGCCCTCGCCGCCGCCGGTTACATCAACAACTGGTGGCTGATCTTCAACGACGTCTCCTACTTCGCCCGCTTCGCCCCGCCGACGCCGCTCAAACACCTCTGGTCGCTCTCGGTCGAGGAGCAGTTCTATTTCGTCTGGCCCTTCCTGCTGCTGATCGGGATCAAGCTCGTGCCGGAGGTGAAGTACGCCACCGGGGTGCGGTTCCGCCTCGCCGCCGTCACCCTCGGCGGGGCGCTGCTGTCGGGGATCCTGATGGCGGTTCTCTACGAGCCGTCGCTCGACCCCTCGCGGGTCTACTACGGGACCGACACGCGGGCGCTGGAGCTGCTCGCCGGCGCGGCGCTGGCGATGGTCTGGCCGAGCCGCCAGCTGCGGGCGAATGTGCCGGGCCAGGCGCGCTCGGCGATCGACGCGATGGGGGTCGCCGGGCTGATCGTGATCGGGCTGATGTTCTGGCGGGTCAGCGAGTTCTCGCCCTTCCTCTACCGCGGCGGCTTCGCGCTGCTGGCGCTGGCCTCGGTACTGACAGTCGCCTCGCTCGCCCACCCCGCCTCTCGGCTCGCCCCGATCGTCGGCTGCCGGCCGATGCGCTGGATCGGCGAACGCTCGTACGGCATCTACCTCTGGCACCTGCCGATCGTCGTCCTCACCACTCCCGAGAGCGCCCACGGCCCCGACCTGCTCCGCGCCGCGCTCCAGGTCGCCGCCACCTTCGGCGTCGCCGAGCTGTCCTGGCGCTTCGTCGAGAACCCGATCCGCCACGGCGCCCTGGGACGGCTGTGGAAGCAGCTGAGGGAGGGGCGGCTGCGGCGCGAGAACGTCCCCCGCTGGGGCTGGGCCGTCGGCGGCGGCAGCGCGGTCGTCATCGTGCTCGCTCTTGCCGGCCTGGGAGGAGTGGGCGTCTCGAACGAGCCGGAAGCGCTCGGCGCCGTGACCAAAACGGTGAAAGTGGAAAGGAGGACGCCGGCGCCGCTGGGGACCTCCTGCGACGCAGTCGTCCACATCGGCGACTCGACCTCTGAGGGCCTCGTCTCCTCGGAGTACCTGCCCAACCCCGACCAGCTGATCAGCGCCCAGTACGCGCGCGTCGGCGCCACCACCCAGCACCTGGAGGTCTCGGGCGCGCGTTCGATCTACGAGAACTTCGAAGGCCTGCCCAACGCCCAGGAAGTGGCGGAGGCCTGGACCAACGAAGGGTTCAAAGGCTGCTGGGTGATTGCTATGGGCACCAACGAGGCCGCCAACGTCGCCGTCGGCTCGACCGTCACCTACGACGACCGCATCGACAGCATGATGACGACGATCGGCGAAGCCCCGGTGCTGTGGGTCAACGTCAAGTCACTGGTGGACAGCGGCCCCTACAAGGCCGAGAACATGGAGGACTGGGACAAGGCCCTGCTCGAGGGCTGCGACCGCTACCCGTACATGCGGATCTACGACTGGGCCTCCGACGTCAAGGACGCCTGGTTCATACCCGACGGCATCCACTTCACCACCCCCGGCTACGCCGCCCGCGCCCGCCTGATCGCCGACGCCCTGCTCGAAGCCTTCCCCAACGACGAGGATCTGGAGATGGCCGACCGCGACGACTGCGTCATTTCACCCTTTTGAAGAAGGCCCAGCGGTCGTAGAGCCCGAGCGCCGCGGCCAGCGTGTCGCCGCGGATCGTCGACGGCCCGCCGGTGCCGATCAGCCGCACGTACTCGATCCGGGGCGAGTCGCCCCGCTTGGTGACCGGTGCGACCGTCGGAGGAGAAGCCTCACTCTCGTAGATGCCACTTAGTTTGCGGGTCGCCTTACCACCGCCCGGTCGTTTCGCCCGCTCTACTGCACCCGGCCAGCGTCAGCGAAAACCCGTTTGACCGACGCCAAGAGCTGATTAGACACGGCATCTTGGGCAATCTGCGCCCGGGGGACGATCTGTGGGGGGTCGGGGACAACCACAGTCTCGGGAATCGAGCCCCCCATCGAGACAGAGCCGGAGGAGCTCCCGAACGCCAAGTACTGGGCCTCAAGCACAGCTACCGCTACGGCGACCTGGCCTATCTCGGCTCGGACATCGATGCGATCCCAAATGAGCTGCGCCGACTGACCCGCTGCGCGGAGGAAGGTGGCGAGCTTCTCGGGGTCGATCTGCGTGCCGCCGAGCATTCCGTCCGCGGCCACTGTGCCAGAAATCAGGATCGCTCCATCCGCCTCAACTCTCGCAGCCGGACCGATCTGCTGTGGCGGTGGAGTGAACTCGACCCGCACAGAGCTGATCGAGGAGATAACTCCCACGCTCTGCGGAATTGCGCCGCCGGCACGAAGCGCTGCGATCAGATCACCCCTAGGGCGGGATCATCGAGGGCGACAGCATCGAGCAGAACCGTTTTGCGAAGAGGAGTGGCGACCAAGCGAACACTCGCGGGCTGGCTCCAGCCGGAGTGGCTGCGCTCGGCAGCAAGGCCTACAGTTCTGGCCTGCGCTGCTGGCCCATCCTCAACGATAGCCGCCCGCTGGCGGGCGAGCGCTTCAGCCACCTTGGCTCCGACATCCCCGAGACCAGAGAAAGTTCCGTAGAAGATTCCATCTCCCCAGACTCCGCGGATGTCTTCCAAGAACTGCTGTTGGCGCGACTCTAGCTCGGTGTCCTGCACGAGGACGAGGATCGGCTTACCTAGGCGAGTCGCCTCCCGGAACTCCTCCTCGGTAGGCGAACTTTGACCAGGCTCGAAGTCCCCGTAACGGGCGCCCAGCAACAGTAGATAGTACTCCGCGGTAGCCACCTGATCGAGCAAGGCCCTTTTTGGTGCGGTCGGGTCGGCGCTCAATTTCTCTGAGCGCACTGGGTACAAACCGGTTGCACTCACGGCGTTGGCAGCTGCCTCTCTGACATCTTCGAACCCAGAGATGACACTGCTGATGAAAACAGCATCGACGGCCATTTAGGCAGCCCGACGCTCGATCAATTTATCGCTTCCCCCATAAGCCTCGATGACCTTGGCAGCGTTGACCAAGGCGCCACGCGCGCCGTCGCCAGGTCGGTACTCGGCGAGAATTCGCCGCAGGAGGTCATACTCGGGTCCTGGTCGCCGCAGTGGCGAACCAGTCGGCCAATTGCCATAGGAGACACTCACTTGGCCCACGGCGACCATTAGTCCCCAGCCCTCACCGGCGCGGTCGCCTCGCTCCATCAGGTAGCCCATCTCCTGACAAGCAATCCGAATCGCTTGAGACAGAGTCCTCGCGTGATGCCGATGTCCATCGGTCGTCTCGACGATCACGCCGTGATGTGTCCACTCGGCTTTTGCGCTCGCGTGGGTAGCAACGAACTGGGCGTGCAGTTCGAAGATCATGGCGCCACCTCCTCCCTCAACGGCGTCGGCCAACCGAGCCTCTCGGCGAGCCTCAGCATGACCGTCTCGCCGCCGTTGTCCGCTCCGAAGCTGCTCCCAATTGGGGCCAGGGTCCGGACATAAAGCCGGTCGCCGCTTGAGATGACGATGTCCCAGTCACCAACGCGAAAGCTGGCACGGAGTGAACTCTCGTCGCTTCCGCGAACCTGCAATTCGACAATGCTCTTGAGGGGTAGCGCCCTAGCATCGAGAGTCAAAGCCGAGTCCGGAGCCAAGAAGCGGAGGAATGCTTCGTCAGTCAGGGCAATGACAAACGGGGCATCCGCTGTAGATTCGGGGAAGCCCAGTCCAGAAAGTGCATCGGACGGCAGGAAGCGGCGGAGGCTGCCGCGGAGACGCCGATAGGCATCGTTGGGCAGCCGCCGCTCCTCGCATGCCTCGTACCAATGCTCCGTCAGCAGGTCGACTCGCTTGCTGTCCGGGGTATCCATCGAAGCCTCCGACAAGGAGCCCTCAACCCTTGCTTGAGCGAGGGTCGCGGCTCCGCGGATAGGTGTTGCGCTCCCCGATCTGGCCCTTGCGATTGTGGATCAGATGCTCGACCCCCCGTCCGCGTGCCATTTCCCGGCCGGTCGCCTGCGCCTCGGACTTGGTCGGCGCCGTATTGGAGGCTCGCTGTCCCCCCTCGACTTTGTTGGCCCAACCGTCGCCGTGCGGGACTGTGTGAACATCGCCTTTAGCCATTCGCTCTTCCTTCCCTAGTTCCCGAAGTCGATCAACCTCGCGCAAGGGACCCAATCAAATGCAGCGGATGGCAAATGAATGTGGCTGCATTCAACAACCACATTCATCTCCTACTCTCGCAAGGCTTCTGCTGCCCAGGCAATCCGATAGACGACTGACGGGCGGTTCTCATCCAGAGCAGTGTCAAGGTCTGCGCCACCGGGCAGAACTTGGACCTTTCCGTTTACAAGGAGTACGCCGTCGTCCTCAAGCTTGAGATCGCAGAGGCCCTTCGCGGTGCGTTCGACAAGATCCAAGTCGATTCCGGCGTTCCGCAGGTCTCCAAGAATCCTGGCCTTGATCGCATCCTGGAAGGTGAAGAGGTTGGGCGTTCCCGCACCGGTAGAAGCCCGAAATCCAGGCTTTAGCAGGCCCCGCTTAACCCAGGTGTGCAGGGTTCGGTACTCCACATCGGCAGCCTCCGCCACCTGAGGCAACGTAAGCGGCTGATCTTCGACAACGGCCATTGAACTCCTTCTAGCTAGCGTGGACTTCAGCGTACTGAGCAGACCGGGTGTCCTCGCTTGCCTTGAACCGAGATCGGGATAGATTTTCCGAGATAGCGGCTTCTTTGACATCCCCACCAAGGAGGTCGCCGAAAACGGGAGCGACGGGACTCGAACCCGCGACCTCCGGCGTGACAGGCCGGCGCTCTAACCAACTGAGCTACGCCCCCGAGAGCTGGGCGACTGGCGCCCAGCGGGCATTATCTCAGGGTCGCTGGATCTGTAGCTCGTAGGTGCCGGCGGAGCGGCGGGAGGGCTTGATCGCGATGCCCAGGCGGGACTGGCCGCAGACGGTGTAGTCGAGGCGGCGCTGGGGGCCGATGCCCTGGCGCGAGGTGCGCAGAACGCGGCCGTTGGAGTTGCGCAGGACGACGCGGTAGCCGCGGCGGCGCAGGGACTCGGGCCAGAGGCTGAGCCGCCCGTCGAGCGGGGTCTGCAGCCAGTGAACCGCCGCTCCCCGGGCTGGGAAGCGGCCGCGGATCGTCAGCGTGCGGCGCGCCCGCCAGGGGTCGAGGACGTCTTCCACGATCGCTTCGAAGGTGGCGGGCGTCGGCTTCAGGTACCCGGTCCAGCGCCACCTGACCCGGGACTGGGGGAAGCGGTTATGGGCGAATGCCTCGGCGAAGGCCTCGCCCGGGTGCGAGTAGTAGTGCTCGCCGTATTCGTCGGGGTCGGGGAAGAGCGTCCCCCACCGCCAGCCCTGGCAGACGCGCTCCTGGCTGGCCCAGCGCGGCGGGCCCCACTCGATCGCGGCCGGGAACGGGGCCGGGTTTTCGCGATGCTGGGCCACGTGATGCCCGTACTCATGGGCGATTACGAACTCGCGGCTGGCGCCGCCGATGCTGGTCCACGGTTCGCCGCTGATCACCATCTTGTTCTCGCCGTTGTAGTAGCAGGCTTCGGCTTCGAAGCCGCAGTCGAGGCCGAGCTGGAACGGGGTGTCGACCTGAATCGTGAGCAGCTCGACCTCGGGGCCGTGGACCAGGGTGCCGATGAAGTCGGCGATCGGCTGCGGGTCGGCGGCTTCGCAGGCGACGGCGCACCCCGCCGTGACCGCGATCGCGACCGTCGCCCCGCTGCCGTCGTTGATCGGGTAGCGCTGGGTCGAGGCGGTGGCCGAGATCCGCGCCGACGAGGTGCTCGGCCGGGCCAGCACGACGTCGTGAACGGGCGCCGCCGTTCGCGGCCCGGCCAGCAGATTCGTCGCCTGCGGCGAGCGCGCCCCGGCGCCCGCCGGAGCGGCGAGGAAAAGGATCATGGCTATGCCCGCAAGCGCCCCCGCCGGGCGCCTGCTCAAGGCGCGGGTCCCTGGTCTATCTCGTCAGCCTTATCGGGCACAACTCACCTGGCCTCAGACAAGGTAGGAGCGAAGCGCCGGCGCCGCAAGTCACCGGTGTCCACCCGCGTACCCAGAGGCGGGATTCCCGATCCCCCGGCGACTATGGTTCGGGCCATGCTCGTCGAGCGCACCGAGAATCCGCAGTGGCTCTCCAACGCCTACCTGGTCGCCGGCGAGGCGGGCGGCGACGGGGTGCTGATCGACGGCAACGACCAGCTCGAGCCGCTGCTGGAGCGAGCCGAGCGGGACGGGATCGAGATCACCCACGTCCTCGTCACCCACCCCCATCCCGACCATGTCGCCGGCCTCGCCGCGGCGCGCGAGCGGCTCGGCGGCCCGCCGCTGATCGCCCATGCCGAGACCGCGGCCGAGCTCGACCAGGAGGTCGCGCAGATCCTCACCGGCGGCGAGAAGCTGAGCGCCGGCGGGCTCGAGATCGAGGCGATTCCCACGCCCGGCCACGCCGCCGGCCACCTCGCCTTCTTCGTCGACGGCAGCGACGTCTTCACCGCCGACGTCCTCTTCAAGGGCACGGTCGGGGGGACGATGGCACCGGGCGCCAGCGGCCTCGACGACCTGCGGGAGTCGGTGATGCGCCTGATGGAGCTGCCGCCCGAGACCCGCGTCCACCCCGGCCACCGCGAGCCGACCACGATCGGCGAGGAGTGGGAGAGCAACCCCTTCGTGCGGGTCTGGCGCGGGCTCGACGAGCTCGGCGAGGAGCCCGTCACGGTCTGGGGCCGCGACGCCGTCCTCAAGCTGTGGGCGCCCGACTACGACGGCGGCAACAAGGCCTGGATCGCCTTCGCCGACACCGGCGAGGAAGCGATCGTCGGCGGCTCGCAGGTCGAAAAAGGCTAGCTCCAGAGACGCTCAACAGCCTCGGGCTTTAGCCCCGGAGCCATTTTTGGACGGATATGCGATGGGAACGCCCGTCGCCAACCCCCACACTGCATGGGCAATTCCAGCGACCGGGGGGACGGAGCGCTGCATTTCGTACAGGCCTTCCAGGCCACCGACATCAAGGAATTCTTCTTCGACTGGTACCCCGTCTTCGGGGTCTTCTTCATGTTCGCGCTGCTGCTCGTCTTCGTGACGCTGCTGCGCGGGACGCTGGGCGCGACCAAGCCGGAGACGGTGAAGGCGAGCAAAACGGAGCCCGTCCTCTGGGAGGAGGTCCAGGGCGTCGACGCCGCCAAGGAAGAGCTGATGGACGTCGCGGAGTGGCTGCGCGACCCCGACCGCTTCGAGGCGCTGGGAGCACGGGCGCCGCGCGGCGTGCTGCTCTTCGGACCGCCGGGAACCGGCAAGACGATGCTGGCGCGGGCGGTGGCGGCGCAGGCCGGGGTCGACTTTTTCTCCGCCTCGGGCTCGAGCTTCGTCGAGATGTTCGTCGGCCGCGGCGCCGCCCGCATCCGCCGTCTCTTCAAGGAAGCGCGCAAGTCCGGGCAGGCGGTGATCTTCATCGACGAGCTCGACGCGGTCGGCGGCGCCCGCAGCGGCGGCGGGGGCGACGGCGGCACCAGCGAGCGCGAGCAGGCGCTCAATCAGCTCCTGGTCGAGCTCGACGGCTTCGAGCGCGACCCCGGCACGGTGATCGTGATCGCCGCCTCCAACAACGTCGACAAGCTCGACAAAGCGCTACTGAGGCCGGGCCGCTTCGACCGCCAGGTGCTGGTCGCGCCACCCGACCGCAAAGGGCGCGAGGCGATCCTCCGCGCCCATGCCAAGGGCAAGCCGCTGGGCCCGGACCTCGACCTGAGGGACGTGGCGCGCAAGACGACCGGGATGACCGGCGCCCAGCTCGCCAACGCCCTCAACGAGGGGGCGATCATCGCCGGACGGGCGAGGCGCATGGCGATGGCCCGCGCCGACCTCGACGAGGCGCTGCTGCGCCAGGCGGTCGGCTCGCAGCAGGCGCGCCGGCTGAACTCGAAAGAGCGCTGCATCGTCGCCTACCACGAGGCCGGGCACGCGCTCTGCCGGCGGCTGCTCGGGCTCGACCCCCCGGAGATCCTCAGCATCGTGCCCCGCGGCCCGGCGCTCGGCTTCGTCGCCCACTCGCCGCAGGAGGACACCTACCTGCGCTCGCGCGAAGAGCTGCTCGACGAGGTCGTCACCCTGCTGGGCGGGCGCGCGGCCGAGGAGGAGGTCTTCGCCTCCTCCTACTCCGGCGCCGCCGACGACCTCTCCCGCGTCCACGCCGTCTGCAAGCAGATGGTCACCGAATTCGGCATGGGCGTGGCGCTCGATGCCGACGGGACGCCGCCGATCGCGATGCCGACCGCCGACTACGCGGTCTCCGACAGAACGCGGCGCGACGTCGACCTCGCCGCCTCGACCCTCGCCCGTGAGGCCTACCGGCGGGCGCGGGCGCTGCTGGCGGCAAACCGCCAGTGCCTCGACGCCCTCGCCGCCAACGCGCTCGAGCGCGAGACGCTGACCCGTGAGGAACTGGACGAGATCTTCGCCGCCCACGAGCTGCGCCATCCCTCGAGCGCGCCGGGCGCCAGCGCGTCCCTGATCGCGCTGACGCGCGACTGACGCCGGACTCTCCGCGCGCGGCTAGCATTGAGCTGCCGTGAGCGTCGCGAGCGACAGCGAGCACTACTTCCCTCCGGGCAAGTCGGTCGCGAGGCGGGTCCACGGCGAGCGCTCGGTCGGGTTGCTCTACGGCCAGCGGGCGCTGCTGATCGGCGCGCTCGAACCGCTCACCTACACCGGCACGATGCAGAGCACGCGGGCGGGCGACCGGCCCTTCGAGCGCCTGGCGCGCACGGCGAAGATCCAGGAGACCGTGCTGCTCGGCACCCGCGAGGAGGCCGACGAGGCCCTGGACAGGGTGCGGCGCCTGCACGAGCGGATCAAGGGCGAGCTGCAGGAAGCCGCCGGCCCGTTCTCCGCCGGCACTCCCTACTCCGCCTTCGACCCGGAGCTGATGCTGTGGACGCTGGCGGTGATCGCCGACTCGGGACGGGCGATGTACGAGACGATGGTCCGCCCTCTCTCCGAGGAGGAGCTGGAAGGGCTCTGGCAGGACTACGCCTACTTCGGCGAGCTGTTCGGACTGCCGCGCAGCGAGGTCCCGGCGACCTACCGCGAGTTCAAGCGGTGGTTCGACGGCAAGCTCTCGGCGCCCGACCTGCAGACCACCCCACACGGGCTCGAGATGGCGCCGCTGGTCGCCTTCCGGCAGCCGGTGCCGGCGCCGGCGCGGGGCAACCTGGCCCTTCAGAACCACCTGATCAAGGGCACCCTGCCACCGCAGGTGCGGGAGATCTTCGGCATCCGCTGGAGCCGCGCCCACGAGACGACGTTCCGGGCGATGGCGGCTTCGCACCGCCGCACCCGCCGCTTCTTCCCGCGCTCGGTACGCCGCGGCCGCAACGACGTCTTCTTCGACGTCGTCACCCGCGCCGAGCGCCAGCGCGGTGGCACGCCGACGCCCCAGTTGGGCGTCGGCGCCTGAGCCAGGGGGGAGGCGAAGCTCCCTCGCGGGGGCTAGTTACGGACTTTGCAGGGGCTAAACGCGGTGCCCGAGAGGAAGGTGTCGTCCCTGAAGCTGACCTCGATGTGGGCCTGCAGGCGACCTCTGCTGCAGCGCGCGTTGACGTAGCTGTACCGCTTCCCCTTGTAGGTCCATTTGCGGCCGATCTTCAGCCAGCCTGAGAGGGGAATGCCGTAGCCGCCCGCGATTTTCGGGATTTTCGCTTCCGTGCGGTAGCCGTAGAGGCCCCTGTTGATCCGTTTGATCTCGATCGGGACGATGAAGGTGGTCGGCGCGGGGACGACGATGTGGAAGTGCGCGAACACGGTGTTGTTGCCGTTCTTCTTCGGCCCGTTGAAGAGGGTCAGCGCAGACCCCGCCGGGATCGGATCCTGTTCGGGGAAGACGACGACCCCCTTGCCGAAGCCCTTGCCCACGATGGCCCCGCCGCAGGCGCGACGGGCCGCGGGAACGTCGGTGGCGATCAATTTGCCCTTCGTGCAGACCAGGAGGCCCCGGGTCTCGACCGCGGCATCGCGATCGAATTCGAAGTTGAGTTCCGCCAGGGCGGGCGGGAATTTGCCCGAGACGGTGGAGATTTTCCCTCCGCCGTAGGCCCTGATCGGAATCATCTTCCTCTCGGGCAGGGCTTCGGGACGGAAGCCGCCGTAACCGTCCACCAGGATGTCCCCGGCACGGAGGTGGACTTCCGCCCGTTTCGCGAGCGCCGTCGCCGCCACGACCAGCAGTCCTAGAACCGCCAGCGTGAGGACCTTCGATCGCATTCCCGCCTCTAGCTATTCCGCACTTTGCAGGGGAAGACGAAGCTGGCTTTCATCAATTCGTCGGTTTCTTTGAAGCTGAACTCGCCGCGGACCTGGAAGTGACCGGTTTCGCAGCGGGCGTTGATGTAGCTGTGTTTCTTGCCCTTGAAGACCCACTTTTTCCCGACCCGGGCGCTGCCGGAGATCGGGTGGCCGTAGCCGCCCGCGATTTTCGGGATTTTCACGATCACGCGGTAGCCGTAGACGCCTTTGTTGATTTTTTCGATCACGATCGGGACGATGAACGTGGTCGGCGCGGGAACGTCGAGGTAGGCGTGGGCGATGATCGTGTCGTTGCGGCCCTTCTTCGGCCCGTTGAAGATCGTGATCGGCGAGCCGGCCGGGATCGGCCCTTGTTCGGGGAACTTGACGATCGCCTTGCCGAAGCCCGTGCCGACGGTTGCCGGGCCGCAGGCGCGACGGGCGGCCTTCACGTCGGTGGCGACCAGTTTCGCCTGCGTGCACACCGGCAGGCCGGTGGTGTCAACCGCGCCGTGCTTGTCGAATTCGAGCATGAAGGTGTCGAGGATCGGCGGCAGGTTGCCGGAGACGGTCGAGAGTTTGCCGCCGCCTTCGGTGATGATCGGCGCGTTCACGAACTTCGGCAGCGCCTTCGGGAAGAAGTCGCCATGGGCGTCGAGAATCAGATCGCCGGCCCGCACGCGCACTTTGACCGCGCTTGCCGTGCCAACCACCGCCAGCGCCCCAAGCGCCGCCACCGCCACCAACGCGAAGATCTTCAGCTTCATCCCCTAAACGCCTCCCTGTCTTTTTGAGAACTGCTCCCCTTTCAGGAGCTTAACGCCGATCCGTGCACAGAACCGCATCTCCCCCGCTCTTAATGGAACACGCCAAATATCGCAAAAGACCGATGGGCGGTGACGGGTTCGAACCGCCGACCCCCTGCGTGTAAAGCAGGTGCTCTCCCAGCTGAGCTAACCGCCCGGGGGGATGTAGCTTGTCAACAAGGATGGCAAAGCTGAAGCTGCAGATCTCGGTTTCCCTCGACGGCTACGTCGCCGGCCCGAACCAGAGCGAGGAGGACCCGCTGGGCGAAGGCGGGGAGGCGCTGCACGATTGGGCCCTCAAGCTCGCCGCCTGGCGCGAGCCGCACGGCCGGGAGGGCGGCGAGGTCAACGCCAGCACCGAGGTCTTCGAGGAGGCTTCCGAGAACGTCGGCGCCATCCTGATCGGGCGCAGGATGTTCGGCGGCGGCCCCGGCCCTTGGGGCGAGGAGCCCTGGGAGGGCTGGTGGGGGGACGAGCCGCCGTTTGGAGTGCCGGTCTTCGTACTCACCCACCACGAGCGCGAGCCCCTGGTCAAGGGCGAGACGACCTTCCACTTCGCCACCGACGGGATCGAGCCGGCGCTGGAGCGAGCCCGCGAGGCGGCAGAGGAGAAGGACGTCGCGATCGGCGGCGGCGCCGACGTGATCCAGCAGTGCCTGGCGACGGGCGAGGTCGACGAGATGTGGATCAACGTCGCTCCCGTCCTGCTCGGCGGCGGCACGCGGCTGCTCGACGGTGTCGGCCCCGAGATCGAGCTCGAGCAGGTGCGCGCGGTCGAAGGGCCGGACGCCGCCCACCTCAAGTACCGCGTGAAGAGCTGAGCGACGCAATGGAGCTCGGGCTGGAGGGACGCGTTGCCCTGGTGATGGGCGCCAGCCGTGGGATCGGCCGCGGGATCGCGGCAACGCTGGCGGGCGAGGGGGCGAGGGTGGCGATCGCCAGCCGCTCGCGGGAGAAGCTCGGCGAAGCGGCCGCCGGGATCGACGGCGAGGTGAAGCCGTTCGTCGCCGACGCCACCGACCTGGAGCGGCTCGCCGAGCTGCCCGGCGAGGTCGAGGCGGCCCTCGGGCCGATCGAGGTGCTCGTCGCCAACACCGGCGGCCCGCCGTTCGGCGGCGCCCTCGACCATGAGCTCGACGAGTGGGAGGTCGCCTACCGCTCGCTCGTGCTGGCGCCGCGGGTCCTGATCGAGGCGGTGCTGCCTGGGATGCGGGAGCGCGGCTGGGGCCGGATCGTCAACGTCGGCTCCAGCTCGACCCGCGAGCCCATCCCCGGCCTCAACCTCTCCAATGCCCACCGGATGGCCGCGGTCGGCTTCCTCAAGACGCTCTCAGGTGAGGTCGCCGCCGACGGGGTCACCGTCAACACGGTCGCCACCGGGCGCTTCGCCACCGAACGGCTCGCGGACGGCACCGGCTCCTTCGACGCCGCCGAAGAGGCGGCGCGGACCGAAGTGCCCGCGGGCCGGCTCGGGCGCCCGGAGGAGTACGGCGACCTCGTCGCCTTCCTCTGCTCGGAGCGCGCCGCCTACCTCACCGGTGCCGTGATCCCGCTCGACGGCGGCCTGCTCCGCTCCGCGCTCTAGTCGCCGGCAGACTCGCGCAAGGTGGGGAAGAGGATCACCTCGCGCAGGTTCTCCGCCCCGGCGAGGATCATCAGCAGCCGGTCGATGCCGACGCCGGAGCCGCTCATGGTCTGCATCCCGTATTCGAGCGCCCGTACGAACCCCTCGTCGTTCGGCTGCGGGGCCTCCTCGGCTCCTTCTTCCTGGCGCCTGCGCTGCTCGACGAAGCGCTCCCGCTGTTCGACCGGGTCGTTGATGTCGGTGCCGCCGCCGAGGACCTCGATCCCGGCGACGATCCCGTCGAAGGCCTCGGCCAGCTCCGGGTGCTCGGGATGGGCCGGCACCAGGGGCCAGACTTCCCGCGGCAGGTCGTAGAGGAAGGTCGGCTGCCTCAGGGTCGGCTCGACCAGCCTGGACTGGAGCGTCTCCACGATCGAGCCCCAGTCGGCCTTCGGATCGACGTCCCCATCGAGGATCTGCGTCAGCTCCTCATGGCTCGCCTCGAGGATGTCCACCCCAGCGCGCTCGCGCACCGCGTCGCGTAGGGAGACCCGCTCCCAGGGGGCGGCGAAGTCGATCGTCTCGCCCCCCCACTCGACCTTCGTCGTCCCCAGCACCTGCTCGACGACGCTGGAGATGAGGCCCTCGGTGTAGGCCATCACGTCTTTGTATTCGGCCCCGACCTTGAACCACTCCATCATCGTGAACTCGGGGTTGTGCTGGGGCGAGATCCCCTCGTTGCGGAAGAACTTGCCCAGCTCGTAGACGTTCTCGAAGCCGCCGACGACGGCCCGCTTGAGGTGAAGTTCGGAGGAGATGCGCAGGACGAAGTCCTGGCTCAGAGCGTTGTGGTGGGTCTCGAAGGGCCGTGCGGCGGCGCCTCCCTGGAGCCCCTGCAGCATCGGCGTTTCGAGCTCGACGAAATCGTGCTCGTTCATGTAGCCGCGAATCGCCGCGATCAGCTTCGACCGCAGCAGGAAGATCTCGCGGCTGCGCTCGTTGGCGATCAGGTCGAGCTCGCGGTGGCGGTAACGGGTCTCGGGGTCGGAGATGCCGTGGAAGAGGTCGGGGGGGTCGCGCAGCGCCTTTGCCAGCAGCGTCAGCTCGCGCACCTCGAGCGCCAGCTGGCCGCGCTTGGTCACGTAGAGGTCGCCCTCGACGCCGACCATGTCACCGATGTCGAGGCCCTCGATCCGCTCGAAGGCCTCGTCGCCGATCGCATCGCGCCGGGCGTAGGCCTGCATCTGACCGGAGAGGTCGCGCAGGTCGAAGAAGGCGGTCTTGCCGTGGCCGCGCTGCCCGGTCACCCGACCGGCGATCCGGTAGGACCACTGCGAGTGCTCGCCCGCCCCCAGCTGCTCCGGGTCGTGGGCGCCGAGGATCGTCGCGATCGCGGTGCGGTCGCGGAAGGAGCGAGCGTAGGGCTCGATCCCTTCGGCGCGCAGCCGTTCGGCCTTCTCCAGGCGCTCGGACACGCGGCGCAAAGTAACAGGGGTACGGTCGAACGCCTACGCGGACCGGGCGAGGGCGCCGTGCCGGCGCTGCACGACGAGCAGCCAGATCGCTCCGGCGGCGATCATCGCCAGGCTCTCCAACTGCGCAACCGTGAGGCCGAGCGCGACGTCGTCGTTGCGGCGGACGAACTCGACCAGGAAGCGCTCGCCGCCGGCGTAGAGGAGGTAGAGCGCGAAGAGAACGCCGGTGCGGAAGCGGTCGCGCAACCGCCAGAGCAGCCAGGCGCCGAAGCCCATCGCCAGCGCCTCATAGATCGGCGTCGGGTGGACCTCCTGCTCGGTGGGGACGGTGCCGTCCGGGTAGGCCATCGCCCAGGGCCCGTCCCAGGGCCTGCCGTAGTCGCCGTCGCCGGAGAGCTGGCAACCGACACGGCCGACCGCGTAGCCGAGCGCCAGCGCCGGCGCCGCCAGGTCGAGCAGGGCGAGGCCGAGGAAGCCGCGGTACCAGGCCCAGAGCAGGACGGCGATCGCGCCGCCGATCGCGCCGCCGTACCAGACCAGCCCGGAGCCGGAGAAGACGTTGCCGAGCAGGTCGTCGCTGACCTCGTCCCAGTTCTCGAGGAGGAAGTAGATGCGCGAGCCGACGATGCCGCCGATCAGCGCCGCGAACCCCATCTCGTAGGCCCAGTCGACCGGCTTGTCGATCTCCTTCAGCCGCTTTGCGATCAGCGCCCCGGCGGCGAGGAAGGCGAGCGCGAACATCAGGCCGAAGGTCTGCAGGGTCAGCGGCCCGATGTTGATTTCCGGATACACGCCGGCTAGCCGGTGACCAGCGCCTCGAGCAGCGCCTTCTGCGTGTGCAGGCGGTTCTCCGCCTGGTCCCAGACGGCGGAGCGCTCGCCGTAGAGCACCTCGGCGGCGATCTCCTCGCCGGGGTGTGCGGGCAGGCAGTGGAGGACGATCGCGCTGTCCTTGGCGGCGGCGAGCAGGTCGGCGTCGATGCGAAAGGGGGCGAGGTCGGCGCGGCGGCGCTCGGCCTCCTCCTCGTCGCCCATGCTGACCCAGACGTCGGTGTAGATCGCGTCGGCGCCGGCGGCCGCGGCACGCGGGTCGTCGGTGAGGGTGGCGCCGTGGCCGTCGTCCAGCTGGTAGCCGGGGGGCGCGGCGATCACGACCTCGACGTCGGCCAGCGCGCCGACGATCGCCAGCGAGCGGGCGACGTTGTTGCCGTCGCCGACGTAGGCGAGCCGCAGGCCGGCGAGCTCGCCGAAGCGCTCGCGCAGGGTCAGCAGGTCGGCCAGGGCCTGGCAGGGGTGGTGGAGCGGGGTCAGCGCGTTGACCACCGGCACCTCGGCGCCGGCGGCGAGCTCCGCGACCGCTTCGTGCGAACCGGAGCGGATCGCGATCGCGTCGACGTAGCGCGAGAGAACACGCGCCGTGTCGCCAGCCGACTCGCCGCGGGAGAGCTGCATTTCGTCGCCGCGCAGGACGACCGGGTTCGCGCCGAGCTCGGCGACACCGACCTCGAAGGAGATCCGGGTCCGGGTCGAGGGCTTCTCGAAGACGAGGGCGACGCTGCGGCCGGCCAGCGCCTCGCCGCCGACCCCCTCCCCCCTGCCGGCCTTCAGCTCGGCGGCGCGGTCGAGCAGCTTGGCCAGCTCGAACGCACCCAGCTCATCGCCTGTGAGGAAGTCTCTCTTCAAGCGCCGGATACTACGTGCGTGGAATTCACTGCCGTCGCCTGGAACCTCTTTCACGGGCGCGACTTCCCGCCCGACCCGGCGCTGCGCACCTGGCGCTCGCGGTTGCTGCGCGTGACCGAACGGGGCACGACGCACATCCAGGTCAACCGCGACCTGCTTGGGGAGTTCGCGGCGATGCTGAGCGACGCAGAGTGGGACGTCGCCCTGCTGCAGGAGTGTCCGCCCCGCTTCGCCGAGCCGCTGGCGCGCGCCTGCGGGGCCGAGGCGCACCGAGCGCTGACCTCGCGCAACTCCTTCGGCGCCCTGCGCGCCCTCGCCGCCCGCCTCAACCCCGACCTGATCGCATCCGGCGAGGGCGGCTCGAACCTGACCCTGGTACGGGGCACAGGCCCGCTCGGGCGGATCGCCGAGCGGCGCGAGGTCGCGATCCACGAGAGGCCGCTGGAGCGGCGCGCGATGGCCTTCACCCGCACCGCGTCCGGTCTCTGCGTCGCCAACCTGCACGCGAGCGCGCACGACCGGGGGCTCGCCACCGAGGACGTCCTGCGGGCGGCGCGAACGGCGACCGAGTGGGCCGGCGACGCGCCGCTCCTCTTCGGCGGCGACCTCAACCTGCGCCCGGGGGAAACCCCGGACGCCTTCGAGCAACTGCGCGAGCGCTTCGGCCTCGCGGGCGCGACCGCGCCGCGGGCGATCGACCATCTGCTGGCACGCGGCTTGGAGACGGTCGAGCCGCCGCGTCAGTGGCCGCCCGAGCGGCGCGAGATCGATTGCGAGGGCCTCGCCCTGCGTCTCTCCGACCACTCCCCGGTCGAGGGACGCTTTACCGCTCCGGCGAGCGGGTAGAGCCTCGGAGTGAGATAGTCAGCCTGCAACCCCTGCCCAGTCCCAGCGATCAGGAGACAAGAGGAGATGGCCGCGAAAAAAAAGACCTCCGCGAAAGCGACCAAAAAAGCGAAAAAATCCACCACGCGGTCGAAAAAACCGGCGGCTAAACAATCTAAAACAGCGCGTAAAGCGGCGAAAGCCAAAGCGGGGCGCAAAGCCTCCAGCGGCAGCTCGAACGGGCTCGATCACAGCGTCGAGCAGTTCCGCAAAAGCCTCGAGCGCAGCGTCACCCTCAGCCGGGACCGTCTCCAGGACGTCGTCGACGACGCCGTGAAGCGAGGCCGGATGACCCGCGGCGACGCCGAGAAGATGATCTCCGACCTGCTCAACAAGGGGCGGCGGCAGACCGACTCGCTGCTGAAGGAGCTGGAAAAGCTGGTCCAGCAGGCCCGCCGCGAGGTCGGCGGCCGAGCGCAGCCGGTTCGCAAACAGGCGACCCAGGCGGCGCGGCGCGCACGCAAGAAGCTGGGCTAGCGGTGGAGCAGGCCACCGGCGAGAGACCGGCGGCCCGGGCCCGTCGCGGCGAGCAGCTCGATCTGGAGATCGAATCGCTCGCCTTCGGCGGGCGCGGGGTCGCCCGCAACGGCGGCTACGTCGTCTTCGTCGCCGGCGCCCTGCCGGGCGACCGCGTGCGCGCCGAAGTCACGAAGGCGAAGCGGCGCTTCGCCGAGGCGCGCACGGTCGAGCGGCTGGCGCCGGGCGCCGAGCGGGTCGCGGACCTCTGCGTCCACGAAGACGAGCCCTGTCCCGGGGCACCCTGGCAGGGCCTGCCCTACGAGCGCCAGCTCGCCCAGAAGCGCGACCAGGTCGATGAGGCGCTGCGGCGAATCGGCGAGCTCGACGGCTACGAGCTGGAGGAGATCGAGCCGGCGCTGGAGCAGTGGCGCTACCGCAACAAGCTCGAGTACTCCTTCGGCGAGAGAGAGGACGGCGAGCCGGTCCTCGGCTTCCATGCGCGCGGTCGCTGGGACCTGATCGTCGGCGTCGAGGACTGCCACCTCGCCTCCGAGCGCGGCAACGCGGCGCGCAACGAGGTGCGCGAGTGGGCTCGGGGCGAGGGCGTTCCCGCCTACGACCGCCGCGCCCGCGAGGGAGTGCTGCGCAATCTCGCCGTGCGCGAGGGTCGCCGCACCGGCCAGATCCAGACGCGGCTGATCACCTCGGCGGCTCGCTTCGCCAAACCCCCGGTCGACCTGCATACCGTGATCGAGGGCGACTCCGGCGGCACCGACGGGCCCACCGGCGCGCTCGGCGAGGAGCGGCTGCGCGAGGAGCTCTGTGGCCTGCGCTTCGAGATGTCGCACGGCGCCTTCTTCCAGACCAACACCGAGATGGCGGAGCGGCTCTACGCGATCGCCGCCGAGTACGCCGGCCTCAGCGGCGGCGAGCGGGTCTTCGACCTCTATTGCGGGATCGGCACGATCGGGCTGACGATGGCTGCCAAGGCCGGCGAGGTCTGGGGCCTCGAGATCGTCCCCGACGCGATCGCCGACGCCGAGCGCAACGCAAAGCGCAATGGGATCGAGAACGCCCGCTTCCTCGCCGCCAGCGCCCGCACCGGCGTGCGCCCCCTGCTGGAGCAGGCCGGCAAGCCGGATGTCGTCGTCATCGATCCGCCCCGCGCCGGGCTCTCGCAGAAGATCGTCCGCCGCGTGCTCGAGTGCGAGGCGAAGCGGATCGTCTACGTCTCCTGCAACCCCACCACCCTCGCGCCGAACGCCGCCCAGCTGACCGAGGCCGGCTACACCCTGCGCCGCGTCAAGCCCGTCGACATGTTCCCCCAGACCCCGCACATCGAGTGCGTGGCGCTGCTGGAGAAGTAGAGAGCTAAAGCAGCGCCGCGAGCAGCGTGCACATCGCGGCGAAGCCGGCAATGATCGCGCTGGTCTGGGCGATTGCGGCGAAGGCGATCGCACGTTGAACGCTGTCGATGCGGTCATCAATCCTGCCCACCTGGCCACGCAGCCCGCCGATCTCACCGCGCATCCCCTTGATTTCCTCTCGCAGCTCACCGCGCATTCCCTTGATTTCCTCTCGGAGCTCACCACGCATCCCGTCCATCTCATCGCGAACTGCGGCGAATTCGGCCTTCATCTCGGTCCGCGAGACGCGAGCCTCAGCGTCGGCTTTCTTGAAGCCATGATCGACCTTGCCGCTCAGTTCGTCGAGCCGGCCCTCTGTCCATTCCCGTGGCATCGCCTCCATGATGATGCCACGCTATATCGAAACATGTTGTCTGTGGTTGAGCTGAGATTTGAAAAGCGCTACGACTTTCACACGAAGCCAGACGATTAGGCTTCCTCGCCGTGAGCGACGAACAGAACAGAGGATTTGGAGTCGCCGCGGGGCTCGACCCGGAGGTGGCGCGGCCGTTGGCGGAGCGCTGTGCCGAGCTGGGCTACGCCTCGATGTGGTCCAACGACCATCCCGGGGCCAAGGGCCTGGAGACGCTCGCCGAGTTCGCCACTGCGGCGCCGGCTATCGACCTCGGCGTTGCCGTGATCGCCCTCGACCGCACGCCGCCGGAGCAGATCGCCGCCGACCTCGAGCGGCTCGACCTCGACCCGGCTCGCCTCTGGCTCGGCGTCGGCGCCGGCTTCTCGGAGAAGCCGCTGACCCGGATGCGCGAGGCGCTGCCGGTGCTGCGCGAGCGCCTGCCCGGCGTCCGCCTCGTCCTCGCCGCGATGGGGCCGAAGATGTGCGCCCTGGCCGGCTCCTCCTACGACGGCGCCTTCTTCAACTGGATGACCCCCGACTTTGCCGCCGGCGCCCGTCAGCATGTCGAGGCCGGCGCCCGCGAGGCGGGCCGCGACACCCCGCCGGTCTTCGGCTACGTCCGCACCGCCGTCGGCCCCGACGCCGCAGGACGCCTCGCCAAGGAGGAGTCCTTCTACCGCGACCTCCACGATGGCTACCGCAACCACTTCGCCCGCCTAGCCGAGCCCGAGGGCACGGTCGGCGTAGCCGCAGCAGCCGCCCCCGCCGCCCAGTCGGAGCTGTCCCGCTACGAGCCCCTCGACGCCATCGTCGTCCGCGGCCTGGCTTCCGCGAAGGTCGACTCAATGCTCTTCGTCGCCGAAGCCGCCGCTCCGTGACGAGGACTGCATTTTCCATCTGTGAGACGGTAAATGTAGCCTTCGTAGGTGCGATCTCGGCCGTGATCTGGCTCGCTGGTCTTTTCGCGCCAGCTACCGCGTTCAGCAGGGTCGACCAGCCACCGTTTTGCGACGGTGTCGTCGTCCGCGACCACCTGAAGCCTCTGGACGGCTTGCCGAATCTGCATAGGCCCCCCGAGGGTCTACGCCTACCGTTCGGCCCGCGAGAGGTTCAGCTCCTGCAGATCGGTTCGCTTGTCGTGGGCGCTGGAGAAATCGGCTTCTCGCTTGCCTACCGCAACTTCCCCCGGCGCCTTGACTGGGAGGTGACCGCAAAGATGACGAGGATCGGCGTCGATGGCAGCATCTTCGGCAAGGCGAAGACAAAACGCGTGGAGATCGGCCGGCCCCGCAATGGAGCATTCGACGATCTCTTCTTCTCCGTTTCAGCCGAGCCAGCGCTCTATCGGGTCGACATCGTCTTCCGCAACCGCACAGGTAAACGACTCGGCGCCTACGGCCAGTACTTCCGGGTTGTAAGCCCGCTTCAAGACGCACGGCTGCGTCTCAACGCCACCTCGTACCGGCCCGGCGAAACCGTCTACGCCCGAGTCGAGAACTTCGGCACAGAGCTCGTTACCTACGGGGTCTCATACTCGATCGAACGGTACAACGGTACCTCCTGGGGAGAAGCTCCAGAGAGCCCGAATGGGCCGTGGATCCTCCCTCTTCTCTTTTCTCAGCCTGGGACGAGCGGCCGCTGCTCCGGGTTCTCCATTCCCACAGAGATGACGCCTGGCCGCTACCGCTTCGCCAAGCCTGCTGACTACGCCGGCCATTCCGGCTCCGGGCCCAGAAGAGAGGTACGGGTCCTCCTCACCGCCGAGTTCGACGTCGCTTTCTGACCGGCGCAGCGATAGCCGAGGAGGGACCGGGTGCCCCTCCGGCGCAGCTGCGCGCTCGTAGAGAGGGACGGGACACCCTCGAACGGGCGGATACTCAAAACGGCGATCTCATTAGATCGACGTTTGTCCGGGCGAGGGGTGTCCCGTCCCTCTCACCACCAGCCCTAGCTACTTAGTAAGGCGGCAGGTCCTCGTACCACTCGCCGAGGGACTTGAAGGCGCGCCAAAATTTCTGCTTGGCGCCCTCCTCGTCGAGCGATTCGTCGATGTCCGGGGTGAAGAGGGCGTCGATGGTGGGGGTAAAGGCCTGGATCTCCCCTGCGCGGGGCTCGATCGGGCGGGAGAGGGGGAGTTCGAGGCCGTTGAGGACGCGCAGCGCCGGCTCGCCCATGACGACGACGATTTTCGGCTGCACGATCGCGAGCTCCTCGACCAGGCGGCGAACGCAGCGCTCGTCTGCCAGGTCGGGCTCTGCGATCGGGCACTTGGTGCAGAGCGTGCCGTAGACGACCAGCGGGTCGATCCCGAGCCGCTTGAAGCTCTTCATCAGGGCGTTGCCGGCGCGGCCGTAGAAGGCGACGCCCTCTTCGATCTCCGCCACCCCAGGCGCGTGCTTGACCATGAAGACGTCGGCCTGGGGATGGCCGGAGCCGAGCACCGGCATCAGGTTGCCCCGCGGGCAGTGCGGGCACTCCTGCAGCTCGTGGGTCATCTGGTTGAGCTCGCGGATCGCGCGCTCCAGGTACTTCTCTCTGATCTCGTCGTCGGTCGCTGGCACGCTCGGCGATCTCTTTGACGGGCCGGGCGCGGCTCCTTTCGCGGCGCCCGTCTGCATCAGCTCTTGCTCGCCGAGCGTCGCCGCCGCGGGCGCCCGCCGCGCGCCGGTTTGGGGTTGGGGACGCGGCGTTTCGGCGCCTTCGGCCGGCCCGTAGTCTGCAGCAGCTTCAGCGCCTGCACGTAGACGAGGTTCTTGTGCTTGCGGACGATGTCGGCGTCGCGCATCGCCTCGAGGAACTCCTGCGGCCCGTCGAAGTCGTGGATCCGCACCCGCACGCTGCCCAGCCCCTGGGCGACGTGGCTGTCGGAGCCGGCGCCGGGGACGATCCGGTACTTGCGGGCGAAGCGTTCGGCCTCCTCGTTGAAGGCGGTCAGCGCCACGCGCGGGTTGAAGACCTCGAGGATGTCGACCTCCTCGACGATGTCGAGGAGGTGCTCGTAGTCGGGCACCGAGTGGAAGCGGTCGAAGGGGTGCGGGACGTAGACCAGGCCGCCCTGCTCGCGGATCGCGGCGATCGTCTCCGCCATCGTCATCCCCTTCGGGATCTTCTCCTCGAGGAAGAGGCCGATCACCTCGCCCTGCTCGGCGGTCTTCACCTCCTCGGCGACGATCACCTTGATCTCGCCCGTCGCCTCGGCGATCCGCCGCGCTTCGAGCGCGCCCGAAACCTCGTTGTGGTCGGTGATCGCGATCGCGCCGAGACCACGGTCGCGCGCCGTCTCCAGCAGCACCTCGACCGGTGTCGCGCAGTCGTGCGAGTGGTCGGTATGCATGTGCAGGTCGACCTCGATCAGCGGGTTGGCGGCGATCTGCGCTCGCACCCCGGGGTCGCCGGCCGGGTCGTGACGGCGCGCGACGAGCCGCCGGTAGATCTCCTCGAAGCGATCGGCCACCTCGGCCCATTCGCGGTCGGGCTCTCCTGGCTCGACCAGCTCGTAGGTCCCGGGGAAGTAGCGCTCGAGCAAGCGTCCCGTGGCCGGGGAAGCGACGGTGCGGGCGTCGAGCCGGCCGAAGAGGAGCTCGACCAGCGGCCGTGCCAGCAGGGTCGAGAGCACTCGCTCCTGGGGGGCGTGGAAGGTCGCGACGTTGAGCGAGTAGGAGTTGCGAAGCGCGGTCGCGGAGGCGCGCGGAGCGAAGGGCTCGTGGACGTGGACGATGTCGAAGGAGCTCTTGCGCAGGCGCTCTTTGACCCGGTCGCCGTAGCCGGCGACCGTGACCTCGTGGCCGCGCGCGCGCAGCTCCGCCGAGAGCCGCTCGACGTACTCGTTGACGGGATTGCCGACGCCCCGCCGATGGGGCGTCACCTGGGCTATCGAGAGTGGTTCAGCCGGCACGGCCGGCTCAGGCCGTCGAGACCTTCGCCCCGTCCGGAACCGCCGACTTGCCGCGCGCGTTGGCCACGATGAACTCCTCGGTCTGCTCACGCGCCTCGTCGTCGGGGCGCTGCGAGTGCGGCGACTTCATCAGGTAGCTGGAGGGCCCGTCGAGCTGACCGGCGATGCCGTTGTTGAGCGCCAGCTTGATCAGCCGCACCGCATCGATCACGACGCCGGCCGAGTTCGGCGAGTCCCAGACCTCGAGCTTCAGCTCAGCGGTGAGCGGCACGTCGCCGAAGGCCTTGCCCTCGAGCCGGATGTGGGCCCACTTGCGATCGGTCAGCCAGGGGACGTAGTCGGAGGGCCCGACGTGGACGCTCTCCTCGGGCAGGTCGTGACCCATGATCGAGGTGACCGCGTTGGTCTTCGAGATCTTCTTCGAGTCGAGCCGCTCGCGCTCGAGCATGTTGTAGAAGTCCATGTTGCCACCGACGTTGAGCTGCGAGGTCCGCTCCAGCCGCACGCCGCGGTCGTGGAAGAGGCGGGCGAGCTGACGGTGGACGATCGTCGCCCCGACCTGGGACTTGATGTCGTCGCCGATGATCGGCAGCCCCGCCTCACGGAAGCGCTTGTCCCAGTAGTCCTCGCGGGCGATGAAGACCGGCAGGCAGTTGACGAAGCCGACGCCGGCCGCGAGCGCCTGCTCGACGTACCACTTGGTCGCCTCCTCGGAGCCGACCGGCAGGTAGCAGACCAGCACGTCCGCTTTCGTCTCTTTGAGGATCCCGACGACGTCGGCGGTTTCGCCCGGCGCCTTGACGATCTTCTCCTTCAGGTACTTGCCGAGGCCGTCGTGGGTCATCCCGCGCTCGACCTTGACCCCCAGCTTGGGCACGTCGGCGAACTTGATCGTGTCGTTCTGGCCCGACCAGATCGCCTCGGAGAGGTCCTTGCCGACCTTCTCGGAGTCGATGTCGAAGGCGGCGACGAACTCGACGTCGCGCACGTGGTAGCCGCCGAGGTCGACGTGCATCAGGCCGGGGACTTCCTCGGAGGGGTCGGCGTCCTTGTAGTACTGGACGCCCTGGATGAAGGAGTTGGCGCAGTTGCCGACGCCGACGATCGCGACGCGGACCTTCTCGTCCGTGCGGGCGGCGCCGTTGCTTGCTCCGTTGGTATCGCTCATGAAGTCTGGGAATCCTTCCTCGTCTCGCTAGGTGGCAAAGCACACCTGCGGTCGGGAGTTGTTACAGGTCGGGAGTGGGAGTCTCGCCTGAGAGCTGGTTGCGAACATGCCATACGCGCTGGATCGCGGTGAAGGTGGTCAGGGCGGCGATCAAGTAGATCGATGGAGCCAGGAGCTCGAAGTCGCCGATCCCGGCACCCTTCGCGAAGACCAAGCCGACGGAGAGGATAACTACCCGCACGGGACGCGTGGCCAAACCGACCTTGCATTCGACCCCGAGCGCCTCGGCGCGCGCCCGGGTGTAGGAGACCATCAGCGAGCCGAGCACGGCGACGACGCACATCGCGGCGGCGAAGTCCTGGCCGGTGGCGGCGAAGTATCCGGCCACCGCGGCAAGCACGATCCCCTCCTCGATCCGGTCGACGGTCGAGTCGAGGAAGGCGCCGAACAGCGTCCCCTTGCCCGACATCCGCGAGTAGCGACCGTCGAGCGTGTCCATCACCGAGCCGACGATGAAGGCGACCCCGGCGAGGAAGAAGAGTCGCTGCGTGACCAGGCCCGCCGCCACCAGGTTGAGGATCAGGCCGGCGATCGAGATCGCGTTCGGGGTCAGCCGCGACTCGATCAGGCGATTGCGCGCGTAATCGCGCAGCTCCTGTCCGTTGCGGGGCGGGCGGCCGTTGCTGCGGCGAGTGCTCGGTGCCCTGGACGGCGCCGAAGGATCCATTGACGTTGAGGCTAGAGGATGGCGGCGTCGCCGCTACGCCTCGGCCTCTCGAGGCGAGCTGGCCCGCCAGGCCCAGGCCTCCGGCCGGGCACGGGCGAGGAGGCGGTGGGCGACCAGCGCCGAGACCGCCGCGACCATCCAGCCAAGCGCGATGTCGGCCCAGTAGTGGTTGCCGGTGACGACGACCACCCAGGCGACCAGCAGCGGCCAGGCCAGCCAGAAGACCTTCAGCGCCCGGTTGCGGACCAGCTGCGCGCCGCTGAGGCCGATCATCGCCGAGAAGGCGCAGTGCATGCTGGGCACCGCCGCGTAGGGGTTGATGAAGAGTTTTGCCAGCGCCGAGTCGTGATTGACGCTGGAGAAGTCGTTGATCGTGTCGACGAAGCCGTACTCGGGATAGAACCGCGGCGGCGCGGTCGCGTAGACCGTGTAGCCGACCAGGGCCAGGCCCATGGCGACGATGAACATGTTGCGGACGAAGTAGAAGGACTCGTTGCGGAAGAAGTAGAGCCAGAAGAAGAAGGCGACGACGACCGCGAACTGGCTGTTCATGTAGACCTGGTTGGCGAAGTCGACGATCCAGTCGAACTTGAGGAAGAACGCCTGCATGCCGGGCTCGAAGAAGGTGCCCGTTGCTTTCTCGAAGTCGATGATCTGCTGGCCGTGGGCGAAGGCGGTCGCGCGCTGGCCGTCGGAGATCCCGCGGACTGTCTCGTAACAGAGGTCGACCAGGATCAGGAGGCCGATCTGGCGGCCCAGATCGCCCCATCCATGCGGCAGCTTGGCCGTGATCGCTGCAAAAGCACGCGCCATCAGGCAATTGTAATCGGGGGGTTAACGGGGGCGGACCGCGTCCTCGCCCTCAGGCGACGAACTCCAGGACCCGATCGACGACCGAGGGATCGTCGATCCAGGGCCAGTGGCCGGCGCCCTCGACGACCTCCGCCTTGGCGCCGGGCAGGGCAGCTGCGTAGTCGTGGGCGAATTTGGTCGGCAGGTAGAGGTCCCGGTCGCCCCAGAGCACCAGGGCGGGGCAGGTGAGCTTGCCGAGGTCGCGTCCAGCAGCGGCCAGCCGGTCCGGGTCGGCGTCGCGGTAGAGCTGCAAGATGGCGCGCTTCGTGCCCCGGTCCCAGTGACGCCAGATCATTTCGACGAACTCGAGTGTCATCGGACTGCGGTCGCCGCGCGCCTGGCGCAGGGTCAGCGCCAGCGAGCGCTTGGTCGTGGTCGCGTTGGCGATCTCGCCCCACGGCTTGCGCCGCCAGATCCGCGCGACCCAGTGCCAGCGGTAGCCCGGCAGTAGCGGCACCGCGTCGATCACGACCAGCCTCTCGACCCGCTCGGGCCGTTGCTGCGCCCCAATCAGCGCCAGCGAGCCCCAGTCGTGGACGACCAGCTTGTGCTCCGCCACGCCCAGCTCGTCGAGGCAGCGATCGAGAAAGGCGCAGAGTTTGTGCATCGTGAAGTCGAACCCCTGCGGCTTGTCCGACCGTCCCCACCCTGGCATGTCGATCGCGATCGCCGGCCCCGGGCTGCGCTCCAGGAACTGCATCCAGTCGCCGCTGTGCGTCGGGTTGCCGTGGCAGTAGATCGTCGGCGTCCCCTCCCCCGGCACCCGCCGGTAGAAGACCCGCACCCCGTCGACGACGAGCTCCGCCTCTTCGATCGCCGCCACAGCGGCAGCATATGGCTGACTTTGTCTTTTGCAGTCCATTAGGACGCATAAAGGCGAAGTCAGCCGAGGTGGGCCTGTGGATAGCGTTCTGGCCGATGGACTGGACAAGGCCGAGAAAGGCGCGGGTGCTGGCGATTCGGGACCGGCTGCGGGAGATGTACGGGCAGCCGGTCAATAAGCCGCACCGCGACGGGGTCGCCGAGCTGGTCCGCACCGTGCTCTCCCAGCACACCAACGACCGCAACCGCGACCGCGCCTTCGACAGCCTGCGCGAGCGCCTGCCCTCCTGGGAGGAGGTGCGCGACGCGCCGGTCAGCGAGGTCGAGGCGGGGATCCGTCCCGGCGGGCTCGCCAAGCAGAAGGCGCCGCGGATCCAGGCGATCCTCGAGCGGATCGGCGACCCGCCCGACATCGACTGGGTGCAGGACGCCCCCCGCGAGGAGGCGCTCGACTACCTGACCTCGCTGCCCGGGGTCGGCCGCAAGACCGCCGCCTGCGTCCTGATCTTCACCTGGGGGATCCCGGAGATCCCCGTCGACGTCCACGTCTACCGGGTCGGCGAGCGGCTCGGGCTCTTCCCGCCGAAAGCCTCGTTCGAGCGGGCGCACGACGAGATGATGGCGATCGTCGACCCCGAGGACGCCTACGAGCTGCACATGAACCTGATCCGGCATGGCCGCGAGGTCTGCCGCCCCAAGCCCCGCTGCGGCGAGTGCGCGCTACGCCGGATGTGCCCCTGGTACCGTGCCGAGCGCAAATGAGTCGGAAGACCTTTGTCATCTTCGGATTGCTGGTCGTTTTCCTCGCGGTCCTGATCCCCTGGCTCGCCTTCCGCGCGGACGGCGATGCCGATCGCGGCGCGCTGGAGGTCTCCGCCAGCCTCGAGGAAGGGCAGGCCCTGTTCGAGGACAACTGCGGCAACTGCCACACGCTCTACGCGGCGGGAACCGACGGCAATTTCGGTCCCGATCTCGACACCACCTTGGCCGAACAGGGGCCGCCGGAAGGCGAGGGCGCCGAGGAAACGATCGAAACGACCAAAAAACGCGTGCTCGACGCGATCGAAAAAGGGGTTGACGGCACGACCACGTCGGGTCGCATGCCGCCCGGCATCCTCTCCGGCGAACAGGCCGAGGAAGTCGCCGAATTCGTCGCCCACACCGCCGGCGAGGGCTGAGTCGAGGGAGCGGATCGCTCCGCTCCCTCGACCTCACTGAATTTCCTAGCGCTCGAACCGCAGGGCGCTGAAGACGCCCGCGTGATCTGAGCTCCAGAACCCGTTGACGGGCTGGAGCCCGGTGACGGTCGATGACTGCAGCGTCACCTGGCCGGGATCGCGGGTGAGGATGTGGTCGACCTGGTGGTCGAAGTCGGCCAGCCCCGCCCCTGCTTCTTCGGCCGCTTTGACCGCCAGCAGGCTCGAGTTGAGGCAGCAACTGAGCGGCGTGTCTGTGCTGCGCGAGACCATGCCTGCTCCGAGCAGGAGGTTGTAGGCGAGGGTGTCGGCGCCGGAGACCGTGTCGTCGTCGGAGTTGAGGTCGCCGAGCAGGACGACGGGCAGATCGCTCGTCGCCGGACCGCCGGGCGCCACCAGCTCACCCGCCTGCAGCGCCCGGAAGTTGGGCTCGAACGCCTCCAGGTGGGTGTTGACGAAGCGGAACGGCCCGGTCCCGCGCACCTTCGCGTCGGTCGCCGTCCAGCCGCGCTGGATCGGCACCGTGGCGCCGAGGATTTTCACCGGCAGGGGGTTGGCGAAGTTCGCCGACTGCGCGTTCCAGGTCTGCACGCCGGCGCCCTCGCGGACGAGGATCACATCGCGCATCGTCAGCCGGCCATTGATCTCCGCGTCGGCGAGTTCGCCGCCGGGGCCGTCGCCGGCTTTCCCGTTCTCGTCGGCCGGCGCCTCGAGGTCGAACTCGTTCTGGGAGACGACGACGCTGTACCGCGGCTTGCCGTTCCCGTACTTGCCCTTGCCCTCGTTGAGCTCGTCGAGCAGCAGTTGCAGGTAGTCGTAGCGGACGGTCGTCGCGCTCGGGCCTTTGGTCAGCACTTCGGGGTTGACGGGGGCCGTCCGCCAGAGGGCGACCTCCTGCAGGCCGACCAGGTCGGGCTTGGTAGCGAGTATCTCGTCGGCCAGCCCGTCCGCGCGGGTCGGGAAGTCGTTGGCGGTGACTTCGCGCAGGATTTTGCCGTTGGCGGCGGCAAAGGCTTCAAGGCTCGGCGCGAAGATCGCCGGCGTCAGGTCTGCGCCCAGGTAGACGTTGCGGGTCATCACGTTGGCGACCTTGCCGTGGCCTCTGTCCTTGCCATGGCCCCGGTGCTTGCCGTGGTGGCCGTGGTGATGGTGATGGCAGACGACCTTGCCGTGGCCGTGATGATGATGCGACTTCTGCTTCGCGGCGGCCGCGGTGGGTACCAGGAAGAGAGCCACGACCGCGGCCGTGAGCAGGCCGAGCCAGAGCAGTGAGTTGGGGCGTCGATTCAAGATGTTCCTTTCCCCCCTGCCCGCTTGGATCACTTTACGTACCCGCTTTGCAAGCCATTCAAAATCTGCCATACTCAGACTCAGATTTTTAGAGTCCGCTCAATGGACTCAGTCCAGTCACGACGAATCCTCTGGAGGTACGCACGAAGTGGGAAAGACGATCGGAATCGACCTTGGCACGACCAACTCCTGCGTCGCCGTGCTGGAGGGCGGCGAGCCGACCGTGCTGGAGAACGCCGAGGGAGGCCGGACCACCCCGTCGGTGGTCGCCTTCACCGATAGCGACGAGCGCCTGGTCGGCACCGTCGCCAAGCGCCAGGCGGTGATGAACCCCGAGAACACGATCTTCTCGATCAAGCGCTTCATGGGCCGCAAGGAGTCCGAAGTCAAAGAGGAGGAGACGATCGTCCCCTACGAGGTCGTCGCCGGCCCGGGTGGCGACGTGCGCGTCGACGCGCGCGGCAAGCAGTACAGCCCGCCGGAGATCAGCGCGATGATCCTGCAGAAGCTGAAGGCCGACGCCGAAGCGAAGCTGGGCGAGACGGTCGACGGGGCGGTGATCACCGTTCCCGCCTACTTCAACGACGATCAGCGGCAGGCGACCAAGGATGCCGGCAAGATCGCCGGCCTCGAGGTCAAGCGGATCATCAACGAGCCAACCGCCGCCTCGCTCGCCTATGGCCTCGACAAGGAGGCGACCGATCAGACGATCCTCGTCTTCGACCTCGGCGGTGGCACCTTCGACGTCTCGGTGCTGGAGATCGGCGACGGCGTCTTCGAGGTCAAGTCGACCGCCGGCGACAACCACCTCGGCGGCGACAACTGGGACAAGGCGATCGTCGAGTGGCTGGTCGCCGAGTTCAAACGCGACCAGGGCGTCGACCTCGCCCAGGACAAGAACTCGCTGCAGCGCCTCTACGAGGCGGCCGAGAAGGCGAAGATCGAGCTCTCCTCGACCCAGGAGACGCAGATCAACCTGCCCTTCATCACCGCCGTCGAGGGGCAGCCGCGCCACCTCGACATGAAGCTCTCCCGCTCGAAGCTGAACGAGCTGACCGCCGATCTGCTGGAGCGAATCGTCGGCCCGGTCAAGCAGGCGCTCGGAGATGCCGGAGCCGAGATCGACCACGTCGTCCTGGTCGGCGGCATGACCCGGATGCCGGCCGTGCGCGAGCGGGTCAAGGAGCTGACCGGCAAGGACCCGCACCAGGGGGTCAACCCCGATGAGGTGGTCGCCGTCGGTGCCGCGATTCAGGCGGGCGTGCTCGCCGGCGACGTCAAGGACGTGCTGCTGCTCGACGTCACCCCGCTGACGCTGGGGATCGAGACCAAAGGCGGCGTGATGACGAAGCTGATCGAGCGCAACACGACGATCCCGACGAAGAAGTCGGAGATCTTCTCGACCGCCGACGACAACCAGCCCTCGGTCGAGATCCACGTCCTGCAGGGCGAGCGCGAGATGGCCTCCGGCAACAAGAGCCTGGGCAAGTTCCAGCTGACCGGGATTCCGCCGGCGCCGCGCGGCATGCCGCAGATCGAGGTCACCTTCGACATCGACGCCAACGGCATCCTCCACGTCACGGCCAAAGACCTAGGCACGGGTAAGGAGCAGAAAATCGAGATCAAGTCCGGCTCCGGCCTCTCCGAGGAAGAGGTCGAGCAGATGGTCGCCGATGCCGAGACGCACGCGGAGGAGGACCGCAAGCAGCGCGAGCTGGCCGAGACGCGCAACCTCGCCGAGCAGGTCGCCTACCAGTCCGAGAAACAGCTCGAGGAGCTGGGCGACAAAATCGACTCCGCGAACAAAGAGGAGATCGAGGCGGCAATCAAGGAGGTGCGCGAGTCGCTCGACTCCGAGAGCGTCGAGGAGATCAAAGGCAAGACCGAGGCGCTGACCGCGGCCTTCCAGAAGGTCTCCGAGCAGATCTACGCGGCGGCCCAGGAGCAAGCGGCGGCGTCCGGCGACGGGGCGGCGGCGGACGGCGGATCCTCGGATGACGAGGAGGAGGTCGTGGACGCCGAGGTCGTCGATGAGGGCGAGGAGAAATGAGGGAGGAGGTTCCCCCTACGCCGCCACCCGCTGGAGGGGCGGATCAGGTGGTGGACGATCTCGATGCATTGCTCGCCGACGTTCAGCGGGAGCGGGACGAGTACCTCGAACTCGCGAAGAGGGCACAAGCCGACTTCGACAACTATCGGAAGCGCATGACGGCCGAGGTTCAGGCCGCGACGGCTCGTGGAAAGGCCGAGACGATTCGTGAGGTCGTGCCCGTGCTCGACGATCTGGAGCGGGCGCTGCAGGCGGCGGGGCTGGATCCGGAGGAGGACTCTGAGGATGGGTTGGCGCATGGGGTGCTGCTCGTCTTCAGGGGGTTGCGGGACTCGCTGGCGCGGAACGGGGTCGAGGCGGTGGACCCGAAGGGGGAGAAGTTCGATCCGACGCAGCACGAGGCACTGTCGAAGCTGGCTGCCGACGGGGTCGAGTCGGGGACCGTGGTCGAGACGATGCAGAAGGGGTACCGGCTGGGCGAGCAGCTGATCCGGCCGGCCCGCGTCGTGGTGGCTGAGTGAGGTCTTGAGGAGGAGCGTTCTTGGCTGAGGATCTCTACAAGGTTCTGGGGGTCGCGAAAAACGCGTCGGACGACGAGATCAAGAAGGCGTACCGGAAGCTGGCGCGCAAGTACCACCCTGACCGCAACCCGGACGACGCCTCGGCCGAGGAGCGGTTCAAGGAGGTGCAGGGCGCCTACGACGTGCTCTCCGACTCGGAGAAGCGCAAGGAGTACGACGCCGGCGGGATGTTCGCCGGCTTCGGCGGCGCGCCCGGTGGCGGCAGCCCGTTCGGCGGGGGTCAGCCGTTCGGGGGCGGAGGCGGCGGCTTCGGCGACATCCTCTCCAACCTCTTCGGCCGCGGCGGCGGCCCTGCGCAGCCGCAGCAGACCCGCGGGCGCGACCTCGAGACCGAGGTCGACCTCAGCTTCGACCAGGCGGTCAACGGCGCCCAGATCAGCGTCATCGTGCCCAAGGCCGAGCGCTGCGGCACCTGCCACGGCAGCGGCGCCAAGCCTGGGACCTCGCCGGTCACCTGCCCGCGCTGCGAAGGGCGCGGCGTCGACGCCCAGAGCCAGGGCTTCTTCTCGATCAGTCAACCCTGCCCGCAGTGCGGCGGCGCCGGCCAGATCGTCGAGGACCCCTGCCCGACCTGCGGCGGTTCCGGCCTGACCCAGCAGAACAAGCGCTACAAGGTGAACATCCCCGCCGGGGTCAAGAACGGAGCCCGCATCCGGCTCGCCGGCAAGGGCGAGGCGGGACCGCGCGGCGGCCCTCCCGGCGACCTCTACGTGGTCACGCGGGTCGCCCCCTCGCCGGTCTTCGCCCGCCGCGACGGCGGCAACCTCGAGGTGACGGTGCCGATCACGGTCGTCGAGGCGCTGCGCGGGGCGACGATCGAGGTGCCGACCCTCGACGGCTCGAAGAAGATCAAGGTCGCGCCGGGGACCAGGCACGGCACGATCCAGCGCCTGCGCGGCGAGGGCGCGCCGCTGCGGGGCGGCAAGGGCCGCGGCGACATCCGCTACCGGCTCGAGATCGAGATGCCGCAGGATCTGACTGAGGAGCAGGAGAAGGCGGTCGACCGGCTCGCCGAGTCGTTCAACGGCTCCGACCCGCGGGCCGAGCTGCTGGCGAAGGCGAGGCGGCGGTGAGCGCCGGCGGCGGGCGGCGGGTGACTCGCCGGATCGAAGCGACGTTCGACGCCGAGCAGGGCGTCTTCATGATCTCGGTCGCGGCCGAGCTCGCCCACATGCACCCCCAGACGCTGCGGATGTACGAGGCGCGCGGGCTGATCGAGCCGAAGCGCTCCCCGAAGAACACGCGCCTCTACTCGCAGCGCGACGTCGAGCTCCTGCAGCGGATACAGCAGCTGACGGCCGAAGGCCTGAACCTGGCGGGAGTCGAGCGGGTCCTCGCCCTCGAACGCCGCCTGGCCGAACTGGAACGAGCCCAACTCGATGGAGGAGCGAGCTGATGCAACCCGATCGGTTCACGGTCAAGTCGGGGGAAGCGGTCGCGGCGGCGCAACAGCTCGCCGCCCAGCGCCGCAACACCGAGGTCGCCCCCGCCCACCTGCTGGTGGCGCTGCTCGAGCAGGCGGACGGGATGGTCGTTCCAATCCTGCAGAAGCTCGGCGCCGACCCGGCAGCGGTCGCGGCCCGAGCGCGGGAGGCGGTCGACGCGCTGCCGGCTCTGAGCGGCGGCGAGGCGCCCGAGGCGCGGCCCTCCACCGCACTGGTCGAAACGCTGCAGCGGGCCGAGCGCGAGATGGCTCGGCTCGGCGACGAGTACATCTCGACCGAGCACATCCTCCTCGCCCTGACCGATTCCGACTCCGGCGTCGCCGGCGCCCTGCCCGACCGCGACGGCCTGGAGAAGGCGATCGCCGAGGTGCGTGGCCCGCACCGCGTCACCTCGCCCAACCCGGAGGACAGCGTGCAGGCGCTGGAGAAGTTCGGCCGCGACCTGACCGCCGAGGCCGGGGCGGACAAGCTCGACCCGGTGATCGGCCGCGACGAGGAGATCCGCCGCGTCGTCCAGGTCCTCTCCCGGCGGACCAAGAACAACCCGGTGCTGATCGGCGACCCCGGCGTCGGCAAGACGGCGATCGTCGAGGGCCTGGCGCAGCGGATCGTCGGCGGCGACGTGCCGGAGAGCCTGCGCGACCGTCGCGTGATCGCGCTCGACATCGGCTCGCTGCTGGCGGGCTCCAAGTACCGCGGCGAGTTCGAGGAGCGGCTGAAGGCGGTGCTCTCCGAGGTCCAGGAGGCCGAGGGCCAGATCGTCCTCTTCCTCGACGAGCTGCACACGATCGTCGGCGCCGGGGCAGCCGAAGGCGCGGTCGACGCCGCCAACCTGCTGAAGCCGATGCTGGCCCGCGGCGAGCTGCGCGCGGTCGGCGCCACCACGCTCGACGAGTACCGCAAGCACATCGAGAAAGACGCGGCGCTCGAGCGCCGCTTCCAGCCCGTCCTCGTCGGCGAGCCCGACATCGGCGACACGATCGCGATCCTGCGCGGGCTGAAGGAGCGCTACGAACTGCACCACGGCGTGCGCATCACCGACTCCGCCGTCGTCGCGGCCGCCACCCTCTCCGAGCGCTACATCGCCGACCGCTTCCTGCCCGACAAGGCGATCGACCTGATCGACGAGGCCGCCTCGCGGCTGAAGATCGAGATCGACTCGATGCCGACCGAGATCGACGAGGTGCAGCGGCGCGAGCAGCAGCTGGAGATCGAGCGCGAGGCGCTGAAGAAGGAGAGCGACGAGGCCTCGAAGGCGCGGCTCGACGCGCTCGAGGCGGAGCTGGCCGAGCTGCGCGAGCGCTCCGGCGAGATGAAGGCGCGCTGGCAGAACGAGAAGGAGGCGATCGAGGCGATCAAGGCGGCGAAGGCGCGGCTCGAGGAGGCGACCCGCGAGGCCGAGCGGGCAGAGCGCGACGCCGACCTCGAGCAGGCGGCGAAGCTGCGCTACGGCGAGATCCCCGAGCTGGAGAAAATCCTCGGCGAGCAGGAAGCGCGGCTGACCGAGCTGCACGCGGAGGGCGGCTCGATGCTCGCCGACGAGGTCACCGAGGAAGACGTCGCCGAGGTCGTCGCCAAGTGGACCGGGATCCCGGTGACCCGGCTGATGGAGGGCGAGGTCGAGAAGCTGATCCAGATGGAGGAGCGCCTTCACGAGCGCGTGATCGGCCAGGAGGAGGCGATCGCCGCCGTCTCCAACGCGCTGCGCCGCTCCCGCGCCGGGCTCTCCGATCCGGACCGCCCGATCGGGTCCTTCCTCTTCCTCGGCCCCACCGGGGTCGGCAAGACCGAGCTGGCGAAGGCGCTGGCCGAGTTCATGTTCGACTCCGAGCAGGCGATCGTCCGCCTCGACATGTCCGAGTACATGGAGAAGCACACGGTGGCGCGGCTGATCGGGGCGCCGCCCGGATACGTCGGCTATGAGGAGGGCGGCCAGCTGACCGAGGCGGTCAGGCGTCGCCCCTACGCCGTCGTCCTGCTCGACGAGATCGAGAAGGCCCACCCCGACGTCTTCAACACGCTGCTGCAGATCATGGACGACGGCCGGCTCACCGACGGCCAGGGCCGCACCGTGAGCTTCACCAACACGGTCTTGATCATGACCTCCAACGTCGGCAGCGACCGGATCGTCTCCGAGTCGGTCGACGAGAAGATCCGCGAGGGGATCGAAGAGGTGCTGGCCGCCACCTTCAAGCCCGAGTTCCTCAACCGGATCGACGACACGGTGATCTTCCACCGCCTCTCGAAGCAGGACATCGGCCGCATCGTCGAGCTGCAGGTGGCGCAACTGGTCGAGCGGGTGCGCGAGCGCGGGATCGAGGTCGAGCTGAGCGACGACGCCCGCGCCCTGCTCGGCAACCTCGGCTACGACCCGACCTATGGGGCGCGGCCGCTGAAGCGGGTGATCCAGAAGCAGCTGGTCGACAAGCTGGCGCTGAAGATTCTCGAGGGTGAGTTCGCCGAGGGCGACGTCGTCCGGGTCGAAACGGAGAACGGCGAGCTCGCCTTCGGCAAGGCCGGCGCGCCGGCCGCCGCCGCGGCCGCCTAGCCGGACCGCATCGAGGCATTAACAATGCGTTTACCTAGTTGTCGCAAGATGTGGCTGGGATTTCGGGGACGAACCGGCGCTGGGAGGCGCAATCCACGCATCTGGACTTGAGGAGGAGCAGCGAGATTCCGACGTAAGATTTCAGCGAGCCCGCTCGACCACATGGCCAAACGAGACCCGATCAACTCAGAACCCGGCGAATCGCGCCTGCGCGGCGCCGTCGACATGCTGCGCTGGCCCTTCGAGCGAGTCGCCTGGGCGATCGAGGCGAAGCTCGTCTGGCCGCTGCGCGAGCGACTCGCGGGCTGGAGCCCACCGCGCCGCCTCACCGCCGGCGCCCTCTCCGCGATCGCGATCGCCGCGGTCGCCGTCGGCGCGGTCCTGGTGACCAACGAGGGCGACAAGAGCGACCGTCCGCAGACACTTGCGAAGGCGGCGGAGAGCACGGGCGAGCCGCCGGCCCTCACCCCGGACGCCCACGACGACCCTTCGCTGCAGGGCGCGCCACCGGTCCTCGGACTCGATGAAGCGGTCGCGACCGCGCCGCGCTCATCTGGGGACGCAGCGAGCGAAGACGTCGTGCGCAGCACGGAAGGCGCGGAATCCTCCGACGCAGAAGCGCCGCCCGCCGCATCCGCATCGGCGAGCTCCGAGCCGGTTCCCGCCGGGCCCGACGCGATGAACGTCGCCCGTCGCTTCGCCGAGGCATTCGTCGTCTACGAAGTCGGCGAGCGCCGCGCACTGGCTCGTGAGACCTTCGACGAGACGGCCGCCCCGGCGCTTGCCGGCGCCCTGGCAAAACGACCGCCACGACAGCCCGAGAACGTGAAAGTGCCAGAGGCGAAAGTCGTCAACATCGTTCCCGGCCCGCGCCGCGGCAAGGCCTACTCGGTCAGCGTCTCGCTGCTGCGCGTCGGCGTCACCAGCGAGCTGCGGCTCGAGCTGAGAAGGAACCAGGATGGCTGGCTGGTAACGGACGTGAGGGGCTGATGCGACTCTTCTCGACCTTGGTGGCGGCAGTGACGGCGACGGCGCTCGGCGCCGCGCCCGCGATCGCCCAGGAAGACCCGCCGGCCGAAGCCCCCCCGGCGGCGAGCCAGACGCAGGCCCCGGCGCCGGCTCCCGGCCCGACGATCGCTCCGCCCGCTCCCGCGATCGAAGAGGGCGCGACGATCGCACCCCCGACTCCGGCCGCGCCGAAGCCGCAGCAGGGCGCCGGCGGTGTCGAAGCCAAGGAGCCGAAGCCTGCCCCCGCTCCCCAGCCGGAGACGGGAACCGTCCCGGACGGCGGCGCCCTGCCGGTGCCCGCCGCTCCCTTCGCGATCCCCTACGTGCCCTCGCCGAGCTGCTCGCCGGCGGCGGTGCCGGCGATCCTCGTCCCGATCTACAAGCGCGCCGCCTCCGCCTACGCGCTCGGCCCGCAGGGGCCGGCCGTGCTGGCGGCGATCAACGAGATCGAGACCGCCTTCGGCACCAACCTCAACGTCTCCTCGGCCGGCGCGGTCGGCTGGATGCAGTTCATGCCGGAAACCTGGGCGGCCTACGGGGTCGACGCCAACGGCGACGGCGTCGCCGACCCGTTCGACCCCGAGGACGCGATCCACGCCGCCGCCAACTACCTCAGCGCCTCCGGCTTCCCCGAGGACACCTACGGCGCGATCTTCGCCTACAACCACGCCGACTGGTACGTCGCCGACGTGCTCGCCGGCGCCGCCTGCTACGGCTCGCTGAGCGGCTTCGCCTCCTCCTTCGCGCTGACGCCGAAACTGCAGGTGCTGCGCTGCGTGGCGGCCAAGCCCTGGCGCAAGGCGCTGCCGACCGAGTACCTCAACGCCTTCGAGGCGGCCGCCGCCCGCTACGGGCTCGGCAGCGACGGAGTCTGGGCGCTGGCCGCGGTCGCCAGGCTCGAGTCGAACTTCGGCAAGGGGATGGGCAAGGCCCAGCTCGAAGAGAGCGGGCCGCTCGGGCTCGACGGCTCCGAGTGGAAGCGCTACGCGGTCGACGGCGACGGCAACGGCCGCATCGAGCGAGCCGATCCCGACGACTCGGCCTCGACGCTGGCGCGGCTGATCTGGTCGCGCGGCGGCCTGCGCGCCGGCCTCTTCAGCCACAACCAGGCCGCCTGGTACGTGCAGGCGGTCCTCGCTGACGCCGAGCGGCTGCGCGGCGATTGCGAGGCGAGCGAGGTCGAGTGGGCGCTCTCGGTCCCCGAGGCGGTTATGGCGCCGATCGAATGGGAGAACCTGACGATCGTCAACGAGGTGGCGCGGCAGGACCTGGAAGGCGGCCGCGTCGACCCGCGGATCGTCGGCCTGATCGGGGCGATCACCCAGGAGCACACGGTCGTGATCTCCTCGCTGCGCTCCGACCACTCGATGTACACGGTCTCCGGCGGCGTCTCCAACCACTACTACGGACGGGCGATGGACATCGCGATGGTCGACGGGGTGTCCTGCACCGACACCGCCCCGACCTCGCCCTGCGCCGAACTGGCCACCACGCTCTCGCAACTGCCTGAACCGGCAATGCCAACCGAGCTGATCTACTGCTACGACGTCGACGGCCCCGGCCCGGCTTTTGCCCGCGCCGACCACTGCGATCACGTCCACGCCGGCTACGACGGCTGAGCCCGGCCACTCGCAGTAACGTAGGCGCTGACCCCCCGCCGAGAGGAGAGCCCATGCCTACTTACCTGATGCTGACCAACCTGACCGCCGAGGGAATCCGCACGCTCAAGAACAACCCCGGGCGGGTGGCGGAGGTCAACAAGGAGGTCGAACAGATCGGGGCCAAGGTCGTGGCGCAGTACGCGACGCTGGGCCAGTACGACTTCGTCACCGTGATCGAGGCCCCCGACGAGCAGACGATGGCCAAGGTCTCGGTCGAGCTCGGCTCGCGCGGGACGATGACCAGCCAGACGCTGGCGGCGATGCCGTCGGACGACCTGGCCAGCTCGCTATAGATAAGACGCCGCCTCCTCTGCTCCCGCGAATGCCTGAAGAATCAGATATGGACAGGGATTCGCTCCCGCGTCCGGGGGCGGCTTAGTGCGGATTCTCGTTGTCGGAGCCGGTGGGCGCGAGCACGCGATCGTGCGGGCGCTGGCCCGATCCCCCCGCTCCCCGGAGCTGCTCTGCGCACCCGGCAACGCCGGGATCGCCGCCGACGCCGAGTGCCTGCCGGATGTGGGCTCCGAGGACGTCGAGGCGATCGTCGCGGCGGCGCGCGAGCGGCAAGTCGATCTGGTCGTGGTCGGGCCGGAGGCGCCGCTGGTCGCCGGCGCGGTCGACGCGCTCGAGCAGGCTGGCGTGCCGGCTTTCGGGCCGCGCGCCGCGGCCGCCGAGCTGGAGGGCTCGAAGGCCTTCGCCAAGCAGCTGATGGCGGACGCCGGAGTGCCCACCGCCGCCCACACGCTCCTGCACGACCGCGAGGAGGCGACCCGGCGGCTCGCCTCCGTCTCCTACCCGGTGGTGCTCAAGGCCGACGGGTTGGCGGCGGGCAAGGGGGTGCTGATCTGCGAGACCGAGGCGGACGCCCTCGCCGCGCTCGACGTCTTCTTCACCGAGCGGCGCTTCGGCGCCAATATGGCGGTCGTGCTGGAGGAGTTCCTCGAGGGCGAGGAGCTCTCCCTGCTCGCCCTCTGCGACGGCGAGAACGTGGCGCCGCTGGCGCCGGCCCAGGACTACAAGCGGATCTTCGACGGCGACCTGGGACCGAACACGGGCGGGATGGGCAGCTACTCGCCGGTGCCCGGATTCGGCGCCGCCGAGGTCGAGGAGATCGTCGATGCCGTGCACCGGCCGGTGGTGGCTGAGATGGCGCGGCGCGGGACCCCCTTCCACGGCGTCCTCTACGCCGGGCTGATGATCGGCCCCGAGGGCCCGAAGGTGCTCGAGTTCAACACCCGCTTCGGCGATCCCGAGACGCAGGCCGTTTTGCCACGGCTGCGCTCCGACCTGGTCGAGCTCTGCCTGGCGGCGCGCCAGCCGGGCGGGCTGGCCGGGGTCGAGGCCGAGTTCGCGGACGATTGGGCGGTAACCCTCGTCCTCGCCTCGGCGGGCTACCCGGAGTCCTCTTCGAAGGGCGATGCGATCCGCGGCCTCGACGCCGCCGCGGAGCTGGCCGAGGTGACCCACGCCGGCACCGCTGCCCGCGACGGCGAGGTCGTCACCGCCGGCGGCCGCGTGCTCAACCTGACCGCGCTCGGGACGACCCCTGCGCAGGCGCGCGATCGGGCGTACGATGCCGCCAGCCTGATCGAGTTCGACGGGATGCAGATGCGAACCGACATCGCCGCCCGCGCCGTCGACCGAGTCCCCAGCTAGACCCAGCCAGAGAGGAAGCGATGAGCGAGATCTCAGAGCCGCAACCGCCCGCGCCGACGACGATGCCCGCCGTCGAGGAGGCCTTCGAGGAAATCGCCGTCGACGAGCCCCTGGTCGGGATCATCATGGGCTCGAAGAACGACAAGCCCAAGATGCAGCCGGCCGGTACGGCGCTCGAGGACGCCGGCATCCGCTACGAGGTGCGGGTGATGAGCGCCCACCGCGATCCGGAGATGGTCCGCGAGTACTGCACCAACGCACGCATGCGGGGACTGAAGGTGATCATCGCCGGCGCCGGCATGTCGGCGGCGCTGCCCGGCGTCGCCGCCGCCCACTCCGATCTGCCGGTGATCGGCGTGCCGATCCTCGGCAAGAGCCTCGGCGGGCTGGACGCGCTGCTCTCGGCGGTGCAGATGCCGCCGGGAATCCCGGTCGCCTGCGTGGCGATCGACGGCGCCAAGAACGCCGGCATCTTGGCCGCGCGCATCATCAACTGCTGATGATCCCCCGCTACACGCGGTCGGCGATTGGCGAGGTGTGGTCTGCCCAGAGGAAGCTGGAGTGCTGGCTGGAGGTGGAGCTGGCGGCGACGGAGGCGTGGGCCGAGGAGGGCGTGGTGCCGCGCGAGGCCGCCGAGGCGGCGCGGGCGAACGCCGCCTTCACGGTCGAGGCGGTGAACGAGCGCGAGAAGGTGACCGACCACGACGTCGCCGCCTTCGTCGACGTCGTCGCCGAGTCGGTCGGCGAGCACGGCCGCTGGATCCACTACGGGCTCACCTCCTCCGACGTGCTCGACACGGCCCTGGCGCTGCAGCTGCGCGAGGCCGGCGAGGTGGTCCTGGCCAGCGCCCGCGCCTACCGCGACGCCCTGATCGAGCGGGCGCTGGAGCACCGCGAGACGCTCTGCGTCGGCCGCACCCATGGCGTCCACGCCGAGCCGACCACCTTCGGCCTGCGCCTCGCCGGCTTCGCCTTCGAGGCCGACCGCAACCTGCAGCGTCTCGCCGGCGCCTTCGAGCAGCTCGCCTTCGGCAAGCTCTCCGGCGCGGTCGGCACCTACGCCTCGATCCCACCCGCGGTCGAGGCGCGGGTCATGGAGCGGCTCGGCCTGCGGCGCGAGGACGTCGCGACGCAGGTGATCCCGCGCGACCGCCACGCCGTCCTCACCTCGCGGATCGCGATCGCCGGCGGCGGCCTCGAGCGCTTCGCCACCGAGGTCCGCAACCTGCAGCGCACAGAGGTGCGCGAGGTCGAAGAGCCGTTCGCCTCCGGCCAGCAGAAGGGCTCCTCGGCGATGCCGCACAAGCGCAACCCGATCCGCACCGAGCGGATCACCGGCCTCTCCCGCGTCCTGCGCGGCTACGCCCAGGCCGGGCTGGAGAACATCGCCCTCTGGCACGAGCGCGACATCTCCCACTCCGGCGCCGAGCGGGTGATCCTCCCCGACGCGACGATCGCGCTCGACTACATGCAGGACCTGGCGGCCAAGGTGGCAAGCGGGATGACCATCCGCACCGACCACATGCGACACAACCTCGAGCTGACCCACGGCGCCCTCTTCAGCCAGCGCGCCCTCACCGGCCTGGTCGAGTCGGGCATGACCCGCGACGACGCCTACCGCGTCGTCCAGGAGAGCGCCCAGGAAGCCTGGGACACCGGCACCCACCTGCGCGACCTGCTCGCCGAGTCCACCCCCGACCTCGACCTCGACGCCATCTTCGACTACGACGCCTACCTCACCCACGTGCCGGAGATCTTCGAGCGGCTGGAAGCGCTGAGCTGAGCTTCCGCTGTTCCTTATCCCTATATAGGACGGATAAGGAACAGCGGAACGGATAGGGTGACGTCTCGTGGTTCTCTACACATGCGGACAGAAGACGCTGGGCCCGGGCTTCGCGCATCCGTGCGCGAAGGCGGGCAAGGCACTTGACGCGGCTGGCTACGAGTACGAGCTGAAGACGGTCGGCGGCTACCGGATGGCCTTCTGGACCTGGGGCAGCCGGGGCGAGGACCGGACCGAGATCAAGAAGCTGAGCGGCACCAACGAGGTGCCGATCCTGGTGCTCGACGACGGCGAGGTGATCTCCGGCTCCGGCAGCATCGCGCGCTGGGCGAAGGAGCACCCGGTGGCGAAGAGCGGCGCCGAGAGCTAAGCCGCGACCAGCTCGCGCTCGCGCGCTGGATGGCGCGCGGTGACTACTACCGGAGTGCCGTCTTTGGGCGAGAGGGTGATGTTGCGGCGGCCGATCTTCTCCGGCGCCGGGCTGGCCTTGTGCAGCTCGCAGCGGGCGAGGACCTCGCGCAGCACGATCCGCATCTCGAACTCGGCGAAGGCGGCGCCGATGCAGCGACGGATGCCGCCGCCGAAGGGGATCCACGCGTAGGTGTCCGGCCCGTCCTCGAGGAAGCGCTCGGGCTTGAAGGCGAAGGGCTCGGGATAGACATCGGCGCGCGTGTGGGTGAGCCAGATCGCCGGCGTCACGTCGGTGCCCGCCGGCAGCGTCAGCCCGTCGGCGACCAGGTCGGCGGCGAGGCGGCGGCCAGCCAGCGGTACCACCGGGCGCAGCCGCAGCGACTCGGAGATGACGGCGCGCAGGTACTCGTCCTCCCCCGCATCGAGCGACTCGCGCAGGCGCGTCAGCTGAGCCGGGTGGCGGAGCAGCAGGTCGAAGGTCCAGGCGAGCGCCGTCGCCGTGGTCTCGTGCCCGGCGAGCAGCAGCGTCATCAGCTGGTCGCGCAGGTCCGTGTCGCTCATCTCGCTTCCGTCCTCGAAGCGGGCCTGCATCATCAGCGAGAGGATGTCCTCGCGCTCCTCGAAGTCGCCGCGGGCGCGGTGCTCGGCGATCTCGGCGTAGAGCAGCTCGTCGACAGCCTTGAGCTGGGCTTCGAACTTCCCCCACGGCCCGCGGCCGCCGAAGCGGCGGGTCGCCAGGCCGATCAGCTGGGAGAAGGGCGAGGCGGTCTCCTCCAGCACGTTGGTGAGCACGACGCGCAGCTGCTCCAGCCGCGGCCCTTCGGAGACGCCGAAGACCACGCGCAGGATCGCCTCCAGGGTGATCGACTGCATGCGCGGGTGGATCGCGAACTCCTCCCCCAGCGGCCAGGTGTCGATCTCAGCGTCGACTATCTCCTCCAGGATCGGCCCGTAGGAGCGCATCCGCTCGCCGTGGAAGGGGGGCAGCATCAGCTTGCGGTGGGCGAGGTGGTCGGCGCCCTCGAGGATCAGCAGCGAGCGCTCGCCGAGGATCGGCTTGAGGATGATGTCGCGGCCGGGCGGCAGGCCGTGCGCCCGCTCCGTGTAGAGGGCCTTGATCGCGGCCGGGTCGGAGACCATCACCATCGGCCGCTCGAAGCTGAGGAATTTGACGCTGAAGCTGTCCCCGTAGCGCTCGCGGCACTCCTGCATGAAGGGGAGCGGCCGCAGGCCCCAGCGCAGCGTCTGCACCAGGGGCGAGCTCTTCGGTTCGGGGGGCAACGCCACGTACCGAAGGATCGCAGAGCGACCGACGTCGGTGCTCCGCTCCCGCGGTGGTTAGCATCGACTTAATGACTCAGATGGCAGACCTCGAGCTGCACTCCTCGGGCAAGGTCCGTGAGATCTACGAGTGGGAGGACGATCTGCTGATGGTCGCCTCGGACCGGATCTCGATCTACGACGTCGTGATGCCGACGCCGATCGACGACAAGGGCAAGGTACTCAACCGGATCTCGGAATTCTGGTTCGAGCTGACCGAGGACATCGTCCCCAACCACTTCGTCTCCGACGACGTGCCGGAGGAGGTGGCGGAACGGGGGATGCGGGTGAAGCGGCTGGAGATGTACCCGGTCGAGTGCGTCGTTCGCGGTTACCTCTCGGGATCGGGCTGGAAGGAATACAAGGCGAGCGGATCGGTCTGCGGGATCGAGCTGCCGAGCGGCCTGCTCGAGTCCGACAAGCTGCCGGAGCCGATCTTCACCCCGGCGACCAAGGCCGAGATCGGCGACCACGACGAGAACGTCGACTTCGACCGTGCCGCCGAGATCGTCGGCGACCGGGCGCTGATGGAAGAGCTGCGGCGAATCTCGATCGAGGTCTACCAGCGCGGCGCCGACCACGCGGCCGAGCGCGGGATCATCCTCGCCGACACCAAGTTCGAGCTCGGCCGCCACGCCGGCGCCGAGATCGTCCTCGCCGACGAGGTGCTGACCCCAGATTCCTCGCGCTTCTGGCCGGCCGACCGCTATGAGCCGGGCCGCACGCAGCCCTCCTTCGACAAGCAGTTCGTCCGCGACTGGGCCGACGCGGCCGGCTGGGACCACAGCCCGCCCGCCCCGGAGCTGCCGGCCGACGTGGTCGAGCAGACCCGCGCCAAGTACGTCGAGGCCTACGAGCGGATCACGGAGCGCTCCTTCTAGTGGCGCGGGCCCGCGTCTTGATCCGGCCCAAGGAGGGGATCCTCGACCCGCAGGGCAAGGCGGTCGAGCGGGCGCTACCGGCACTGGGCTTCGAGGGCGTCGAGCACGTACGGGTCGGGCGCATGGTCGAGCTCGATGCCGAGGACCCCGAGCGCCTCTCCGAGCTCTGCGAGAAGCTGCTCGCGAACCCGCTGATCGAGGACTACGAGATCCAGACCCTGTGATCTGGGGCGTGCTCCAGTTCCCCGGTTCCTGCGACGAGCGGGACGCGCTGCACGCCTGCTCGCTGCTCGGCGAGGCGCGGCTGATCTGGCACGAGGAGCGCGACCTCGGCGGCGCCGACGCGGTCGTCGTCCCCGGCGGCTTCTCCTATGGCGACTACCTGCGCGCCGGCGCGATCGCCCGCTTCTCGCCGGCGATGGAGGCGGTAGCCGAGTTCGCCGCCGCGGGCGGCCCGGTGCTGGGGATCTGCAACGGCTTCCAGGTGCTTTGCGAAGCGGGGCTGCTCCCCGGCGCGCTGCTGCGCAACGAGGACCTGCGCTTCACCTGCCGCCAGGTCGAGTTGCAGGTCGGACACTTGAACCTCCCGGAGGAGACACAAGTGTCCGCTTTGCCGGGGGGGACGCTCTCGATCCCGGCCAAGCATGGAGAAGGCCGCTACTGGGCACCGGAGGAGATGCTCGACGAGCTCGAGGCGAACGGCCAGGTCGCCTACCGCTACGCGCCCGGCCACAACCCCAACGGCTCGGCCCGCGACATCGCCGGCGTGCGCAACAAGGCCGGCAACGTGGTCGGCCTGATGCCCCACCCCGAGCACGCGGTCGACCCGCTGACGGGATCCACCGATGGGTTGCGCATCTTCGAAGCCGTCGCGGCGGCAGGGGCGCCGGCTTGACGGTCGGGGTCGCCAAGCACCGCGAGCTGGGGCTGACCGACTCGGAGTACGACCTCATCGTTGAGAAGCTCGGCCGTGAGCCGAACGACGTCGAGCTGGCGATGTTCAGCCTGCTCTGGTCCGAGCACTGCGCCTACAAGCACTCGCGCAAGCTGCTGCGGCGGCTGCCCACAGAGGGCGAGCGGGTGGTGATGGGCCCGGGCGAGAACGCCGGCGCGGTCGACGTCGGCGGCGGCTACGCGGTCGCCTTCAAGGTCGAGTCGCACAACCACCCCAGCGCGGTCGAACCATTCCAGGGAGCGGCCACCGGCGTCGGCGGCATCCTGCGCGACGTCTTCGCCCTCGGCGCGCGGCCGATCGCGATCCTCGACTCGCTGCGCTTCGGCGAGCTCGACTCGGTCCGCTCGCGCCACCTGCTCGACGGCGCCGTGCGCGGGATCGGCCACTACGGCAACTCGATCGGGGTGGCGACGGTCGGCGGCGAGATCTACTTCGAGCCGCCCTACGAGCACAACTGCCTGGTCAACGCGATGTGCGTCGGGCTGGCGAAGACCGAGGAGATGGTGCGCGCGGCGGCGGCCGGGGTCGGCAACGCGGTCGTCCTGATGGGCGCCTCGACCGGCCGCGACGGGATCGGCGGCGCCTCGGTGCTGGCTTCTGCCGAGCTCGGCGACGGCGACGACGCGAAGCGGCCGACGGTGCAGATCGGCGACCCCTTCGAGGAGTCGAAGGTGCTCGAGTGCTGCCTCGAGCTGCTCGGCAAGGGACTGCTGGTCTCGCTGCAGGACCTCGGCGCGGCAGGACTGACTTCCTCCGCGGGAGAGATGGCCTCGGCCGGCGGCGTCGGGATCGACATCGACGTCGCCAGGGTGCCGCTGCGCGAGGCCGACATGGAGCCGTTCGAGATCATGGTCTCCGAGTCGCAGGAGCGGATGCTGGCGGTGGTCGAGCCTTCGCGGGTGGACGAGGTACTGGCGGTCTGCGAGAAGTGGCAGACCGAGTCGGCCGAGATCGGCGTCGTCACCGACTCCGGCCAGGTGCGGGTGCTGCGAGATGGCGAGGTCGTCGGCGAGATGCCGGTCGAGGCGCTGGTCGACGGCTGCCCGCTCTACGACCTTGACCCGGCCGAGCCGGACGGGTGGATCTACGGCAACCGGCAGACGCTCGACCCCGGCGCCACCGCCGGCGAGACCCTGCTGGCGCTGCTCTCCTCCGCCAACGTCGCCTCCAAGCGCTGGGCCTTCGAGCAGTACGACTCGGTGGTCGGCTCGCGCACGGTGCGCCGGCCCGAGTCGGCCGACGCCGCGGTGCTGCAGCTGCCCGAGGCGGGCAGCGCAATAGCCGTTTCGATCGACGGCAACGGCCGGCGCGTCGCCTGCGACCCCTACGCCGGAACGGTCGAGGCGGTGCTCGAGTGCGCCCAGAACCTCGCCTGCGTCGGCGCCGAGCCGCTCGGCCTGACCAACTGCCTCAACTTCGGCAACCCCGAGAAGCCGGCCGGCGCCTGGCAGCTCGACCGCGCCGTCAGCGGCCTCGCCGACGCCTGCGAGGCGCTCGGCGTCCCCGTCGTCGGCGGCAACGTCTCTCTCTACAACGAGGGCCCCGACGGCCCGATCTACCCCACGCCCGTGGTCGGCCTGGTGGGAGAGCTGCCGGACCCGGAGCGCGCCTGCGGCAGCGCCTTCGCCAGTGAGGGCGACGCGATCGCCCTGCTAGGGCCCTTCCAGCCCTCACTGGCCGGCTCGGAGCTGGCGAAGCTGCGCGGCGAGCTCGAGATGGGACTCCCCCAGTCCGACATCGCCGCCGTGGCCGCTGCCTGCACCACGGTCCGCGAGGCGGTCCGCGCCGGCAAGCTCTCCTCCGCCCACGACGTCAGCGACGGCGGCCTCGCCTGCGCCCTCGCCGAGTCGGCGATCGCCGGTGATCTCGGCTGCCGGGTCGACCTCTCCCCCCTGCTCGACCGCAGTATCTCCTCCGAGGAGGCGCTGTTCGGCGAAGGCCGCGGGGGGTTCGTGCTCAGCGGCGAGCGCGCGGCGCTCGAATCGCTCGCGAGCAACGCCACCGAGGTCCTGATCCTCGGCGAAGTCGGCGGCGAGAAGATCGAGGTGACTACCGGCGACGCCTCACTCGCGATCGGCCTCGTCGAGGCCGAAAGAGCCTGGAACGCCATTTCCAGGGCAATAGCCCTTTAGTCAAGAATTTCGGCCCGGCATGCGGAATTCGGCTATATGCTGCCGCCGAATCCTGGCCCAGCAACGACGAGATATAGGGGAGACGATGAGAAAGCTCATCGGGCCAGTCGCGGCAATCATGCTCGCGATCTCGGCCCTCGGCGCACCGAGCGCCTCGGCGGCGACTGAGTTCGGCGACGGCTGCATCGGCTCCACGGTCACGAGCATGCCCTCGGTCACCCTGTTCGATATCGCAGTGCCGGCCAACCCCCTGCCGATAGTCGCGCCGACCGCCGGCATCATCACCAGCTGGAAAGTAACCTCCGCCTCGCCGCTCTCGATCCCCCAGAATTTCAGGCTGATTCGAGACGCCGGGCCCAAAACCGTGCAGGTGATCGCAGAGTCCGCGGGCACCCTCGCCACCGGAGCTAACACGTTCAACGTCAGGATCCCGGTTCAGGCCGGGGATCGGGCCGCCCTCCTCGGGACCAGCAAACTGGGCAACCTCGCCTGCATAACGCTGGAGAAAAACCTGATTGGAGGAGTCATAGGCGGCGGGGGAGTTGGCTCGACCAATAACGTCGAAGAGACCACCGTCGAAGCCCGGATTCCGGTCTCGGCCACGATCGAGGCCGACACTGACAACGACGGCTACGGCGACGAGACGCAGGACAAATGCCCGCAGCTTGCGAGCACCCAAGCCGACTGCCCGGTCGTCTCAGTCGACATAGCCACGGCGCTCAAGCGCAAAGGCTCGGCCGTCGTCCTGCTCACCGCCACCGCTGAAGCCCCGGTTAAGGTTGCCGGGACGATCAGCCTCGGCAAAGGGAAAAAAGCCAAATTGGCGAGCAAAGCCAAAACGGTGCCGCCCGGGAAAGTCGCCCGCTTCACGCTCAAATTCCCGAAAAAGCTGAAGAAACGCCTTCAGGAGCTCGACCGCAAACAATCGCTGCGGCTGAAGATCATCGCCAGCGCGACTGACCTGATCGGCCGCGTCACTAGCGACAAACTCAAAGTCAGGCTGAAGGGTCAGGCGAGCAGCCCCCGGTGACGGTCAAAGGCACGGTTAACCTCGGGAAAGGGAAAAAAGCGAGGTTGAACGGCGGTACGCAGATCGTCGTACCGGGAACGATCGCCAAATTCACGCTCCTCTTCCCGGCAGCGCTGAAGGCCAAGCTCAAAGAACTAAGCCGCAAACAGTCTCTCCGGCTCGCCCTCACGGCTACCGCACCGAACGTCGTGGGAAGGCCGACCACCAAGAAACTGAAACTGAAAGTGAAGGGTCAGGAAAAACCGGATCGCAAAGGTAAAAGAGGGAAAGGGAAAGGCGGCAAAGCCAAAAGCAAGGATTAAGCCCAAACCGCTTCAACAAAAGGAGAGAACTTTGCGACGCAGGACCTACATCACCGTCCTCACAACCGTCATCACGGCACTATCGCTGATCGGAACCCCAGGCGCTTCGGCCGCCACATCGGTCGGCAGCAACTGCACAGGGAATAACGCCGAAATACCCGCTGCGACGCTCGTGCAGCTCGAGAGCTCGACAAGTCCCAGCTCGGCATCGATACCTGTGGCCGGTGTGATCACGAAATGGGGGGTGAACGTAATCCCTTACCCAGGCGGTATCAGCGAGAAGCTCAAGGTTCTCCGGTCTACGGGTGGAAATAACTTCACCACTGTCGGCGAAAGCACGTCGCAAGCGATAGTCAGCGGCCAGAACACATTCGCCACCCGGATCCCGGTGCAGGCGGGAGATCATTTGGGCGCCAGTTCTGCCCAGACCGTGATCTACTGCATCCCCGGAGGCGGCCCCGGGGATCTGATCGGAGGAACGCCCGGCGATACTTCCAGCGGCTCTACCACCGAATTCGTTCCCGTCATAGAAGGCGTCCTTGCGCTTTCGGCCACAGTCGAGCCCGACGCCGACAACGACGGCTTCGGCGACGAGACGCAGGATCACTGCCCGCAGAACGCCGCCGTCCAGACCCCCTGTCCGGTAGTCAAACTGAGCGTGTCCTCGGTCGTCAAGAAAGGCTCTGCGAGGGTCTTGGTGACCAGCGATTTCCAGGCCCCGGTGACGGTCAAAGGCACGGTTAACCTCGGGAAAGGGAAAAAAGCGAGGTTGAACGGCGGTACGCAGATCGTCGTACCGGGAACGATCGCCAAATTCACGCTCCTCTTCCC
>Ga0268259_10000080_pt1 | contig 66406 bp, 51 predicted proteins | sample AgamicAsMarz_FD_200246 | JGI IMG/M metagenome (GOLD analysis project Ga0268259, IMG submission 200246) | Agave microbial communities from Guanajuato, Mexico - As.Ma.rz (v2) (version 3) | ecosystem: Host-associated > Plants > Phyllosphere > Phylloplane/Leaf | place: Guanajuato, Mexico... | reverse complement strand
ATTTCATGCTCGCGTCCCGTTACCGGGTCGATTTTGCCTTCGCGCGCTAACGCGGTCAGATCGGTGGCATACTGCGCCAGCCCGCCGCTTTTTGTCTGGCCGCCGATAGCCGCGTTAATTTCGCCGGGCATGACGCCGGCCTCCGTCGTCGCCTCGCTGACTTCCGGGGAAGCCTGAGTGATATAGCCGAAATCGGCGGTCAAATGTTCCAGAGAGATCCGTTCAAAAGCGGAAGAGATAGCAAACAGGGCGCGCCGCAGCTCCATGGTGGTCAACATGGCGATCAGCAAATGTCCGCTGCGAATACGGCTTTCAAAACATTCCAGGCTGGCATAAATCCAGGCGCGTTCGATAGCGAGTTCAATATGATATGAAAAGTCCGAAATAGTGCTGGCGCCTGCCGGCAATCGGGCCAGCGCCTGAGCGAAGCCCTGTTCCAGCGCCTGCGCGTCGACCTCAAAATGGCGGGCTATCAGACGTAAATCATTTTGCTCCTGCTGCCAGATCTGATTTAGCCAATGCACCAGTTCAACATAGGGGTTGCCGCGCAGCTTACAAAGCGTGGTTGCACTTTCAATCGTTCTGAATAATGTCTCATCCAGCTTGCCGAATAAATTTTGCCTTGTAATCGCCACGTATCATTCCTCCGGGTACATTTTTCACAGGCATAAAATCACACAGACCAGAGTCTTCCGGGGAAGGAAAACAAAATATAATACCCTTGTCCACGCCGTAAAAATAAATTAAGAATACCGCCCGAACGCTATTCCTGAATAACAGACCCGCTACGATTATAACCCCTTATTTAAAAAGATCTTTCCTGTCAAATAACCTGGTGACCCGGTGAAATCCCTGGCATTTCCTCACAATGGCATTGAGACTGTTTTTTTCACATGTTATAAAATCTGAAAAAAGCATAAAAACCGCTGCGTGTATTTAACGCGCTTATTAATTAATAACACCCTGTTGTTTTTCAAAAAATAACAGTTAGCTTACTAAAAAACCCTGTTCAGACGGCCAAATTAATAAAGACAAAGCCTACGTTTAAAAACAAGGATAACGGGAGCAATTGTGAATCATAAATTCCTCGATTATTACAATCAGGAACTCACTTTTATGAAAGAGTCAGCGCGTGAGTTTGCTGAAAAACATCCCAAAATTGCCGGGCGTCTGGGGATGAGAGGCATCGAAACGGCCGATCCTTATGTTGAAAGACTGATTGAAGCATTTTGCTTTTTATCTGCACGTACGCATTTAAAACTGGATGCGGAGTTCCCAAAGTTTACGCAGCGGCTTCTGGACATCGTCTACCCTAATTATAATTCGCCCACGCCCTCCATCGGCGTGGTTCAACTTGCGCCTGACCTGAAAGAAGGAGAGCTAGGCCACGGCTATCTTGTTCCCAAAAACAGTGCGTTTTATACCCGCATATTGCCAGGCGAAAATACACGCTGCGAGTTTCGCAACGGTCAGGATGTTACGCTGTGGCCAATAGAAATCGTTGAGGCTCGCCTGACTTCCGTTCCGCCGGATATTCCCAATCTGGAAAAGTACCGTATTCCTTACGCCAGGCTGAAAGGCGCTCTGCGGATCAAATTGCGTGCGCAGGGGGAACGGGTATTCTCGCAGCTGACCGGCTTCGATCGGCTGCCGCTCTATATCGACGGCGATGAGCGCATTGTTTCCCATCTTTTTGAACTTTTGCATACCAGCAATGTGGCTATGCTGGTACGGGCCGGCAACAGCAAAGCGGAAGACGTGGTCATCGCCCAGCGCCCGCTGACTTTTGAAGGGCTGCATCCCGATCAGACGCTGCTGCCGCTCTCCTGGAACATGTTTCATGGACATAACCTGATCCATGAATATTTCGCCTGTCGTCAGCGCTTTTATTTTTTTACGCTGACCCAGCTGGCCGCCGGTTTGTCCCGCAACCACAGCAACGAGGCCGAGCTGATAGTGCTGCTGGATCGGCTTCCCCAGCAGCTGATTGGCCATGTTAACGCGTCAAAGTTTTTACCGTTTTGTACGCCGGTGATTAACCTGTTTCCCAAAGTGGTGGACAGGATCGAAGTCAACCGGGCGCTAAACGCTTTCCATGTGGTTCCCGATCGCAGCCGTCCCCTTGATTACGAGGTTTTTTCCGTGCATAAGGTGCGCGGCCAGCAGGCGGAAAGCAGCGAGGAAGTGGTGTTTCAACCGCTTTATCAAACGCGTCACTGCGACTATGGCAATTTTGGCCGTTACTTCTCGCTCAATCGCGAAGCCAGAGTAAAAAGCGAGAGCAAGAGAAAATATGACACCCGCACGCCTTATCCCGGAACAGAGGTCTTCGTCTCGCTGGTCGATCAGCAGGAAGCGCCCTATGCCGACCATATTCGCTATCTTACGGTCGAAGCGATGGTCACCAACCGGGATCTGCCACGCCTGATTGCCAGAAGCGGCAGCTTTGATTTAACCCTGTCCGACGCGGTTCCTGTTCTGGGCACGGCCTTTGTTTGCCAGCCCAGCGCGCCACGCGAGCCTTTTGCGCTGGGGGAGTCGGCCTGGCGTTTGATCCGCCAGCTTAGCTTTAATTATCTGCCGCTCTCCGATCTGGAGCACGGGCCGGGCGGGGAATCGCTGCGCAATATGCTGCGCCTGTTTTTACACAATGCCGATCGCGAGTCCAATACTCAGGTAGATAGCCTGATCGGCTGTAAAACGTTTCCGGTCACCCGGCGTCTTCCCGGTGACGGCCTGTTGATTTACGGCAGAGGCGTGCGCTGCGTGCTGACGGTAGATGAAGAAGGCTTTTCCGGCGTCAGTCCTTACCTGTTCGGTCTGGTGATGGAGAATTACCTTTCTCGCCACGCCGCTATCAACGTGTTTACCGAAACGGAGCTGCACTCGATGCAGAGGGGCGTCATCGCCAGCTGGCAGGCCCGCCCCGGCAAACGAGGCTCGTTCTGATGCGCGCTTCCTCCGTCGATATGCTGGCCGCCTGGTTTAATAAGGAGCGGCCCTGGGAAGCCGGTTTTATCAGTATCATGCGCGCAATTACGGCTAAAACGCCGACGCTGCCGGTGCCCGGTACAGCGGTGCTGCCTGGCCAGGAGACGTTCCGCATAGGCCAAAAAGCCTCTCTGATTTTTGCGCCGCGCGAGATCGCTTCTCTCGGCCTGGAGAATGGCCGCATCGGGATAAAACTCTTTGGCCCCGGCGTATGGGGCCCGCAGGGCGCGATGCCGCTGCATTTTTCCGAACTGGCGTACTCGCGGACGGAGGCCCAGGACAATACGCTGACCGACTTTCTCGATGTTTTTCATCATCGCGCCCTGTCGCTGTTTTATCGCGCCTGGTTTGTCGCGCAGGATACCGCCTCGCTGGACAGACCGAATGAGGAACAGTTCTCTTTTTATATTGCCAGTCTGGCAGGCATGGATCTGGCCGAGCTACACGATAAACCGCTGCCGACCCACGCCCGACTGGCTTCTTCTGCCCATTTGATCCGCGAGGCGCGCAATCCGGAAGGACTGGCGGGCGCCATCGAATATTACTTCCAGATAAAAGCCCGGCTGGAAGAGTTTGTGACCCAGTGGATCTTTCTGGATCCCGCCGATTGCTCCGTGCTGGGCAACGATGCGGCCATGCTGCTGGGCGATGGCGCAATATTAGGCAATACCGTGCGGGACAGGCAGCACAAATTCAAGCTGCTGCTCGGCCCCTTAACGCTGGATAACTATATGCGCTTCAGCCCGTGGGGATCGGATCTGCCCGTACTGCGGGAGTGGGTGCGCAATTTTACGGGGTTCGAATATGCCTGGGATGTCCAGCTGGTGCTGGCTGCCAGCGAGGTGCCGCAGGCGACGCTGGACGGCAGTCATCAGCTTGGCTACGCCGTCTGGCTGGAGAGAAAAGAGGACGTTACGCCGGTTTACGGCATGAGCTTTGAGCCGGAGCGCTATCACCCGTAGCGCCCGGACGCGATATAAAGGACAACATCGTGACGGAAAACAACAAGCATCATTACTATCGGGATCTGTTACAGCCGGTGCCCGGCGATCGGCCCTGTGGTGAAAACCTGGAATATGACGCCGCTTTTATTATGCTGCAGGCCAGGCTTCAGCCAAGGCTGGACGCGGAGTACGGCAGCTTCGTCGAGGCTGCCGAACCGGTGAACTGGGCAGAGATTGAGCGCGACTGTCAGGCGCTGCTGCAACGAAGCCGCGATATCCGGCTGGTGGTGGCGCTGATGCGCTGCCGTATCAGGCAAATCGGCATGGCGGCGCTGCATGAAGGGCTACTGATATTACGTGACTTACTGACCACTTTCCCCACGGATCTTTATCCGCAGCTGACGGAAGAAGGCGAGTTCGATCCGGTTATGCGGGCTAACGCCCTGTCCGAGCTGGATGATATCAACGGGCTGCTTGCCGATTTTCGTCAGCTGCCTCTGCCGAAAGCGGCAGGTCTGCAAATTGCCATAAAAGATTTTGAAAAAGCGCACGCTACGCCGCGTGAAGAGGGCGCGCTGCCCGAAGCGACGGCCGCGGCTTTGCTACTCGAATGGGAAGCCCGTCAGGATCAAACCCTCCTCTCACTGCAAAAAGCGCACGCCTGCCTGATGGAACTCCGCGCCATCCTGACGACCTCGCTGGGCGATGAAGCGCCGGATTTTGCGCGGTTAGGCGCCATTCTGCGGCTATTTATCAGTCAGGAAACTACGGTTTCGCCGCCGTTGCCAGCCGTTTCTTTTGTCGCAGAAGAAACGGTAGAACAGCCGGTTCAGGCAGAAACGGCGGCAGAAAACGAAGCCGTCAGCGTCCCCCTGATTACGCCCCGCCAGACCGGTATTGCCAGCCGCGCCGATGCGCTGCTCAGGCTACAGGAGCTGCGGCTATGGTTTACCCGAATGGAACCCGGCAGCCCGGCTATCCTGCTGCTTCAGTATGCGGAGAAGACGGTGGGAAAAAGCTTTTCTCAGCTGGTAAAAATGCTGCCGCCGGAAATTATCGACAGGCTCGATAGCGACAAAGAATAGCGTAGCCTGCCGATTGCGGCAGCCAGCCGCGCCCGGCAACTCTGGCAGCACTGTTCGATCAAGGGATTTATCAACGTCAAATCACAAGGCGGCTCTATGGAAAGGAAACCAGCCATTTTTATCAGCATCGCCAGCTATCGCGATCCGGAACTGATCCCGACGCTCCGGGATTTAATTGAGAAGGCCTCCGGATGCTACAGGCTTGCCGTGGCCGTCTGCTGGCAGGATGAGGGCGACCGCCAGCGCTTTCACCAGGCCGGCATGACGCTCTGCGCGGCGGAATCAACAGCAGAGTATGACCTCCTGACCTGGCGTTATCTGGAGACGGAAATCCGGATGATTTCCCTGCACTATTTCTTCAGTAAAGGCGCCTGCTGGGCCAGAAACCAGTGTGAAACGCTTTACCGCGAGGAAGAGTATGTGCTGCAAATCGATTCCCACTGCCGCTTTGTAGAGGGCTGGGACAGAGAAATGGTTGCCATGCTGGAAGCGCTGAAGGTGCAAAGTGAAAAGCCGGTGCTCTCCTCTTATCCGCCGGGCTATGTACCCGGCAAAGAAGAGGAAAAAACCCAGGCGATATTTCGCCTGGTTTTCAGAGGCTTTTCCAGTGAAAAAATAGTGCAGCTCACTTCGGTTGATTTTCAACAAGCGGCGCCAGTCAGAGGGAGTTATCTGGCGGGCGGCTTTATTTTCGCCGAAGGCCGTTTCGTAAAGGAGGTGCCGAACGATCCGCAAATCTTCTTCGAGGGCGAAGAGATAGCGATGGCGGCCCGGGCCTTTACCCACGGTTATGACGTCTGGCATCCGCATAAAATAGTGCTGTGGCATTTTTACGGCAGGGAAGAGGCCAGTCGAATTTGGGGCGATCATGATGACGAGGCGAAAAAATCCGGTTCCGTAGACCGTGCCTGGCACGAAAGAGACAGCCTGTCGAAAAAAAGAGTCAGAACCCTGCTGGGTATGGAGCAGGCTGAACCGGCCGACATGGGTCGCTATGGGCTGGGCAGCAGGCGCACGCTGGCTGAGTTCGAGGCCGCGCTGGGCATCTCCTTTACCAAATTTGCCGTGCTGCCAGAAGTGCTGGGAACGGAACGTGTCGCCTGGTTTCCACCGCCCTATGGCAACTGGCGGGAAAGATTAAGCAGCCATCAGCAAAAAACTATTGGGTTGACGCAGGAAGAGTTTACCTCGCCGCTGGCTGATATCACCTGCCTGCATATTGGTGTTTATAGCAACGCCAACGATCTGCTTTATAAAAAAATCCTGTCGGGAGAGGAAATAAATGAATGCCTGGCCGGGCATGACGGCGGAGAAATCGCAATCGATCTGGACGTGACATTTCCGATCATGTTCACGCCCGCCGCGATACGTTTTAGCGCTTATGACGATAGCGACGGGTGGAGTAAGGTTGTGGAGAAAGCCTGGTGAAAAGCACAACGCTCTACCATCGCCTGATCTGCATTGATGCCCTGCTCTCTTTTGACGGCATTATTCCTTCCCTGCCGGAATTGCAGTTAATGCTGATCGCGCTTATTGAGCGGTTCAGCAAAGCGCTGATTGCTGAAGGTGAATGCGAACAACTTAGCGATGAGCTGTGCCACGCGCTCTGCTGCTATCTGGATCGGCGAGTCGCGTTACGCCTTCGCGCCGACAATATTGCCTGGGACCGCTATGCGCTGACGCACTATTTTTACGGCTATACGGACGGCCCAATGACGTTGGGCGACAGGCTTGAACCGCTGCTGGCCGACGGCCAGGGCCAGATCTTCACCTACGCCCAGAAATTGTTTCTTGTTTCGGCCTTTACCGGCAGGAACAGTGCTCCCCTGCTGTCACTGTCTGTCACTCAGCCAGCCGCCGCCTGCCAGACAGAAACAGAGGAGGCGGCTCCGGACACCATGCCGCCACGATGGCCGGCATATTTTATGCTGCCGTTGCAACTCATTCTGCTGAGCCTGCTGCTGATCGTGCTCTGGCTGTTTTGTTCTGCCTGGCTGGAGGCGCTTTAACCATGCCAGCTTCGTTGTTAAAAAATCAGCCCGCTGCCGCCGCGCCCGCCATCCTTATTATCGGCCCCTATGCCGCAAAATGGTTTTCTGAACGGCAGCCGGAACAGGAAGACGAGCCGATAAGTTGGATCGTGGTACCGGAAGCGGAAGCGCTGCCGGAAATAGTAAAGCGGATGAGAAAGAAGAAGCATCGCCTCTATGCTTTTTTCCCCTTTTTCCCGGACGGCGAGGAAACCGACGCTCAGGCGCTGGCGAAAATCGCAGCATGGCGCTTATATGAGCAGGAGGCGCTGCCGTGCGTGCTGGGTCTCTATGCCCGTCTGAGCCATGAAAGCCAGGCCGGACAGGCAAAATGGTCCGGTAAGTTTGACCTCCGCAAGGTCGGTGAAACCACCCTCGCGCGCGAGCTGGCAAAACTACTCGCCGTCTCTGAGCCGCTCAGCTGCCACTCAATCTACCGTTACGCCATGACGGACGCGCTGCGCCTGTGGTTGGAAAGTTCGGGGATAGCCAAAGCGCTACAGGCGCTGTTCTCCGGTTCTTCGCTACGGTTAAGCGCCGTTCTGCTGGCCGATAATGGCAACGGCTTTACCCGTCATGGCGCCTGGGCGCAGTGGCTACAGCAGAAATTCGGGCTCTGTCCGGGTCTTTCTCCGGGCGTTATGCTGCCCGACTTACCTGACGTCATCGACCCGGGCGTGCCTTATCAGCCCGACAGGCAACGCTCGGGGTTTTCATGGCGCTGGCTGCCGGTTTGCGCTGCGCTGCTGCTGGCGATGCTGCTGATCGGCTCCACCTGGTTTGAGGCTAAAAATATCGCTGCGGCGACCCGTACGCTGGCCGATTTCCGGCAAACGGAAGAGACACAGCTGCAGAAAAAAAGAGCGGTTTATCAACGACTGCGCGACCAGAAACAGCAGCTGCTGTACTGCCGCGACGCCTGGTTTAGTCGGCTATGGCGATTTTCGCGCTGTGGGGAAATGGCGGCGCGCGTCAGTGACGCCCTGCAAAATTACAATCCGTCGCCGGTTTTTATGGCGTCAGGCTCCGTCGCGCTGTTTGCCAGAGGAAGCGCCACGCTCGGGCCTGACAGCAGTAAAAATCTGGCCTGGCTGCTGCCGTTAATGCAAAACAATGCCCAAACAACTTTTGCCATCGTTGGGCATTCCGACAATACCGGCAGCCCGGAAGCCAACTACCAGCTCTCGATACGCAGGGCGAAGGCGGTTCGTGACTGGCTGGTCAGCCATGCCAACGTCCCGCCGGACAAACTTGTGATTAAAGGGATGGGCGACAGCCTGCCCGTTGCCAGTAATCAGACCGGAGAAGGCCGGGAAAGAAACAGGCGTGTGGAAATCATCCCATTGGCGGATGCAACAAATAAAACAGGTGAACCATGAGTAAAAAAAAGAGCTACATCATGTACGAAGGCACTTTTCTGACCGAGGCGCCCTTTTATGATCAGAGCATTAACGTCCTGCGTTTTCGCGATCCGGAAGCGAACGAATATACCATCCTGATTAATCGGTCATTTAAAAATGAGGGGCAAACGCTGGAAGAATTTTGCGAAACGCAAACTAATTTTATGGCCAACAGCCTGCCCGGCTATAAAAGCGAGGGCAAAATGCTGAAGAATGAAATCGGCCCGGCTAAGTTGCCGGTGATCCAGACGGCCAACTCTTTTCTGGAGAATGGACAGCCGGTTAAGCAGGTGCAGTCTACCGTCGAGCTTCCCTGGCATCCGGTAATCAATCCTGCCAGGCTAAATCTGATTGTATTTACGCTGGCTTCCTCAGCGGAATTTAATGACTTCCAGCGTAAGCATTATGTGCAAATCATCAACAGCTTTAATCCTGAAACCGTGTCGATAGTCGACAGTTAAGCTACCGCTTTATATGGCCCGCTTAAAGGCGGGCCGTAAGATAATGTTACAGGCAGAGCGTATTACCTTTTTTATTACCATATTTCGCTACAAAAGAGGCATATTTGTAAAATTCGACCCGGTTAAGCATCCCCATTTTTCTGATGGCGTTGCGGCAATGCGTACTGACGGTTTTTTTTGAACGCCCTAACATCCTGGATATATTTTCCGTATCGTAGCCCTGGCCAACCATCAGCATAACCTTGCTTTCTGTAGAAGAGAGCTGCATAAAGTCTTTTAGCCCGGTTAACTTATAATTTTCACGGCTGGCAAAGCTGGCCGCGTTAGTAGTGGCTATCAGCATGATTTTTCTAATCTTTCCGGTAATTTGCGGTATATTATCTCCACGACAGATAAAGGGAATGTGTAGCGCTGACAGGTGAGGTTCCGCCTGGCCCTTGCCGGCAATCGTTTCGCGCTTATAGAAAAAAACGCTGATCATAATGTCTCTGAACACAATATCGGCTTCTTTCGTTACCGGGCTACTTGTTTCTGAAACCACTTCAAATAACCCATCCCTGAGGGTTTTCCCTGCACTTGTAATCAGCGATTCAACGCCTTTCCGGTAATATACGTTATCGCTGGAAACGATTATCTTTAGCATAATATTTCATCCTGAATATAAATTACGCAATGAGTTTCTGTTTTATGCAGTCGCGCAGGTTTTTCACAACATTAATATGCTGTGACGGCGGAGATAAACGCCGGTATCGATTTTAAAGGCACAGGAAAAGTAAAAGACGGTTTACCCGCCGATGCCGTGCGCCCATCCTTACGCAAGCTTTTTCCACCTTAAAAAGTGAGTGAAATATGAACGACCCTAAAATAATAATCGATAGCAATGGCTAAAATAGCCTATAAGATCCTGATACTTTCCACTCCGGCGGTAAAACCGGGAAGAAATAACTTGCCGAAACATATCCTTTTCTATTCCGACAGACCTGCATGGATTACGTTATCTTATTGATCCCATAATAAACAGATATAGCAGTATTTTATACAAAAATAATCCGATACCGTGAATAACAAATATTCCTGAAGGAACAGGCTCAACCTTTCTGTGTGCCTTTTATGCCATATTACTGAAGGTTACCAACAAGTCGCTATTTTATCAAAATTCAGATCGGGCACAACAAATACGGACGGCATTTGCCTGCCGTAAAATACCTGATGGCATATTGGCATCAAATACAGGCGAAAAAACCGTCCTTACAGGCCTGCCGCTTATCACAAAAATTTTCTACCCATCTGATAATGTTCCCGCTTTACGCAAAATAATATGATGCAGAAAATCTGTAGGCATCATTAATTATTGTTGATGGGCCGTTATCCAGCAGCATATTCCAGGCTCCTGCGGATAGCACTCGCTATATAATTTATCATATAGCGATATGCTATCTTTCGCGTGAACTTTACAGGCATCTGCATTCAGGCAGCCCGAAGGCTGCTTTTCGATCGGCAAGGTATAAAATGACAATAGCCTCACCGCCGCGCATGATGAAGCGCGCGCTTTACGTACTGATTTTGACAGGTATTCAGGCTCAGGCCGCTACCCAGGAAGAAACCCTCACTGTAGCCGCCGCGCCGGATAGCGAAGCGGCTGCGCCCGACAGGCAGGTCACGCTGGGTAACCTGGGCAAGCAGGAAATCCGCAATACGCCCTGGTCCGTGCAGCAAGTCTCCCCAACGCTGATGAAGCACCAGCAGTTAAAAAGTATCACGGATATCTATCGCTATATGCCTTCCGTGCAGGGTGACGGCGCCCGCCCGCAAACGCGTGGAATGCAGGGCAGCGTGGTACAGAACTCTATGATTGACGGCCTGAATGTCGTCTCGACTACCGATTACGCTGCCGAGCAGTTTGACCATCTGGAAGTGCTGAACGGTTTGGGTGGATCGCTTTACGGGCCGGCAAATCCGGCCGGGCTGTTTAACTTTGTGGCGAAGCGCCCCACCGATATCGCACAGCACAGCCTTACTTTTGGCGCTGGCACCGGCCTCAGCCGCCTGGTTTCCGGCGACTTCAGCGGCCCGCTGGACGACAATGACCGCCTGCGCTATCGCGCTAATTTTCTGGATGATGAGGGTGACGGCTTTGCACACGGCAGTAAAAAGCGCCGTCAGCTGTTCAGCCTGGGGCTGGACGCAACGCTAACCGATCGCACGACGTTAGAAAGCAATTTCAGTTATTACCACTATTATGAAAAAGGGCTGCCGGGCAAATTTGCGCTGGGCAATGGCCTCTCTTTCCCCGCCGCGCCGGATCCCAAAAAGACGTATCTCGGACAATACTATGCCGGTAGCGATAACCATACGCTGACCGCCAGCGTACATCTGAAGCACGATTTTGACGGGAACTGGCAGGGCGAACTGGGCGTGCTGCGGCAGATTGCCGATCGTGAATCCACGGCGGTCACGAATACTTTTACCGACCGCGCCGGTCATTATAAAACCACCACCTCCTCTTCTACAGCCAGCCGCTTTACCATTAACAGCTATATGGCGAACCTGAACGGCGAGCTGGAAACGGGCTGGCTGCATCATCAGCTTTCCACCGGCCTGCGCGGCTTTGTCTGGAAAAATTATAATCCGCTGAACGGCACCACCAGCACGCTGGGTAGCGCCTCGCTCGACGAGCCGCAATCCTTTGCCGAACCGGACTACCCGGATTTCACCCATCGCTACCACTCGGCTACCGCCACGCAGCAGGCCTTTTTGCTTAGCGATACGCTGACCTTCTCACCGCAGTGGAGCCTGCTGCTGGCCGGTAGCGAAAGCTTCCTGACTTCCGCTAACTATGCAAAAACCGGCAGCCGCAGCAGCCATTCAGATAACAGCGGCTTTAGCGGTTCGGCCAGCCTGATGTTCAAGCCTGTCGAACCGCTGACGCTCTATATGAGCTGGGCAGACAGCCTGCAACAGGGCGATACCGCGCCGAGCGGCTCCACGAACGCGGGCAGCATCCTGGCGCCTTATCGCAGCAAACAGCTGGAAGTGGGCAGCAAGCTGGCGATTGATAAGCTGTTGCTGACCGCCGCGCTGTTCCGGATTGACCGCCCTTTCGCTTATGCCACCGCCAGCGGCGACTATGCCGTGGACGGCAGCCAGCGCAACCGGGGGCTGGAGCTGATGGCCGACGGCGACGTTACCGACAGGCTGCATCTGTATGGCGGCATGACATGGCTCGATCCACGCCTGCGCGATACTGCCAGTCCCGCCACGAGCGGCAGGCAGATAGTGGGCCTGGCTCGCTATACGGCCAGCCTGTTCGCCGCTTACGATTTACCTTTTTTACGCGGTACGGATATTCATGGCGGCATGCACTACGTAGGACGCCGCAGTACCGATAACGCCAACGACAGCTGGACAGGAAGCTATACGACTTTCGATATCGGCAGCAGCTACACAACGCGGCTCTTCAATACGGAAACCATTTTTCGCCTGGATGTCACCAACCTGACTAATCGCCATTACTGGACGAATATCGTGCCCGGCGGCCTGAACGGCTACAGCGGCGCGGGCTATGCCAGCGCCCAGCTCGGCGAACCGCGCATGGCGCAGCTTTCTCTACAGCTGAGGTTCTGATGATAAAACCCCTGATTACGCCGCTGCTGGCGGCTCTCTTCCTGCTTTTTGCTACACCTGGCTTTGCCCGGAGCGTTATTGACGACGCCGGCAACAAGGTCGAGGTACCGCAGCAGGCCCGACGGATCGCCGACGGCTGGTATGCGCATCATTCGCTGTTGATGACCCTGGGCGCGGGCGACCGCATCGTGGCGACCGTTAATCACGCCAGCGATCGCCCCTGGATGTTTAAAATAGCGCCGTCGCTGCATCAGGCGCTGTCGGTTCATGGCCGCACGTTTAACAGCGAGGCGCTGCTGGCCGCAAAGGTCGATACAGTATTTGTAGCGGCAGAAGATGCGGATGCTGACGCTTACCGGCGGGCCGGGCTGCCGACGCTGGTCATGCGCTTTGACGATTTTCCCTCTATGCAGCGCTCGCTGCTGACGACGGCCGGGGTGGTCGGCACGGCGCAGGCGCGACGGCGAGCACAAGCCTATAACGCCTGGCTCGATGCCCGGATTGCCGCTATACAGGCGAAAACCGCAGGGCTAAGCAATAGCCAGCGGCCTGGCGTTTTACATATTCAGTCCCTGCATCCGCTGAAGGTTGACGGACGCAACACGCTGATCGATACCTGGATCCGTCTGGCTGGCGGCCGCAATGTGGCGGCGGAAATAAACGGCAATATGAAAGAAACCTCGCCGGAAAACGTGCTTTTCTGGCAGCCGGATATCATCATTATCGGCGCGGGAGCCGGAAAGCTGGCCGATTCAGACTATGCGGCGCTGTTTGCCAATCTGCAGGCGGTAAAACGCCATCAGGTCTGGCAAAATCCGGCGGGCGTGTTTCCCTGGGATCGCTACGGCACGGAAGCCGGGCTGCAAATTCAGTGGGCGGCAAAGCTTCTGCATCCCGAGCTTTTCCCGCAGCTTGATATGGTCAAGGCGACGCAGGATTTTTACCGCCGCTTTTTCGATTACGCGCTAACGGTGGACCAGGCGCAGCGCATATTGCACGCGCAGGGGCCGGCATAAGCGCGGCCGTTACGGCCTGTCGGGCACGTTCCAGCTACAGTCGATTTCATCGTCGTGGCTGGAACAGTCTGCAACCGGATTATGTTGCTGAGCATGACGGTGCCCCATGCAGCCACACAGCAGTAAAAAACAGACCAGAACGCTATATTTTTTCATATTATCTTCAGAGAAAATTGCCTGAAGAAAGAATAAAAACGATAGCGTCAACGTAATGATAACGCGCCGAATAATAGCCAAAAATTAATAGTAAACTTACAACTTTGAAGGAAATAATATTATTAATATGACGCGAATAGCTATTAATTTAATCCACTATTAACACCTGAAACCTTCCCGTTAATTATTATTTATTTCGCAAGCAACACGCTATCGTTTCGGTTTGGTTGATGCCGATAAATTTATGCTTTTTTCCGTATGGCGGATCCCCCTGAGCGGCGGGGCTAAGCCAGTCAGCTAACCATGTGGCAAATAGCGGGTCAGGTTATGGCTTTTCTGACTCACCGGGAGGCACCCGGCGTCATGCGGACGCGTTCGCAGCGCAGGCTGGAAGCCTGCGCTGTGCTGTCATCAGAGCTTGTTCAGATCGTCAATCAGCGTACGGTTAAACATAGCGGGATCTTCCATCTGCGGCGCATGTCCCATTCCTGTGAATTCAATCAGCCTGGCATGGGGGATCAGTTTCGCCGCCTCTTTGCCCAGCTCGTTATAGTGCCCTATTTTCGCTTTTACCTCCGGCGGCGCGATATCGCTGCCGATAGCGGTGGTGTCTGCCGTGCCAATCAGCAGCGTCGTCGGCACCGTCAGGTTGCCAAATTCATAATAAACCGGCTGGGTAAATATCATGTCGTAGAGCAGCGCGGAATTCCAGGCAACCAGCTTGTGGCCCGGCCCGTTATTCAGCCCCGCCAGCATAGTGACCCAGCGATCGTATTCCGGCTTCCACTGGCCGCTGTAATAGGTTTTCTGCTCATACGCCTTGATGCTTTCCGCGCTGGTTTTCAGCTCTCGCTGATACCAGTCGTCCACGCTGCGCCAGGGCACGCCCTTCGCCTTCCAGTCTTCCAGCCCGATCGGGTTGACCAACGCCAGCTTTTCTACCTGCTGTGGGTACATTAACGCATAGCGTGTAGCCAGCATCCCGCCGGTTGAATGGCCGACCAGCGTGATCTTATCAATATGCAGGCTGGCGAGCAGCTGATGCGTGTTTAACGCCAGCTGCTGGAAACTGTATTGATAGTAAGCAGGCTTGGTTGAGGTGCAAAAGCCGATCTGATCCGGCGCAATTACCCGATAGCCCGCATGACGCAGCGCCTCTATGGCATCCTGCCAGGTCACGCCGCAGAAGTTTTTGCCGTGCATCAGCACTACCGTCCGCCCGTTCGCTTTCCCTGCCGGTCGCGCGTCAATGTAGCCCATAGAAAGCGGCTGCTGTTGTGATGAAAAATTAAACTTTTCAATTGGATAAGGGAAATCGAAGCCCTGTAGCTCTACGCCATACTGCGGCGTATTGTCGGCAGCCACTGCGCTAAAGGTCAGCAGCGCGGCTGCGAGCAGCCCTGTTTTAGCCTTTTTTAACACCTTAACTCTCCTCATTAACGTTCAAAGCGAAACGATGACTTCTGAGCTTAGCGGTTAATCGTCCCGATAAGGCGTGCAGCCCTTGCTGTACAACGCCACAGCGCTTAGCAAAAAGAGCTACGCCTGTGGCGAATTCTCCACGGGTGAGTAAAGTTAATTTGTTACCATGTGTTCAAAGGGAAAACAAATGTTAAACAATGCGGGTTGGCTGGTGTCACTGCTGTGGCTAAGCCTCTGTTGCCGACTGGAGCCGGAAGCGCCAGCACGGTCGAGCTTCTTTATGAGCGCGTGACAGGTTTTGTAAATATTTGCCTGTGGAAATAAGTGGTTAAGCCGTTTCCACAGGCAAGTCAGCTTTAGCCAGCGTGGGTGTCAGCAGTAAAATCAATCACCATACGGCCTTTGATTTTCCCTTCCAGCATTTCGTCGAAAATTTCATTAATCTCCTCAAGAGAACGTTTGGTGACTTTCGGCACCACTTTTCCCTCTGCCGCGAACTGAAAAGCCTCAGCCAGATCTTCACGCGTGCCCACCAGCGAGCCGACCACCTGAATACCGTCCAGAACGAGACGTGGGATATTCAGACTCATCGACTCCGGCGGCAGGCCAACGGCCACGATACGGCCACCGGCACGCATGGCGTCTACCGCCGAATTAAATGCCGCTTTGGCCACTGCGGTTACCACTGCCGCATGCGCGCCGCCCGTTTTTTCCTGAATGATCTTCGCCGCATCCTCCTTCAGCGAGTTGATAACTAAGTCGGCGCCCATTTCTTTGGCGAAAGCCAGCTGCGCATCGTTTACGTCCACGGCGATGACTTTGGCATTAAAAACATTTTTGGCATATTGCAGCGCCAGATTGCCCAGTCCGCCCAGGCCGTAAATTGCCAGCCACTTGCTTGGCTGAATGCCAGAAACCTTTACCGCTTTATAGGTGGTGACGCCCGCGCAGGTTACGCTGCTGGCCGCTGCCGGATCCAGCCCGTCCGGCACTTTCACCGCGTAGTCCGCTACCACGATACACTCTTCCGCCATGCCGCCGTCGGCGGTAAAACCGGCATTTAATACGTTGCGGCACAGGGTTTCATTGCCCGTCGTGCAGTATTCGCAGTGGCCGCAGCCTTTATAAAACCACGCCACGCTGGCCCTGTCGCCCACCTTCAATGAGGTCACGCCAGGCCCGACCTCGCTGACGACGCCGACGCCTTCATGGCCGAGCACCACGCCGGTACGATCGCCAAAATCCCCATTTTTAACGTGCAGATCCGTGTGGCAGACACCGCAGCATTCCATTTTTAACAGCGCTTCGCCATGCGCCAGCGCGCGCAGCTTTTTCTCAACGATATCGACAGTATGATTCTTGTTGACCACGGCAGCTTTCATTGTGCTTTCCTCTTCGGTTGGGTTTTTAACTATATAAACATTTTCACCGCTGACTTTGATTTAACGCCATAAAATCAACCACAGATCGCAACAAATCTTACCTGGCAAAGCCTGAATGGCTAATTCAATAAAATTGAAACGCCATTTTATTAAATTAGTGAAGCCGCCCGCCGCTATCTTCTTTTCTTCGCCACCGCCTTATATCGGCTGGCAAAATCGCAAAGGTTTTCTGGACGTCATAACTCTAACGTACTTCCTCTCCCGACATACAGCCGGGCTGTGCATGTTGGTTACTCAGGATGAACATTATGACAATACGTAAACCAGGAACGCTTAATTATCTCGCCTATGGATCAGGGGATTTTCTGGGTGCCGGTACGATGGCATTAACATCTGCCTGGCTGCTTTACTTTTACACCACCTTCTGCGGCCTCAGCCCTATTGAAGCCACCTCTATTTTCGCCATGGCGCGCATTGTGGATGGCGTGGTCAGCCCGCTAATGGGCTACTTAACCGACCACTTCGGCTCTACCCGACTCGGCAAACGCTTCGGCCGCCGTAAATTCTTTATCCTTCTGGGCATTCCCCTTGTGTTCAGCTACAGCCTGATGTGGGTCGGCGACATGACCTACGTCTACTACCTGCTGACCTACCTCTTTTTTGAAGTGGTCTACACCTCGATTCTGGTGCCTTATGAAACCCTGGTGCCGGAGATGACCGACGACTTTAAAGAGAAAACCAAATTCTCCGGCGCACGCATCGCGCTGGCGCAGCTTTCCGCTATTCTGGCCGCTTTCCTGCCGGGTATCCTGCTGGCTTATTTCGGCAAGGATAATCCGCTCTCTTTCTTCTATTCCAGCCTGGTCTTTTCCGTGCTGTGCGCCATCGTGCTGACGCTGGTTTATCGCTATACCTGGGAGCGCCCGGCCGAGAAAAAATCCGCCGCCGCGCTGGCAGCCGAGCAGCAGAAGCTGACGCTGGGGCAAAGCCTTGGCCGCCTGAAAACCGAGCTGTTATCTACGCTGCGCATCCGTATCTTCCGTCAGCATCTGGGCATGTATCTGGGCGGCTATATCGCGCAGGACGTTTTTAACGCCGTGTTTACCTACTACGTGGTATTTGTGCTGATGCAGCAGGCCACCGTGGCTTCCAACCTGATGGGCACGATGGCGATCCTCCAGTTTGTTGCCGTGATCGGCATGATCCCGCTCTGTATCCGTATTGGGCCGGCGCCCGCCTACCGCATCGTGGTGGCGCTGTTTGCGCTCAGTACGCTTTCCTACGGCGTGCTTTATTACAGCGGCATGAGCGATGTCTTCTCGCTGCTGCTGCTGATCTCCGCTATCGCTGGCCTGGGCCGCGGCGGCATTAACTACGTGCCGTGGAATATCTATACCTACATTGCGGACGTGGACGAGGTGATTACCGGTCAGCGTCGCGAAGGCATTTTCGCCGGGATCATGACCCTGACGCGTAAGGCTTCGCAGGCTGGTGCCGTCATGCTGGTCGGCATCCTGATGCAGCTTTCCGGTTTTGTGGCGGGCAGCACCGAGCAGGCCGAAAACGTCAGTCATGCGATCCTGATGATCATGTGCGGCGGCACGATCCTGGTCCTGTGCATGGGCTTCCTGATCTCCCTGCGCTTCAAGCTGAATTTGACCACGCACAAAATCCTGCGTGACGAAACCGAGAAAATGCGCATAGCGGGCGGCGTCGTCCCTGACAGCATCACGCCGCAGGCTCGCGCTACCGTCGAGATGCTGGCCGGAATGCCTTACGAATCGCTGTGGGGCAATAACAACATTGGTTACCTGAATCGGCATAAGCCAGCGGCCGGCACTCTGCCCGCTCAGACCACAAAAGCGGCGCCCGGCGACAATTTAACGCATTCATAGTCAACTTAAGATCCACGAGGACAGAGCAATTATGGTCGTATACCCAGTAAAACACAGCCCACTCCTGCGCCAGCCGGAAAGGTTTATCTCCAGCCAGGAGCTGCATCAGCTGATCAACAAACTGGTGGACAATTTGGTGAATATTACCGACGAAACCGGCGAGTTTTTACTGAGGCTTGACGATGGCCGGGTGATTGATACCAAAGGCTGGGCAGGATGGGAATGGACGCACGGCATCGGCCTGTACGGCATTCATCAGTATTACCGCCAAACCGGGGACGATCGGCTGCGAGCCATCATTGATAACTGGTTCAACGACCGTTTTGCTGAAGGTTCCACCACCCGTAACGTGAACACGGTTTGCCCGTTTCTGACGCTGGCATACCGCTATGAGGAAACCCGCGATCCACGCTGGCTGCCCTACCTGGAAAGCTGGGCAGACTGGATTATGCATGATATGCCGCGTACCGATATGAGGGGTTTGCAGCACATCACGCTGGCGGAAGAGAACCATCAGCAGCTGTGGGATGACACGCTGATGATGACCGTGCTGCCGCTGGCAAAAATCGGCAAGCTGCTGAACCGCGCGGACTATATCGAAGAAGCCAAGTATCAGTTTATGTTGCATATCCAGCATCTGATGGATAAGGAAACCGGGCTGTGGTTCCACGGCTGGACGTTCGATGGTCACCATAATTTTGCTAACGCTCGCTGGGCGCGCGGCAACAGCTGGCTGACCATCGTTATTCCGGAATTCGTTGAGCTGCTTGAGCTGCCGGAAGGTGATGCGACCCGGCGCTATCTGCAACAGGTGCTTTCCCGCCAGCTGGAGGCGCTGGAAAAATGTCAGGACGAAAGCGGCCTGTGGCATACGTTGCTGGACGATCCCAACTCCTATCTTGAAGCCTCCGCAACGGCTGGCTTCGCCTTCGGCATGTTAAAAGCCGCGCGTCGCCGCTGTGCCGATCCTCGCTATATAGCGGTGGCGGAAAAGGCGATTAAAGGATTGATCTCCCGCATCAATAAGGACGGAGAGCTGACACAGGTTTCCTTTGGCACCGGCATGGGTAAAGACCTCGATTTCTACCGCCAGATACCGCTGACCTCCATGCCTTATGGCCAGGCGATGGCGATCCTGTGTCTGGTGGAATACCTGCACGTCTATCTATAAATAAGGAAACTGCATGATTCTTGACGATTTTTCTCTACAGGGAAAGGTGGCTGTGGTCACCGGTTGTAATACCGGCTTAGGGAAAAGTATGGCAGTGGCTCTGGCACAGGCGGGCTGTGACATCGTGGCGATTAATCGCCGCGATCCCGCCGATACCGCGGCGGAAGTCGGCGCAACGGGAAGACGCTTTCTCAGCTTGCAAGCCGATCTCGGCCGTCAGGATCGGCTGTCATCACTGTTGGAACGTGCGGTAGAAGAGATGGGGCATATCGATATCCTGGTCAACAACGCGGGTTTGATCCGCCGCGAAGACGCGCTGAACTTCAGCGAACAGGATTGGGATGACGTGATGAACGTCAATATCAAGACGCTGTTCTTTTTATCGCAGCTGGCCGCCCGTCAGTTCATTAAGCAAGGGAGCGGCGGCAAGATTATCAATATTGCCTCGATGCTCTCTTTCCAGGGTGGCGTACGCGTGCCTTCCTATACCGCGTCGAAAAGCGCGGTGATGGGGCTGACGCGTCAGCTGGCCAACGAGTGGGCGAAATACGGCATCAACGTTAACGCGCTGGCGCCGGGTTATATGGTCACTAACAACACGGAGCAGCTACGCAGCGATGAAGAGCGCAGTGCGGAAATTCTGGCGCGTATCCCGGCTGGCCGCTGGGGTACGCCGCAGGATTTAATGGGTCCGGTGATTTTTCTGGCATCAAAAGCCGCTGACTACATCAACGGCTATACCCTTGCGGTAGATGGCGGCTGGCTGGCGCGCTGATGCGCCATCGGCCTCTCAATGACTGAATACTGGAGAACAAAGATGAATATTGCACTGATGATGGAAAACAGCCAGGCGGCGAAAAACGCCGTGGTGCTGGAGCAGTTACAGGCCGTAGCGGCGCAGAATAAAGACGCGGTGTTTAACGTCGGCATGAGCGACGAGAACGATCATCATCTGACCTATATCCACTTAGGCATTATGGCCAGCATTCTGCTGAACGCAAAGGCGGTAGATTTCGTGGTCACCGGCTGCGGCACCGGTCAGGGCGCGCTGATGTCGTTAAATATCCATCCTGGCGTGGTTTGCGGCTACTGCCTCGATCCGGCGGATGCGTTTCTGTTTGCGCAAATCAATAACGGCAACGCGCTGTCGCTGGCCTTTGCCAAAGGCTTTGGCTGGGGCGCCGAGCTGAATGTGCGCTATATGTTTGAAAAGGCCTTTACCGGCCGCCGGGGCGAAGGCTATCCCGTCGAGCGTAAAGAGCCGCAGGTACGCAACGCCGGTATCCTCAATCAGGTAAAAAGCGCGGTAATCAAAGATAACTATCTGGATACGCTGCGCGCAATTGACCCGGAACTGGTGAAAACCGCCGTCGGCGGCGAACGCTTCCAGAAATGCCTGTTTGAGCAGGGCAAAGATGCAGAAATCATTGCCTGGGTTAAGCAGCTATTACAGAAATAAAAACGTTGGTGGTCGGCTTCGGCTGACCATCTTTTTTTACCCGCCCGGCTCCTGTCGTTTGCAATGCTCTGCTTATCCACACGGCGCATTTTCGCTATAAAAACCCTGCCTTTATCTCATCTTATTAAAAAACACCCGGATAATATAAATCATGTTATTCATCTTTATTAATGCCGTTAATAATAAATAAATAATTAACGCAGTGCTTACAATAAAGAATGCTTATTGACGTGATCTATATCAACCCTCTGGCATAGCCTTTTCCCATCGCTGCGAACGTTTAATATGCGTTTATTAGCTTCTGGTATTTTAGCTTTATTAAAAACACAAATACTACGGAGATAATTAATGAAGGCTGGATTAATTGGTTTGATGATTGCCGGCGTGCTTACCAGCTCGGCGGCTTTTGCTCAGGAGAGTACTTCCTGCGTTAAAATGACCGAGCAGGAAGTTGCCTCTATGTTCGATCGCTGGAACGATTCGCTAAAAACAGGCGATGCCAACACCGTTTCGCAGAACTATCTGTCAGATGCCGTGCTGCTGCCAACGCTGTCGAACAAAGCTCGCCTGACGGACGAAGAGCGCGTTGATTATTTTAAAAAATTCCTGGCGAAGAAGCCGGTTGGCCATATCGACAGCCGTACCGTTCGCATCGGCTGTAATAAAGCTATCGATACCGGCACCTATACCTTTACCTTTGGCGATGGTTCTAAAGCCGCCGCGCGTTATACCTTTACCTATGCATGGGACGGACAGAAATGGCTTATTTCAAGCCATCATTCCTCCGCCATGCCCGAAGGTTAAGATTGCTGTCTCCACGGTTGAGATCGTGGAGACTTTTGCACCTCCTTCTTATTCCTCCCGCTAAAACTATTCAGGCGCCATAAAACACCGTTCCCGGTGATGGTTACTAAAATCGCCTTTCTGACCATGTAGAAGACGCTGCACTACCAGCCAGCTTTCCTGCCCGGGACTGGTGATAGCGGGCGACGATCGCGTCAATCCGCCGCCGCAGGGCATTGCGCTGTTTGATATCGTGGCGGCGGCAGAGAAAAAGCTGCATGTAGAAGCGGAGGCAAAACGTTACGCTCGCTACAGCGGCCCGCGCTTCGATCACCTCATCGCGCAGCAGATCGACTGGTACAGAGCCTGGCTCTGAATTAAAGTATTTACTCTTCAGGCGTACGGTGCCGGCCCGCTACGGAAGCGCTATCCTTAACGGGCCATGCCGAACCGGCCGAACGTAAATCCTTGTTAAGGAGCAAATATGAAAAAAATAATGCTGCTGCTTGCCGCTCTGGCGGTAACTGGCGCAGCGCAGGCTGCAGACTCAGACGATCCGGCCCAGGGCTATATCGCTAACCTTTGTACGCTGGTGACGCAGGATAAAGCAGCCGACTCGGCGGATGGCTATATCACCAAGCTGAAAGCGCTGCACATGCGCGGCCAGTCGCCTTCCGCGCAGGAAAAACCGGACTTTGACGAAGACGAAGCCCGAACCGTGGTTGCTGCCTGGATGAATCTGAGCGAAGACCAGAAGAAGCAGGCCAGCCAGAATATGGAAGCCTGTCAGAGCGCTACGCTGGACGAGTACCAGAGCCAGGATTAATGGCTTTTCGCCCTGCTGGCTGTGACGCAGTCAGCAGCGGCGGCTTCTTTTTGACTGCGTGGCGCCATCAAAACCGGCGGGCGGCAGAGAACGCAGGCGTAGCAAGCCAAAGCGGTCATTGTCATCAGCAGACCGGAAGCGATTGAAAAGCGAAGAGCGTGTTAGCGAGCTGAAAACGATTGAAACGTGGGATAAGCGAAGACGGGTTTAGCGAGTCGAAAGCGGGATAAGTGAAGAAGCTTTTAGCGAGTCAAGAACGGGATAAGAGAAGAAGGTTTTAGCGAGTCGAAAACGGGATAAGCGAAGAAAATTTTAGCGGGATAACAGGTGATAACCATCGGTCTTTCCCTGACCGCGGCTATCGAGGGTTTCGGGCCGGAGCCATTAATACATAGCGCCTGGCGGTACGTGTTTAAATGTTTCAACATAGCTACGGAACACGTAATTGATAACTTTTTTCACTTTTTGCACCTGAAATTCAACTTTTATTGATAGAACGCAAAAAAAGTATACAAGAAGCGCACTTTCCAGGCAAATAAATTTGAAGCAGATCACATAATTCGCAAGATTATGCGAAAGCGAACCTAAACAAAAGCTAAACGAGACGGGTAAACCCGGTCTTTTGTCTGCACCTTTACAGGATGCCCAGGTGCTCAACCAGGATACTGGTGCCAATGCCAATCAGCACCACGCCGCCGAAAATCTCCGCCCACTTGCCCATCACCGGGCCAAGAAAACGGCCTAACAGGATGCCCGCCGAAGCCATTACCAGCGTCGAAGCGCCAATCGCCAGCGCGGTCGTCACAATATTCACCTGCAGGAAAGCCAGGCCGACGCCGACGGCCATGGCATCCAGACTGGTCGCGACGGCGGTCATCGCCAGCAGCCAGAATCCGTGACGCTGGGGCGCTTCGCACTCTTCATCCTTTTTACGGAAACCCTCCAGAATCATGCGGCCGCCAAGCACCAGCAGCAGCGTAAAAGCGACCCAGTGATCCCATGCCATTACGTAGCGGCTGGCTGCAATGCCTACGCCCCAACCAATCAGTGGCGTCAGCGCTTCAATCGCACCGAAAATCAGGCCGATGCGCAGCGCTTCTCTCAGACCCGGACGCTGCAGGCTTGCGCCTTTGCCAATCGCGGCGGCAAAAGCATCCATCGACATGCCGAAGGCCAGAATAAGGGTTGCATATAGGTTCATTGTGGTTATACCGGTCTGGCGGTTATCTTATCGCCCAGACATCAAAAGAACGGTTCTTGTTGAAGAAACAAGCCCCTCAGGCTTAATGTGCGTGCATCCTACCACGCGATTGCGCGTATAAAAAGACAATAAAATCAGGTGTTTAAGTATAGCCTTGGCTATACTTTTTAACGAATGCTAATTTCGCGCAAAAAAGAGGCGCAAAAACACTAAAGGAATTACCGGGTTATGATGAGCGACCTTTCAGCCGGTGGGGAATTACGCGCGATAAAAATCGCCAAAAAGCGCCGAAAAAATTCCCTGCGCGTGCAAGGTTGAACCCGCCAGCCGTTTACCGGAAAATGGCCGTCACTGACCGAGACGGAACCGCTATGAACAATCCTTTTCTGACCTTTTTAATGCCGATGAGCACGCTGATGCTGGGCTTTCTCTCCGCGCTGCTGCTGCCCGCCCCCTGGTTTGGCGTGGAGCTGACGCGCCGCCTGACCACGCTGTTTCATCTCAGCGATGTCGGCCAGCTCTATACGCTGGTGTTCTGCCTGTGGTTTTTACTATTAGGCGCGCTGGAATACTATGTGATTCGCTTTATTTATCTGCGGTTTATCAAGGTATAAACAAACTTTTGCCGGCCCTCCACGCGGGTTCCGGATCAGGTTAACGACGGCGCGGCGGGCTTCGTTTACAGCTTCTGCCAACCGCGCCCGGCTCTATACCTGCTCCTTTTCAGTGGCCGAAGATCATCAGCAGGCCGCTGGACAGGATAACTAACGCAACAAAGAACAGCACGATAGCAGTGATGGCGTTGTTATATTTCATCTTTCCTCCTCAGAACCACTGGCCGAAACGGCGGATATAAAGGCGCTTCATTCCCTGCGTCACCAGGCAATAACCCAGCAGCGTCGCTACCAGCCACGGGAAGTAAGCCCAGGGCAGCGGCGTCAGCCCAACCGCTTCGCCCAGCGGTGAAAAGGGGATGGCGATCCCCAGCGCCATCACCAGCCCCGTCATCAGCATCACCGGCAGCGCCGCGCGGCTCTGGATAAAAGGGATCTTCTGCGTGCGCAGCATATGCACCACCAGCGTTTGCGACAGCAGACCTTCGACAAACCAGCCTGACTGAAACAACGCCTGATGCTCCACGCTGTTGGCGGCAAAAACGTGCCACATCAGCAGAAAGGTGGTGACGTCAAACAGCGAAGACGTCGGGCCCATCCACAGCATAAAGCGGCCGATATTCCTTGCGTCCCACTTACGCGGCTTGCGCAGGAACGCCTTATCCATTTTGTCCCAGGGCAGCGCCAGCTGGGAAAGGTCATACATCAGGTTCTGGATCAGCAATTGAATAGCCAGCATGGGCAAAAAAGGCAGGAATGCGCTGGCGATCAGCACGGAAAAAACGTTGCCGAAGTTGGAGCTGGCGGTCATATTCAGGTACTTAATAATGTTGCCGAAAGTCTCGCGGCCTTTGATAACACCCTGCTCCAGCACCATCAGGTTTTTTTCCAGCAGAATAATATCGGCAGACTCTTTCGCAATATCCGTAGCGCTGTCGACGGAAATCCCGACATCCGCCTCCCGTAACGCTGGCGCATCGTTGATGCCGTCGCCCAGGAAGCCGACCGTATGGCCGTTTTGTTGCAGCATATTCAGCACGCGGGATTTTTGCAGCGGCGTCAGGCGGCAAAAAATGGTGCGAGAGTCCGCCAGCGTCGCCAGTTCGCGGTCATCCAGCCGCTCGATTTCGCTGCCACACAGCGGCTCTCCTGGCTCCAGCCCGACATCGCGGCAAATCTTACTGGTGATAATGGCGTTATCGCCGGTCAGCACTTTTACCGTTACGCCGTGCTCGTGCAGGGCGGCAATCGCTTCTCTGGCGCTCTCTTTGGGCGGATCAAGGAAGGTCAGCAGGCCGCAAAGCGTCAAATCCCGCTCATCATCCTTGTGCAGCGGCAGCGTTAGCGGCATATCGCTCAGATCGCGCTCGCCGATAAGCAGTACGCGAAAACCCTGCTGATTCCAGCGCGCCGCCTGTTGGCTCCACTGCTGACGCGCGGCCTCATCCAGCGGACGCCGTTCGCGTCCGTCCTGCCAGTGCGTGGCGACAGACAGCATTTCGCCCGCCGCGCCCTTGCAGATCAGTTTCTGCCGATCGTGTTCGTCCGCCACCACAATGGACAAACGGCGGCGTTCAAAATCAAACGGCAGCTCGTCGATTTTGCGATAGCGATGCAGCCCGCTAACCACCCATTTTCCCTGGCTGAAGCTCAGGATCGCCCTGTCCATCAGGTTTTTTACGCCGGTCTGATGGCGGCTGTTCAGCCAGGCCAGCTGCAAAACCCGATCGCTGCTGTGCCCGTGCGCGTCAAGATGCTGCGCCAGGACAATGCGATCCTGGGTCAGCGTGCCGGTTTTATCGGTACACAGTACGTCCATCGCGCCAAAATTCTGAATAGCGTTAAGCCGCTTCACCACCACTTTGCGCCGCGACAGGGCAATGGCGCCTTTCGCCAGATTAGAGCTGACAATCATCGGCAGCATCTCCGGCGTCAGGCCAACCGCCACGGCCAGCGCGAACAGCGTGGCGTCTGCCCAGTCGCCTTTGGTAAAGCCGTTGATAAACAACACCACGGGCACCATCGCCAGCATAAAGCGCACCAGCAGCCAGCTGACGCTGTTTACGCCGCGATCGAAAGCGGTTTGTGGCCGGCTGCCGGTCACGGATTTTGCCAGCGAGCCAAACCAGGTACGGTTGCCTGTCGCGACTACGACGGCGGTAGCCGTACCGCTGGCGACGCTGGTGCCCATCAGGCAGATATCGGGCCTGTTCAGCAGATCGTCATCTGGCTGGCACCGATCTGACGCGGCATGTTTTTCTACCGGCACCGCTTCGCCGCTTAGCGAAGCCTGGCTGATAAACAAATCTTTAGCGGTCAGCAGGCGCACATCTGCCGGCACCATGTCGCCAGCCGACAGAAAGATCACGTCGCCGGGCACCACGTCCTGTAGCGCAACTTCCATTCTGACCGGCGCGGCGTTTTCGCTACTGCGGCGAATAGCGGTTGCCGTCGTGCGTACCAGCGATTTCAGCGCTTCCGCCGCTTTATTGGTGCGGTACTCCTGCCAGAAACGCAGCAGGCCGCTGAGCGCCACCATGGTCAGCATGATGATAATGCCGGTAAGATCGGTCTCTTCGCCCTGCCGCAGCGGCAGCAGGTAATCCGTGAAAAAGCTGATGGCGGCCAGCACGATCAGGATCCAGATAAAGGGGTTATTAAAGGCCTGGATCAGCTGGATCAGCGCGTGCGGCGCCTGAGCCGTGGCGACCTCATTTTTGCCATATTCCAACAGGCGCTCGCTGGCATCAGCGGCGGTCAAACCATTGCGTTGGGTGTGCAGACGAGCCAGCGTGCTGTCCAGGCTCAGTTTTATTTCTTGTGCGATAGCCAGATCGCGGGAGCGGGATTTTTTCATGTGCCTAATCCTTTATTTTTATTCAGGCGCAGAGAAGCGACCCTGCGCATGAGGATTTGATTTTTGGGGTCAGGATTGGGCGAGGCGGGGAAGAGGAAAAGAGGACGTTACGGGAAGCGTGTACGCTTAACTCTGCCTGTTTGCCATCGCCCGTCGCTGGTCGGAGGTTCTTTCATCGTTAATCCTTGCCCGGCGGCTGCGCGGGAGAAAAAAGTTATGACGGGGACGTAATGCTCAGGAGAGAGAAAAACAGTGCCCACCGGTTATCGGCAAGCAAACGGCGTAGCCTGCCTTATGAGTTAAAACGTAAAGGATGACTGTCCAATTATTGGCTCCGTTAAGGAAATCGCCGCCACTATAATCCCGCTTACCGGGGAAGTAAACCCAGACGGCGGCGAGCGAATTTTTCAGCGTAAACAATTATTTTTCATTTATAATCAATAGATTAAACTAATTTATAACCGTAACTAACCGCTGAGTTAATCTAAACCCTGACTCAACGAGTGCGATTTAATGGGTCACTTGGTGGGTACGGCACACCAGCGCGAATGATGACGATCAACGCTATCGTCCTGATTTCCTCTATACTTCCTGCGCAAATTTGCCAACGGGAACAGCCATGCTACAACGCACACGATTCTGGATAAGACGCCTGGTGTTACTGGTTGTCCTGCTGGCCTTCCTGCTGCTGGCGCTGCGTGTTGCCGTTACCGAGCGCGGGCCAGCCCTGGAGCCGTGGCATACCTGGCTGGCTGCCGAGCTTAGTGACACTCAAATGGATCGTACCGACTGGGCGGGCTATCTGCGCAATGAGCAGCAGATCTTTGCCCGGATGAAAATCGACGTCAGACCGTCGGAAGACAGCGCGGATAGCTATAACCGTTATGCGGAGAAAAGCCCGGTTTATCCGGCGCGTTTCGCCACGGACTGGAACCGTTCTTATCAGCTATTGCCGCAGGGAAAGCCTCGCGGTGCGGTGGTGCTTTTGCACGGGCTGACGGATTCGCCCTATAGCCTGCGACATTTCGCCGCAGATTATCAGCAGCATGGTTATGTGGTGGTCGCCATCCGGCTGCCGGGTCACGGCACCGTCCCGGCGGCGCTGACCCAAACCGAATGGGAAGACTGGCTGGCGGCCACCAGGCTGGCGGTGCGGGAAGCCCATCGGCGCATTCCGGCGGGCGCGCCGCTGCAAATAATGGGCTTTTCCAACGGCGGCGCGCTGGCGATGAAATATACGCTGGACGCGCTGGAGGATCCCTCGCTGCCCGTGCCGAACCGGCTAATTTTGATTTCGCCGATGATTGGCGTCAGCAGCTATGCGCGCTACGCGGGCCTGGCCGGATTGCCTTCTCTGCTGCCCGCGTTTGCCCGTTCGGCCTGGCTGAGCATCCTGCCGGAGTTCAATCCCTTTAAATACAACTCCTTTCCGGTAAAAGCGGCACGGCAGTCGTGGCTGCTGACCAGCGCGCTGCAAAGTCAGCTGCACCGCGATCGCGCCAGCCGTTTGCTGGACAAGCTGCCGCCGGTGCTGACCTTCCAGTCGGTGGCCGATGCGACGGTCAGCACGCCCGCCGTGGTGCGCGGCCTCTATAATCTGTTGCCCGCTAACGGCAGCGAGCTGGTGCTTTTCGACGTTAATCGTTCGGTGGCGCTTTCTCCGCTGATGCGTCCCACGGCGCTGCACGCGGCGGATAATCTGCTGCCGGCGACGCCGCGCAATTACGCCGTTACGCTGGTGACCAACGCGGCGCCGACCAGCAACGATGCCGTTGCCCGCACCACGCCCGCGGGCAGCAAGGTGACCACCAGCGTGCCGCTGGGCGTCCGCTATCCGGCGGACGTCTATTCCCTCTCGCACGTGGCGCTGCCCTTTCCGTTCAGCGATTCGCTGTATGGCCGTCAGCCCGACCGGCCGAACGAGTTTGGCGTCAGCTTTGGCGTCCTGACGCCGCGCGGCGAGCGCAGCGTGCTGATGGTCAGCCTGGATATGCTGATGCGCCAGGCCTCCAATCCGTTCTGGTTCTGGATGCAGCAGCGCGTTAATCAGACGCTGTGAGGCCTGCCGTTGCCAGGAGGTCTGCCGTCGCTGAGCAGCAGCGCCAGCCGTTCGCCGCCCGGCGTCTGCTCCAGCGCTATCTTCACCACGATGGTCAGCGGCACGGAGAGCAGCATCCCGACCAGCCCCAGCAGCCAGCCCCAAAAAATCAGCGACAGAAAAACCACCAGCGTGGACAGGCCCAGCCCGCGCCCCATCCAGCGCGGCTCCAGCATATTGCCAATCACCAGATTAATCAGCAGATAGCCGACGGCCACCACCACACTTTCCCAACTGCCATTAAAGATTAAAGCCTGGATCACAGGCGGAACGGCGGCGATAACCGAGCCGATATTGGGGATGTAGTTCAGCGCAAAGGCCAGCACGCTCCACAGCAGCGCAAAGCGCACGCCCATCAGCCACAGCAGCAGCCAGACCACCACGCCGGTCAGCAGGCTGATAGCGGTTTTCAGGATCAGGTAGCGGCTTACGCTGTCGAGCGCCTGCTGGATAGCCGCCATGCCATCGCCGGGTCGGCTGAGGATCCGCCGTAGCTTTCCCGGCAGCAGCGGCGCTTCGAACAGCATAAACACCACCGTCATCAGCAGCAGAAAGATGCCGCTGATGGCGCCGGAAAGCTGCGATACCAGGCGACTGACCAGGTTGATGGCCGCGTTAGGATCGGCCAGCGCCATCGCTTCGCCAAAAGAGAACGGCACGCCAAAACGCGCCATCAGCTGCCGCGTCTCTTCCAGCCAGGCAAGCATCACCAGCCGGTATTGCGGCAGCGTGCGGGCAAAGTCGTTGAGCATTGCCGCCAGCGTGGTCAGCAGCAGAACGCTTGCCAGCACGATAATGCCGATAATCAGCGCAACGGCCAGCAGCCTCGGCAGGCCAATCCGCTGCAACAACATCACCAGCGGATTGAGGATGACCGCCACAAACAGCGCCAGAATAAAGGGCACCACGATATCGGCCCCCGCCCGGATGCCCGCAAAAATAATGACCAACATGCCCAGCATCACAACGGCTTTCAATGCCCTGTCATGGTGGGCCATTAACGCGTTCCCCGGGGCCGTTTGCGCCACTCCCGCAGGCGCTGAATATGCAGCCAGAGCGCGGGAATAAATAAAATGCCAAACAGCGTGGCCGCCAGCATGCCGCTAAAGACCGTGATGCCGATAATCCGGCGGCTGGCCGCGCCGGCGCCGCTGGCCATCACCAGCGGCAGCACGCCGACGATAAAGGAAATGGCGGTCATCATTACCGCACGAAAACGCTGGCTGGCGGCCTGCTTCGCGGCCTGGCCGATCGGCACGCCGCTGGCGCGGCGATCGCGGGCAAACTCGACCAGTAGAATGGCGTTTTTGGCGGCCAGGCCCATCAGCAACACCAGCCCAATCTGCGCATAGACATCGTTGGTAAAGCCCATCAGATGCAGGCCGGCTACGGCGCCTGCGGCGGCGAAAACCACCGACAGCATTACCGCCAGCGGCACGCTCCAGCTTTCATACTGCGCCACCATAAACAGCCAGGCGAACAGCACCGCCGCCAGATAGATCAGCACGGCCTGATTGCCGGTTTGCTGCTCCTGATACGACATGCCGCTCCAGCTGTAGTCGTAGCCTTCCGGCAGATGCTGCGCCAGCACTTCGGTCATCGCCTGCATCGCCTGCCCTGAGCTGACGCCCTGCGCGCCGCCGCCGCCGATCGCCAGCGACGGAAACTGGTTGTACTGCATGATGTAAGGCGCGCCGAGCGACGGCTTCAGCGTAACCAGCTGGTTCAGCCTGACCTGCGCGCCCGTGTCGCTACGCACGGTCAGCGCCAGCAGCTGCTCGCTGTGCTGACGAAAGCGCATCTCATTTTGCACCTGTACCCGAAACTGGCGGCCGTTCCGGGTAAAGTCGCCCGCCTCGCTGCCGCCGAACGCGGTTTGCAATACGGCAACAATTCGACTGACCGGCACCTGCATCAGCGCGGCCCGCTCGCGGTCGATGGTCAGGCTCATTTCCGGCACCGTCGCGCTGAACGTGGTAAATACCCGGCTAAGCTGAGGATGCTGGTTCGCCGCCGTAATCACGGCGTGGGCAGCCTGCGCCAGCGCCTGCGGCGACTGTCCTTCCAGCGCCTGAATACGCAGATCGAAACCGGCAGCGTTGCCCAGACCGCTGACCGGCGGCGGCACGAAAGCCATAATGGTGGCGGCAGGAATGGCGGCCAGCAGCTGCTGAAGCGGCGGCAAAAGCTGCGCGATGGATGGACGCTCGTGCCACGCTTTCAGCAGCACAATGCCGAAGCCGCTGTCGGGCGAATTACCGCCGCCCAGCAGGCTGAAACCGGTGATTTTGATCACGTCCGCCACCGCCGGATTTTTCTTCACGACCTGGTACATCTGCTCCATCACCTGCTGCGTTCTGGGCAGCGCCGCGCCTTCCGGCAGCTGAACGTTGATAAACAGGTAGCCCTCATCTTCCTGCGGCAGAAAGCCATCGGGCAGCTGCTGATAGCTCATCCAGGTCACGACGCCTGCCGCCAGGATCACCGCAGCCGTGGTGATGGCGTAGCGATTAATTTTTTGCGTCAGCGCGACATAGCCGTCACGCGTCCGGTTGATAAAACGGTTGAAGCTCGCCAGCGGCCCTGTCGTCGGCACGACGCGCCGCCGCAGCAGACAGGCGCAAAGCGCGGGCGTCAGCGTCAGCGCGCAAACGCTGGACAGCACCATCGACGCTGACAGCGTGACGGCGAACTGCCGATAAAGTTCGCCCACGATGCCGGGCAGCACGGCAGTCGGCACAAACACCGCCAGCAGCACCAGCGTAGTGGCGATAACCGGCCCGGCAATCTGCCCAAGCGCCTTGCGCGTCGCCTCAGCGGGCGACAGCAGCGGCTCCTCCATCATCAGGCGCTCGACGTTTTCCACCACGACGATGGCGTCGTCCACCACGATAGTCAGCGCCAGGATAATGGCGAACAGGCTCAGCGTGTTGGCCGAGTAGCCTGCCGCCAGCAGCACGGCAAAGGTGCCCAGCAGCGAAACGGGAATGGTCAACGCCACGATAAATGTCGCGCGCAGGCTTTGTAAAAACAGCCAGACCACCGCCAGCACCACCACCAGCGTGACAAGCAGCGAAAACGCGATCTCATGCAGCGTGGCGGTCACGGGCGTAGTGGCGTCAAACTTGATCTGATACGCCATATCCTGTGGGAAAACCCGCGCCTGCTCCGCCATTTCGGCCCGCACCGCTTTCGCCACGCTAAGCGCATTGGCGGCCGGAGCGGGATAGACCATCAGAAAAACGCCCGGCGTATTGTTCAGCGCGGCGTTAGTCTGATAATTCTGCGCGCCCAGCTCGGTGCTGGCGATATCGCCAATACGTACCATGCCGCCGCGTGCGTTGCTGCGCAGTACAATCTGCGCAAAGGCTTCCGGCGTCAGCAGCCTGCCCTGGCCGCTGACGGTTAGTACGGTTTGCTGGGTCGCAGGCGTTGGCGCGGCGCCAATTTGCCCGGCGGCGGCCTGCACGTTTTGCTGCCTTAGTGCCTGCATCACGTCATCGGTCGTGATGTTTAACGCCTCCATGCGGTGCGGATCGAGCCAGATACGCATACTGTAATCGCGCGCGCCAAAGACCTGCACGTCGCCTACGCCATGGATACGCGCCAGCGCGTCGCGCAGACGCACCGAGGCGTAGTTGCTGAGAGAGAGCGCATCAAGCCTGTTGCCCGGCGACAGCACGCTGATGCTCATCAGAATATTGCTGGCCCGTTTCCGCACGGCGATGCCGTTTTGATTGACCTCAGCGGGCAGGCGGGTGCTGATTTGCGACAGCCGATTCTGCACTTCCACCGCCGCCATATCGGGGTCGGTGCCGCTGGCGAAGGTAATGCTCAGCTGATAGCTGCCGTTATTGCTGCTGGTGGACTCCATGTAAAGCATATTGCTGACGCCGTTGAGCTGCGCCTCGACCGGCCCGCCCACCGCTTCGGCCACGTCGCGGGCGCTGGCGCCGGGATAGATCGCCGACACGCTAATCACGGGCGGCGTGATCTGCGGAAACTGTTCAACCGGGATCGCTTGCAATGCCATCGCGCCGGTCAGCGTGATAATCAGCGCAATCACCATGGCGAATTTAGGCCGCCTGATAAAAAAGTTCAGCATAGGCTTCCTTATAACGCTTCGCTGGCGGCGACCTGCATACCCGGCCTGACGCGCTGCGTGCCCGCAACGATAACCCGATCGCCTGCGGCAAGGCCGGCGGTGATGATATAGCGCTGTCCAATCTGCGCGCCGACTTCAACAGGGACTTGCTCTACGTGCTGCTGCCGATCCACCCGAAACACGAAGTAGCCGCCGCTGTCCTGCTGTAGCGCCGGCGCGGGCAGCAACAGCCGTTCCTGCGCCGGCGGCTGAAGCTGCACCTCCACCATGCCGCCCGGCAGCAGCAGGTGTTGCGGATTGGCGAAGGCCAGGCTTACGGCCACGGTGCCGGTTTGGTTATCAATATGATTATCCAGCGCAAAGAAACGGCCGCTGTAAGGGTAAGCAGCGCCATTGGCCAGCTGAATGCGGGCCGTTATCGCCTCATTCGCCTGCTGCATATCGCCCTTCAGCGTTTTCTGCCAGTCGGCCAGATAGTCGCGCTCGTTGATGGCTATCACCACGTGCACGGGATCGAGCTGCTTCAGCCTGACCAGCGCGCCGCGGGCAGGATTAACCAATGCGCCTTCGTGAATAGCGCTGTGGCCTGCGCGTCCGCTAATCGGCGCGGCGATGCGGGTGAAAGCCACGTTCAGCCGCTGGGTCTGTAAAAGCGCTTCGGCCTCTTTCCGCGCGGCGCGCGCCCTGTCGCGCTCGGCCAGGGCGTTATCCAGCTCGGACTGACTGACCGCCGTCCCCACGCCCAGCCGCTGCAGGCGCGCAAGGTGTAGCTGTGCTTGCCGGGCCTGCGCCGCCGCCTGATTGACCTGTGCCTGGCTGCGCGCCAGCGCGGCGTGATGCTCTGCCGGATCGAGATCAAACAGCGGCTGCCCTTCGCGGATATTTTCACCGTTTTTGAAATAGCGTTTGACGATAACGCCTTCGGTTCTCGCCATCACGTCAACCTGCCGGAGCGCCTCAACGCGCCCCAGGTAGCGGCGAGGATGGGCAATTTTTTCGCGGGTAAGCGTGGTCACAGTCACGGCAGGCGGCGGCGCAGCGGTAACCGTAAAGGTAAACAGCAGCAGCGGTAAAAGGCGCGTCAGCGCGCGGGTGGGAGTCAGTGGCATCCGGGCAAAACCTTCCAGAAATTCAGCGGGGAAAAGTGTCAGGAAGTTTATTGACCAGGCCGTCTGACGAGCTGTTTTCGATCAGGAAAAAGCCGAATGACGGCAGAAAAGCGGGGTTGATTTAAGGTTGATTTAACCGGCGCCGACATGCTTCGTAACCGCCCGACGGCGCGTACCCTGAATGCCGCCCTCAGCCGAAAATGCCGCCGGGTGCGCAAAAAGCGGGCTGGCGCAGGCATTTTTGCCTGAAGAGATACTTTTTATCGCATCTTTGCTGGTGGATCTTGCCATGAAAAGGGCGTTTCGCCCGGCTATCAGCCAGCGCCGACGCTATCTTACGCACGATCCTCTTTTCCGCGCCTGCACCCCGGCTGGCCACCATTGAACGAACGGGATCCAGTGCGTAAGATTCCTTTTCACGTATTAAAAATAAGAAACAATTATGCAAGCCTCCATCGCACCATCGCTCGACGCCGAACAGGACACCCAGCCCGTCAATTCACGCGGCAAAGTGGTGATCGCTTCGCTGGTCGGCACCGCTATCGAATTTTTCGATTTCTATATTTACGCCACTGCGGCGGTAATCGTTTTCCCGCATATTTTCTTCCCGCAGGGCGATGCCACCGTCGCAACGCTACAGTCGCTGGCAACGTTCGCCATCGCCTTTATTGCGCGCCCCATCGGCTCCGCGCTTTTTGGTCACTTCGGCGACCGCGCGGGCCGTAAAGTCACGCTGGTCGCGTCGCTGCTGACGATGGGCATTTCCACCGTAGTTATCGGCCTGCTGCCGGGCTACGAAACTATCGGCGTCTTTGCGCCGCTGCTGCTGGCGCTGGCGCGTTTTGGACAGGGCCTGGGGCTGGGCGGCGAATGGGGCGGCGCGGCGCTGCTGGCGACCGAAAACGCCCCGGCGAAAAAACGCGCGCTGTACGGCTCCTTTCCGCAGCTTGGCGCGCCCATCGGTTTCTTTTTCGCTAACGGCACTTTCCTGCTGCTCTCGTGGCTGTTAACCGATGAGCAGTTTATGCAGTGGGGCTGGCGCGTGCCTTTTATTCTCTCTGCGGTGCTGGTGCTGATCGGGCTGTACGTGCGCGTTTCGCTCAATGAGTCGCCGGTTTTCGCTAAAGTTAAAAAAGAGAAAAAGCAGGTCAAAATCCCTATCGGCACGCTGCTGTCGAAGCATATGAAGGCGACCATTCTGGGCACCTTTATCATGCTGGCGACCTATACGCTGTTCTATATCATGACCGTCTATTCCATGACCTATGGCACCACGCCTGCGCCAAACGGCTTAGGCTTCCCGCGTAATACCATGCTGTGGATGCTGATGCTGGCGGTGATCGGCTTTGGCGTAATGGTGCCGATTGCGGGCCTGCTGGCCGACCGTTTTGGTCGCCGCAAGACGATGATTGTGATTACGCTGATGATTATCGCCTTTGCGCTGATTTTCCCTTCGATGCTGGGTTCCGGCAGCCAGTGGATGGTGATGGCTTTTCTGCTGTGCGGCTTAAGCGTGATGGGGCTGACCTTCGGCCCGATGGGCGCGCTGCTGCCGGAGCTGTTTCCGACCGAGGTGCGTTACACGGGCGCGTCGTTCTCTTACAACCTGTCGTCGATTCTGGGCGCTTCGGTCGCGCCTTATATCGCGACCTGGCTGGCACACAACTACGGCCTGTTCTACGTGGGACTCTACCTGGCGGCGATGGCCTGTCTGACGCTGTTCGCGCTGCTCGCCAGCCGGGAAACCCGCCACGAGTCGCTGTTCGACTAATCCGGCTCGTGATGCTGAACCGGCCCTCGGCAGTTTGGCAAAAAAAAGCCCGGCGCAATCGCCGGGCTTTTTTTATTTCTTTTTCATCTGCTGCAGGACGTTAACGCACTGGTTCTGCTCATTATCGCTGGGCGAAATCAGCGCCAGCAGCGCGGCGGCAGGCGCTACTACCGCCCCCAAAGCTACGGCCGCAGCGCCACGGGCAATCAGCGGCCCGGCTTTTACGCCCGCGTCGGGATTTTTAAAGGTGCCCTTGACGTAAAGCGGCGAACGTAGCGTGACGATACGCATTCCTTTACTCTCTGGATTAATCGAGAGATCCAGCCGTTCGTTAGCAAAGTTCGTGGTACCGGTGATATTGATCACCGCGTTCTCCGTATCGAAGACAAAGAGTTTGGTCGAGGCCACCCCGTTCGCCACATTCAGATCGGCCGCCGCGCAATTGATACGCACTTCGTCATCGCCGAACAGCTTGCCAACCACATAGTTACCTACGTTAAGACCGACGATTTCCATCAGGCCACGGCTGATCACGCCGTCATTCATCAACAGTTTTACGCTGCCGTCGCTGGTCGCCAGAATATCGGCAACGGAGTTGCCCGTACCGCTCAGCGTGGCGTCACCGTTGATCTGTCCCATGCTGCTTTGCATCGACTCTACGCTGGAAAACAGCTGCTTCAGCTTCAGATTACGCGCGTGAAGATCGGCGCGCGCCCGCATCGGCGAACGGTCGCCTTCCATGCGGATGGTTGAATTAAGGCTGCCGCCCGCCACGCCGAAACGCAGCGGATCCAGCAGCAGATTGCCGTTTTTCAGCACCAGATGCGTATAGAGATCGCTGATGGGCAGGGAATCGCTGTGTTCGATACGCTTGCCGCTAAACTTCACGTCGGCGTCCATTACGTCCCAGTTTTTGGTATCGAATCTGTCGTGCGGCAGCACCCGATCCGCAGGCTGATTAGGTGCCTCGCCTCTTTTCGCCTTCGCCTGCTCGGTTTTATCGCTGCCCTTACCGGATTTAACGCCGATCAGCGGCCCCAGATCGGCCATGCGCAGCTGGCGTGATTCCAGCGAGCCTTCCAGTTTAGGGCGCGGCTTCACCTGGCTGTAGGTCAGCGAGCCGTGAATATCGCTGTCGCCGATATGGCCGTTAAAATCGTTGTAATGAAAGACCGGGCCGCCTTTCTGTTGAAAACGGGCAATCAGATGGCCGTCGGTTTCATAAGGAGGCGTATCCGGCAGCAGCACGCCGGTCAGGCCATACAGGTTCGCCAGCGTATCGCCGGAGAAGCGCAGGCGGATATTCAGCCCGCCCAGGTTCATTGGATCCTGCAGGCTGCCCGCCACCTGCACGCGCGTGGTGCCGTTACGCACATCGGCCTGAATGGGGAACGGATTGGTTTTGCTGCGCAGCGAGAGCATGCCGCCGAGTTTACCGTCGCCGGTCAGCTTCTCATCGTTATAGGTCCCGGCCGCTTTCCAGCCGAAAACAAAGTCTGATGCGCCCTTCTGACCCGCTTCATCCTTGCCGCCTGCAATCTGCGCGTAGGGAACGGGCTTGCCCAACGGATTGACCGTCACCTGCACGTCCGCCTTGTTGATGGCGTCACGGTAAGCGATTTTTGCCTGATCGAACAGGATGTTGTCCATGCGGAAAGTCCACGCGGAAGGCTGCGCATCGGACGAGGCGCTGTCGCTGGCGGCCAGGTCAAACGTCCAGTTATTTTTGCCCTTCGCCGTCTGGATCAGACGCGCATCGGGCTGCTCCAGCTTGATCCACGGGATAAAGATTTCTTTATGCAGCAGCGCCAGCGGAGAGAGCGTTGCGTCCACGCGCTGCAAATGCACCATCGTAATATCGTCAATAGCAGGCGGGTTGCCCAGCAGGATATCCTGCGCGTGCACGTGCGGCCACGGCACCCAGCTGCGCCAGCCCGGCTCGTCGCGATTACGCTCCCAGGCCACGCCCAGATCGCCGCGGATGGCGAAAGGACGATTCAGCTCTGTGGAGACTTTCTGGTTGATAATTGGCTTCAGGCGGTTCCAGTTAAATGTCGCGATAACTACCACTACCACCACAACCAGCAACAAAAAAATCCCGACAATCCAGCTAATTACTTTTCCTGTGCGCGACACTGTTTATCTCCTTGTTCGCTTCGTCTCCTGTAAAGATAGACGAGCAGAGAGAAAACGGTATTACGCCAGCTTTAGCGGCAGCGTTTCCAGCCGATCAAATGGCATAGGGTGCGCGAAATAATAGCCCTGCGCCGCGCAGGCGAACGAGTTCTTTACCTGATGCCACTCCTCCAGCGTCTCGACGCCTTCTACAATCACGCCTTTGCAGTAGCGGTTGATCAGCGCCAGCAGCATATTGAACAGGCTGCGGCCCTCTTCCGATTTTCTCAGCAGGATAAACAGCTCACGTGCCAGCTTGATATAGTCATATTTCAGCTCCGATAGCGCAGAAAAATTCGCCATGCCCGAGCCGAAATCGTCCAGCCACAGCGGCCCCAGCTCCGGGATCTGTGCGACCAGCGCTTCCTGCGGCAGCACCTGATGTTCCACCAGTTCAAAACGCACCCACGGACAGCGCGCGATAAGCTGGCGAACCAGCGGATTGTGCTGGACGGCCTGTAGCGTCGGGCCATCAATATTGACCGAGGCCACCATGCCGCCTTCGATAAATTTTGTTTTCCACTTCTCCAGCAGTTCCAGCTGCTCGCGAACAATCAGCATCCGCTCCGTAGCGTCAAGCGCGGCAAAATAGGACTCCGGCGATACTCTCTGGCCCGGCGCGGAAGGATGAAACACCGCAGTGAGCAGCTCAATTGCCATCAGGCTGCCGGTTACCCGGTAGATCGGCTGAAACGTGTAGGTGCGCTGGCATTCTCGCCAGTAAAGACGCTCCTGCTGCTGCTGTTTCACGACAGTTGAGGGAGGAAGCCGGTGTCTGATGTTCTTCAGCACCATATTAAGATCCTTGTTATTTTTGAGGCCGTAATGGGTGGGGCTTCTGCAATCAGTATCGGCATTCGCCTGGATAACTTTATCGCGTTCTTTGCGGCTAAAGCGGCTCGTGAGGCCTGCGCTAAAAAAATAAAACAGCGTTTTAAAATATTGACTGCGGCGGTCAGCACGGCGAAACTGGGGCAAAAAAACGTAGCGAGCGGAATATCATGACCAGGAAAAATATCGCCGTTATCGGCGAATGTATGATTGAGCTGTCCCAAAAAGAACAGGGCCTGAGCCGCGGTTTTGGCGGCGATACGCTGAATACGGCGGTCTATCTTGCCCGTCAGACCAGCCAGCTGGCCGTCCATTACGTCACCGCGCTGGGCACGGATACGTTCAGTAGCGATATGCTGGCGGCCTGGCAACAGGAAAAAGTGCAGACCGGGCTTGTCCAGCGCATGGAGAACAAACTGCCCGGCCTTTACGTGATAGAAACCGACGCCCACGGCGAGCGGACTTTCTATTACTGGCGCAATGATGCGGCCGCGCGCTTCTGGCTGGAAGGCCCGCGCGCCGAGGAAATTTGTCAGCAGCTGGCGCAGTTCGACTATCTCTATCTGAGCGGCATCAGCCTGGCCATCCTGACGCCAGCGGGTCGCGAAAAGCTGATAACGCTGCTGGCGCGCTGCCGCAGCAACGGCGGCAAGGTTATTTTCGACAACAATTATCGTCCCCGGCTGTGGGCTTCCGTTGCAGAGGCGCAGGCCGCTTACCGGTCAATGCTGGCCGTGACCGACATCGCCTTCCTGACGCTGGACGACGAGCATTTGCTGTGGGGCGAAACCGGCGTGGAAGGCGTCATTGCCAGAACGCATGAAGCCGGGGTGTCAGAGGTCGTTATCAAGCGCGGGGCAGAAGCCTGTCTGGTTTCCGTAGCCGGCGAACCGATTGTGGAAGTGCCTGCGCAGGCGCTTCCCGCCAGCCGTATTGTGGACACCACCGCAGCCGGTGACTCGTTTAGCGCCGGCTATCTGGCGGTACGCCTGAACGGCGGCGACGCGGCAGAGGCAGCAAGAAGAGGCCATTTGACGGCCAGCACGGTGATCCAGCATCGCGGCGCGATTATCCCGCTCTCCGCCATGCCTGATGTACTTGCCTGACGCCTGTTCCCCCGCGCCGCAAAACGCGGCGCGGGGGAACAGGCAGGATGCAGGAACGATATCGCGTTTGAATGCCTTAATTATAAAGGGCCGCTGCCACGCGGCAGATATCACATTGAACGTCCTGAAGCCGTACATCGTTCTGCAGGAAAATATGTTTTACGCCTCCCCCCCTTGCCGGGGAACAGCATGTGTAACAGGGATGGGTTTCTTATTCAGGATGATAATGGCAAAGGAACTGCATCAACAGGCTGTATTGTCTCACTTATAATCGGCAAAAAATTGCGGACAGCAGGGATCAGGAGCTAATCGTACAATGAGAAATAGTCTCTAACAGCGTTATTTATCTTTACACATGGGTTTGCGGGCGCCAGCCTGCCTTGATATAAACAGGAGCAATGGGATCAGTATGACCGATGCCCTGATTGAAGATTCAGGTATCAAGGAGAGCGATATTCTTTTGCAGCAAACTAAACTGACCCTCGTCAGTGCGAATAAAGTGACGCCTGAGCTGGCAGAGCTTCTGGCCAGGAAAAGCTATAATTCAGAAAGCGAGCACTTTACCCCGATTGAAAAATACAAGGAAATTTTTCTGCAGAGCAATGCTCAGAATATTATTGTCCAGTATGATTATATTAATCATAACAATAAACACAACATCACTTTAGCGTCACTTCTGATCGATGACGACGAATGCTCCGTGAAGTTTAACGGCTATATTATAGTAAAACGTGAGCTTTAACCGATCACAGCCAGCATCCGCCGGGGAAAAAGCTACACCCTATTATTTCAATTTCGCTCGCTAAACTTTAGCGTTATATTCACGCCTGCATAAGAACGAAATTAACCTCTGGGAATCGGGTGCTGTAGCTCCCTTTAACGCGCTGAGGCAACAGGCAGCAAAGAAGCAAACGGGTAACAGGCAACAGCAACAGCAACAGCAACAGCAACAGCAACAGCAACAGCAACAGCAACAGCAACAGCAACAGGTAACAGGTAACAGGTAACAGGTAACAGGCACCAAACTAACAAATTACACAGCAGCTGTTTGCGCCTAACGGGCAAATTTAATGATATTTACCCTAAATTTTCCATCTTACCTAAGCCAAATAAAAAGTGGATTATCCAGAAAGCGATGCCAGGTAGCTTTTAAAAACTTAACGGTAATTATTTCCTCTCAATAAAAAACAAACTTCCAGCATTTAATACTACTTATTTCTGCTGTCTTATCGCGACCAGAATACCTGCTAAACTTCCTGGATAAATTCTGAAATAGATGAAATTAAGCGCTGAATAGTGGACGGCTTAGCCCAAAATCGGTGATGCTGAATTTATTACCATAAGGTATTTGAATTTTTAGCTTCGCCTGTATGACCAATAAGGCGGAGCGGGAGCGTTTATGAAAGCCGACATTATCACTATCTGGCCCCACGGCGATGCGCCAGGCGCCAGCGATTCACGCGTTAGCCCACAGATTGTGGATATGGCTAAAGAATATGAGCCTTTCGATCGTGCTGCTTCGGGCGTGCGTTGCCCGGAGCTGGCGTTCTGGTATCCCGAAACCTCCAACGGCGTAACGCTGCTGGTTGCGCCAGGCGGTGGTTTCGAGCGCATTATGATCGACAGAGAGGGCAGCGCGCTGGCGATGTTCTTTACCTCTATGGGCTATACGCTGGCGGTGATGACCTACCGTTTTCCGCAGGACGGCCACCATGAAGCGGCCGAAGCGCCGTTAGCAGACGCCCAGCGCGCCGTGCGCGTCTTGCGCCATCGCGCAGCGCGCGGCCTGAACGGCAAACGGATAGTGATGATGGGTTTTTCAGCCGGAGGCTATGTCGCGGCCAGCGTCGGCACGCGCTTTGACGAAAAGCTTTATCCTGTGCAGGATATCGCCGATTCACTGGCCGCCAGGCCCGATGCGCTGGTGCTGCTCTATCCGGTGATCAGTATGCGTGAAGGACTGGCGCACGCCGGTTCACGGCAGCAATTGCTGGGCGACTGCCCGACCCAGCGCGAAATCGAAGCCTACTCTCTGGAAACCCGCGTAACGGCGCAAACGCCGCAAACGCTGCTGATCCATGCCGTTAATGACGAATCGGTGCCGATTAATAACAGTATGGTGATGTTCAGCGCGCTGCGTGAGCACGGCGTGCCCAGCGAACTGCATTTCTATGAGAAAGGCGGTCACGGCTTCGGCATCCGCAACGTGGCGGATCTGCCGCTTGCCAGCTGGCCGATGCTGGTGAATGAGTGGCTGCGCGCGCGCAAGTGGTAGCGCGCGACCGCGGATAAGAGCGAATCTGGTCTACGCTACGCAGCCTTAATTAAGCGACTGCGCCGGGATTGCCAATCAGGCTTATGCAGCCTGACTGAAAGCGCCTGCGACGAGTGCTAATCTGGCCGCAGCCTGGATGAAAGCGCCTGCGACGAGTTCTAATCTGGCCGCAGCCTGACTGAAATCGCCTGCGGCCGATTGAGCTGAGCCGCAGGACGAAAAAAGAACGGCGCCCCGGGTCGATTAATTCTGCGTGGCGGGGATATCCGACACTTCAGGCCGGGTCTCGTCCACCGCTGACGGAGCGGCTTCAGCGGCAGGCGCAGGCTGCATAATTTTCTGCCAGCCGTCGTAAAGCGCCTGCACGTTGGTTTCCGCCTCGCCCTGCGGCTGCATCAGCAGCATGGTCAGCGGCTGCGAAAGCTGTTGGCGCAGCTCCTGGTTCATCATCTGCAGCGTCAGCTCTGACAGGAACTTCTGCCGCAGCTTCTGGTACTGCTCAGGGGCGATATCCACCACCGCATTCTGCTGCGAGCGCAGGCGCTGGCTCATCAGCACGTCCGTATTGGTGCGCGCGTAGGTCGCAAACAGCTTGTTCAGCTCGACGGTTTTCTGCGCCATCAGCGCGTCGAACTCTTCCTGCGGCAGACCGTTATCGCGAATATTCGCCATCTCATGCGCGATCAGGTTCAGATTAGGGGCCAGCGTGTTGTTGTCCGCGTCCAGATTAATCCCGCACTGAGCGCGCTGATAAAGTACCCGACAGTCAAAGCCGACCTGCACTTTCTGCGCTTTATTGTCGCTCAGTACGCGCTGTACGTGCCAGAAAAGCGCCTCGCGCGCCAGATCGCTCTGCCAGTAGCGCTGTAGATTTTGCGAATCGCGGATCGGCTGCCACGGGTTATCCCACACCAGCGACAGGCGATCCTGGTTCAGTTTAGCGTTGACCAGATTGACAGGCTCCTGCGGCAGGGAAGAGAGCGTCGGCACCGGCGCGGGCGTCTCACGTTTGCCCTGTAGCGGCGCAAAAGTGCGGTTAATCTGTTCCACCAGGCCACGGCTTTCCACGTTGCCGACCACGAACAGCGTCATGGCGTCCGGCGTATACCATTGTTTGTAGAAAGCGTTCAGCTTTGCCATATCCACCGGCGTGCTGACCGGCGAAGCGGGATCGTGGCCTAACAGCGCGGAGCCTTTCAGCCGGTAGCGCCACCAGGGATCCTGCGGGTCGGCAGGCCAGGTAGCGATAGGATCGTCGGCGTTCAGCGCGGTATTAACGGTCTGCTCGTTGACCGTCATATCGCTGACCGTAGCCGCCAGCCAGTTCATCGCTTCTTTCAGCACTTCAGGGCGGTTGTTAGGCAGGCTAAGCGAATAAAGCGTGAAGTCATACGAGGTCACTGCGGGCGGCTGAGGGCGATCCGGATTCATGCTTTGCTGCCACAGCGAGCGCTGCTGCGCGGTGTCCAGCCTGGCGTTATGCACCAGCGCCAGGCGCGGCAGCAGATGGCTGTAGCCTGCCTGCTGGGTGCTTTCCACCAGCGACCCGGCATCAACCATCAGGCGGACTTCCACGCGGTCGCTGGGACGCTGCGGCGTGGTCAGCACCTGCCAACGAAAACCGTTCTCCAGTTTTCCCTGCTGCCAGGCGGGATCGGGTTGAAGAGTTTCAGCCTGCACCGAACTGCTGGCGAAGGCCAGCGCTATCCCACCCACTAAAAGACGAATTGTGGTGCCCTGCATGTGAACCCCTACTCAATCACAAACCAATAAAATCGCTGGTGGCCTACGGCTATCGGTGGAAAGGATAACTCAGGGAAGCCGACGAATAGCTTCTTAGACCACGCGACGGCGGGGATGTCCCACCGCAAAGTGAAAAATAGTCAAACAATGGGGGTTATTATGCAAATGCCCGACGTGAGGGCAAGTCACGTCGGGCATTTCGGCGGGATATTTATGTTATTAACTGCTTACAGGCGGGTTTCCGACAGTTTTTTCGACTTTTTCGGTGCGTTAAGCGTCGCTTTCAGCTGTTTTTCATCCAGCTGGTCAACCCACTTCGCGACCACCACCGTTGCCACGCCGTTGCCGATAAGGTTGGTCAGCGCGCGCGCTTCAGACATAAAGCGGTCGATGCCCAGAATCAGCGCCAGGCCCGCGACCGGCAGATGACCGACGGCGGAAAGCGTGGCGGCCAGCACGATAAAGCCGCTGCCCGTCACGCCAGCCGCGCCTTTTGAAGAGAGCAGCAGCACCACCAGCAGCGTGATTTGGTGGACAATATCCATATGCGCGTTGGTCGCCTGAGCGATAAACACGGCGGCCATCGTCAGATAAATTGAGGTGCCGTCCAGGTTAAAGGAGTAGCCCGTTGGGATCACCAGGCCCACCACCGATTTTTTGCAGCCCAGCTTTTCCATCTTATCCAGCATCCGCGGCAGCGCAGATTCGGAAGAGGAGGTACCCAGCACGATCAGCAGTTCTTCTTTGATATAGGCGATAAACTTAAAGATGTTGAAGCCGGTCACCCGTGCGATCAGGCCCAGCACGATCACCACAAACAGCACGCAGGTAATATAGAAACAGATAATCAGCTGGCCGAGCTGCACCAGCGATCCCACGCCATATTTACCGATAGTAAAGGCCATTGCCCCGAAGGCACCGATCGGCGCAAGGCGCATAATCATATTGATAATGCCAAAAATAACCTTCGAGAAGCTGTCGATAAAGTTAAAGACCAGCGTGCCTTTGTCGCCCATGCGGTGCAGCGCAAAACCAAACAGAATGGCGAACAGCAGCACCTGCAGAATATTGCCGCTGGCGAAAGCGCCGATAACGCTGCCGGGGATAATATCCAGTAAAAAGGCCACGATGCCCTGCTGTTCCGCCTGCTGCGCATAAACGGCGACGGCTTTGGCGTCCAGCGTAGCGGGATCGACGTTCATCCCTGCGCCCGGTTGCAGCACGTTCACCACGATCAGGCCGATAATCAGCGCGATGGTGCTGACCACTTCAAAATAAAGCAGCGCGACCGCACCCGTACGGCCGACGGCTTTCATGCTTTCCATCCCGGCGATCCCTGTCACCACGGTACAGAAAATCACCGGCGCGATAATCATCTTGATCAGCTTAACGAAAGCGTCGCCCAGCGGCTTCATCTGCGCGCCCAGCTCCGGATAAAAATGCCCCAGCAGTACGCCGACGGCGATGGCGGTTAGCACTTGAAAATAAAGGCTTTTAAACAGGGAAGTTTTCATAAAATATCCGTTAACGGCCTGGATGGCGGGTGACGTGGCTATGGTTATTTTGACAACAGGCCAAAAATAACACTGCGTTAACTGGATTGATATAATCTGATAAACATTGCGCGAACGGAGGCGTGATTTTAAGAGCTGAATCACTTCAGCAGCGGTGAAATGGGGTTTCAGCCAGGCGGTTTTCTCAAAAAAAACACTGTGCATGTAATAATAATGTATCCATTCAGTCGTTCCTTAACGCTGCTGCAACGAAGATAGTGAACCCTACGGATACGCCATTCAGGGCAAGAAATTTTATTAAACACCTTGCTCACCTGTCTTATATAAAAGACAATTAACACACAAGGGAAAGCGTGGAGGATGCCGGGAGATGGCATACAAGATTAGTCGTTATCAGGACAGGAAAGGCAATGTTCCTTTTGCAACATGGATGACGACGCTACGTAAAAAACAGCGGGAAGCGGCCGCCAGGACCGATAATCAGATCGATCGCGCCGCTGCCGGGAATTTTGGTGACCATAAATTCGTGCGCGATGGGGTTTGGGAAATGCGCATTAACCACGGGCCGGGTTATCGTGTTTATTACGCTATAGAAGGAAAAACCGTCATTCTTCTTTTTTACGGTGGCGATAAAAACAGCCAACCTGCTGATATCGCTAAAGCCATTTCTTATTTACACGATTACAATGCGAGGAAAGATTGTGACAACCATTCATAAAACAGCTAAAAACTTTCCGCCTACGGTCGATCATGATGCCGCAACGATTGCAGAGCTGAAAGCCGATCCGACTTACGCCGAAACCTACCTGCAAATTGCGCTGGAAAATATTTATGAGGATGGCGGTATCGCTGCCTTTTTAACGGCGTTACGCCGCGTGGTAGAAGCTCGCGGAGGGATTAGCGAGATCGCGAAAAGATCAGGGCTTTCTCGCCAGCAGCTTTACAAAACGCTGTCGGCAACCGGAAACCCGACCCTGACCACGCTGACAGCAATCACCCGCGCTGCGGGCGTCAGGCTCAGCTAGTCCCGCAACAGATTGAGCAACCTGCGGCCCTTAAAAATAGAGGCGCTCGAACTCCGCGATCGGTAACGATTTAAACTGACTCAGCTTATGCCGAGATCATTCAGCAGTGAATACCGGCATAAAAGTACGTGAGGGCTTTGTTAAAACCTGAGTGACTATTTTTGCCAGCACCAGGGGTTAAGCAGCGTCACGCCCAGCCCGGCAAAGTCTTTAACGTTACGGGTGACGAGCGTCATATTGTGGCAGTAAGCGATAGCGGCAATCATGGCATCATTGGCAGGACGTCGGTCGGGTATATGTAGCCCCGCGCAATAAACGGCGGCTGCCGTGTCAAAAGGCAAAATACGATCTTTAAATTCCGGCATCACCAGGCGTGTAAACCAGCCGCGCAATATCTTTTCCTGGCGAGGATCTTTACGGGCAAGATTAAGAATGCCCTTTTCAATTTCCATCACGGTAATAGCCGAGATAAACATATCTCCTGCATCGACAGTGTCAGTCCAACACGCCACCGCAGGATCTATTTTTGGCGTCCGTGCCTTACGAAGCTCAGAAACCACATTGGTATCAAGCAAATATCTCATGAGAAATCCACGTCCCTGAATACGATATTTTCACGTTCTGGCTCGAAGTCCATCTCCGCCGCCTCTGGCATGGCAAGCGCATCCTGAATATTACGGCTTGAGCCGGTCAATCTTTTATAGTCTTCAAAAGTCAGCAGTACGTGGGCAGGCTTACCGCGATCCGTAATGTAAACCGGCCCGGCTTCTGCGGCCCGTCTGGCGGCCGAAACGGCCTGATTGAACGCCCGGCTGGACATTGTGGTGACAGACATATTGCCTCCCATCGGCGGATGATGTAGAAACGTAACTACATTTTACGCCTGGCGTGCAATATTTCAACCATCGACTTTTGCTTCCGCCAGGCCGGGATCAAAGGCGTGCCGGTTGTTTCTTTCAGTCACAAAAGCCCGCCCTTAAAAATAAAGGCGCTCGAACTCCGCGATGGGTAACGCGCCAGCGTAGAGATAGCCCTGCCCGATATGAATGCCGCGCGCCAGCAGCCAGTCGCGCTGCTCAACGGTTTCCACGCCTTCGGCAATTACTTCCAGCTGCATGATCTCTGCGATAGCCGCCACGATACGCACCATGGCGTTCTCTTCCGGCAGCGGGCTGACGAAGCTGCGATCCATCTTCAGCTTGCTGACCGGCAGCGACTTAAACTGGCTCAGCCAGTTTAAATTGGCGTAGCCCATGCCAAAATCGTCCAGCGCGACAGCGACGCCCGCCTGCTGCAAATCGTTCAGCAGCCGCAGCGCCAACGCTGGTTCACCGACCTGTGCCGTTTCGGTAAGCTCCAGCATCAGGCTGCCTGGCGCAATCTGATACTGTTGGATCAGCGTTTGCAGATGCGCCACCCTGTCCGGTTCGCGCAGCTGCACGGCGGAAATATTCACGCTGAGCGGCAGCGTGATACCGCGTTTTTGCCAGCCAGCCAGCACGCGACAAGCCTCTTCAAATACCCAGCGGCCCAGCGCGTGGATCACGCCGGATTCTTCCGCGCTGACGATCAGGTCTTCCGGCAGGCTCCAGCTGCCGTCCGGCTGACGCATACGCAGCAGCACCTCTGCGCCGACCGGCTGGCCGCTGCGCATATCAATCTGCGGCTGCAGGAACAGCGCGAACTGCCCGTCGCTCAGCCCCTGCAAAATATCGTGCTCCTGCGTCAGCCGCTTATGCGCCCGTTCGGTCATGGTGGCATCGAAAAAGAGGATCTGATTTTTCCCTTCAAGGCGCGCCGACATCATGGCCGACGCCGCCCGGCTCAGCAGCTCCGTCGCGCTCAGATGAGCGTCTTCCCGCGTCGCCATACCGATGCTGAGGCTGGGCCGGATCTGCATCTCATGCAGCATAACAGGCTGGGTCAGGCGCAGCAGCAGCAGCCGGGCCATGCGCATGGCGCGGACAGGCGTAGCGCGTTTCATCAGCAGCACAAAATCGCTGTCCGACAGCTGGCCGGTCAGCGTCTGCCCGTCGATGCAGTTGCGAATTTTATCCAGCAGCGTCAGCGTCAGCGCGTCGCGCTGCTCGTCCGCCACCACGCCGTTCGCTTCCTGTAGCGTCTCGATGCGCAGCACCATCAGCGTGAAGCCGTCTTTATCCGCTATTGCGTTGATGTGCTGCTCAAGCAGCGCCAGGAACAGCGTCTGATTGGGCAGATTGGTCAGCGCAACGCGCGTAGTCAAACGACGCATCTCATCGTGCACCGTCTCGATAACTTGCTGATTGTGGTTATAACTGCGGATCAGCATGCCCAGCTCGTCGTCGCGATGGCGGGCGGGCAGCGCCAGCTGATGGCCGATCGCCTCCTGCGGCGGCAGATCGTGCAGCTCGGCGGCGATCCTGCGCAGCGGCCTGACGATCAGTTTATTAATGCACCAGCTGATAGCGACCGACAGGATCAGCGCCAGCAGCAGGTAGGTCGTCACCATGGTGGAGAGCGCGCTGAGGATAAACTGATAAACGCGCCAGGAGTCCGCCTGCAACACCAGCAGCGCCAGCGGCTTGGGGTTGGAAGGCCCCACCGAATAGAGCGGCACCGTGATTTGCACCGGCAGTTCAAAAATAGTGGCGATAAGCTTCGGCACCGGCTTCGTCGGTTCAAAATCGGTGTGCAGCGTCTGTAGCCCGTTGGGCAACACGACTTCGGCGCGCGCCAGAATGCCGGCGGGCTTAAGGGAATTAAGAATACGTTCAGCCTGGCCGATATCCGCCTTCAGCACCGACTGCGACAGCGGCTGGCGCACGGTATGCGCGACGTTTTCCATCTGCTGGGCATAGTCAATCCTGCGCTGCTGCACAAAATGGAAAAGTTGAATGACGATAAAAATCAGGATGGTGACCACCGCGACGCCGGATACCGTCGCCATCTGTTTTATCGTTAACGAACGACTAACGCGCAAGCCTGTTCTCCGCAAAGCTGACTGCCGCCAAAGCGGGCGGCAAAAACAGCCCTGAGTATATCCTATGACAGGCGCTTGTTAAGTTATCCCTTGCAGCCAGGGGTCGATTAGGTGTTTTCCGACAGGAAATCGGCGCTCGGACAACACAGATCGCTATTTAAAGTCCGCATAAGGCGTCAGCGGCTGCGACGGCATATCGAGATCGCCTTCCCAACCCGCCATGGAATAGCGCAGATAAATCATGCCGTGGCTGGGCGTATAGTCCTCCGCCTGCTGAATATCCATTCCCAGGCCCAGCGTCCAGTGCGCGCTTAACCGACGCTCTACCGCCGCCTGCAGCGTATAGCCAAAGCCGCTGCTACTGCTGCTGGTGCCCTGCGGATTATCGCTGGTCAGCGCGCCGAAACTTAACGGATAGCGCGACTGCGCGTGGGTGCGGGAGTGGGACCAGGAAACCGAACCGCCCACGTCGAACGACCAGTTTTCCGTGCGCTGACGGTAATTGAGCGGCACCGACAGCGAGTTATAGGTTTGCGGGCTGTAGTAGCCGCCCTGGCCGAGCGAATAGTCGCTTAAGTCGCGGGTGTAGTGCCATAACATGCCGTTCAGGCCAATAGTTGCCCGTCGGTTGTCTTCGTTGAGCAGCTTATAGTAGTAGCCGACCATCAGCCGTTCACGGGCGTTGTCCTTGACGTTTTCACCGGTGATCTGATGGGCGCTGATATCGGCCCAGACGCCGTGCGCGCCGCCTTTGTCGTAGCTCAGGCCCACCGCGCCGCCGGTGGCGACCACGCCGCCCCAGGTTTTGCCGCTGGCGGTATTGGGATCGCGCGCGCCCGCGTAGGCCAGCAGCGAGCTGGAAATGGGACGGCGGGAGGCGGTGAGCGACACGCCAAGATCGCTCAGGCTGGTGTTCCAGGTGAAGCCGCCAACCCAGTTGGTTACCTCAAAGCCCAGCGGCGTGGTGCCGATATCCGCCGACCATTTGTCGCTGTTGTAGCCGACGCCAACGCTGGTGCCGTTCTGATGCTGGCGGAAATCCCGGTTGCAGGTTGCGTCAGCATTGGCGCAGGTGCCGAAATTTTCATCAATATTGCCGAGGCTGTTGGGCGAGAAGGTGCCCGCTGAAATATCCACATTATCCAGCCGCAGCCAGCCTTTGCCCTGGCCGAACGGCGTTTCCGCCTGCGCCATAGTGGTGTGCGCGGTGAAATCGGATACGCCGCCGGTGCCTTTATTTCTGGCGTAATCCTCCGCCAGCGTCAGCGTGGTGTCCTGCTGGCGCGCCAGATCGGCCGCTTCGCTGCGGATGCCGCGCTTCAGCCAGTCATCCTGCTCGTTATTGCGCGTCAGCCGCGTATAGTCTTCGGTGCTTTGCGGCGCCGTCGTAGCGATGCCGCTGGCGACCATCGCCTGACGATAATCATACTGCGCGGCGGCAGGATCGTTCTGCGCCGCTTCCAGCCTTGCCGCATCGCGAAACACCAGCGCGCTGCTTTGCGAAGGCATCTCCTGCGCCGCCTTTGGCTTGAGCAGGCCATACAGCGTGGCGGCGCGGGCGGTATCGCCGACGCTTTGCGCCGCGTTCGCCACCCGCCGTCCGGTATTGACGCTGGCTTCCGCTACGGCCGACGGTAAAGCCTGCAACTGCTGTTTGGCGGCGGGCAGATCCCCTAACGCCACCAGCGCTTCGATTTCGCCCAGCCGCGCGTCGTTATTCTGCGGCTCTTTCTCGCCGACGTCGCGATAGCGCGTCAGCGCCTGCTGCGCATCGCCGCGCGCCAGCGCCCAGTCCGCCTCGGTCAGCGCAATGCGGCTGGAAGGCGGCAGCTGGCCCAGCAGGGCAACGGCCTGGCTTTCCTGGCCGTTGGCGCGCAGCTCTTCGGCGCGGGCAATAACCCTGTCCGTTTCCAGCCGATCGTTCAGCGCCTTAATGTTCGCGTCCCATTTTGCGGCGGGCAAAGCCTGAAGCTGCCGCATCGCCTCCTCTGCGCGATCGCTGCCGGAAAGATAGAGCGCGTAAGCATAGGCCTGCGTCGGCACGCCGGGCTGGCGCTGCGCCATTGCCGCCATCTGCCGATCCGCCGCCTGGGGCTGGCCCGCCTGACGCAGCGCGCCCGCCAGCCGATAGTTCAGCCAGATATCATCCGGTGCGCCCTGCTGCGCCTGGCGATACTGTTCCGCCGCCTCTGCCCAGCGCCCGGCCGCCGCCTGTTTATCGCCTTCCGCACTCAGCGTACTGCTGCGCAGGCTGGCGAGCGTCGCGCCAAGCGAGCGCTTCTGCGCCGCAGGCAGCCCGTTGATAAAGGCCAGCGCCTTTTCCGGCGACTGCTGTTGATAGAGCGTGACCAGCCGCTGCGTCGCCGTGGCGTTGTCCGGATCAAGCTGGCGCGCGCGGCGGAAAAGCGCCTCGGCGGCGTCGGCATTTTTCTGCGCCACCGCCACATCGCCCAGGCCAATCAGCGCGTAGCCGTCGGTGTTGTCCAGAGCTTGCGCCTGCTGATAGCTCCGCGTCGCGCCGCGAACGTCGCCTGCCGCCAGCGCTTTGTCGCCTGCGGCAATCGCCAGCCAGTAGCGGTTGGATTGCAGCAGGCTTTGCCACTTACCGATGTCCGTGCCCTGCGCATCTGCCGCCACGGCGCGCTGAAAATAGCCGTCCGCTTCTTCACGTTTGTTAGCGCGCGACAGCGCCTGACCCATCGCGCCCAGCAGATCGGGATCGTTGGGGCTGGCCTGTAGCGCCGCCCGCAGCGCCGGGATCGCCGCCGTGCTCTCGCCTTTATCGATCAGGGCCAGTCCGCGCAGCCGCTGTTGATAGGCGGGATCCGCCAGCATTTGCTCCTGCCGCGCCAGCTCAAGCTGGCCGTCCGCCTGCGGTTTATCGCTGGTAAAGGTGCGCAGATAGGTTTGCAGCTGCGCCACGGTCTGCGAGGTAACCGGCTGCGACCTGATATCGTTCAGCCACAGCTCGGCGGCCTGCGTCCTTCCCGCCGGTTCGTTGGCGACCTCCTGTAGCTGCTTAATCGCGGCCGCGCGGTTGTCGCCAAGCTGCATCTGCGCAATCGCCATTTTGACATTGACGTTGCCCGGCGCGTCCCGATCCAGCGCCTCCAGCTGCGTTAAGGCCAGCGGCTGCTGCTCGGGCAGGCGAGCCACCAGCCGCCAGTATTCCAGCGCGAGATCGCTGGAAGGAAACACGCCGTGGAACAGCTTGTCCCAGGCCGCTCGCGCCTCGGGAAGATGGCCGGAAGCCGCCAGCAGTCTGGCCTGCTGCAGCTGCTGCCGTCCTTCTTCAGCAACCAGCAACAGGCTCGCTTCGGCCTGGCGAGTGGCTACCGCGTCGGGGGCGATTGTTTTCAGTCGCGTCAGCCTTTCCCGCGCCCGATCCTGCTGGCCCGAGCGCAAATCCTGACGGATCTGCGCCGCCAGCACCTGCGGATTGTCCGGCGCAATCTTTTCCAGCCGATAAAGCGACTGGCTGACCAGATCGAACTTGTTGGCCGCTTCGCCGACGCGCACCTGCTGTAGCAGCCAGTCAACGGGCGAAACTTGCGCCGTCTCGGCCGCCATGCCGCTCAGCGGCAGCAGCAGCGCGGGTGCCAGCCAGTGCGGGTTCATTACAGATCGTCCTCATCGCCTAAGCGACGGCGGCTGATGCTGCGCATTAAACGCCACAGCAGCAGCGCGAACAGGATCACCACCACGGCGGCAAACGCGGCCAGCATAATCGGATGCGTGGCCAGCGCGTTCCAGACGCGCTCCCACCACGGCAGATGGCCGATATACCAGGTGTCGCCCACGCGCAGGCTGTTCACGCCGGATTCCCGGATCACCGAGGCCGAACCGAAAATCGCCGCGCGTTTACCGCTGTCGATCAGCGCGCCGTTCAGCAGCTGCCAGGCGCGAGGACTGTCCGCCATCAGCGCCACCACGCTTCGCTGGTCGTGGAAAGGCGATTTAAAGCTGACGATCGCCGCCATCGGCCCGCTGGAGCTGATGGTGGTCTGGCTTTCCGCGTACATGTCGTCAGTCGACAGAGGCCGCGTGGAAAAGTCGTTCTGGCGATTAGGCTTGTTGACCCAGCTTTTCGCCGCATCCACCAGCAGGTTGATTTTGCTGTCATCCTTCAACGTCTGCGGGATTTCGCCAATCATCAGCAGATCGTCATCCTGCTCTTGCGCCTTGCTCCAGTCGTCGGTCATTTTCACTTTCAGCGCCGGATAGCCGGTCTGCGCAGAAATATTGCCCAGCGCGTTCAGCAGCGCGCTGACCTTGTCCGCCTCTGGCCGCGCGTTAACCAGCACCAGCGTTTGTGCCAGGTCGGCATTGCGGCTGAAAGGGAAACCCGCGTTGGCGAAGGCGCGCAGCGACGGCATCTGTATATAGTGGCGGTAGCCGGAGAAATCGATAGTGGAGTTATCATCAATCACCACGTGATTGGACACCGGGGTAACGGTGGCGCAGCGGCTCTCTTTCGTGGCGCTGTTATAGGTGCCGCCGTAAAAGAGGCTGGCGTAATCGAAGTCGAAGCGCAGCTGGTTTACCACGCCCAGGCGCAGCGCCGGAATGGTCAACTGGGTGCTGCTGTCGGTCAGACCCTGCACCAGCGGAATGCGCAGCAGCTGTCTGCCGTTGTCGTGCTTGCCCGACAGCGGATAATCCTGCACGAACTGGTTGTTCAGGTTAACCGCCAGCCGGGAGCCGTCTTCCTGCATCGGCGTGGTGTAGCGATAGGTGATATTCATATCGATGCCGCGCGCGCGCACCAGGAAGAGATCCGGCGGCAGTTTCAGCGTCAGCGCAATGGGGTTCGGCTGTAGGCCGTCGCTTTGTAGCTGGTTGGCATACTGTTGCAGCTCGCCAAAGGTGGTCGGCCTGTCGGTGCGCACCCAGTTCGGCGCGTCATACGGCTTGCGGGGCATCAGCTCTTTCACCTCGTCCACCGTTGCGCTTTGCCCGCGCAGCAGCACCTCGCCCTGCGCAATCCCCTGCACCGCCTTCAGCAGATCGTTATCGTCGCGTCCCATCACCAGCAGCATTTTCTCCCAGGGGTTTTGCGGCTGATTGACGATGGCGATGGTCGGCTTATCCACCGGCGGCAGCGTTTTTAAAAAGTCCGGCCGCTGGTCGTTGGTGGCAAACACCACCGCGTGCTGCTGCTCCGGCAGCTGGTTATAGAGCACCGGAAACGACTGCCCGCGCCAGTCCGCTTTGGTGCCGAACCAGGAAGCCAGCACGGCGGCGGCTTTTTGCTGCCCCAGGCCCGGCGCGCCGGCAAAGACCATTGGCAGGATCAGCGGACGGTTATCGCGCGAATCAAAAAACGGCTCCGGGAAATGCGAAAGATCGTCCTGCAGCGGCAGCTTTTGCAGTGTCAGCGCCAGCGAGCTTTCCTTGCCGATATCCAGCCAGACGGCGCTGTTAGCGGGGTTTTCGCACATATTGGCGTAGTGGCCGACCAGCTCCAGCCGGACGCGGTTAAAGTCGCTGATAAAACGCGGATCCAGCGGCAGCTGGATCTGGCTGGTTTTGCCTGCCTGATCCTGCGCGATCGGCACCAGTCCGACCATTTCATCGTTCAGATAGACCTTAAGATGCGAAACCACAGGCAGCAGCGCAGGCGAAGGGCGATAGCTGAGCGTCAGCAGCGCTTTGGTCACCAGCTCGTCGCTGCGCACGCCGAATTCAATCTGCCCCTGGGTTCGGGTGCCGGTCAGCGTGAAAACGCCCGGCGGCGGCGCGATCTGGGCAAAAGTGCGCGTCACGTCGCGTACCGGCGCGGCGGGATCGACAGCGACCGGCGCGGCAGGATCGGCCGCGGCAGGCGCGTCCGTAGCGGTCATCGGCAGCGGCGCAGAGTCGGGCGCCGCCCAGGTCAGCGGCATAACGCCCATCAGAACAGCAGTGAACCAGCGTAGTTTTCTCGTCATCGTTTCATCATCAACTTTGCGTCAGTGGATCGTGGGATCGGGTCGCCCTGGGCCCCTCGGGAAAAAGGAAGCCAGCCAGCTGGTCAGACGCGTCAGCCCGGCAAACAGCCCGCGCAGCGGCTGCGGGCCGTACTCCGCCAGGCGCAGATAGCCTTTAAAGCCCAGCACCATAATGTCAGCGAAGCTCTGCATCGGTTTGTCTTCAGGAAAACTGTCCTGCCACAGCGCCCAGGTATCGGCGCGGGCGAAGGTGCACTGGATAAATTCCACGTGCTGTCCGGTAGTCAGCTCATGCAGGCGGATCCCGGCACGGCGGCCAAAGGTACGCTGCACCACACAGGGAAAACTGAATTCCTGCTGGCCTCGCCGCAGCAGCAGCCAGACCTTTTCATGTTCCTTCAGCTGGTTTTCCTCGCGCAGCTCCAGGCCGACGCCGCCGTCGGAGTAGTCGCGCAGCGTGCACGGCAGCATATGGCCATCTTCACGAGCCAGCGCCGCCGGCATGGCGATCTCTACCCTGTGCGCTTCACGCAGCTGGCGCGCCTCGACGGAAACCGCCACCGCGCCGCCCAGGATAATCATGTTGTAAATCACCCAGACCACGCTGACGAGCACCGTCAGGATTTCCGTGGGCGGGCCATAGTTCAGCCGCCAGCCGGCAGCTATCAGACCGGCGACGTTAATCAGCACCAGCAGCATATAGGGTCGGGTGATCACCCAGTCGAGATGCTGCTCTTCCACCAGGCCGCCCTTGGCCGTCACGTTGAATTTGCCCTTATGCGGATTGAACAGCGCCACCGTGGTCGGCCGCGCGATATACCAGGCCAGCACCGTTTCGTAGACCTCGCTCCAGAACGAGTGTCGCCAGCGGCCCTGAATACGCGAGTTGGTCAGGCTGGTGTGCAGCATATGCGGCAGCACGAAAATGGCGATAGCCAGCGCGGGGGCAAAAATGATGTAGGCGTGAAAAAGCAGAAAAGCCAGCGGCGCGAGCAGGAAGATCAGCCGGGGAATGCCGGAAAGGAAGTGCAGCATGGCGTTGGCGTAGCAGAGCCGCTGCACCAGCTTCAGCCCTTTGCCCGTCAGCGGATTATCCAGTCGGAAAATCTGCACCATGCCGCGCGCCCAGCGGATGCGCTGCCCGATATGGGCAGACAGGCTTTCTGTCGCCAGCCCGGCCGCCTGCGGAATACGAATATAGGCGGAGGTGTAGCCTTTGCGGTGCAGGCGCAGCGAGGTATGCGCATCCTCGGTCACGGTATCCACCGCGATACCGCCGATTTCATCCAGCGCGGTACGTCGGATCACCGCGCAGGAACCGCAGAAAAACGCAGCGTCCCACACGTCGTTGCCGTCCTGCACCAGCCCGTAGAACAGCGTGCCTTCGTTCGGCGTCCGGCGGAAGCGGCCCAGATTGCGTTCAAAAGGATCGGGCGAGAAAAAGTGGTGCGGTGTTTGCAGCATCGCCAGTTTGGGGTCTTTCACAAACCAGCCCAGCGTCATTTGCAGGAACGAGCGCGTTGGCACGTGGTCGCAGTCAAAAATCGACACGAACTCGCTGCGGCAATGGGTACGCAGTGCGTGGTTGATATTGCCCGCTTTGGCATGTTCATGCGTTGGACGCGCCACGTAGTGCACGCCGATTTTCTCCGCAAAGGCGCGGAACTCCTCGCGATTGCCGTCATCCAGCACGTAAATATTGAGCTTGTCTTTAGGCCAGTCGATACCCAGCGCGGCGTACAGCGTGGGCTTCACCACGCTCAGCGGCTCGTTATAGGTCGGCACCAGCAGATCCACCGTCGGCCAGCTGCTGATATCTTCCGGCATGGACACCGGCGGACGATTAAGCGGCCACAGGGTCTGAAAATAGCCGAGGATCAGCACCACCCAGGCATAGGTTTCCGCCGCGATCAGCAGCACGCCGAAGGTCAGGCTCAGCGGATCGTCCCAGTTCAGCGTCGAGGTGTAGCGCCACCACAGATAGCGGCAGGAAATCGTCAGCGACAGCACGATCAGCATCATGGTCGACAGGCGGCCAGGGATGCGCCGTACCACCATCGCCACGCCCCACAGCAGCGCGACAAAGATAAACTGCGTAAAGAGATCGAACGGCTGCGAGATGCAAAGCAGCGCCAGCGCCGTAGCGATCGCAATCGCCACGCCGAACAGCGCTTTACGCAGCGTTGGCGGCACGCGACGCAGCTGGCGTTCAACCCGCTTTTCCATGTCGCGCGCGGCCGCTTTTTCCGGCAGCTTGTCCAGCCAGTTATAGAAGCGCTGGCGCGGCGTTCTCAGGGTATAGCGGCCTGCACGCTCGCTGAGCGAGACGCCGTTAAAAGGAACCACCAGCAGCAGCCACAGCGTTTGCAGCAGATAGCGTAAAATATCCGCAGGATGCGGCCTTTCCGGCGAAATATGCGGATAAAGGCGGCGACGCTGCGCCTGAACCCGCTGCCAGGCTGGCGTTTCAAAACGGAGAAAGGCCCAGCCGAGCGTGACCCAGAAGCACTGGAGCGCGGCGGTTGCCGCCGACGCGCCGTGTTGGCGATAGCCCGCGTAGCGTTCGTGCAGCGCCGCCGTTGCGGCGGGCATCAACAGCCAGTGCAGCGGCCTCATGCGCGCGCCTGCAGATTAATCAGCGCCCAGCTGGCGAAGGTCATCATGCCTTCCGCTGCCAGGCTGTGTGGCCGGTATTCGCCCAGCGGCTGCTTGCTCATCAGCGCTTCCGCCACCGCTTCATCACGATGCAGGGTTAAAGGAATAAAGTTGTTCAGGCTGTTGACCCAAAGCTGATGCAGATCCTGCTGCGCCTTGCTGACCGGGGAAAACTGATTGAGCAGAAACAGCGTGTTGGTGGGGAAAGTTTGCTGAAACAAACGAATATGACAGTTAGCGTCCGGCGTCACCACGCTAAGGATATGGTCGGCCAGCGCCACCATGGCTCGCGTCCAGGGCGTATCGCCAGAGGGCACGTCGAGCAGGATCCAGGGGTAGAGCTTTCTTAACGCGTCGATTTGCGTCAGCCAGGCGTGGGCGTATTTTTCCGGATGGCGAATAAAATCCATCCGTTCATCGTCGTTAAGCCGCCCCGCAGGCACAAAATCCAGCCCCGGCGCGTAGCGCAGCGCGCTCTGCTGCCACGGCTGCCCGTCCATGGCCGCCCGCAGCCAGCCGCGCGACTGCTCCACCGGCATATTAAAGTGCATCCGCAGCAGATTATCGGCCGATAAATCGACGGTAATGACCTGTTCGCCCAGCTGATTGAGCGCCCAGGCAAAAGCAGCGGTCAACGAGGTCGCCCCGGCGCCGCCTCTGACGCTCTGTAGCGCAATCACCGCCATTACTGCTCTCCGGACGGCGTAGGATCGGCCAGCTCGGCCAGCAGCGGCCAGCGGTCCAGGATCCCGGCCAGCCTTTCCTGGCGATCGATATCGATATAGCGCCAGTTCTGTAGCGAAAAAGCGCGTTCCAATTGCGCAATATCGTCCTGGGTTCCACGCGCCAGCGGCCGCGTTTTGTCAGACTGTTGACTCATAGAGATAGCCCCAGAAGGCAGCAAAAAATTCCCCCCGAGCAAGAAAATTCTTAGGTCGGGTGCAGGTCGGTTTGCTATAAGTTGTAATGTATATTAGCCAGAATACAATGATGCTACTTCATTTTTTAACTGGACTACACTCTAGCCGTAGAACAAGCCGGGTTGCGAAATATCTTATGACACCTCCATTTACGTTAGGATTTGAACAGGTCAGAGATGAGTTGATGCTGATGCAGCCGTCGGGATGTTACTGGCTGACGGCCAACCGTCAGGAAGACGCCCGTTGTCTGGCCCGTCAGTGTATCGCCGCGCAGCATACCGTTACGCTGATAGCGTCAGGCCTGGCACCGGATACGCTGCTTTCGCCCGCGCCCGTCGGCGGGCCTGCGGCCATCCCGCTTTTCTCTCTGCCGGAGACCCGTCGGGCGCTGCACGCTTTTACCGACGATCTGGCTCGCGTGTTGTCAGAAAAACCTCGTCTGGTCCTGTTTTTTGCCCCCGCTTCCCTGTGGGAAAAGTTAAGTCAGGACGAGCTGCGGCTGTGGACAAAAAAGATACAACACTTTCTTAATGCTAAACCCATCACGCTGCTAATCATTAGCTTTGGTTCAGTAATCAACGCGCTGCGCACCCGGCTGCAAAGTCTTTATCGTCATGTCGATGGCCTGGCGCAGCTGGACTGGCAGCAGGACTGCTGGGATTACCGCATCAACTGGTGGGCTAACAGCGGCGGAATGCTGGCCGATCGCGCATTACGTCTGGATCTGAATATGGACCACTTCAGGCTGTTGGAGGCAGAGCAAAGCACGCCGCTGACGCTGAACGACGAAGCGCTCTATCTGGCGGAGAAAACAGTACTGGAAGGCGCGCCGCCGCTGTCGAGCCAGTGGACGCTGTTTGACAGCAATGCGGAACTGCACAACCGCGCGCAGCAGGCCAGCGCGGCAACGGTGATTTTCAGCCTACAGCACAACGACCAGATCCCGGCGCTGGCGGAACAGATCCATAGCCTGCGCCGCACGCGTGGCAGCGGGTTGAAAATTGTGGTGCGGGAAATGCGGGCGTCGCTGCGCTACAGCGACGAGCGGCTGCTGCTGGCCTGCGGCGTCAACAGCATCGTGCCGATCAACGCCACCATGTCGCGCTTTCTGACCATGCTGGAAGGCATTCAGGGACAATCCTATAACCGCCACGTGCCGGGCGATCTCAGCGCGCTGATGAAGTCGATGCAGCCTTTGCAGGCGCGTGGCTATCTGCCGCTGGCGGACTTTTGCCAGTCGGTGACGCTGCTGGTGAACAATACGCTGCTGCCGGAAAACGGCAAAGGGCTGCTGGTGGCGCTGCGTCCCGTGCCGGAGCTGAAGCCGGAGCAGGCGCTGACGCTGTGTAAGCCGCGTCGCTACGGCGATCTGGTTACCCTGCTGGACGACCGGCTCTATCTGTTTCTCTCCTCCTGCCGCTTCAGCGATTTGAATACCGCACTGAAATTTATTTTTCATCTGCCGCACGACGAGATTTTTACCAACCGGCTGGTCTGGCATGAAGACTTGCAGATCCTGTCGGAAGTCCGCCAGCTGACCAGCAAGGTGCCGACCGCCTGGCGGGATGCGCCCGCGCCTGTCGCCGCGCCGTCGGCGTCGGCCGTGACCGCTCCGCAGGCGCGCCGTCAGCCGCACAATATCACCCTTGGCCAGGACACCACGACATGACATTAATGGATGGAGTGCAAATCCTGATCCTGGCGGTGATGCTGCTGCTGTTACTGAAACCCTTTTACGCCCGCTGGCTGCCCAGGCAGTGGCGGGGACTGGTGCTGCGGGTCACGCCGCCTCGCGCGCTGAAGTACGAAGGCCTCTGGCGGCGTAACTCTTCAAAATCGGATAAGACATGAGTCAACCAAAGACCCGAAAGCCGACGCTCCTGCTGCACTGGCGCGGTCTCGGCGGCTGGAATTTCTATTTCCTGATCAAATTCGCGCTGCTGTGGTTTGGTTATCTGAATTTCCACGCCCTGACCAACCTGGTATTTCTGGCATGGCTGCTGCTGCCGCTGCCCAACGAGCGGCTGCACCGCTGGCGCAACTGGATCTCCGTTCCCATCGGCCTGGGCCTGTTCTGGCACGATACCTGGCTGCCCGGCCCGCAAAGTATTCTCAGCGAAGGCAGCCAGCTGGCCGGTTTCTCCGGCGCCTATCTGCTGGATCTGGTTAACCGTTTCGTTAACTGGCAGATGATTGGCGCCGGGTTCGTGATGCTGGTGATCTATCTGTTTGTCTCCCAGTGGGTGCGCGTGTCGGTGCTGGTGTCGCTGATGCTGCTGTGGATCAACGTGGTCAATATGGCCGGGCCTTCCTTCGCGCTGTTGCCGACCAAAGAGGCGACGCCGCCGGTGGCGCTGAATACCGCGGCGCAGCCGAACAAAGCCGCGGCCAACGCCAACGCGATGGATCAGTCGGCGCCGCCGACCAGCGCCAACCTGACCGCCTATCTGAATAAGTTTTACGCCAGCGAAAAACAGCGCGTAACGACTTTTCCCGACACGTTGCCTGCCGATTCAGCGCCGTTCGATATTCTGATCGTCAACATCTGCTCGCTCTCGTGGTCCGATGCGGAAGTGGCTCAGCTACGCGATCATCCGCTGTGGAAGCATTTCGATATCGTGCTGAACAACTATAACTCCGCCACCGGCTACAGCGGCCCGGCGGGGATCCGTCTGCTGCGCGCCAGCTGCGGCCAAACCTCGCACAGCGATCTTTATAAGCCGACCGATCGCCGCTGCTATCTGTTCGATAACCTGGTAAAGCTGGGCTTTAAAGAGCAGCTGATGATGGATCATACCGGCGTGTTCGGTAACTATTTGCAGGAGCTGCGCGACGATGGCGATCTGCAGGCGCCGCTGATGTCGCAGGCCGGTATCAGCGCGTCCTGGACCTCGTTCGACAGCACGCCGGTCTTTAACGACGGCGAACTGATGCAGCGCTGGCTGGATGAACGGCAGAAGAGCGCGGACGCCCGCACCGCCACCTTCTATAACCTGATCCCACTGCACGACGGCACCCGCGAGCTGGGCAGCACCAAAACCGCCGCCTGGCAGCCGCGCGCTAAGCTGCTGTTCGATCAGCTTGATACCTTCCTGACCAATCTGGATAAATCGGGTCGTCGGGTAATGGTGATGATCGTGCCGGAGCACGGCGCGGCGCTGGAGGGCGATAAAATGCAGATGTCCGGCCTGCGCGATATTCCCAGCCCGAACATCACGCACGTGCCCGTCGGCATTAAGTTTGCCGGGATGAAAGCGCCGCACCAGGCGCAGCCGATGACCGTGGAGGCGCCGACCAGCCTGCTGGCGCTCTCCGATCTGGTTTCCCGCGTGGTGGACGGCCAGGTGTTCAACGCCGCCAACGTCAATATGTCAGTGCTGACCGAAAACCTGCCGCAAACGCAGGTGGTGTCGGAAAACGACAACGCGGTGGTGATGATGTATCAGGGCAAGCCGTGGATCCGGCTGAACGGCGGCGACTGGGTGGCCTACCCGCAATAGCGGAAGGGGCATCGGCCGATGCCCCTTTTTGCTCAGGTCATTTTTTTGCCGTTAAGATCGTACACCGTGCGCCGCCAGCGGTTATCGGGACGATTAACGAAAGACCCCTGCTCAACCGGCCTGACGGCATGAATAATGTTGCCGTCAGCATCGGTTTGCACCTCGTTCCAGTTGGCCGAACAGTGCAGATAGTCTGCCGCCAGTAAAGCGATTTCCTCCTCGCTGAAGCCGACCGCTTCCCGCCCGTGGCGAGCGGCATGGCTCAGCGCCAGCGCTTTGTCACACAGCGGCAGCAGCTTATCCGGTAGCGCCAGCGCCTGGTCGGCTTCATCAATAGCGGTAAATACCACGCCCGCCGCCCGGGCCGCCTCCATCATCACCCTCAGCGCCACTTTCGCCCAGTCGTTGCGCACGGTGCGCCGCAGTACCGCCGCCGCGCCGCTGCGTTTTTGCAGCATTCCGTAGCGATCGGCGGGCATCCTGTCGTCAAACCAGCTGCGTATTTCTACCTCGCCGTTATCAACGTAAGGCGCAATCGCCGGATAGCCGCGCAGGGCCTCCAGCGCTTTGCTGGCGGCGCGGTAGACCCTGGTCTCTTCGTCCGGGGTAGAGAGCGGCACGGTTTCAAACTGCGGGCGGGTCAGAAAACAGCTTTCCTGTTCGACAGCGTGATAGCCGCCGCCGATATCCGAATGGGCGCCCGGCAGCGCCACCTCAGGCCAGGCAGGCCGCACGCTGTTCAGCGCGAAGTTAAAGCGGCATTCGTGCTGCGCGGTAAGATGAAAGACTTTCTCCGCCACGCCGGGCCGCAGCGCCAGATTGACGTCGCCGCTGTCCGCGCTGTTAGGGTTCAGACCGTTCGCCAGCGTCGCCACGGCGGCTACCGTATCAAAGAGGCCCAGAAAACGGGTTTTCCCGGCTGGCGAACCGCGATATTCCACGCCCTCCAGCCCTCTTTCGATCGCTTCAATAAGGGCGCTGTCGCCATTAAACACGCGGTTGGCAAAATGGCGCGCGGCGGCGGCGCCCCGGCTGAAGCCGAAAAGATCGAATTGCAGCTCGTTGATAACCAGGTTCGGCTGGCGGATAGCGTAATCGCGCAGCGCCTCAACCAGCGCGGCAACGGCGTTGTTGGTTTTCGCCACGATGCCCCGGCTGCCCGTGCCGAACGCCATATTCAGCGCCCTGTCCGCCGCGCCCGCTTCCGTGCCGATGCCGTCGATATAAAGACGCTGCTGGATCTGCCCGCCAGCAAGATCGGTAGCGTACAGCGAATGCAGCCGATGGATGTTGGTGTAGTGACCAATATGGCTGCCGAGGGCGCTATCGCGAAAGCCCAGCGTCTGCTTTGCGGCCTGCCGCCAGGCCGCCAGCGCTTCGCTGTCCTCCGGCGCAGGGCCGCCCGTCTCCAGACTGCTGCGGGCGTTCAGCGCGTTATTGCCCGTGCCGTCAAAAAAGATGCCGAGGGTAAGAGTGACGACGGCTTGCTGCTGTGCGCTCTGGTCGTCCGCAGAGGCGCGCAGTAGCAGGCTCATCTGGGTATCCGGTCAGTTTCAGGGGCGGCCAGTAAGCCGCTATAGCCGGATCAATACAAGGGGTTACCGTCGCCAATTTTGCCGGGCACGCGGTAAAAATTAGTAGGGTATTCAAATCGTTAATTATTTCAGGCGGGGAAGGAGGTGGACGGTATCGCCGAAGAGAACGCGCACGACGGCAGACGGGAAACCTTCCGCAACAGACGGGCCTTTGCGGAAGGTCTATCGTCACGGAAAGGATATTACTGGCTCTTATAAGCCAGCCAGGCCAGCAGCTGCAGGCTGGCAGAGTAATAATCCTGATCCTCCGTCAGCTGGTCGCTGAGGTAGCCGGTCTGATTCAGGGTTAAATCACGCACCGCCAGCAGGCCGCCAGCCATATTGTAAGGCGCCTTATTACCGTTGCTGACGTCGATCCACGCGGGCGTTTTATCACGCGCGAAGCCCGTCCAGAAATGCTGGAAAGGCACCAGCCGCAGGCTCTGCGCATCGTACCAGTAGAGATAAAGCGGCACGCGGATAGCGTCGTAAGAGAAGCGCGGCGGCCAGCCAATGCCGGGCGCGACGCTGCCGTCAGCGTTCAGCGCTACCCAGTCGGTTGGCAGCGCGGCGTCGCCGAAACGCATTTTCGGCAGCAGATCCATCCCGCTGTCGATCAGGTTAGTCCACACCTTAAGATGGCTGCGCGCGGCAAAATCCCGCCAGGCCGGGAACAGGAAATAAGAAGGATTCAGCACCACGTAGCTGGTTTTATTAAACCCCCGATCGCCCGGCAGCATCACGGTGTGGCCCGCGTAGGTAATCACTTCTTTGGCGACAATGGCGCGCTGAATAGCATCGGACGCCTGCAGCCAGGCGTTGTTCTGCCATTTCTGGCCCGCTTGCAGCAACGCCCAGGCGATCAGCACATCGCCGTCGGAGGCGCTGTTCTTATCCGCTACGGGATCGGTCGCGTCAGGCACGTATTTCCAGTAGAACAGCCCATTTTGCGGGTTTTTCAGGTGCTTTTGCGTCCAGTTCCACAGGTTAGCGAAGCTTTCGCGATCGTTATTGGCGACCGCCAGCAGCATGCCGTAGCCCTGGCCTTCGGTGTGGCTGATATTTTTGTTGCCGGTATCCTGAATACGGCCTTCACTGGTTAAAAAGCGGCTTTTAAAGGTGCTCCAGCCGTCGGCGGCGCTGGCCTGCATACAGCCCAGCACCATTACAATCATCAATACGCTCGCCCTGAGCAGAGTCATGGATAGATTCCTTACAGCTGATAGCGAAAAGTAGCAGTCGTGCTGCCGGTATCGAGGCAGGTCAGCGAAACGGTCGGGCTGCCGCCCTGCTCGGCCAGCCAGCGGGCGTAGAGGCCGCTCAGCACCGCGCCCAGCGCCTGCCGCCACTGTCGATCATCCATCTGACCGCCTGCCGACGGCAGGGCCATATGGTGGATCAGCATCGCAGTTTCATGCGGCTGCACGTCGACAAAACCCCAGTTAAAGCGCGCCAGTGCCAGATTGATCTGCTGTTCCAGCTCGCCAACGGTGCGCGCCGCGCCCAGCGGATAACGACCGGCCAGGCTGTCGCCCATCTGCCGTAAAAACGCATGGCTTTCCTGCTCGCCCGCGTTGTTCAGCATGCCGTTAATCATCAGGCTCAGCAGATCGAACCAGCCGGGCTGATACTGCTGCTGGCGGTAGTAGTTCAGGGTACGTTCCTGAAATTCACTCATTATTTGTCTCCGAGCCTGTAACGGAAGTAAAGTTGAGCCGTGCTCTCGTTGTAGTCACCAAAGGTGTCGTAACCCAGCTGACCGCCAACGGTGACGTCCTTGCTGACCTTATAATCCG